>Ga0210409_10006569_pt1 | contig 12076 bp, 9 predicted proteins | sample IncBWH17MmetaG_FD_161649 | JGI IMG/M metagenome (GOLD analysis project Ga0210409, IMG submission 161649) | Forest soil microbial communities from Barre Woods Harvard Forest LTER site, Petersham, Massachusetts, United States - Inc-BW-H-17-M | ecosystem: Environmental > Terrestrial > Soil >...
TCTGACCCAGCCATGGAACATCGCTTCTACACTCTCGACGTATTCACCACCACGCGCTTCGAAGGCAATCCCCTGGCGGTTTTCACCGATGGGGACGGTTTCTCCGACGATCAGATGCAGGCCATCGCGCGCGAAATGAATCTTGCGGAAACGGTTTTCGTCCAGAAACCGACCGATGAAGAGGCTCTGGCCCGATTGCGCATCTTTACCACCAAGCAAGAGCTCAAACTGGCCGGCCATCCAGTCATCGGCACCTGGTTTTTGCTTGCCGAATTGGGCGTCGTTCCCGCGCAGGAAGGCGGCGTGCACATTCTTCAGGAAACGGGTGCGGGCGTTCTCCCCGTCGAGATTCGGTTCAAGGACGGCCGCCCGCAACGCGTGACCATGACCCAGACGGAAGCCGTCTTCAAGTCCGACAAGATCAACAAGCAGAAACTCGCCGCTGCTCTGGGACTCTCGCCGAAAGACTTCGATCCCAAGCTCGAGCCTCAATTGGTCTCCACCGGCATCTTCAACATGATGGTGCCGCTACGCAATCGCGCCGCGCTCGGTAAAATTGCGATGAACATGAAAGAGTTGAGCAAGCTGCAAGGAAAGAACGCCACCATGACGTACTGCTTCGCCCTCGGCGGCAATGGCAAAGCCTTCTCCAGGGGCATGCTGCCTTGGGAAGTCTATGAAGACGCTGCAACGGGTTCCGCTGCCGGTTCGCTCGGCGCGTATCTCGTCAAGAATGGAAAGCTGGCTGCCGGGCACACGCTCAGCATTCTTCAAGGAGCCGAGATGGGCCGCCCGAGCCACATCGAAGTGCAAGTGTCGCAAAGCAGAAAGAAACTGATCCCGCGGGTGAGTGGCGCCGCAGTGAAAGTTTTCGAAGGCACTATTCAAGTCTGAAGAAAATCCAAGCACCAAAACAAAAAAGGCCGCACGATTTGTCAGCGCGGCCCTTCTTCCCCTAATTCGAGATTCTACTTGTGGCCTTTGCGATCCTGCTTCAGGTCCTTGCGGTCCTTGTGCAGATCTTTCTTGTCTTTGTTGATGTCCTTCTGATCCTTGTTGCGATCCTTGCGGTCCTGCTTCAAATCTGTTTTGTCATTGTGCAGGTCTTTCACATCCTGATTCCGGTCCTTGCGATCCGCATGCAAATCCTTCACGTCCTGGTTGCGGTCCTTGCGATCGGCGTTCAGGTCTTTCACGTCTTTGTTGCGGTCGGTGCGGTCCTTGGAAAGGTCCGTTTTGTCATGATTGATGTCGCGCTGATCGGCGTTGCGGTCCGTGCGGTCCTGATGCAGATCCCTGCGGTCGGCCTTAGCCTGCGCGCTGTTGTCGCCGTATTTCGCATCATCCTTGGCCAGCTTGGTCTTGTCGTGGTTGATGTCGCGCTGATCCGCGTTGCGGTCGGCGCGGTCTTTCGAAAGGTCGTTCTTGTCGCTGCGGATGTCCTTGTTGTCTTGATGGACGTCGCGCTTGTCCTGGCGGATATCTTTGTTGTCCTGATGGATATCCTGTTTGTCGTTGCGAATGTCCTTGTTGTCCTGGTGAATGTCCTGCTTGTCGTTCTTGACGTCGCGCTTGTCCTGGTTAATGTCGCGCTGATCCGCATTGCGATCGGCGCGGTCTTTCGCCAGATCTTTCTTGTCGTTTCGAATGTCTTTCTTGTCTTGCTTGACGTCCTGCTGCTGCGAGGCCGAATCCTGGCTCTGGGCATATGCACCACCGGCGAGCAAACCGGCAAAAACAATCGCGAGCACACCTCGACGAACAACCCTTTCTGCATTCATGATCTTCTCTCCTGAAGATAGCGTTTGGGACTGGACTTTACTGCTGAGAAATCAAACACAAGGTCGACGCGAAAGTTTCGCAGCCGGCTTTTGAAAAATTTTCGGACGATTAGAAGGATTGTAAATCGCTTCAACTACTTTATAATCAATGTTTTACGGACGCCGTCGAGGACGCCGTTCACGAACGCACCGGACTCCTCGGAAGAAAATTTTTTGGCCAGATCCACTGCTTCGTTCAACACCACTTTCGGAGGCGTTTCTCCTCCGCGCAACTCATGAATCGCCAGCCGCAAGATCGCGCGATCGATGGCCGCCATGCGTTCGAACCGCCAATTGTCGGAATGGCCCACGATCAGCGCGTCGAGTATGCCAACGTCCTTCGCCGCGCCTTCAAATAATTCATTGGCAAAGCCGCGCGTCTTGTCCGTGGCCTTCGCGCTCTTCCAAAACTTTCCTTCCAATTTTGCAAAATCCTGCTGGCTCATGTCCCATTGAAACAGCATCTGCATGGCAAACTCGCGCGATTTCCTTCGGAGGGTCACTTTACTTGCGCCGTGTCTTTCGAATGACGGCCAGCTTTCCAGGATTCGCCCGCAGTTTTCTGGACAAATGGGCCATCTCGACCGCCGCGAGTCCCGCTTCGAATCCCTTGTTGCCGCCCTTCAAGCCCGCTCGGTCGATGGCCTGCTCCAGCGTGTCGCAGGTCAATACGCAAAACATAATCGGGATGCCCGTATCCATCTGCGCGAGCTGGAGGCCGCGTGAAGTTTCCGAACAAACATAGTCGTAGTGAGAGGTTTCGCCACGGATCACACAGCCGATGGCGACAAGGGCATCGTATTTCCCCGTCGCCGCCAATTTCTTCGCCGTCAACGGCAATTCGAACGCCCCCGGCACGCGCACCACATCCACATCCTTGCTCGCGGCTCCCGCGCGTTCCAGCGCGTCGACCGTCGCAGCCAGCAAGCGGTCCGTAATAAAGCTGTTGAATCGGCTCACCAGAATTCCAAACCTGCATCCTGCGGCAGTTAGTCCGCCATTAATCTTTCCGGGTTGTAATTTCTCCGCCATCGCTGCCGCCCGCCGCTCCTCTTCTTTCTTTTACTCTCTTATTTCCCTTTGAACAGCGCCGGCCTCTTCTCCAAAAACGCTTTTGTTCCTTCACGCATGTCTTCCGTCGCGCAAGCCAGTCCGAAAAGTGTCGCCTCCAAGAAGAGTCCTTCTTCCTGCGGCATCTCGATACCGCGTTCGATCGCTTCCACGGTGTACTTCACTGCTAGCGGCGCGTTGGCGATAATTTTCTTCGCCATCGCTTCCGCCGCAGGAATCAGTTCCGCAGGTTCATAGATGCGATTGACCAGGCCGATTCGCTGCGCCTCTTCTGCCATAATCATCTCACCGGTTAAGCAGAGCTCGTGCGCCACGCCTTTGCCGCAAAGCCGCGCCAGCCGCTGCGTCCCGCCGTAACCAGGAAGAATTCCCAACTTCACTTCCGGTTGCCCGAGTTTCGCCGTTTTGCTTGCGATTCGAATCGTGCAGGATAGCGCCAGTTCGCATCCCCCGCCCAGCGCGAATCCATTGATCGCGCAAATCGACGGTTTGCCCATCGTCTCCAACAAATGAAAGACGCTCTGTCCGTAGAGCGAAAACTCCTTGCCGTTGACTGGTGTCTGCTGCGCCAGCTCTCCGATGTCCGCACCAGCCACAAACGATTTTTCACCCGCGCCCGTAAGAATCACCACGCGAACGGCCTCATCGCCGCGTGCGTCCAGCAACGCGTGATGCAGCTCCTCCACTGTCTTACGGTTGAGGGCATTCAGCACCTTCGGCCGGTTTATCGTGACGTAAGCAATCCCGTCTTTCTTTTCGTAGAGTATGTTTTCGTAGTTCATCTCTTCTTTGTTCGGCTCCACTCTGCGTTCCTCTGCGTACTCTGCGTTGTCCTTTTTCCCCGTTAGAATTTCATCGCCTTCGGGTTTTGCGGATCCGCATAATCATAAAACCCCCGCCCCGCCTTCCGCCCATTCCACCCCGCAAGCACCATGCGCTTCAACAGCGGCGGCGCCGCGAATCGCCGTTCCTTGAACTCCTCAAACATAATCTGCGAAATGTAGTAGGTCGTATCCAGCCCCACAAAATCCAGCAGCGTCAGTGGCCCCATCGGATGCCCGCAGCCCAGCTTCATCGAGTTGTCGATGTCCTCGATGGACCCGACCCCTTCTTCCAGGGCGCGAATTGCATCCAGCAGATACGGCACCAGCAGCCGATTTACGATGAATCCCGTGCTATCGTGCGCGCGCACCGGCGTTTTCCCCAGCTTCGTTCCAAACGCCACCATCTCCTCGTAAACCGCCGGCTCCGTGGCAATCGTACGCACCACTTCCACCAGCTTCATCACCGGCACTGGATTGAAAAAGTGCAGACCGACAAACCGCTGCGGCCTCTTGGTCGCCGTGGCGATTTCCGTGATGGTTAGCGAAGACGTGTTGCTCGCAAAAATCGTCGTTGCCGGGCAGATCGCATCCAGCGCAGAAAAAAGTTCCCGCTTCGCCGGCAGCTGCTCGATGATCGCTTCCACGATCACGTCGCAATCTTTCAAGTCTTCAATCTTGGTCGTGCCATTCAGCCGCCCGCGGATTTCATTCTTCGCCGCTTCTGTAATGGTGCCCTTTTCCGCCAGCCGGTTCAGGTTCTTGTCGATACCCTTCAGGCCCTTGTCCAGCAACTCCGCGCTCACTTCCCGCACCAGCGTGCTGAACCCCGAGGCCGCCGCCACCTGCGCGATCCCCGAGCCCATCAGCCCACACCCCACGACTCCCACCTTTTGTATCGCCATTCCCCATCCTCACATGAGCAGCAATTAAAGGGATTTCTGAAGAGTTTAGCCCCGACACAGTGTACCAAAGCTACCTTAGAAACTCTCAGCTCGTCGCCTTCAGTTTGGGGTCCGCATCGAATACAACTTGCGCACAACCACCGTTCTCAATCGTGATATCAGCAGGATCCTCGTAGGACAGAATTGGGTCTTTCTTGAACGTCCATCCTTCGAGAAAGACAACGATTCGATAGCGCCCTGGTGGCACGTGAATTCTGAAATGACCACTCTCGTCCAGCTTCCCATCGTAATTTCGGTTCTCTTTCTTCGCTACGACCCGAATCTTCAGTTTGTTTGGACCCAGCGGCATTCCGCTTATCGACCCCTGAATCAATCCCCCGTTCCGACCGCTCAAAGAATTAATGACTTCGATTGTTCGGTCCGCCTTCCCCAGACTGTCCGAATTGCCACAACCATAAAGCCACCAGGTTCCGTCGCCGTCTCGGTTCAAAAAAAGTAGATAGGACTCGCCTTTTTTCCAGCCGAAGCCTGCTCGCCCGGAATTGTTGTACTCGCGGACGCGAAATTCTCTCTCAATTTGACCCTTGTAGATCTTTATGGTCTCTAGGCTGTAAACGTGCCAGTCATCTCCATCCTTAGTCTTTGGGAAAGAATTGTCTGGATTGAACAAGTCTTGCCTCGACGACTGCCTCGCTATTCGCATACTGAGCGCAAGCTAGACGCGGCGGTCCGCAGAACCCCATTGCGGAAGTGCTCCAAGACAAAATCAAAAGGCCAGCAATCAGAAACCTATACACAACGTTCGTTCCTTCAGTCGGGAATCGCCTCCACCACCATAGCAATCCCCTGCCCACCACCGATGCAAGCCGTCGCGAGACCATAACGAAGCCCGTTGCGGCGCAATTCGTTCAGAATGGTAATCACCAGGCGCGTTCCCGAAGCTCCCAGTGGATGGCCGAGTGCGATCGCTCCGCCATTCACATTGGTCTTATCGCGGTTCAGACCCAGTACTTTTTCCACCGCCAGATACTGCGCCGCGAACGCCTCGTTCACTTCCACGCGATCCATCTGCTCCAGCGTAAGCCCCGCCAGCTTCAGCGTTTTTTGCGACGACGGCACGGGACCAATCCCCATGATGCTCGGGTCCACTCCTGCCACGGCCCACGACACGATGCGCCCCACCGGTTTCAGCCCGCGCTCTTTCGCAACCTTTTCTGTCGTCACCACTACGGCCGCCGCGCCGTCCACAATTCCACTGGCATTCCCGGCGGTCACGATTCCATCTTTCTTGAATGAAGGCGGCAGCTTCGCCAGCGTCTCCATCGTCGTTTCCGGCCGCCGGTGATCGTCTTCGCTCACCACGATCGACTTCTTCCCCTGCTTGACCTCTACGGGCACCAGCTCTTCCTTGATGCGGCAGGCCTTGTACGCAGCGGCCGCCGCCTGCTGGCTGCGCAGCGCATACGCATCGGCATCCGTCCGCGTGATGCCGTGCTGCTCCGCCAGCTTCTCCGCCGTTAGCGCCATTGGCAAACCGCAATACGTATCCGTAAGCCCAGCCATCAATGAATCTTCGAGTGCTCCGCCGCCGAGCTTCAACCCGGTGCGCGCCCCGCGGACCACAAACGGCGCCTGCGTCATATTTTCCATCCCGCCTGCAAGCACCATCGTCGCTTCACCCAGCAGCAGCCGCTGCGCCGCCTGCGCTATCGCCTCAATCCCCGAGCCGCACAGCCGGTTCACCGTTACCGCCGGAGTTTCAATTTTCAGCCCGGCCTTCAATCCCACATGCCGCGCGCCATAGAGCGCGTCCGCGCTCGTCTGCATCACATTGCCAAAAATCGCGTGGTCAAACTCGCCAGCATCCACGCCCGACCGCCGAATTGCCTCTCTCGAAGCATGGGTCGCCAGCTCAATCGCGCTGACCTCCGAAAACGCCCCGGTATACCGCACCATCGGCGTCCGCGCTCCCGCCACAATCACCACATCCGTCGGAAACATTTGTGCCTCACTTTTCAATTATCGTCCAATAGTTTGACGCTCAGCTTCGAAACGCGGAAACGCGCGTCTTCCTTGGGGATCGTGTTTGAAGCTGTCGGTCATCTCCAAGTTTTTCAATTACCGCACGAGCGCTCTATAGAGGATAAACACTCCGCCAGAGAGAGTGAGTACCACATTCGCAAAAATGGGCGAAACCAAGCTATTCGTCCAGTGGTACAAAAGAGCTGAAACCACCCCTAGTATGAGACCTATTGGCCAACCAAATGCCGGCCACAAGTGTGCAAATAGCAAACTGCTGGCGACGACCGCAGATGGCACACTCGCATGGATCGCTAGTGTTCTGAAAGCTATGCCCCGGAAAGTGGCTTCCATCGCGACTGGTAGAGCAATCATGAGCAATAAAAACATGGGCAGTCCGTTTAGCGACGTGATGTTAGAAACCGCTCCCGCTACGAAGTTTCCGTCTGCGTCGCCAAGCAAGAGAAATGGGATGCCGAGTACGAGGGCAACCAGGCCGCCGCCAATCCCATAGAGGATGTGCCTTAACAGGTTGTAGCGGCGCTTCGTCTCGTGCCTGATTGGGCCAAAGACTAACGCGAATGGCCTGTACAAGAAAACGATTACGACGCATGAAAGCGTCGGAAAAAGAATCAATATCAAGTACAAATAAGGAACGGCCGCTGCGGTAGTCGCCGCGGTATGTTTCCATAGAACAAACTTCGTCGTTAGGTCAGAAAGATAATCGACAACAACGACCATTCCCACCAGCGCGTAGATCAATTTCGCCAGAGAAAACGCATCAAGGTCCGTGTTTTTCTGCCCTTCAGGCATCATCGAACCTCCGCATGAAGCGAATGATGAGACATCATAACCTGCCCGTTACTGTGGAAGCAGACTGAGCGTCATAGCCCGCATCGATCAGAGTTTTGGGGTTTCCAGCGCGACGACAGTATCGCCGCCTTTTTTGCGCGCCTCATCAATCGAAAACTCAGCGCGGTTGATCAAGTCCGTCACAATATCTTCGCTGTCGTACTCGTGCTTAGGCACGGCTTCGACTATTCCGGCACTCAACGTAATTTGCGTGGAGTCCCACGGTGGCCGCAGCCCGGAAGCCGCGCGACGTAATTTGTCCGCGAGATTCTGCGCGCCGCCCAGAGTGGTATCCGGCAAAATAAACGCCAGCGACCACGAGGTATATTTCACGGCCACATCGTTCTGCCTGACGATAGGCTGCAGCGAGCGCGCCAGCTGCTCCAGAAACCGTTCCAGCGGCGACTCTCCCTGTTGCCGCAAAATCTCCGCCCCACGATCGATCTGCAAAATCGCCAGCGAAAGCGGAGTCCCCTGCGTGCGCGCGCGGTCCGCTTCCGTCAGCAAACAACTCTGGTAAGAGCTGCGGCTGAGCAGCCCGCTGCGTTCATCGGAAACGCCCATGCGCCGCACAAGCGAACGCAGACGCGTGTGGCTCACGCTCATCAGCATTTGATCGCCGATGGCCTGCAAAAAGTAAGCCTCATTAGGCTTCCACTTGTGCGCGTCGGCGTATGCGATGATCAGCATTCCCGCGGGCATTTGCGTTTCTTTGTCCATGATCATCACGCCCAGCGCCGTGGCCAGTCCCAGCTCCCTGAGGATCGAACCTTCCGTCGCGTCCACCTTCAGCCCGCCCAGCTCATCCGGTTCCGCCTTTTCCATTTGCGCCAGCAAAAAGACCACCTGCGCACCTGGCGCCGGCTTCACACCATGCGCGCAGAATTCCGCGGCCATCTCCGGCGGCCGACCGGGCGCGCCGACAACCGCCAGCGCGCGCGTGGGGCGAAGATACGCTCCGACTTCGGTGACCGCCGTATTCAGCATGGCGCGCGGCGTCTGCTGCCGGAAAATCTTTTGATTGATCTCGGAGATCTTGGAGAGATCCCGCAGGGTCTCCGCGGTGTACACGCCGGTCTTCCCCGTAATGGCCGCAGACGCCTCCGCAACCTGCGGCTCTGGCTCAGGAGTAGCCGCCGGGGCGGGCGCGTTTGCTGGTTCCGCTTTCGGTTTGGCCGCGCCCGGCGGCCACCAATTCGCCAGCTGATAAAGATTTGCGAGCCGCGCGCTGTTTTCTTCCTCGCCGGGGAACATCGCCGCGATCCTTTGCAGCCGCTCCAGCGCTTTGCTCTGCAGTGAATATTGCAGGAAAATTTCCGTCTGCACGATCAGGTCTTCGAGCGCTTGCTTGTGCCGCCCTTCTTCGCTCGTGGGAGCCGGGGGCGGCGCGTTCTGCTGCTGCGCGTTCGAACGCGACGCATGCGCCGCCGTTTCGGAGCCGGATTTTGCCAGCCGGCTGCCCACACGCTTCAAATAAGCATCATCCACGCGCCCGCGGAGCAGCTCCAGCCGCTCTTGATTGCGGTAGTCGTACGCGTCGATATCCACCAGTCGCTCCAGAGACTCCGCGGCTTTGGCCACGTTTCCCGAATGCAGGTATACATCGAATAGCTTGATCAGCACTTCAAAGTATTGCGATTCGCGATTGAGTTCGTTGTAGACCGAAGCGGAAAACTCGAGAATCCCCTGGGAATGCGGATGCTTGGCAACAATCCCATCCGTCAGCCCGGCGAATTCGTTCTGCTTCTTGTCCGCAAACATCCGCCGCTTCACCATGACCAAGATTTCAACCGCTTTCATGTCTTGCATCGCGGCAACGTAGCAGTCCGCCAAGTCAAACAGCCGCGTCATCCCTTCATTTTTCTCGCGAATGAGCTTGTCCAGCACCTCGCGGGACCGCTCCAGATTTCCCGAACGCATCAGCGCGTCGCCAAACGTTTCGAGAAACATCGTGTCGTTCTCCGACGCAGCGAACGGCTCCAGCAGCGCCACCGCGCGCACCGCGTTCCCCGATTGAAGATTGGCCTGGGCGTACAGCAGGGCCACGCTGCGCTCCTGCGGCGCAAGCCGGTGTGCCCGTCCAAGCACATTCAGCGCGTCCGCAGACGCCCCGTTCGCGGAAGCCAGTTGCCCAGCGCGCAGAAACGCGCGCGCCGCCAAGGCATTTTTTCCGATGCGCTCGGCGGCCTCCGCCAGCTGCAATTGCCTGTTCTTGTTTTCAGGATCCAGCTGGGCGACACGCTCCCAGCAGAACAACGCGTCTTCCTCGCGTGCAGCCGCCGTGAAAAGTTCCGCGGCTTTGGTGTACTGCTCGATGGCTTCATCGGGATGATTCTGTTTCTGTTGCAGGAAGGCGTAGCGCGCAATGCGCTCCGGTGGCTGCGACGTGGTGTTCGAACGCAGAAACCGGTTGTAGATCGCCAGCGCTTTCGTTTCTTCCTTGGGATCAACCAGCAGATCGAACAGCAGCCCGTAATAAATCGCCGCGCGATCCGGCTGGTCCATGCGCGCGTAGAGATCGCCGAGAGCTTGGGTGGCTTCCTGATGCTGCGGTGCTTCGTCGAGAACCGCGAGGTATGCCTCGATGGCATCCTCCACTCGGCTCTTCTCGAGGAAGCGCTTGGCGCGATCCAGATGTTTGCTGACGTCTCCGGCCATGCGTTCGAATTGCCTTTGCCGTTCCTGAAATTGTTATTCGGGTGCCACTTGCGTGCTGCCGCCGGGCTGTCCTCTGTCGCGTTTGAACGGCCCTCAACAACTATATACCGCTCGCCGGAGGGGGGCAAAACGCATGCGTAGTACCGATGCAGTATTTGCCAAGGCTGACGCGGCTCGGGAATTATGGCAAACTGAGTGATTGTTCGGCACGGTTTTTTGCCTTGCGTTGTCGTTCGAATGCGGCAAGCACGCCCGCTGGGAATTCGCCGGCAGGCGATTCGAACTCCTGCCGGTAACAAAGAAAATCGGTAACAGATAAAACCGGTAAAAGAAAAAATGGATCCGAAGTTCATACGGAATTTCTGCATCATCGCGCACATCGACCACGGCAAATCCACACTAGCGGACCGCCTGTTGGAAATGACCGGCGCGTTGACCGAGCGCGAGATGCACGAACAATTCCTCGACTCCATGGACCTGGAACGCGAGCGCGGAATCACCATCAAGGCGAAAAGTATTCGCCTGCACTACAAAGCGAAAGATGGAAATACTTACCGCCTGAACTTAATCGATACGCCGGGCCACGTGGATTTTTCTTACGAAGTTTCGCGCGCGCTTTCCGCGTGCGAGGGAGCGCTGCTGGTGGTTGATGCTTCGCAGGGCGTGGAAGCGCAAACGGTCGCGAATGCTTTTCTCGCGTCGGCGCACAACCTTACAATCCTGCCGGTGATCAACAAAATTGATTTGCCGGCGGCGCAGCCGGAATTCGTGAAGGAACAAATCGAAAGCGTGCTGGCGATTCCGGCGGATGACGCCATTTTGATCAGCGCGAAAAGCGGCATCGGCGTCGAGGATGTTCTCGAAGCCATTGTCGCGCGCGTGCCCGCGCCCAAAGGCAACGCGGAAAATCCGTTGCAGGCCCTGATTTTTGATTCGTGGTTCGACATTTACCGCGGCGCCGTAGTGCTGGTGAGGGTGATGGAAGGGCGCATCAAGAACCACGTAAAGATCAAGCTCGTCGCAGGCAACGACACATACGAAGTCGAGCAGCTCGGCACTCTCACGCCGAAACCGATCGCGCTCGAGGAGCTTGAAGCGGGTGACGTTGGCTTCATCGTCGCGAACATCAAACGCGTGGCCGACGCGCGCATGGGTGACACGGTCATCGAAGTGGCTCGGCCGGCTCCCGCGCTGCCGGGATTTGAGGCCATTAAGCCGATGGTTTTTGCCGGACTGTTTCCGGTGCTCGCCGACGACTACGAGCCGCTGCGCGATGCGCTCGGAAAACTGCAATTGAACGACGCGGCATTTTTCTATGAGCCGGAGAATTCCGTTGCGCTAGGCTTCGGATTCCGCTGCGGCTTCCTCGGCCTGCTGCATATGGAAATCGTGCAGGAGCGGCTGGAGCGCGAATTCGGATTGAACTTAATCACAACGGCGCCGAGCGTGCGCTATCGCATTACGCGCGTGACCGGCGAAGTGATCGAAGTCGACAGCCCGGCCAAATTTCCCAATCCCAGCGACATCCAAAAAATTGAAGAGCCGATCATCAAAGCGATGATTATCACCAACGAGGATTCCGTCGGCGGAATTCTTCAGCTCTGCCAGGAAAAGCGCGGCACGCAGAAAAATTTCGAATATCTCTCTCCGACGCGAGTCATGCTCACGTACGAATTGCCGCTGAACGAAATCGTGCTCGACTTTTACGATCGGCTGAAAAGCGTTTCACGCGGCTACGCTTCGCTGGACTATCACCTTGCTGACTACCGCGAATCCGACTTGATCAAGCTGGATGTCTTGGTCGCCGGCGAACCGGTCGATGCGCTGGCGCTGATCATCCATCGCGAGTTTGCGGCGGAACGTGGGCGCGACCTGGTGACACGCTTGCGAAAACTCATTCCACGGCAAATGTTTGAGGTGCCGATCCAGG
>Ga0210409_10006571_pt1 | contig 12074 bp, 13 predicted proteins | sample IncBWH17MmetaG_FD_161649 | JGI IMG/M metagenome (GOLD analysis project Ga0210409, IMG submission 161649) | Forest soil microbial communities from Barre Woods Harvard Forest LTER site, Petersham, Massachusetts, United States - Inc-BW-H-17-M | ecosystem: Environmental > Terrestrial > Soil >...
GAGCGAGAGATGGCGCTCGTCTTGTTCGCTCTCGAGGAAATTGCCAAGGAAGCTTGATGGGTACCTCGACTCACGTGGGTTGGCCTGCTCATGCCCGATCGCGCACTTTGCCACTCACGCGGCGGTCCAAAACCGCATATGCAGGGTAAGCTTCGGAATATCTCGAAAACCTTTCCCTGTTGTGGTTAAGAACCTGGGTGCCAGCCGCGTGTCTCTCAGGCTGTCGCAGGGATCGAAACAACTTCCTCGATAGCGGCGAAGACAAACTCAGCCCGGAGCGGCTTCGAGACGTACCCATCCATCCCTGCCTTAAGACACCGTTCTTTGTCCCCGGCCATGGCGTGAGCCGTCATCGCGATAATCGGAATGTGTTTCCCAGTCTTCAACTCGCCCTCGCGAATCGCGGCTGTCGCCTGTAGACCATCCATTTCGGGCATCTGAACGTCCATCAAGACGAGGTCAGGCGTTTCCTTCTCCAATGCTTCGAGGGCTGCCCTGCCGTTGCCCGCCACTACAACTTTATGACCTCGCTTCTCCAATAACCGCGTGGCCACGGCTTGGTTCACACGATTATCCTCCACCAAGAGAATTCTCAACCGTCCTCGGCTCTCCCGCAGGGAGTGGATGGTAATGACCGAGGGCTGCTCCTCGGTTACGGCTGGTGATCCGAGCACCACTTTGATGGCTAAGAGAAGGTCCGATCGTTTAATCGGTTTGGTCAAGTAGGCCTTGATACCCAGCTCCCGGCACCGCGCTGCATCTCCTCGCAGACCCGCCGAAGTCAGCATGATCACGACTGATCTCGTGAGCGGCGCATCCTGCTTGATTCTGTCCGCAAAACTGAATCCATCCATCTCCGGCATCTGCGCGTCCAGCAGAATTAAGGCAAACGGGGTACCTCGAGTCTTGGCCTGTTCAAGGAGCGTGAGTGCCTCGGCCCCGCCTTCACTCATCACCGGCTTCATCTTCCAGGTAAGAAGCATCTCCTGGAGTACGCGGCGGTTGGTGGCGTTATCGTCCACCACCAAGACGGAAAGATCCCGCAGCATCCCGACATCGAGCGGCTCGTACTTTCGCGACGAAATCTTCTGCATTCGGCATCGCATCGTAAAGTGAAAGGTGCTGCCTTGGCCAACGACGCTCTCCACCCAGATCTTTCCGCCCATCAGGTTCACCAGGCGGGTGGAAATGGCGAGGCCTAAGCCAGTGCCGCCGTAAGTGCGCGTCATTGAGCTGTCGGCCTGCGTGAAGGCCTCAAAAATGGTTTGCTGTTTGTCCAAGGGGATGCCGACTCCCGTATCTTTAATAGCGTAATGCAGCGTTACTTCGTCCTCTGACTCTTCCTGGACCTCGACCCGGATTGTGACTTCGCCTTCCGCCGTAAACTTGATGGCATTTCCGACCAGATTTATCACGATCTGCCGAATGCGGGTGGGATCGCCCTGCAGGCCGTCGGGCACTTCGGGCAGGACGTGGCAGGCCAGCTCGAGCCCCTTTTGCTGGGCGCGCAAGCCAAGGACCTTCACGGTCTCGTCCAGGGTGTCGCGCAACAAAAAGTCAATCGTTTCGAAATCTAGTTTTCCCGCCTCGATCTTGGAGAAGTCCAGAATGTCGTTGAGCAGTGCGAGCAGCGAATCCGCCGAGCTTTTCACCATCCCCAGGAATTCGCGTTGCTCCTGGTTAAGCTCCGTTTCCAGTGTTGCGTCCGTCATGCCGATGATCCCGTTCATGGGTGTGCGAATTTCATGGCTCATGTTGGCCAGGAACTCGCTCTTGGCTTGGCTGGCAGCCTCGGCCACCTCCTTCGCTCGCGAGAGTTCCACGGTGCGTTCCGCGACACGCGTCTCGAGCTCGTCGTTTGCCTTTTGCAGCGCCCCGTCACGCTGCTGGATGCGGTCAAGCATGCCATTGAATGAAGCGACGAGCATGCCGACCTGGTCTTCTCCACCTCCCGGTGCCCGCAGCGAATAGTTTTCCTGCTCGCTAACGGTTCGCGCCACTTCCGAAAGCTGAACAATCGGCCCGACGATGACACGGACGAGGCGTGTCGAAAAGGCAAAGCTCGTGGTCATCGATATCACGAGAACAGCAAGGGCGATGACGGCGTACTGTAGCATCCTGGTTTTAAGCAGCCCCAAGTCCGATACGATCATTATGGAACCGACTCGCTCCCCACCGAGGTGTACGTCCCTGCTAAGACGCAGCACGCTGTTTTCGAACCTGGCGCCTGCCTCTTTGTCCGAGGGAGGATTAAACCCAAGACTTGTGTCGTGGCGCTTGTAGGCGGCAAAGACGGCCCCTTGCGCGTCGTACAAGAAGGCCGCCATGATGTGCCGTTCGGCGGCAAGTGCTCCCAACATTTCGGTTGCTGACTTGGGGTCGTTGAAACCCAAGGACGCCGCCGTGTTGGCGCCCAAGGTATCCGCGAGCGTTGCAAGCTGGCTGGTCATCGAAGCCCGAAAGCCAGCTACTTCATAAGTGGCAAACCCCCCAGTGGCCAGAAGCAGGGCGAGCAGACTCGTCGAGAGAATCGCCATGGTCACTTTCTTTTGAACTGACGAATTCTTACGAAACAGCATTGACCGCCCCCTTCGAGCCGCCGATCACTGTCCTTGCCAAGCTCAATAATCGCGCGCTGATCCTTAACTTGGTCTTCTCCGCCGCTTCGAGATTAATGTCGAACCGGATTTTTTCGTCTTCCCAGAAAAAGCCAATCATCCCGCCCTGTTCGGCGAAACGATCCGCGTCACCGATGGTCACGATCGCGGAATTGTGTAGGCTGGCAATGAGTTCGGGCAGATGGACGCTGAAGTCCTCGCCAACAAACAGCAAATGGCAACCTTGGGCCTGCAGAATCTTGTCGACATGCAGCACGCGAGCAGCATGTGTTCCGACTTTCTTGCCCGCCAAGGTCGTTTCGAGCACGCCGCGAAACGGGTCTTTTCCGATGACGCAGAAATTGAGGGGAGTCTCCGCGCCTGGAAACGTATCGGGCGGCCAGTCGACGAATTGTGCAAAGCGGAAAAGAAAAGCCGCCTTGACTTGATACTCGAGGGACCGACTCGCTTGCGCCCAGCTCGCGGCAGTGTCGGACAGGGAAAGCAAGGCCGCGAGAGCCATGGCGCAGACCGGTATGCGACAGTGGCGCGCGGCCCGCGGCGACGGGTTCCCCTGTCTCTTCTGCCTCAAGGCGAGTCGCAAACGGTTTGTATGGTCCAAAGCTATTTGCTCACTGGCTAAGATTGCTAAGGGAACCTCGCCTGGACGCCAGGTTTGACTAGGCGCGAGAATTCACTTTCAATGGGTGCAGTACAACGCCAAGCTCGTCCCTTTTGTGGCGGGTTCGCAGGCCAAGGTGTTCACATCTTTGTTGCCCCAAAACGCCACAGGAGTCTTGCGTAGGCACTGCGTTTCACTTGGGACGGAATGTATGGCGTCGTTGATTCACTAAACTCCGGATGATGGTCTCGGAGCAAGTTCTGCCCCACCAGGCTTAGTTCTGCCTGCTTCGTGATTTTGATGGTCAATTGTGTGTCCAGCCGAGTGTAAGAAGCGATGCCGGGTCCAGCGAGCCGCCCAACAAAATAGGCGCTGGTATCCCAGCCTAGACCACGCCCGAGTTCCAGGTGGGAGCGAATTTGCGCCTGATGACGGGGATCGGAACCATTGCCTGCAAACACGGTCACTTGCTCGGTAGGTGAATCCGGCCGCTGACGGAGTTGAAGGAATGCAAACCCCGGGGATAGCGTCCAACGAGACGCCACTTTCCAATTAGCCGATGCTTCAAAGCCATCCGAACTGGCGTGCAGGCTATTTTCGAAGACGAGCGGAATAACGAGATGAGGTGGAGCAGGGCTTGCAGAGAAAAAAGGCGGGCGCGCCACGAAGCCAAGGAGGTTTGTATAGCTGCTGAAAAACCCTGTAACGTCGACCGAAAGGGATTTGGCAAGCTGGGTCCGGTAGCCCAGTTCGTAGGTCAGTTCGCGCTCCGATTGCAAGTGCGAACCGCCCAGAACTTCTACGACGGCGACGGTGCCGCCCGGGGTCGGAAATGCCGTGAAACCCAACGTGGCATCGGCGTTGAATTCGCTAGTGGTACGAGCAGCATCCGAGACCGCTGCCCACAGGCTATGACGATCGCCTGGTGTCCAAACCAAGTGAATGCTAGGTTCACTACAAAACCGTTGAAGTCGTTGTGCTCCAGCTTGGTTCCGACCGTCAGAAATACGCGACCCGGTTTCAGTGTAATTTGATCCTGGACGAAGGAGCTGAACTCTTGGAGGGTTCGGCCAACGGGGGTTAAAAAGGAGAACGTCCCGCCGCTGGTTTGATCGGAGGTACGGCGATACCCGAGACCCCAAATCAAGTCCTGGCGGTCTCCCCAAGCGAGATGGTTTTGAAAGTCGAAATCCAGAGTATCGCGAGTTTCGTTGACTAAAGGAAAGGGATCATAGTCTCTTTCGTAGCGATCGAAGTAGATTTGCAAGGTCGTATCGGAACGCGTGGAGAAGATATGGTGCCATCGTCCTAGGAGGTCTCCGCCTGACGCCCGTTCAATGTCGGGGATAGCCTGTTGAATGATCGGCGCAATCGAGAGGAGTTGCTGAGCGGATACGCCTTCGGTCGCGTGGTAAAGGTCTCCCTCGACCGTGATGGAATCATTCTCTCGATAGTCCTGGTCAACGCGAAATCCTCCGTGCAATTGATGCCAGCCATCCCGAGCGTTTTGCCCGGTAAAACCGGGAAATGGTCCATCGTTAAGATACTTTGCGAATACCCGGTAGCTGCCCTGGGGTCCGGTCGTTCCGCCGTACTGGACGGTTCCGAATTCTTGCTCGTGCGTGCCGCCGCCAGCAGCTACCGAGGCTCCCTGCGTGTCTTTCGACTTCTTGGTAATGATGTTGATGACCCCGTTCACCGCATTCGCGCCCCACACCGTGGCGCCCGGACCTCGAATTACCTCGATCCGCTCAATATCCTCAAGCGGCACATCTTGCACGTCCCAGTAGGTCCCCCCGAACAACGGTGTGTAGACGGTGCGACCATCGATGAGGACAAGCAGCTTGCTCGCAAACACGGAATTAAAGCCACGCGACGATACCGCCCAGATGTTGGAGGTTGTTTCAGCCACGTCCAAGCCGGGAACCATGCGCAGCAGGTCCGGGATACCGGTAGCTCCCGACCGGCGAATATCTTCCTGAGTGATAACAAAGATAGCGGCCGCGACTTGCGACATCTTTTGTTCTTTCTTTGAGACCGAAGTCACTTTGAGGTTCATCAAGTCTTCGATGCTCAAATCACTTATGTTTTTTGGTGGTTCCTGCGACCAAGCAGGAATCGCCATCAGAGCAGCCACCGCCAAACAAACATGGCCGCGCCTCAGAACCCTACCGACTGCAGCCTTGAACGATGGGGACGCGGGGCGCCTTGCGCTACGGATTACTCTCAGCCGAACTATCATTTTTCTGCCTCCAGGACCACACAATCCGATTTCCAGGTCCGTTCCCAGGCGTCTTGTCGCCTGGCAGGTTGTATTTCTCGTGGTGGATTGTTCTTCGGAAGGAACAAGCGACCGCAATCGGTCGAAGGACGACCAACGTTTGTCAATCTTCTCGATATCCGAGAGATGACCGGGCCGTTACCCAGTTCCGCCCGGTGGTTTCGAGCGGGGAGCAAAACGACAGACATAACGCACCCCCCTGTCGTAACAAAAACAGGTCACTGTCTTTGACGATACTCTCGAGGGAAGGGGAAATTACGCCAACATAGTCGCAGCTTAGGAAACCAAGATACCCAAGGAGGGCGAAGCGAGAGGGACCAAAACCTGATCTTCTAAAAGCAACCCAATTCTACTGCATCTGGTGAAACCAGGACTCGACAAAGACTCTACGGGCACCTTATGAGTTACCAGTGCAAGAGCATGTTGACATGCTGTCCAAGATACCGCGCGCGCCAGATGGCCCTGCACCGTTGCGAGAGCGAGCTTGGCCTGGCTTGTGGTGCAAGCTAGATAGGCGACGGATGAGCTGGTCACTCCCTCCGCTAGGACCTAAGCGCGCCGCCTCCGGCGTCGCAGGCCTTCGCTACGGGAGTGGCCAGCGCAAGACAAAGCATGCTCTAATGTCGGAAACGTCGGCGGGCAAGCCTCAGGCCGAAGCTATTCCACTTAATAACGATCAGTTGACCGGCGTTTGTGAGGCCGAGGTCAATGCCGCCAATTGTTTTGCGCGGCTACCTCTTTTTCCTCTTGGTGCTTCTTTTTCAAGACGCGGAAACGGATTCCTGATATGGCCTGACGGAACTGGCGGAAAGGCGCTGGCTCAATTCCCAGAGCCGTTTGCCGATCCGCTCGTCCGTCACGCCGGCATTCGGGACGATTTGTTTGAACTCCCCGATCTTCACGAAAAGCGCGCCGGTGAGGCCTTCATATTGATCCGCCATCAATAGCTTCAATGCGGCTTCAGCGGCTTCCTCCGGTGTTTGCCCCAGCAAAGGATCCATCACCAACGGCACGAGCAACTTCATCCACCACGGGAAGTCCTTCCCGTTCCGGATGTTGGTTTTGACGACGCCCATCTTTAGACACGCAATGGTCACGGAATGCTGGTTGCCGGCGGCCAGCTGCCGAGCCTGTTCCACCGTGAAAACGTCGTTCACCTGGCAGGATTGCCCCACCATCTTCAGCAGGCCGAAATTCGACGTGAGGTTTACATCGTCAAAATAGATCGTGCCGTTTTGCGCCGCCCCACTGATGATCACGATCCGTGAGGCATGACCCGGCTGGCTGGTCGTTCCCATGAGCGGAAGCAGATGTTGAGTCAGGACAAAGCGGCTTAGATAGTTGACCGCGAAGTTGGACTCGATGCCCTCGTCCGTCAGTTCGCGCCGGTTGCGCACAATGCCGGCGTTGTGGACCAGGTAATCGAGTCGCTCCCAGCGGGAAGCTACTTCGTTGGCGAGGCGGTTTGCGTCGCGCATCAGGCACAAATCCGCTCGGAAGAACCCCACGTTTCGATTGCCAGTCGTTTGGCGAATCTCCTTTGCCACTCGAGCGCCCTTTTGTGCATCTCGGCCCACTACGGCCACCGAGTGCCCGGCGCGTGCAAGCCCGCGGGCTATTTCCCTCCCGATCCCATCGGTGCCCCCGGTCACCAAGGCGTTCTTCGGGCGGGCTTTGTCACTCATAGCAAGCCTCCGGCGGAGTTGGTTTTTCGGTTGGATTTCACGAAATCCTGCAAGGCCTTGCCAATTTCATCGGGAGAATCTTCCTGAAGGAAGTGCACGCCCTTCACCGTGACTTCGGTCTGGTTCAGCCAAGTCCGGCAGAATTCGAGCGAGCGGCCCTTGATCATGGCCCCGGGCTGGCCCACGATGAGGAGCTTGGGAATCGGACACTCGGAGAGCCAGCGTCCATACCGCTCGACAATGGCGGTCACATCGGCCGGCTCACCATCGATGGGGATTTGACGTGGCCAGACCAGCGTCGGCAGGCGAGCTTCGCGCTCGAGAAACGGTGCGCGGTAGGCGGCCATTTCCTCGTCGCTCAGCTTGCGCAGAACGCTTCGCGGCAACACGGCTTCCACAAAGAAATTCTCATCGACGATCATCTGCTCGCCTTTTTGCGAGCGTAGCGCCTGGAAAATGCCGCCGGCCTCGCCAAAATCTCCCCAGCGCAGAGGCACGGCGATGGCCTCCATGTAAGCGACCGCCTTGATCTGGCCGGGATAGCGGAATGCCCTATGGAACCCCAGAGCCGACCCCCAATCGTGCACGACCAGGGTGACGTTGCTCGTCAGCTTCAGGGCCTCGAACCAGGCATCGAGATAGCGTGCGTGATCGACAAACCGATAAGTTTGCGCTGGCGATTTTCCGGATTGGCCCATCCCAACCAAGTCGGGAGCCAGGCATCGTCCGCAGTCTCTGACATACGGAATGATATTTCGCCAAAGGTAAGAAGAGGTCGGGTTGCCATGAAGAAACACAATCGGGTCGCCCTGGCCGGTGTCCACGTAGCTCATCTCGGTGTCGAGCACCGCGACGCGCTGCCTCGCGTAACAGTCGGTCGAATTGACCAGAGTATTAGTCATCGTCAGCATCTCCTCGGAAGTGATCGGAAATCCAACCGTCGTTTACTGCATTTGTTGCGAGCGATCCAGCGCCTCGCCGCGGCGCGAGTAAAGCTGCCACGCGATTAGCGCGAGGCTGACTATGATCAGTGGAACGTAGAAACCAAGAATCATCCAGGTAACACCGCGGGCCGCCCCCATCAGATGTTCCCGGATGCCGCCGCGTATGTTGAGAAAGGTATCGTAGATAGTCGTGCCAACGAGCAGCCAAGCCAGCGGAATCGCCAGGCGCACTCGATAGCGCAGCAGCACGAGGGTGGCCAAGGCGATGACCATGCCGCCGAGGTCGCCAATCACAATCTCCTTGAGTCCGCCATCCGAGATTGGAAAACCGTCCCGCTGTGCCGAGAACGCCTGTAGCGCCATGTACCGGAAGACGTGGATCCAAAGCAGCGCAGTGAGCGCGTTAGCCCGTCCGCGAGTTTTGAGCCACGGACCGGCGTACCACACCGCGAGGATTCCAAAGATAAGTAAGCTCACGAACTGAGTTGCTGCTTGTGCTGGTATCAAATAGTTCATCGTCGCATCTTCGATTTCATGGGATTCTTCCTGCGCCTTTCCTCGTCAAACCTGCCTGAAGGCGGCTTTTCCAAGTTATTGATTTACAAGCTGATTCGCATTCGGGGCGGAGAGATTGAGACTCCAAAGAATCTCAGGATGGCGAAGCCATGTGCCGACCCAGATCAGAAGTAATACGAACGACGGCTGGATAATGGGTTCGCCGTGCTGCAGGTGCGCGGCGATCGCTCCACCTAGGAACGAGGAAACCAATAAGAGCCCCCCGGATCGGGTAAGCGGAATCAGAAAAAGGACTGCGCTTACGATTTCCAGTACAGCGATGAACATCAGGCTGTCACCAGTGAAGCCCATTGCGCCGAGCTGGGTAACCACTGCGGGCACGTGCGCGAACTTTGCGCCCGAGCTCCCGATGAGCATCGCTCCAAATAGAATCACCAAGACGTTGCCCGTGATTCGGCGCTTTCTGCTGATTGACACATTGTCTGTTCTCATTTCATTTCTCCTATTCTTGTAATTTCAATTTGCTAGCTCCTGCGGACTGCTTTGCTTTTCTCACGCCGAGACTCAGCGTCAGCCAGGGATTTCACGAATTCCTGCAAGGCCTTTCCAATTTCATCGGGAGAGTCCTCCTGCAGGAAGTGCATGCCCTTGACCGTGACTTCGGTCTGGTTCGGCAGGTGCGGCAGAATTCGAGCGTGCGGCCCGTCATCAGTGCGCTGGGTTCCCCCGCGATGAGAAGCTTGGGAAGCGCACTTTGAGACATCGCTTTCAATCGGGTCCTCCTGGCCGGTGTCGACGTAGCTTATCTCCGTGTCGAGCACGGCGACGCGCCGTCTCGGATGAGCATCCGGCGAATTGAATTGAGCATTCGTTATTGACGCAGTCTCCGTTTGCATTTCGTCCCTCCTATTCTTGCTTTCGCAATTGGTTAGTTCTTGTGAACGGGCTCAATTCGCTCACGCAAGGTCGGCGCCACGCGCTCGCGATGCCATTCGCGGATGGATCTCGCCATCAGGTCCGGGTCGTCGCACATGGGAAAGTGGTTGCCTTTGGTCACCACCACTTGGCGAGCATCGGGGAACAATTGTTTCCAATGCGGCTGAAATCCAAGCGGATCGTTGCGTTCGCCGAAAATGGTGAGTAGCGGAAGCGTTCGAAACGGGCCCGTTAGTGCGCGATCCAGTTGCGCGTAGATCGCGTCGGACTTACGAGCGTCGCGCATGTAGCCATGGAAGGCGCGGACGCCTTCGCGGCCTATGCCGTCGTAAAAGGCCTTGCGGCTGGATGCGTCGAGATGACGCCCAACGCCGAAGGCAGTCGACGTGATTCTGGGGAGAATCCCGGTCAGCACATCGAATTCCCTCATCACACCGCTTCCCATCAGTGCTAGCATGCCGCGAAAAGGCATGCCGGAGGGCTTCCAGGCGAAGGCGTTGACGGCACAAAGTCCGCGAATTCGCTCAGGTACGCGAGCCGCGCCGGCGATGCCCGATGGCCCGCCGAGATCGTGGACCACCAGGGTGATCTCTGTAAGGTTGAGAGCCTCAATAACTGCGGTGAGTGCCCGCGAAGCTCTCTCAAGACTGATACTGCCTGTGCGCAGCCGGTCGCTCTGACCGGTTCCCGGGGCATCGAAACAGATGCAACGAAAATCGGAGGCGAGACGCGATATAACGTCGCGCCAAATGATCGACCAGAAACCAGTATGCGCAAACAACAGGACGGGGCCCCGGCCAACATCCGTGATGGCGATGTTCGAACCGTCCACTTTGAGGGTCGACGCTTCGAACGGCCACGCACTTTCCGGTAGCCATTGCGGCCGACGGAGAGGCTTCAGCGAAGCCGCCGATGTGGGGTTCGAGCCCCAGCGCTCGGCCGAAACAGCGGTCTTCCTCGAAATATTCCCAACACCTAGGCCCTTTACTTCGTATCCTTTTCTATCTGCCATGACCTGCCTCCTTTTTAACCAAACTATTTCAAATCCGCTCGAGCCGACGTCGGCCGCTGATGCCCTTTTGCCGTGTCAGCGAACGGCTTCCGCGATGAAGCAGCGGCGGGCGGGAAACTTGTGGGGCGTGCCCCAACATCTGCTCGACTAACTTGTGCGCCACGACCTGCCCTTGCGGCCGGACAGCCCGGGAGTTTCTAGTGAACTTGGCGCACAAATCTTCGCTGGCCCTCCAGAGTCGTGCGGCCACTTCCGCGTCGTAGGTGATTTTCTTGGTTCGGCTTTCGTGGCACCGCAGAAAGAATCGGCCCGAGACTCCCGCCACCTCAGGCGAGGAGGCAAGGTAAACAGAAGTCTCGGCTCCCTTCTCTGGACTGCGAAACAGGAAGGGGATCCTCTTCATCAGCATGGGAAAGAGAGCGGGTAGACCCCTTAGGTTGTCCCCGAAAGAGGTTATCGTCGGACCCGGGCTCAGGCAGTTCACCGTGACGCCCGTGCCCTTCAGGCGACGTGCGAGTTCGTAGGTAAAGAGAATGTTGCCGAGCTTGGAGCGGTTATAGGCTCCAAAGAAATTGTAGTGGCGTTCCCCCTGCAGGTTGTCGAACTCCAGCGCCCCGCTGTGGGATTCCGAAGCCACGGTGAGGACCCGCCCAGCCGGAGCAGCCTGCACCAAGTCGAGCAAGAGATTTGTCAGTAGAAACGGTGCCAGATGATTGATCGCGAAGGTCTTCTCGATGCTGTCGGCGGTCACCTGGCGGCGAGCAAAAATGGCGCCAGCATTATTGAGGAGCACGTCGATCCGCGAAAAACGGGCACGGACTTCGCCGGCAAGTTCGTGTATGGAATCCTGCGACGACAAATCGGCCAGAAGGAGTGTCGGCGCCGGACCCGTTGCAACCTTCGCGACCTCCTTCCTCGCGGGGTTGCCGCGGGCTGGATTGCGGCAAACCATGACTACCTCGGCGCCAAGCTCCGCCAATTTGCGGGCAGTCGCAAAACCCACACCGCTGTTCGCGCCGGTGATCAGTACGATCTTTTTATCCATTCCCATAAATACTCCTCGTTCCTGTACGATCAAAAATGTACTTCTGTCCGTAACGCTTCACCTCTTAGCGCCACGATTCTTTCCACCAAAGTCGGGCAAGGAATCAGAAATCACGAGAAAGACCAGAACAACCAGTACTCCGATCATCGCGTAAATCACTTGGTGCCTGCAGAAGACGCGATCGAGGTCTCCGCCACCAAGTCACCGACAACCGGAGCGGGAAGCGTGGGGGTGGCGTCACGCAGGCGGTTTGTCCTAACCAACGGGAAATCGATTTCTGTCCCGGCGATGAGATTGAAATAGTTTCGAAAAATATTCAGCGCGACAAGCGCGATAATCTCGACGATTTCCTCGTCGCTGAAACCGACGCTGCGAAGTTCCTCCATGTCCGAACCCGAAACGCGCCCGCGCTCGCGAACAGTCTTTGCCGCGCGCG
>Ga0210409_10006572_pt1 | contig 12071 bp, 10 predicted proteins | sample IncBWH17MmetaG_FD_161649 | JGI IMG/M metagenome (GOLD analysis project Ga0210409, IMG submission 161649) | Forest soil microbial communities from Barre Woods Harvard Forest LTER site, Petersham, Massachusetts, United States - Inc-BW-H-17-M | ecosystem: Environmental > Terrestrial > Soil >...
CAACAAGGTGGGCAAACCCGTCGACAAGGAGGAGTGGGAAATGACGCCGCCTACCGTGAACGCCTATTACGAGCCGACCATGAACGAAATGGTGTTCCCGGCGGGCATCCTACAGCCCCCGTTCTATTCCAAGACCCAGACCGCGGCGCTGAACTTCGGCGGCATCGGAATGGTCGTCGGGCATGAGTTGACGCACGGCTTCGACGACGAGGGACGCCAATTCGACGCGGAGGGCAATCTACGCGACTGGTGGACCAAGGGCGTGAGCGACGAATTCGACCGCCGCGCAAGCTGCGTCGAGAGGCAGTACAGCGACTACTTGGTCGTCGACGATTCGCACGTCAAAGGCAAGCTCACGTTGGGAGAAAACATCGCCGACTTGGGCGGCGTGAAGCTCGCCTTTTCGGCATTCGAGCGAGCGGCGAGAGAGAACACGGCCATGCCGACCATCGGCGGCTTCACGCCCGAGCAACAGTTTTTTCTCGGCTTCGCGCAGGCCTGGTGCGCAAACTACCGGCCGGAGGCGCTGCGCTTGCTTGTCGCGACCAACCCGCATTCTCCGCCGAAGTATCGCGTCGAGGGGCCGCTCTCGAATTTGCCCGAGTTCGTTGCGGCGTTCCAGTGCAAGCCGGGCAGCTCGATGGTTCAGAGCAAGGAGAAGCGCTGCGAGGTGTGGTGACGCTCGTGGCGCCTGCTCTCAGAACTCCCCGACCGCCACTGCTCCCGTGCCCGTGGGCACGATACCAATACGCGGCTTCGGCCTCTCCTCACCGACGCCTCGACCCGAATCCGTGGTCACGATGCGCGAGTGCGACGGCAAGCCGATGAGCGTGAAAATTACGCCCAAGTCCTGCAGCGCACCGCTTGCGACGAGCGCCGCGCGGGTCGCTGTCTCCCCGATGCACGGGTCGATTGGGAGGCTGACGCCCTTGGGCACCTGCGGTGGTACGCACGCAGGCCGGTTGGCAAGGTCAATCCACGGGCCGGCCGCTGGGACAGCAAGGACTCGGTCCTCGGTACGCGCGGAACCGAAGCCCACGTAAGCGGTGGGCGCATACGTGAGCGTGAACACGACGATGCCCCCGACGAGCATTCCCGTCGACCGGGTCGACTCGACGCGTCCACCACCGGGCAAGGCTTCGTCGGGCTGAAATGTTCCGTGCATTTCGATCGCGTCGCCCGGTCGCAGCGTCACGCCACTCATCGCGTCGGCGAGTACGCCTCGAACCTCATCCGATCCTTCCGCCGACTCGGCGGTACCCGGCTCAAACCGCGTGAAGACGGGCGGCGTGCTCGCCGACCGTACGGCAGTGATGCGGCCCTGCGAATCTTGCTCGATGACGTCGCCGGGAGCGAGTTTGTGAACGTGCAGCCTCGCACGCGGAAACACGACTCTGTCGGTTTCCACGCGCGCGTCGCTCGGCAATGGGATTCGCCCCTCTGGGCGGACAATGGCGACCGGCTGCAAAGGTGTTTCGCTTTGCGCTTGCATGGCCGCGCGCGGCGTGTACGTGCGCGTGACCTGCACGGGTCCCGCGCAACCGGTCATGGTGAGTGCAAACAACAATGCGTACCGATGGGACTGGCGCATGAGTCGCTTCCCCCAATTCCTTAAAACGGACGCTCAAGCGGCGGCTTGAGGGGCGACGCGCCAATTTTCGTTTCACACCCAGCAGCCCAGCTGCCAAGTATGGGCCCGCGATTCCCTCACAATTCCCCATGAACGCCGACGACGATCTCATCGGCGTGAACGACGAGCGCCAGCTCTGCCAGGCTCTCGGGCAACTCCTCGCGCGCCTTGCCGGCGACCATCGCGGCATCCCCCGCGCCACATCGAACGAGACCGCGCGCTAGCTCGCGCGTCCGAACGTCGACGATACGCACGGCGTCCCCCGCTCGAAAATCGCCTCGCACGCCGAGCACCCCCACGGACAGCACGCTCTTGCCTTTGGCGCGCACGGCTTCTGCGGCGCCGTCGTCGAGAATCAGCTCGCCCCGAGGCCGCAATGTAAAAGCGATCCAGTACTTCTTGGCGCTCAGCCGCTTGGTTGCCGCGATGAAGAGCGTGCCGACATCCTCGCCCTCGAGCACCGCATCGAGCACACCGGGAGAGTGCGCGTCCGCCACGACCACGTTGGCGCCGGCGAGGGTGGCGCGACGGGCAGCCTCGACTTTGCTTGCCATCCCACCTTTGCCCATGGTCTTCGTGGATGGGCGCACGTGAGGAAGGGCGTCGCTCGTCACGTCGAGAACGGTCGGTATACGGAGCCCGGAGCTGTCGAGCAAACCGTCGACATCGCTCAGGAGAACGACGAGCTCTGCGTCGACGAGCGGCGCGACCATGGCCGTGAGCTGGTCGTTGTCGAGCGTAATTTCGTCGACTGCTACCGAGTCGTTCTCGTTAAGGATCGGCACCGCCCCTGCATCGAGCAGCGCGCCGAGCGCTGCGCGCGCGTTGTTTGCACGAACGCGATCCGCCAGGTCCGCATACGTGAGCAGGACCTGCGCGACGGTCAGTCCGCGTGCTGCGAATGCCTCCTCGTAGGCGCGCATGAGCAGCGATTGCCCGGCTGCGGCGGCGGCTTGTAGCCGAGCGATTTCCTTTGGTCTGGTGCGGTAGCCGAGTTTCTTCATTCCGAGCGCGATGGCGCCGCTCGACACGACCACGAAAGCGGTGGACCGACGCTTTGCGACGCTCGTGGCCAGTCGGTCGAAGATGCCGCTCTCTCCCGCGAGGGCGCTCGACCCGATCTTGACCAAGACGCGACGTGCACGCGCGACTCTGGCCCGCTCGTCAGTCATCGTGATTCTTCAGGAGCAGTTCATCGAATGCCGTGTCGAGACGCCGCACCAATCGATTCGGTACCCCGGCCACCAGCCCGAGCAACGTGTCCACCACCGCCGTCGCTGCGTCACGCTGGTCGTCGATGCGAGGGGCAGCTTCGACGATCGGCGGCTCGACCGTGAGGGCCCGGGCCATCGCGCCATCGATGGCGCTGCGAACCAGGCGCGCCTCCCCGAGGTCGATTCGCACCGCGCGCTCAGCGCGTCCGATTTCTAGATACCGGGCGAACAAGTGGCCGAGCACGTAGGTGCGCATTGCGTCGCGCAAGGGCCACACCAGGGCGATGGGTCCGAAGCGCGCAAGGGCGCGTATCGCGAATCGAACGCCGAGATAGCGCAGGGCCTGCGAACCTAGGCCTCGAGGACCGTCGGCTGAGGGCTGGGCGAGAGCCTCGCGCGCCTCCGGCGTGAGCGACAGGCCGTGCGCGGCGGCCAGATCGTGCACCAACGCTCCACGAATTCGACGGAGAAGCGAGTCGGGCAACCAGGGCAACGGCAATGCCGCCACGGACGCGGCGAAAGCCGAGTACGTAGCCAATCGACCTCGATCGCCAGCCGCATGCAGGCCGACGCTTGGCACCGCCCGGGCCTCTTCTCGCGTGATTGTGGAGCGGGGAGCCACTTTCAACTCCTAGCTTAGGAGAATGAGCGAGCCAGAGGGCGAAGCTCGATCACGACCGCGCTCGACTCTGCAGCAATTCGTAGCAGATCGCTCGCAGCAAGGGGGCCGAGTTCGACCCGCACGTGCGCAGGTGGAGGCGCTTGGGGGCCCACGAGGGCTCGGCCTCCCCGCGCTTCGACGGCGCGCCGGAACGCGTCGACGTTGCCGTGCACCCTCAACGCGAGTGTGCGCTCGCTCGCCGCAATCTCGGCGGGCGGCCCCTGGGCGGTGATATGAGAACCGTCGATGACGATCGCCTCGTCGGCGGCGAGTGCGAGGGGAGATTCGAGGGGGACCCGCGCGGCAAACACGACCGCTCGGCGATCGCCGAGCGCTCGCATCGCGGTGCGCACGAGCCCGTGTGCGGTCTGGTCGGCCAAACCCACGGCGGGATCCTCGACGAGAAGGGTCGCGGCGCCCGTTGCCAGTGCAGCCGCGATGACCGCCGCGCGCTTTGCTTCATGGCCGGTCTTCCGCAGTCCTGCCCTCGCCAGGGGTCCGATTTGCAAGCGCTCCATCGCGTCTGCGGCCAGCGAAGCAGCCGCGGCTCGGTCGTGCCCCGCCAGTCGCGCGCTCCACGTGACATATTCGGCAATCGTCCAGTCCGTGGGCAGTGGGGGATCGAGCGGAGCCGATGCCGCAAGCCCTGCGCGCATAGCATCACGCGCGACCCGTCCTTCGACCAACAACGTGCCGCGGGCTGTCGGTCGCAGGCCGGCAGCAGCTTCGAACAGCGCGCGCGGTGCTCCGAGCAAAAGGACGTGCTGTCCTGACGAGGTAAGCGTGAGCCCGTCGATCGCCGGCAATCCTCCCACATCAACGCGAAGGTGCGAGCATGAAAGCCGGACCGCCACCCGTGGGATACTAGGGCGTGTCCTAGAATTGCGCCCCGTAAACGTGCCCGTGCCCCTGCCCGTGCCCGAAACACCGGCAAAAACAGCTCCGGTCTCGCCGGCGGTTTCGGGCACGGGCACGGGCACGGGCACGGGTACGGGCACGCGTACGGGAAGAAACACTGGCCCTTGCGAGTTCGAGGACACGCCGAAAACCAGGGCGTGTCCGCGTTGGCACGCGCGTCGCACCTTCGCTGTATAAAGGTGTTACTACCCACGATGCTGCGAAGCACACTTGCCGGCGGCGGGTACCAGGACCCCCGGGGCGTGGTTCAGCGCCCCCTTTTCTCTAGTGCCGTCTCTAGTAAGGCTCCTAGTGGGGCACCTAGTGCGGCCGCTCTTGTGGCCATTGCAATGGTCGCCGCCGCAGGATGCTCGAACGGTTCCGGCGATCAGATCACCAATCCCGCCGCACTCGGGATGACGGATACTACGCCCCCTTACTACAGCGACGGGCAGCTGACGTTGTACCAAGTCCAGAGCCCGGTCGCGCTCCCGGTGCGGGCGATGACCCAGGCCGATAGGCAAGCGGTAGGGCACGCACCACCGGGGACGCCTTATCCGAGAGGTGTTTTCTTGCGCGCGCAGGACGAGGCCGTCGAAGTCCATTACACGCTGTCGAATGTCGACACCTCGCCGCACGACGTCTGGCTGCTCATCGATCCGTGGAACGAGTTCGTGCGCTGGCGGCCGGGCATTACGGTCGTGAACGACGAGGTGACGCAGCCGAACTACGGGTACGATCTGGAGTTCGTCGTTCCCGCGAGAGACCGAATCGAAGGGACGATCACCTTCGACGACACGCACGAGATTGCCATCAAACTCGCATCCGTCGAAAACCTGCTTTCCAACATGGCGCAGGGACAAGCGGCTTCGGGGAACATGTTCGACAGCACCGCCATTGCGAACAACATCTTCAATCCCGCAAACCGATCCAATTCCACTCCCCCCGATCCGCTGTACACACCGTGGATTCCGCCCGTCGTCGCGGGGATCACCGGTTTCGATCTGGGCTTGCGCACGAGCGAGTCCGCGAACGTCGCGGTGGAAATCAGCATCGAGGTCCAAGACCTTCGCGGAGACCGCTTCGTCCCCCAAGATTTGTCGAACGCGAGGACCATGGGACCGCCCGACACAGTGCTCTCGCCGCCATCGGCGCGCTTCTGATCGCTGCTACGCTGGCGGATGCAATGCCGCCGCGCCGGGTTCTGCCGTGGGTCGCACCACTGTTGGCCTGCATTGCGTTGGCTGCGGCGATTGGGCCGGCCCTCGCTCGGCCTATTGGGCCAATCCTTCATGAACGAATTCCGCCGGATCCGCGCGAGGACCTCGCGATGAATGCGCTGCTCGAAGGCGATCTACCCGCGGCGCTCGAGACGACGAGCGGCGTCGTTCCGGCGCCCGATCTGCACGTCCTGCCCGACCCGAGGGAATCGACATACGGACCAAGTAGCCGCGACAGGTTCGTTCCGGACCGAGACACCTCGCGCCCTGAAATGGGCAGCTACGACGATCCGTTTACGCCGCCGACCGCGCCGTACAAGCGTCTTCACGCCTATGATGGCGTCGGGGCCGACTATCAGCTCTACGTGCGCAGCGAACAGCGCGTCGATGTGCCAATCGGCGGACCTCCACCCGGGCCGAACGATGACGCCTTTTACGCAGATCTCGTCGTCGATGTGGAGCACGACCGCAACACCAGAATCCCCAGCGTCGGTCCGGGGGCGCGCATCGTGCGCGCGGCTCTCGCTGTCGGCGCGGAGGAACTCCCGCCGCGCGTGACGAAGGACGGGGCGGAAAACTGGTTTCTTCAGGTCGGCACCAACCGAGCTCGGGTTCGGGCGAGGCTGGTCATGGAGCTTGCCGTCGCGCGGGCCGCGGTCGGCGCCAAGTTGAGCGATCCGCCGTGGAGCGACCTGCCGCGGATCCCTGCGCTGCCGGCGAACGTCGCGCGTGAAGCCGCCGCTGTCCGATCGGCTATCGGAGTGGACCGTGCGATGCGGCCGCGCGAAGCGATCGAGAAGATTGCGTCATACTTTCGTAGCTTCGCCGAATCGAACGACCCCCCCGGCGGGCGCGGAAGCATTTATCTCGACCTCGCCTTGTCCAAGAAGGGCGTGTGCCGCCACCGCGCGTTCGCGTTCCTTGTGACCGCGCAGAGTCTCGGTGTACCGACGCGCCTCGTCACGAATGAGGCGCACGCCTGGATCGAGGTCTACGACTCGACTCTCTGGCGCCGAATCGACCTCGGAGGCGCCGCACCGTTTGCAGCGGTGACTTCTGGAGCTACCGGAGCGGCCGGCGACCGGACGGGGTACCCACCACCGCCCGATGGTTCGGTGTCGGCGCGAAGCTTGCCGCGTGGCGTCGACATGGGCGACGAGGCGTGGGCGAGCGGGGGGGCTCTTTCTGCTAGTCCAATGAACGATGATCGGCCGCCGTCGGTGGTGTCGATCGATGTCGCCGGCATGGATGTCCACCGGGGGCAACCACTGGGCGTGCACGGTGAAGTGCGCGCCGACGCAGAGCCCTGCCCGCACGTCGGCGTCGAGGTGTGGGTGCGCTCGGCGAGCGCACAAACAGGATTCCGGCTCGGCAAGGTGGCTACGAGCGACGACGGGCACTTCTCGGATGACATTGTGGTCTCAACCGACGTTCCCCTGGGCGAATACGAGGTGGTCGCGCGGACGGCGGGCGACGCGCGTTGCGGCGCGGGAAGGAGCGACTGAGCAGCTCGCGCGCCGCGCGCCGTACGTTATGCTTTTGTGCTGGCATAGGCCATGTTGGGTCGGTGGAGTGCTGTGGCGGCGATCGCGGGTGTATTCGGCGTCGTTGCTTGCTCGCGGTCACCGCGTCCCACCCCGGTCGGCGCAGCCGTTCCGCCATTCCAAGTGGCGAGCGCGAGCGCGCCGGGCGCGACGAGCTCTCCCGCGCCGCCAGCCCCTGTGGAGCCGCCCGCCCCGTTGTGCGGCGATCCGGGTAGCGTTTTCTTTTTTTCATCGCCCGAGCGTCCCGTGCGCGGGCGGGGGCTTCGCCTGATTGCTATCAGCGAGAGGGCGGTCGACGCGCAGCTCACTGTCACCTCTCCGGCCCATGAGACGACGACGTTGCACGAGCGCCAGGGCGGATCGCCGTATTTTTGGTTTGCACAAGTCGACGCAACGGCTCCCGGTCCGTGGCACGCGAGCTTGGTACGCGATGATGCCTGTGGGGGGGCGCTTCTTGCAAAGAAGGACGTTGTTGTCAGTCGCTGGCGGTTGGCGCCGGCGTCCGCGCCCACGGCGCAAGCAGACCTCTGGCCGACGCGCGCGGCCTGGTCTGCCTCGTTCGAGAGGCTGTATTCGGCCTGGATCGAGCACCTGTTCGATGCGCCTCTCGATGCGCAGCCGACCTGGACTGCGCTGCACGAGGTGCTGCGCGATCGAGCGCGAAACTTTCTAATCGACCACCTCGGCGCCGACGAGGACGAACAAGGCATAGTCGTGAGGCCGGACTGCGCCGACCTTCCCTACTTTCTGCGCGCGTATTTCTCGTTCAAGCTGGGCTTGCCGTTCGGGTGGTCGCATTGCTCGCGTGGCGAGGGTGGGACGCCGCCGAGCTGCTCGGACTTCGCGACGAGCGTCGAGCCGTTTCCGCCCGTAGACGGTACGCCGCAGACGATCCCCCAATGGGCGGATCCGAATCGAGAGCGCGACCCGCGCATGACCGATGCCAAGCGTTTCGGAGAATTCTTGCGCACGACGCTGGCCGACGCAGCGCAGTCTGGCGCTGGGCGCACGCCGGCCCACGACGAAACGGGCGACTACTACCCTGTATCGCTCTCGCCGGACACGCTGAGGCCAGGCACCATTTTCGCCGATCCCTACGGGCACGTGCTTGTGGTGGCGAAACGAATCGCACAGACCGCCAACGCCGGCGGTGTCTTGCTCGCGGTCGACGGACAGCCCGACGGGACGGTGGCGCGCAAGCGATTTTGGCGGGGCAATTTCCTGTTCGCCATGGACCCCTCACTGGGAAGCGCGGGGTTCAAGCGATTTCGGCCCATCGTCCGCGGAAAAAACGGAAAGCTGCGCCGCCTCGGCAACGCGGAGCTGGCGGACTATTCGCTCGAGCAATACGACGGTGGTGTCGAGGGTTTCTACGACAAAGTAGAGGATGTCTTGTCCCCCGCGCCGCTCGATCCGACGGTGGCCCTCCTCGAGACTGTCCAAGCTCTGGAAGAGCAGGTCAAGACGCGCGTTGTTTCCGTGGAAAATGGTCGAAAGTTTCTCGCCAGTGGAAAACCCGCGGCGGACATGCCCGAAGGTGCAAAGATCTTCGAGACCACCGGAGACTGGGAGGACTTTTCCACCCCGTCGCGCGACTTGCGCTTGCTCATCGCCATCGATGTGGCGCGCGCGCTTCCGGCACGAGTGGCGCGACGAACGGAGCGATACGCGATGCCGCGGGGGGCGACTGCCGAAGAAGTGAAGCGCGGTCTCGAAGACCGACTCGCGCGCGAGCTTCGGGAGCGCAAGTTCAAGTACACGCGCAGCGACGGGTCCGACTGGGAGCTATGCCTCCAAGACGTGGTCGATCGTCAAGCGGGGCTCGAAATGGCTTACGACCCCAACGACTGCGTCGAACTGCGTTGGGGGGCTCCTCCGCAGAGCAAGGAGGCATCGACCTGCCAGGCGCACGCTCCCTCGGCGCAGCTCGCGAAGATGCAAGAATACCGCCCCTGGTTTCACGAGCGACGCAGGCCGCCCAGGTGAAGCCGATTTCCCCTGCGCTGCCTATCTGCGCGAGAGCACGCGTGGGCGCAAGCGCTCTGTTCACGCCGCGACGCGCACCAGCGTGCCGATGACGTGATGGATGCCAGCAAGGAGCCCTACCGGCATCGCTCCGCCCACGCCCGCGCCCGCGCCTGCGCCTGCGCCCGCGCCCGCGCCAGCGCCTGCGCCCACGCCCGCGCCTGCGCCCGCGCCAGCGCCTGCGCCAGCGCCTGCGCCCACGCCTGCGCCCGCGCCTGCGCCTGCGCCCGCGCCCGCGCCCGCGCTCGCACCCGAGGTCCCAACTGAGGCCGTGCTAAGCCCGCACTCGAACCATGTACTTCCAAGAAGTCATCCTCGCGCTGCACGACTTCTGGGTCCGGCGTGGCTGCCTCATCGTGCAACCGTACAACTCGGAGGTCGGCGCGGGCACGTACAACCCGGCGACGTTCCTTCGCGCCCTCGGGCCCGAGCCGTGGAACGTGGCGTACGTCGAACCTTCGCGTCGGCCCACCGACGGCCGTTACGGCGACAACCCCAATCGCCTACAGCAATTTCAGCAGTACCAAGTCATCCTCAAGCCATCGCCGATCGACATTCAGGATCTATACGTCGCATCACTCCTTGCCTTGGGCACCAAGCCTGAGGACCACGACGTGCGTTTCGTCGAAGACGATTGGGAATCGCCCACGCTCGGCGCATGGGGATTGGGCTGGCAGGTGTGGCTGGATGGGCTGGAAATCTCGCAGTTCACCTATTTCCAGCAGGTGGGCGGCATCGACTGCAAGCCCGTCAGCGGCGAGTTGACCTACGGCCTCGAGCGCATCTGCATGTACCTCCAGGACGTTGCAAGCATCTACGACGTAGCGTGGGCGCCGGGCGTGACATGTGGCGAGCTAATCAAGCGGGCTGAATGGGAGTGGTCGACGTACAACTTCGAGCAGGCGGATACGGCGGCTCACGCGCTCGCGTTCGACCAGTGCGAGAAGGAGTGCAAGCGCTGTCTGGCGCTGGGAGGCGGAGACGCGATGAAGGCTCTCGTCTTGCCTGCATACGACTTCGTCGTGAAGGCGGCCCATGCATTCAACGTCCTCGACGCACGCGGCGCCATCGGCGTGACCGAGCGGCAGCGGTTCATCGGGCGCGTGCGGGCCATGGCCAAGGCTGTTGCGGAAGCATGGCTTGCGCAGCGGACTGCGATGGGCTTCCCGCTACTCAAAACGCGAGCAGCCGCACAATAGCCAGCTAGCATCGAGCGATGCTGACGAAAGCGCCTGGCCTTGCGCTGCTGTGTGCTTGTACGAGTTTCTCATGCGGAGGCTCGGCCCACGACCCACGCTATCCTGCCCACGAGTCGGGCTGCCCCGTCAAAACGTTCCCAAGCAGCCCGCCTGCTCCAGTGGACGAGCTCGGGACCGTGGAAGTCGAGTGTACCGGGGGTAGAGCCGCGTGCGAGCGGCAGGCGCTGGACGTCGTTTGCCATCGCGGGGGAGACGTCGCGTGGGGGCTTGCCGACAACGCACTCACGGCGACCAAGCTGGTCGTACACGCCGCCCACACACGGCGCGCCATCGAGGGGGCGCGCGAGCGAGGCTGCTCTGTGCAGGTCTTCACCGACGGCCCTCCCATCCCCACCGAAAATATCGGCCCCGTAACCGCGCTTTGCTCGACCGACGATTCGAAGGACGTTTGCCTGCGGGAGCTGCAGGATCAGGTCTGTCTCCTCGGGGGCGACGTCTTATGGCAGGCGGAGGGCCCCACGACGATCGCCACGTCGGAAGGCTATCGCCAGCGCATGCGCGGCCGCGCTGCCCACCTGAAGCCCGCCAAGTGAGTCATCGCAGACACGCGTCGAGCTCCTTGATCGTCTTGGCTGCGCGCACGCACGCCATCGTCTTGTCCGTGACGCGACGAGTTTCGCAAGAACGGATCTCTTCATCGAGCTCTGCGCGGATCTGCTGCTCGCGCTCGGCGATGGCGGCTGCATCGTTGTGACTCATCTCCTTCATTTGAAGCTCCACACTCCTGTCCACGATCAATCGGCAATCCGCGTCGGTCGCTCGTTTCCCGCAGCTCACGGTCATTGGCAGCGCCAATGCACAAAGCCAGAATCTGCGTGCTCGCCGCTTTTGCACGCGCGGACGCCTAGCATGTTTTGCCAGCGCATGGCCCGCGCGCGAGAGGCCAAATGCTAAACTGGCGAAGTGAGGCCGACCCGCCCAGCGGTGGCGCAAGCGTCTGCCGCGCGCAAGGCTCAAGCGGTCGGACGCACTCGGACAGCCGAGGAATGGCTGTGGATGGCCATTGCAGCGAAAGCGCGCGACATCCGCGCGTACTGCGCTCGCCGGGGTCTTGTCGCGCGCCGGTCGCTCGACACGACGACCCGAGCGCTCCTGCTTCGACAGCTCTACCTGTCTCATTACGAGGCGAAGCGTTTCGACCGCGCTCACGCCATCGCGCTTCGCGCGCTGAGGCTCGACGTTCTTCCCGATGTCATTCACCAAGACGTGGCGCGCGCGTCCATCGCAAAGGGTGACGTCACCGACGCCGTCGCTCATCTTCGTCGCGCGGCCCGCCGGGCGCCTTTGTCGCGGCGCCCGTTTCATTTGTGGACGCTTGGCAGCACGCTGCTTCTATGGCAGCGCTACCCGGAAGCGTGCGCCGCGTTGGCGCGAGCCGTGCGCTGGGGGACCTATGACAAGCCGCTGTACCGTGCCCACCTCGCGCTGGCGCGCATCGCGATGGGCGATCACGTAGACGACCTTCGACGCACGATGGAAGAGCTTGCGATGGCCTCCTGCGGACAGGGATACGGTAGGTTTCTCCTCGGCCATCTTGCATTTGCCTCGGGACAAGGGGCGTTGGCTCGGCGCTACCTGCGCGCGTTTGTTCGTCGAACCGAAACGGCCCGCCCCGCTCTGG
>Ga0210409_10006574_pt1 | contig 12067 bp, 14 predicted proteins | sample IncBWH17MmetaG_FD_161649 | JGI IMG/M metagenome (GOLD analysis project Ga0210409, IMG submission 161649) | Forest soil microbial communities from Barre Woods Harvard Forest LTER site, Petersham, Massachusetts, United States - Inc-BW-H-17-M | ecosystem: Environmental > Terrestrial > Soil >...
CTCCGAGATTGACGGCGACGGCTTCCGTAGCCTGGAGGAGAACCAGCACGTGGAGTTCGAGGTGGGGCAGGGTCCGAAGGGCCCGCAGGCCATCCGCGTCCGCGCCGCCTGAGCCGGGGCAGGCCATGCCTGCCGAGGGAGAACAGCTAGGCGTGGGCCCGGCGCCGGCAGGTGCCGGGCCGACGTCATGCCCGTCGCGATGGTAGTCGCCGGCTACGTGGCCCGGCGGGGCCGTGACCGGGGGGCCGGGACCGGCGGGCAGACTTGGTCTTCTCGGGCTTCTGCGCCCGCGCGATCTGGGCGTGACCCTCGCCGGCAATCGGCTCGAGCGCAGCGGTCGTCCAGGCCGGGTGATCGCGGAGTTCGTCATGCAACTCGGCGGTGTCCTCCGGGAACTACGTCAGAGACATCAGCCGGTCCTCCTTCCGCGAGTTCCACTCGCTCCATTCGACCTCGTGTCGCACCCGCCGCTCGCGGTAGTGCGCCTCAACGACTTGGAGCGCAGTAGGTACAGCCTGCTGTCGCGGATCTTGGCCAGCGCATGGCCGACCTCGGTGAACGTGACAGGCCGCGCTCGATGACGGCCCTGTAATCGCGCAGCCGGTCCGGTGGGCGCGCGGCCATACCCGATCCTGCCCCTGCGGCGCGCCTCCCCGGAAGTCCTTGCGGGATCCTCCGACGCGGTAACGAGCGAGATTCACCAACGAAATTCCAGGCACGGGACACCAGGCCGGTAGGCGGCGAACGGGAGAGCCGCTGAGCGCTCGCAGCCGGCACGACGGCAGGTCACTGCCGATGCTCGGCAGGCTGAGATGCCGGCCGGCCGCTCCCCGTGCTGCCCAGCTTTCTCAACAGGCCCTGACAATGCGCAGCGCGGGCCGAGTCTTCCTCCATGAGCAGATGGACGAAGTACGCCACTTCCGGTAGCCCTGCGTTCTCCGCGTTGCGCAGATAACGGCTATAGTCCCGGATTGCCTCCAGCGCGCTGGACTGAATCGCCAGCAGGTCTAGCGTGACATCCGCGGCATCGGTCTTTCTCTGTGTCATCGCAGGCCTCCCTCCCCAGGTCCCGCGGTTGCGCTACCCTGACCCCGCTTCTGAAACCTCCGGCCGCTGCAGGCCCGAGCGCTTCCAGCGAACCGCTGCTATCAGCTAGCCCGGCGCCGCTCAGGAGCGCGACCTACTGGTCAGCGAGGTCACCGGGCAGCGGCGGCGGCGTACGGTCCCGAGAACGTGATGAGGCGCCTGGTTCCGGTTGTCCAGCAGCCACCGCGCAGAAGCACAGGATTCCGGCTGTCCGCCATTCAGCGGTCTCGTCTAACTGGAGGCGCGGGAGTTGAAAGAGGCGAGGCTGCCGAAATCGAAGTGACCACGAAGATTGCCCGTAGCTCGAGGGCGACGTCCACGATCTTGCCGCCTGCGGGCGGCGATACCTCTACTGGTCCGCACCCGCTCGTGGCGAGGTTAAGGGCACTGCTCGAGCCGGAGCGCCGCGGCCGGGTGTGGCTCCGCCGTCGAGGGGGGCGAAGGCCAGGACGGCTTGCATTTCGTGCCGGCGTCGCGCGGCCAGGTTCGCGAAGAGCTCCGGCGCGTCCTCGAACGGGACGACGGCCGTTATCAGGTGCTCTCGGATCGCGGTGCCATCCGCGCGCAGAAGCTCGATCGTCTCGGCGGAGAGCCGTTCCCGATCCCAGGTGTGCGCCAGGCCCCGCGGCACCCGGCCGATCTGGGCGCACCGTACCGCCAGGCCGTTGTGGTGGAACTCCGCGCCGAGCCGCAGCTCGGCTGCCCCTCCCTGGTAGAAGGCCAGATCGATCACGGTCGCCTGCGGGCGGGCCACCCGCAACGCCAGGTGCAGGGCCGCCGGCTGTCCGCGGCACTGGAACACCACGTCCGCCCCCCGGTCGCCCGAGGCGTGCCGCCATCTGGTCTTCAGGCTGGCGGCCGCGTCGTTCGGTCCCTCCGGGTCCAGTGACTCCAGCCCCAGGGCTCCGGCCACCGCCCGGCGTCCGGGAGTCGGGTCGAGCACTACTACGGCGGCGGCGCCGTGCCGGCGGGCCAGCAACGCGGTAAGCAGGGCCACCACCCCGGCGCCGACCACCGCAACGCGCCGGCCGCGCACTCCGTCGCCGAGCGAGCGGACGTCGGGCCCGCACAGGTCCGCGGCGGCGTGCAGCAGGCCGTTGGCGCAGATCGGGCCCATATGCGCGACGTAGATGCCGAGCAGCGGGTCGAGGTCCTCCGGCAGGGGCACCACCCGGTCCGCGACCGGGTCGCCGGTGTACCCGGTGCGGTGGCCGTAGGTCATGGCCACGGTGCCGCCTACTCCGATCACGGGCGTCCGGGACTCGGCGACCTTGCCTACCTCCATGTATCCCAGCCGGGTGACCGGGTAGCCGGCGTTCGGCTCACCTGGCACGAAAAGGCCAAGGCCCGGATCCCAGCGCTCCGACAGGAACGGGTTCGTGCCCTTGACGTAGCTCAGTTCGGTGCCGGCGGAGATGCCGCTGTACACCGTGGTCACCCGGAACGCGCCGGCCGGCACCGGCGCGCGCGGCTCGTCCCGCACCGCTACCCGGCCGGGACCCTCCACGACGATGTTGCGTTCGGTCTTCTCCCCGGCAGCGTGCACGCCGGCCATCGCGGCCGTGCCCTCCCTCATCGGCTCCCCAGGGGGTCCGCTGCCTCGCAGACGCCAGGGCGGTCCGCCTCCGGGTCGCTGGCCGGCCGCGCGGGCTGCCCTGTGGCCGCCGAGGAGGCCAGCGCGCACGCCAGCCGGTGCGTCCGCAGCGCCTCCGCATACGGTGCCCGCACGTCATTCCCGATGCCGCGGACCGCGTCGATGAATGCCCGGTCCACCGCGATCCGGGCCGCTACGGGATCCGCGGTGATGAGCTCCTCGACTGGATCGGCGCCGCCGTCCCGGATCGCCAGCCCGTCCTCGCCCACCGATAGCCACAGCCCCTCGGCGACCAGCTCCAGGCCGGCCCGCTGCTTCCAGCCGAGCAGGCACGTGGTGCTCAGCGTCCCGAGCGCACCGCTGCGGAACCGCAGGGTGGCGGTGGTCACGCCGTCAACGTCGGCTCCTGGCACTTCGGGGGGCTGCCCGTCGCCCATCGCGAACACCTCGGCCACCTCGCCGGCCAAGAGTCGGGCCAGGTCCAGGACGTGCGCGGCCTGCTCGATCACTGGTCCGCCGGACCGGTCCCGGACCGGCCACCACCCGACGGGGGGCACTTTGTCCAGCCACGTCCCGCCGACCAGGCGCACTGCCCGCCCGTCGAGCAACCGCCGGGCACGTTCCACCACCTTCAGATAGCGCCAGTGGTGACCGACGGCGGTCAGTACGTCCGCCGCGGCGACCCGGGCGCCGACTCGCTCGGCCGTTTCCGCCGTCGCGGCCAGCGGCTTCTCCACAAAAAGGGGAACCCGGGCGGAGAGGACAGCGGTCTCGGGCGCCCCGTGCGCGAATGGCGGCACGCAGACGTAGACCGCGTCGAGCCCGGCGGACAGCAGCTCGCCGGTGCCGCCGAACGGCCGGGATCCGACGTCCCTGGCCAGCGCCGCCGCCGCCTCCGGGACCACGTCGGTAATCCCGGCGAGGTGAACGTCCGGGAAGCTCCTGAGCACCTGCGCGTGGCGGCGGCCCACGTTCCCGGCACCGATCAATCCGATCCGGCAGATATCCATGGGCCTCGCTTCCATCGCCGTGCACATTGGCTCGCCTGCACGCGTTACGCCTCAGTTCCTGCGGGCAGTACGCCTCTCCCCAAGATCGCCGGGCAAACAACGATCGTGCCGGAGGATGCATATGCGCAGCACGGGCATGTCACCAGTCGTCGAGGCGTGGTCAACCTGCCGGACGAGCAGTGCGCAAGACTGGCCGCTGGACCGGCTGCTGCAGGCCAAGGGCCAGACCACGGTGAGCGTCGTCATGCCCGCCCGCAACGAGGAGGCCACCGTCGGGACGATCGCGACGGCGATCCGGAGCGCTCTGATCCAGGCGGTTCCCTTGGTGGATGAGATCATCGTGGTCGACTCGCGGTCCGCGGACGGCACCGCGGCCGCGGCCCGGGCCGCCGGCGCGTTCGTGGTGTCCCAGGACGACATCACCCGTGGCCTGCCGCCGATGCACGGCAAGGGCGACGCGATGTGGGCCGGGCTGGCCGTGGCCTCAGGTGACGTCGTCGCGTTCATCGATGCCGACGTCGAGCCGTTCGATCCGCGCTTCGTCACCGGCCTGCTGGGGCCCCTGCTGACCGATCCGGCCATCTCGTTTGTCAAGGGCTTCTACCATCGCCCGTTGACGTCCGGAGGGTACTCCGAGCCTGACGGCGGCGGCCGCGTCACCGAGCTGCTCGCCCGGCCGCTGGTCAACCTCTTCTGGCCCGATCTCGCCGGCTTCGTGCAGCCGCTCGCCGGGGAAGCCGCCGGCCGGCGGGAGGTGCTGGACCGGGTGCCGTTCGTGACGGGCTACGGCGTGGAAATCGCCATGCTGGTAGACCTGCTCGGCCTCGTCGGCCTTGACGCGCTTGCGCAGGTGGATCTCGGCGAACGTGTGCACCGCAACCAGAGCAACGAAGCGCTCGGCCAGATGGCCGCGCAGATCCTGCTCACCGCCTGGTCGCGGCTCGCCCGTCAGGGACGAGCTGACGCGAGTACCCCGCTGCCCAGCGTGCTGACCCAGTTCCGGCGCGGGGGAGAACAGCCGCTGCCTAATCTCGGCCGCGAGATCGTCGTTTCTGACGTCGGCATCGACGAACGCCCGCCGCTGATTACCGTGGATCTCCCGCGGCCGGTATCCCGGACGGCGGCCCGGTGACGCGTACCGTGCTGATGAACGCCGGCCCGTGGCTGCCGGTGCCGCCCGACGGATACGGCGGCATCGAGAACGTGGTCGCCGCTCTGGTCCCGGAACTGCGCAGGCGGGGGATCCGCGTGTTGCTGGCCACGGTGGCCCGGAGCACCCTGCCCGCGGACGAGCGCCTGACGTCGTTCCGCGGCGGCCAGTTCGAGGTGCTGCAGCGTCCGTACAACCAGGTGTCCGGCGTGGCCCACGCCCACCTGCATGCCGTCGTGCGCGCGCTGCGCGACCGGCATGACATCGACCTGGTGCACGATCACGTCGAGGTAGTGGGACTGGCGGTGCTGGCCGCGGCTGCGCTGGCACCAGGGGCCCCGCCCGTGCTCCACACCCTGCACTGGGACCTGCGCAAGCACGCCGACTTCTACTCCAGCCTCGACGCCGGGCCCAGGGTGCGGGTCAACGGCGTGTCTGCGTCACAGCTCAACCAGGCCCCGGAGGCCCTTCGCCGGCACTCGGTGGGACACGTGCACCTCGCCACGCCGCTGGCCGTGGGCGCCGACCGGCGGCCGTCGGCCGAGAAGGCCGGCCATGCCGTCGTGATGGGCCGGATCACTCCGGGCAAGGGTCAGCATCTAGCCGCCCGGCTTGCCCACGAGTGCGGTTTCGACCTGGTGCTGGCCGGCCCGGTCGGACCATACCGGCAGCCGTCGGACCTGACCGCGGCAGGCGGTGCGGCGGCCGCCAACCCGGACGTCCGCTACTGGGAGGACGAGGTGCGCCCGCTCGTTGACGGCATCCGGGTGCGGTGGATCGGCACCGTGGCGGGTCAGGAGCGGGACTCGCTGGTGGCGTCCGCGCGGGTCGCCCTGTTTCCGCTGCAGTGGGAGGAGCCAGGAGGGACGGCGGTAGTCGAGGCGCTGGCCCTCGGCACTCCGGCGGTAGGGCTGTCCCGCGGCTGCCTGCCGGAACTCGTCGAGCACGGGCGCACCGGATGGCTGGCGAAGTCACCGGACGATCTCGCGACGCTGGTCCAGGCGGCCGGGAGGATCGACCCGCGAGAGTGCCGTGAGCAGGCCGCCCGCAGGTTCACGCCCGCCGTGATGGCGGCCCGGTACGCGGACCTGTACGAGCAGCTGATCTCTGGATTCGTCCCGCAAGCGGCGGAAAGAGCTGTTCCTGATCGTGCCGGATAGGATGCCGGCCGGACAAGTGGTTGGTCCCGGAAGGCTAAGCGCTGCTCCCGGCCCTGCTCGCCGGGCCCGGTGTTCAGCGGCGCAGGTACCGTGACGGACGCAACGCTAGGGGACGCGACGAAGAAGCGGTGCCGTGCGCGAGACCCGGCCCGTTCGGCGGAAAATAAATCGAGGATTATCCGAACGACTGGGTGATCCGACCCCTAGCCGCCCGTCAGCCACTGTCCGGGTGAGTCTCACCCGCTGCCCGGCGCCGGATCGAGAACATCTCGTCGATGCACAGCAAATCCAGCATCCTGGCTACCGGCGGCTGCGGATCCAGCAGCGTCACGCTGCCCGCCCGGGTCCTGGCCCTCATGGCCGCCATCACCAGCGTTCTCATCGACGCCGAATCGGCGTAGCGCAGGTTCGCCGCGTCGATCGTCAGCTGCACCGCCTGCCCGGATATCTGGGCGGTGAGCGCCTCGTCCAGCCGCGTGATGGAGGTGAAGTCCGCTTCACCGGCGAGGACCAGGACGGGGCCGGACGCCCCAGTGGCGATCGATACCTCCAGCGAGCTCACGACCATCCCCTCTAGGTGAACCGTTTAGTAAATTTTAGTATTATTTAGATGGTACCCGTGATCTGCTCCGCGCTTGGCACGGGTGCCACCCGATCGCTGCCCGCAGCCACCCGCGGCCCGCGCCCGAGCGGACAATCAGACGCGGGCCGGTAGAGCCGGGCGGTCCTACCGGCCTGGGTCCGGCGAGCCGATCAGCTCGCCTGTTTCGACGAGGCAGGCGGCGACCTCGGTGAGCTTGACGTTCTTGTGCTGAGAGGCCTCGGCGAGCAAGGCGAAAGCAGCATCGGCGGTGATCCGGTGACGTTCCATCAAGATGCCCTTGGCCTGCCCGATGAGGTCCCGGTTGACGACCGCCGCGCGCATTTGCTCGGCTCGCAGCGCATCAGCGAGAGCGAGCGCGGCCAAGGTGGCGAACATCGTCGTGATGCGCTCGTCGAGGTCGCTGAAAGCGGACGGGTCCCCGGCGTACAGGCTGAGTGTGCCTAGGCCCCGCTCGTCCACCCACAGCGGGATGCACAGCTGGCTCAGGACGCCGTGTTCGCGCGCTTCCGCCATGAAGCCCGGCCAGCGCGGGTCGGAGCGGGTGTCGTCGATACGGATCACGATCTGCCGTCGCGCGGCCTCGATGCAGGGCCCTTCTCCCGCCTGCTGCTGCTGGAGGTCGAGGTACAGGGGCGCGCGGCCGGTCACGGCCCGCGGGACCAGCTTCCCGCGCTCTAGCAGGATCAGGCCGGCATCCCGGCCCGCATTTAGGGCGCCGGCGGCCGCCGAGACGATCGCGTCAAGCGTGGGCTGCAGCTGAGCGTCCCGCACATGCAGCGCGCGGGCCAGCACCTCCATAGTGCTGGCGGCCTGGGCAATGACCTCGTCTATGTCCCGCTGCTCGCTGACCTCCGGCATGTCATTCCTTTCGGCAGGCACCGTCAGGCAGTCCGGTCGCCGTACCCGTCATGGCTGGCTTCCGCCAGCCGATCAGGTGAGGGCGTCCTTGATCTTTCCGGCCAGGCCGGGTTTCGGTGCCGAGGGCCGGGCCGGACGGCTCGCCCTGCTTACCGTCGTAGATTGCGTACAGCTTCGGGTCCGGGCTTGCGCCGAACCGGGGCCGCCCAGCGGCTCTGGATCGGGCTTCTCGGGCTTCGCATCGAACTGCAGGTAATCAGTGTGCCGGAAGATGGGTAACTCCCTCACGCGCGCGCCAGGGCCCATCCGAAAGGACTCAGCTGGCTGGCACATGCATGGGCGCTGGCGCTCCTTTACAAGGCCGCTGCTTGACCCACGTTCGTGAGGCCTGCCCCTGATTATCCGTCTCATGCGGCCCGGCCGCCTTTTCTTCGTGAAACCCTGGTCCGCACGGGTACGGGTGGCTCAACGCTGATCAGCGGCGGCCTCGGCCGTCTGCTCATCGTTGGCCTGCTGGATCGCCGCGGCCAGTTCCTACCCGTTCGTTCCCCCGGGCAGTACCACGTCGCGGTGATCGAGCGCGTCGCCGGCCGTCGCAGCATCCGCCCGGCGGGCGCACTACCGATGAGCTCCTTGACTGCCTGCGCAGCGGCCTGGCCGCCGGGATGCATCTGCCTGACCCCGCCGACCCAGCCTCGGCACTATCCGGTAGGCGGAAACCACCACCCGTTCGGCTGAGGTGGGCCCGGACGAACCAGCGGAACTTCTCGAGCTGAGGGGCCGTCAGGGCTAGATCAGTTCAGAGCTGGAAGCATGCTTGCGTCCTTCGCGGGTAGCACCGACGTCACGGGTCAAGCAGTGGCCTCAAGACGCGTACGCCCGCGACGGGCCGGATAGTTCTCCGATGCCGATGTGTCAGCGGGCCTTGAACCTTGAGGGGGACTGCCATGTTTCCGCACCCCAGACGCCCGCAGCTTGAAGCGCGCCCGCTGGGGGTCGCCCGCAGCATAGGCGAGCCGGAAGGCACCGAGGTCGGCGTCGGCGGCGAGGACAGGAACAAGCGCCGCTAACCCACCAAGTGGTCTGCGCGGCCCAGTCGCAAATCACTCGGATCTCCGGGCCTGACCTGTCATCTCACAAGCTCGCAGGCCGGCCCGCTCACCAGCGAAGCGAAAGGAGGCGCGATGCCGAAATCAAGCCGTTATCCCATGACCGAGCTACCGGGCACGCTGCAGCGCTCGTGCCGGGAAGCGCAGGAGACGTTCCGCAGGGCGCTCGATGACGCGGTACGGACCCACGGGCCGGGCGATCAGGCTCATCGGATCGCCTACATGGCGCTGAAGCAGAAGTTCGACAAACGAGGCGACCACTGGATCGCCAAGGACAATCCCGCGGACTGCGGCGGGGGCGGGACAGTCGATCAGCTCGCTGCCCACAGGAAGAGCAGTGGGCAGCAGATTCAGCGGTCTGCATCGTAACCCATGTGCTCAGCCGTCGCCGTGTACCACGTTGGGACGACGCCTCGGCTCCGGAAGTGCCCTATCAAAATCACCCGGTGCCGGGGTTTGCGCGCGTCAGCCGGGGAAGCTCGGCCGCTACGAGCGCCGGTACTGCAAGCCATGCGTCAGCACAGCCTTGAGGCACAGCGCGCCGCCGGCCGTGGCGAGCGTCGCGCTCAGCGCGGGCTAACTAGTGATCGGGCAGTGGAGGAAACGATGACGAAAGTGCTGTACAAGCCGGTGGGTATGCTGGTCAGCGTGCTGGGCGGGGTGCTCGCCGGGGCCATCTTCAAGCAGGTCTGGAAGGTCGCCTTCAGCGAAGACGACGCTCCCCAGGCCACCGACGCCGACCGAAGCTGGCGGGAGATCCTGCTCGCCGCCGCGCTGCAGGGCGCGATCTTCGGCCTAGTCAGGGCGGCGATCGACCGCGGCGCCGCCGAGGGCACCCGCAAGGTGACCGGCGTCTGGCCCGGGGATGAGGGCCAGTAGAAGGCCTGACCAGCCACGGGCCGCAACCGCGACACTCGCGCTCGGACCGACGCGATCGGTACCGCGGTCACGGCATCGGCGCGGGCCTCGATTCGCGAGCACGCTGCCTGACTCGTCGGCCACACGTTGCTGGCAGCCTCCAGATCTTCGGTGTAGGTCTGGGTTTCCAGGCGGGGGGTGGCAGCACGCAAGCGCCGGGGCCGGGGGAAGCGTGTGCCAGCCAAGCAGCCGACGAGGCGGATGGAAGCGCAATCCCTCGGCGGCGATACGGATGATGAGGCAGGGAGTACAGCGTATGGCCATTTCGCGTCCGGCGCGTGCTGATGATGATGTGGCGGGCAAGCAGATCAAGCGGACGATCTGGTCCGGGGTGCTGGCGGGCGTGGGCCTGGTGGCATTTGCCGACGAGACCGTGTTCCACCAGTTGCTGCACTGGCACCACTTCTACGACGAGTCCACCCTCGCCGTGGGCCTGGTGTCGGATGGGCTGTTTCACGCGGGCGGGTTCATCGCGATGGTGGTCGGGCTGTTCCTGCTCGCGGACGCGCTGCGCCGGGGCGGTTTCGTCCCGAAACGCTGGTGGGGTGCGCTGCTGCTGGGGGCGGGCGGGTTCCAGCTCTATGACGGGATCGTCCAGCACAAGCTGCTCGGATTGCACCAGATCCGCTACCACGTCACCCTCTGGCCCTACGACCTGACCTGGAACCTGATCGCGGCCGTCATGATCGCCGCGGGGGCGGCGCTGATGACGGGGCGTGCCGGCGTGGCGGGATCGGCGATGTTCCGCTCCCACGCCGGAACGGCTGCGTGAGTGCGCGTGCTCGAACTCATGCCCCTCGCGCTGACGCTGCTGGCCGCCATTGGCTACGGCCTGGCCTGGTACCGGCTGAGCCGGCACGGCCACCGATGGCCGGCCCGTAGGGCGGCCTGCATGCTGGCCGGATCGCTGTGCGTCGGGATTGCGCTGCTGCCGCCGCTGGCCAGCCACGACGACCGGTTCGAAGTCCATGTCATCCAGCACCTGCTCCTGGCTATGGTGGCCCCGGCGTTCCTGGCCTTGTCCGCGCCCGCCACCCTGGCGCTGCGCACCCTGCCCCGGCGCGCCCGGCGCGCGTTGCTGCGAGTGCTGCACAGCCCCGCCGTCTCCGTGCTGACCGCCCCGGCCACCGCGGTGACGCTGGTTCTCGGCGGCCTCTACGTCCTGTACCTGACCGGCCTGTACCAGGCAACCGAGCATGACAGCGTGATCCACGCGGCGGTGCACCTGCATATGTTCCTGGCGGGCTGCCTGCTGAGCTGGGCGGTCATCGGCATCGACCCGATCCGCCGCCGGCCGGGCACCCGGGGGAAGCTGGCCGCGCTGGTTATCGCGGCCGCCGGGCACGACACCCTGGCCAAGCTGATGTACGCCTGGATGCTGCCCGCCGGCGGCGGGCCGGCCGCCGGACGCCAGCTGGGGGCCGAGCTGATGTACTACGGCGGCACCGCCATCGACGTAGCGTTCGCCGTCATCGTGATGACCCAGTGGTACCTCGCCGCCGGCCGGGCCCTGGCCCGGACCCGGCGCCGATCAGCCGTCGCCGGACCGTGATGCCGAGGTGGCGACGGGTCCGCCGCTCGCTGAGGCCGAACACCAGCGCGCCGGCGCATCAGTGCCCGGCGCGGGGGCAGGCGCGCAGGAGAACGCGGCCAGGCGGAGGGCCGGCCCGGTGAGACACAGGAGGATGGCGTGAGCGAGTTCGAAGACCTGGAGAAGAAGGCGGAGGCCTACGCCCAGGAGCACCCGGAGCAGGCCGACAAGGGGATCAACGAAGTGGCGGGGTTCGCCGAGCGCGACACCGACCATCAGCACGACGAGCAGATCGACCGTGCCGTCGAGGCCGCGGAGCGGCACGTCGGCCAGCGCCAGGACCGGGAGGGCGACCAGGACTAGCCGAAGCCCGCTAATCGCTTGAGCCCGGCGGCCAGCCATTCGGTGCCGGCTGCCGATGTCAGATAGGAGCTTCGCTGAGAAGGAAGGCTTTTTGCCAGGCCGGGTTGGATGGGTGCTGAAGAACTGCGAGCCCGACCAAGGCGGCCGGGGTTCCCGAGTAAGGGCGCCTGGCCGCCGGGCTGTTCCGCCGAGGTGATGCAGGTGCGTGAGGCCGCGTTCCCCGTCGAGAAAATCAGCGGCTTGCCGGTGGTGATCACCCCAGAAGAGATCGACATTACCAACGCAGACGGGCTCCGGGCCGCCCTGCTCCGGGCGGCCGCACAAGGACGGAAAACCTACGTGGTCGACATCACGCGGACTCGCTTCTGCGACTCCGCCGGGCTCCACGCGCTGCTCGGCGCCCGTCGGCGCGCCCGGGCTGAAGGCGGCGAGGTCAGGTTCGTCGTCACCGGTCCGGCTGTCCGCCGGATCCTCGCCATCATGGCCATCGACCGGGTGATTCCCGTCTTCGGCCGCCTGGATGAGGCTCTCACGCCCCGGGCCCGGTCCGACCTGTCAGGATGACCAGTCCCGGCTGTCAGCCAGGAACTCCCGCTTGCGCTGCTCCGATCACGGGGGCGGACGCGCGCCAGCTCGTTCAGGTCAATTCCTGTCTGCGGACCGGATCGTTAACTTGCGCTCCGG
>Ga0210409_10006575_pt1 | contig 12067 bp, 12 predicted proteins | sample IncBWH17MmetaG_FD_161649 | JGI IMG/M metagenome (GOLD analysis project Ga0210409, IMG submission 161649) | Forest soil microbial communities from Barre Woods Harvard Forest LTER site, Petersham, Massachusetts, United States - Inc-BW-H-17-M | ecosystem: Environmental > Terrestrial > Soil >...
AAGCCAACAGCACCACCCCCGCGTTCTTGATGTGGGAGCGATGCGCGATCGCCAGGGCCATCAACCCGGCCCCGAAAGCCGGAGCCGCGCGCAGCCACCCCAGACCGGCCGCTCCGGTGTGCAGAATGTCCTGGGCGTAGATCGGCAGCAGAGCGGTGGCCCCACCGAAAAACACGGCCAACAAATCCAGGCTGATCGCGGACAGAATCACCTTCTCGTTCCACACGAATCGTAAGCCTTCGCTGATCGCGCGAAGTCCCACGACGGGACGATCGGCCTCCGGACGCGGAGCGAGCTGCATCGCGCCGGTGCAGACGGCTGCCAGTATCGAACAGCTTGCCTGTGCGAAGTACGCCGATTCACTTCCGCGCCACGCTACCAGGAATCCTGCGAGCGCAGGTCCGGTGACCGTGGCGAGTTCGCGCCCCGTGCTCTGCCAGCTCACCGCGTTGGTCAGGTTCTCGGGCGCGACCACCTGCGGCAACAGCGCCGACCGCACCGGCCACTGGAACGCATTCGCCAGCGCGGTAAGGAACAGGCAACTGTAGATCAGGCCGACCGTGCGCCCGGGGCCGGAGAAGGCTAGTACGAATCCGATGACCCCGATCGCCAGTTGCGTCAGCATGGCCACCCGGCGGCGGTCGTAATGATCGGCGACGTGTCCCGCTACGAAGGTGAACAGCAGCGTGGGGATGATCTGCACCAGCCCCACGTTGCCCAGCACGACGGCGGAATGCGTGGCGGAGTACAGATCCCAGCCCACCACGATCGCGAGCATCTGCTGCCCCAGCACGGAGAGCACAGTGGATGCAAGCAGGAATCGATAGTTCCTCGATTCAAAGGAAGCATAAGCGGTCACGTGTCTAACTAGTGTGCCTGAAGCGCGGCGTCGAACGCGAGTTTTTAGTGGTGAAAGCGGCAGCCCTCGCGGTAGGATGATATGTCATACTCAAGGCGGTGGTACAAAAGATCGCCATTACCCTGGAACAGCGGACGGTCGCCGAGCTCGACCGCTGGGTCCGCGAGGGCAAGTATCCGAATCGCAGCAAGGCCCTGCAGTTCGCGGTGACGCTGCTTTCCGAAAAGCAAAAAAGAGCGCGGCTTGCGCGGGAGCTGGCAAAGCTGAGTCGCACCGAGGAGAAGAAGCTCGCCGAGGAAGGTATCGGGGCTGAAGAATGGCCGCGGTACTGAGGGGTGATGTCGTCTGGGCCGACCTCAATCCGGTTCGGGCGCGCGAACAATCCGGCCTCCGCCCGGTGCTGGTCTTGAGCCACGATCTCTTCAATGCCCGCTCCGAAACGGTGATCGCAGTGGCGCTCACGAGCCAGCCGCAGCGCGCTGGGTTCCCGCTCACCTTGAAGCTGGATGACGCAGCGTTGCCGAAACAGTCCTGGGTGAAAATCTCGCAAGCGCGCACCATCTCAACCGACCGCCTGGGTAAGCGCATCTGCCGCGTCGCGCCTGAGACGATCCAGGAAGTGATCGAAGGTCTGCTGGAATTAATCGCGTGAATCGCCTGCGAGCCTCCGTATTGACAGCTCCCCTCAAATAATCCTACAATGTAGTAATTTATATGGCGGACGTTTTGGGTACCTTCGAGCAGGCCGTTCTATTGGCGATCCTTCGACTGGCGGACAAGGCTTATGGACGCGCGATCGTCGAAGAAATCGAAACCAGGCTGGAGCGTGAGGTGGCTGCGGGCGCCGTACACGCGACGCTCGAACGCCTGGAAGCCAAGGGCCTGGTGACGTCAAGGCTTGGATCGGGAACGCCTATTCGCGCGGGGCGGCCACGCCGCTACTATCGGCTGGAGCCTTCGGGCGTCTCCGCGCTCAACGACGCGCGCGCGGCCGTCGATCATCTCTGGCGCGGTCTCAGATGGCCGCTGAAAGGACACGCATGAGGACAGTTGCGACACCTCCCAAATGGGCGGAAGCTTTGCTCCGGCTCTTTCTTCGATCCGACGTTTTTGCCAGCGTTTCGGGTGACTTGCTGGAGCAGTACAGGGACAGCATTCATCCTGCCCGCGGACAGCGCCGAGCCGACAGGTGGTACGTAACCCAAGTGCTCGGGTTCGTGTGGCGCGCGGAACGGCTGTGGGCTGCGTTGTTCGCTGGCGCTTTCCTGGCCAGATCTGTGTTGGACCAGCTAGCGCCGACGACGGACTTCCTCCTCCGGTCGCGGGTGTCAACGGCTGTGTCAGCCGGAATTCTGATGGCGGCGGGATTCCGGGCTGCCTGGCGATCCGCCTCATTCGCCGCGGGCGCAGCCGCTGGGATCGCGACAACGGCCATAGCTGCGGTTCTGAGCATCGGCGGTAACGCCGTCCTGCTGGCAATTTGGCATGACCCGCGCACCATGGCCGGCATCGCGCTCAGCGGCGGCCTAGTAGAGGCCTTCACGTTGCCAATATTCCTGATCCTGGCCGGTGCGGCGATCGGAGGCGCCGCCGGAGTTGTAGGCGCGATCGTCAAGCGGTTGGTTCCTGCCCGCTGGGTGGAACGTTAATCCTCGCAGGTAACGTCTCTAAACCGAGCCTCATCGACCCGTTCAATCGATGAACACGTGCCTACCAACCAGCCGATAATTTGATAGGTCCTATCGCCTTTGAGACGAATTGGGGCGTGAAGGGGATTTAACGGGAGCAGGACAATTTCGTCGTGGTCCCAAGTGCCGTCCGGAAAATAATTCTTGTGGCTGCGATACTTCTTCAGCGTGTAACGCTCAACGCCAACTTCGCTTTGATCCTCCACCAGGACAATCCGGTCCTCCCGTGTGCCAACCACATTGAGGTGAAATAAGCCCCAATCTCCATGTCTGTACTTCGGTTCCATCGAAGTGCCATGCATACGCGCGGCAATCATTCCCTCCGCGTAGGGGATCCCTAGTGGAACGAGAGCCTTGCCAGGTTGCTCCCACTCTTCCCGGCCTAAGTCGCCCATTCCGATGAACTCGCCACACGCGACTCGAAAGGCCCTCACGTCCATTTCTCTGCGCCGCTCGGCAGGCTTGGGTCTTCGATTCCTGAATAAACGTTTCATCCAGGAATAGTCCGATAACCCTGGACTACTTCTCTAGGAATATTCAGTACCGTCGGTCCTAGCAGTACTCCCCGATTGCTCTAAGGGACCGAAAAAAAACCGCCCCCGCTCTGTAACAAGCGAGGGCGGCCGATTCTGAGTTCTGTATTCTGTCTTCTGTATTCTGTCTTCCGACTACATATCCATCCCGCCCGGCCCATGCTCGCCCATCGGCGGACCGGACTTCTTCTCCGGGATCTCCGCGATCATCGCTTCAGTTGTCAGCATCAGCGCGGCGATCGAGCTGGCGTTCTGCAGCGCCGAACGGGTGACCTTGGTGGGATCGATGACGCCGTTCTTCACCAGGTCCTCATACACCGCGGAGGCGGCGTTGAAGCCGAAGTTGTGGTCCTTGTTCGCTCGGATCTTCTCGATCACGATAGCGCCTTCGTAACCGGCGTTGCCCACGATCTGGCGCACCGGCTCCTCGCACGCCCGGCGGATGATGTTTACACCGATCTGCTCGTCGTGCTCGAACTTCAGGCTGTCGAGACCCGCCGCCGCGCGCAGCAGAGCCACGCCGCCACCGGGAACGATGCCTTCCTCCACCGCGGCGCGCGTGGCGTGCAGAGCATCCTCGACGCGAGCCTTCTTCTCCTTCATTTCGGTCTCGGTCGCCGCGCCGACCTTGATGATCGCCACGCCGCCCGCGAGTTTCGCCAGGCGTTCCTGGAGTTTCTCGCGGTCGTAGTCCGAAGTGGTCTCGTCGATCTGGGTGCGCAACTGCTTGATGCGGCCCTCGATCTCCTTGGCCTTCCCGGCTCCGTCGATGATGGTGGTGTTGTCCTTATCGACGGTGATGCGTTTGGCTCTGCCCAGGTCTTCCAGCTTGACGCCTTCAAGCTTGATGCCTGTCTCTTCAAATATGGCTCGGCCGCCGGTCAGGATCCCGATGTCTTCGAGCATGGCCTTGCGGCGGTCGCCGAAGCCCGGCGCCTTCACGGCGCAGGCGTTCAGCGTTCCGCGCAGCTTGTTGACCACCAGCGTGGCCAGGGCTTCGCCTTCCACTTCCTCGGCGATCACCAGCAGCGGCTTGCCGCTGCGCGCGATCTGCTCCAGAACCGGCAGCAGGTCCTTCATGTTGGCGATTTTCTTTTCGTGGATCAGGATGTACGGATCTTCCAGCACGCACTCCATCCGATCCGGATCGCTGATGAAGTACGGTGAGAGGTAGCCGCGGTCGAACTGCATGCCCTCCACGGTCTGCAGCTCGGTGATCATGGTCTTGGACTCTTCCACCGTGATGACGCCGTCCTTGCCGACTTTCTTCATCGCCTCGGCGATGGTGCTGCCGATGGTGGCGTCGCCGTTGGCCGAAATGGTGCCGACCTGCGCGATCATGTCGCCGCTGACCGGCTTGGAGAACTTCTTCACTTCCTCCACCACCACTTCCACTGCCTTCTCGATGCCGCGCTTCAACGCCATCGGGTTGGCTCCCGCGGCCACGCTCTTCACGCCTTCGCGGAAGATGGACTGCGCCAGAATGGTGGCGGTCGTGGTGCCGTCGCCGGCCACATCGGACGTCTTGGAGGCCACTTCGCGCACCATCTGCGCGCCCATGTTCTCCAGCGGGTCCTTCAGCTCCACTTCCTTGGCCACCGTCACGCCGTCCTTGGTGATGGTCGGTCCGCCGAACTTTTTCTCCAGGACCACGTTGCGGCCCTTCGGTCCGAGCGTCACTTTAACGGCGTCGGCCAGTTGATTCACGCCCCGCAGAATGGCCTGACGGGAATTTTCGCTATATACGATTTGCTTTGCTGCCATGATTCAAAATCTCCTTAATTGAAACTGAAACCTTTGTTGGTAGCGCCGGTCTCCAGACCGGCGGTTGAATGGCCGCGGCGACTTACGCCTTGGCTTTCTTGCTGCCGCCTTCCAGAACGCCCAGCACCTCGTCTTCCCGCATAATCAGGTATTCGTTGCCATCCAGCTTGATGTCCGAACCTGAATACTTGCCGAACAAGATGCGGTCGCCGGCCTTCACATCGAGCGGGATCAGCTTCCCTTCGTCGTTGCGCTTGCCTTGACCCACCGAAACCACTTCACCCTGTTGTGGCTTCTCTTTGGCCGAATCGGGTATAAACAACCCGCCGGCCGTTTTCTCTGTATCGTCTTCGATCCGTTTGACCACGATGCGGTCATAGAGCGGCCGAATGTTCATGATGGAACCTCCCAGATTGGTTTTGCTTTGTGAAAAGAGTTAACGCCTCGTTTTGGGCTGGGCGAGGCTGCCGCAACCCAAGTTCTATTATTAGCACACTCCCGAGAGGAGTGACAATATATTTATGTAACTACTTGATTACACACATCATTTTTGTGAAGCCGTGGAGCCACGCACTCGTGCGTGCCACGTCGGCACTCTGCCGACGCATGGCCGGCGGCAGCCCCATTACTGGGAACCTCTGATCACCGCCCGCCAACCTGCGCCACAATAGGGCCATAACCACCGGTCGCCGCCGCTCGCGCGCAACTCGATGCGGATCGCATCATGGCGGGGGCGCCTTCGCTGGCGCTCCCTTAAGGATTGGGGCTATCGGACGGGCGCTGGAAGCCCTCTTCCGGCGAGGTTTTCTTATGTCGCGCCACATGCCAGATCTTGCCCAGAGCCTTCATAAAAGGATTAGGGCCGCGCTTAGGAGTTACCCCATTGTTCCCTTTAGCGGCCGCGACAGTCACGGGCTCCTCCTCCGCGGCCTGCGCGCCAATTTCGGAAATCTCTGGCGCCGCTGCCGGAACCAGTCCGCTGGCGATGACCGCGCTCGTTGGCGATTCACTTGGCGGCTGCTTGTTCACACCAGGCGGCTCCGAACGGGGCAAGGCCGATTCTTTGGCTCGACCCACGGCCAGATTGGGCGTGACTGGTTTTGGAGAGACCAGTTTCGGAACGACCGGTCTTGGCGCGACTGGCTCTGTCGTGGCTGGCTCCGGCGCGGCTGGCTTTGTTGCCACAGGTTCAACAGGCACTGGCGGAGAGCTCTCCACTTCGGGTACGGGCTTATCGGCTTCATGCACGCCCGCCAAAGCTGGCTGCTGACCGGGCCGATAACGCTCTTTCCCCTGGAAGACGCCAGCCACCACTCCCACCACTAATAAGGAGAAGACGGCGGCCGATGCAGCCGTCCACACGATCCGAGGGTGAAGAGAATAGAGAGACGACGGTTTGGACGCCGCGCCGACGCGTTCGGCTCCCGCCAGAGCCCGCAAGAATTCCTCGGCGGACGGAAATCGTTTCGCCGGATCCTTCTCCAGGGACCGAAGGATGGCTCTGTTCAGCGCCGGCGGCAGTCCCGGTTTGATTTCGTTGGGCGGCGCCGGTGGCTTGCCGGTTTGACTCACCATGATGGAGAAGGCGCTCTCGCCGTCAAATGGCTTCTTGCCCGTGGTCAACTCGTACAGCACAACGCCGAGCGAGTAGAGGTCGCTGGATGTACTGGCCTCCTCGCCTCGTACCTGCTCCGGCGACATGTAGTTCAGCGAGCCGAGCGGAGCGCCGCTCAGCGAAACGCGTATGTCGGCGGGCCCCTTCGCGAGTCCAAAATCGGTCAACTTCAGCAAGCCGGTGGGGCTGATCATCATGTTGCCGGGAGAAACATCCCTGTGAATCACGCCATGCGCGTGGGCATAACTTAGGGCGGCGAGAGCCTGGCGAGCGTAGTCGAGCGCGATCGCCAACGGCAACTCCCCGGCTTCCAGCAGACGCCGCAGCGAGCAGCCGTCGATCAGTTCCATGACCAGGACCAGGTGCTCGTCCGCCCAGAACGCGTTATGAACCGCGGCGATGTTGCGGTGCCCCAGGCTCGCCTGCAGTTGAATCTCGCGCAGCGACCGGGCCGCCTGCTCCGGCTCGTCCGGCCGCCCGCCTTCCAGAACCTTCATCGCCTCCAGACGCCGTGTGATCGAGTGCTCGACCTTATATACGCGGCCCATTCCTCCGCGGCCGAGTTCTTCGATGATGCGATAGTCGCCGATCGAGTCCCCGATGGAAAACTTCATGTCCGGTTTTGCATCTCCTGTAGCTCCCGATGTCTAAAAGAGCTTCTAAATACGCCCCGACAGGGCAATATACGCTAGCGCGACGGCCAGGAAAGTGACGAAACCGGCAGCCCATACTGGCCAGGACTTCCTTGGCAGCGCCAGGCTCCGGCCAACAAAGTCTCGGCCAACCAGCGGAGCGGTCCGCATCGCCCGCATCACATGGACCTTGGGCTCCGGAATCGGCGCGGGCCGTTGTTGGACTTCCCCGGCGGACTGCGGCGCGCGGCGTAAACCATCCAGGCGTCGCTGGAATTCTTCGGCGGTTTGATAACGGTTCGCCGGATCCTTGGCCATCGCAGTCAGAACAATCTCGCTCAGCTCCGCCGGTACCTCCGGATTCGCGATGGTCGGCGCTGTGGGGAGCTCATTCACATGGGCCAGCATGATCTCAAACTGACTCTTCCGATGGAACGGTCTCCGGCCAGTCACGGCTTCATACAACACCACCCCCAGCGAGTAGATGTCGGTTCGCCCGTCGAGTTCAGTCAATCCCTTGACCTGCTCCGGCGAAATGTAGTTCAAGGAGCCCATCACCGTGCCGGGCTGAGTCATTTGCGGGTCCGCCTTTGCCTTGGCCAGGCCGAAACCGGTGAGTCTGGCCTTGCCCTCCGGCGTAAGAATGATATTGGCCGGTGTGACATTCCGGTGCACGAACCCCGCGGCGTGCGCATGGGCGAGCGCGGATAGAACCTGGCTCACGTAGTTGAGCGCCTCGGCCAGCGGCAGCGCGCCCGACTCCCGGCGCTCGGCCAGCGTTGTTCCTTCCACCAGTTCGGTGGTCATTATGAGTTGGCCATCCAGTTGGGTGGCGTGGTAGAAGGACACGATGTTCGGATGACTCAGCCTGGCGTGGACCTTGGCCTCGCGCAAAAAACGTATGACCTTCTCCGGATCGTCCTGTAGGGTTTTGGGAAGAATTCGCAGTACCTCGAACCGGTCCACCAGTACGTTCCGGACTTTATACGTGACACCCTCGTTGGAACTCTCAAGCCGATCAATAACTTCGTAGTCACCAATGATTTGTCCAGGCTTCAAGACCATAACGTTTCGTCCTACCGCGTAAGCATCCAGTCTTATCCTAGGACTACCGAGGCCTTCGGTCTATCAGTAATCGATCTTAGTCTCCCCTAGGGTTTTTAGCGCTTATAGCGTCACCAAATCACCCTAAGCCGTCTCCGCCCCGCGGCCTTATGCCGGGGATTGCTCGCTTACAAACGGATTACGGCCTGACGCGACTAATCGGCAAGTAAACCCGCTTGCTACTCTGGCAGCATGAACATCGGAATCCTTGGGTCCGGCAACGTAGGAGGGACGCTGGGGCGGCGATGGAGCGCCGCCGGGCACCACGTGATCTTCAGTTCGCGTGACCCTCAATCGGCGGAAATGAAAAAGCTCGCGGCGGAGGCTGGTGCGATCTCAGCTTCGACGGCCGAGGCTGTGCAAGGCAGCGAAGTCCTGCTGCTCTCGACGCCTTGGCCGGCTGCGCAGTAAAGTTTTGATCGACGCCATTAACCCGCTGCTGTCCGATCTTTCGGGGTTAGCGATCGGCACATCCACATCGGCTGGCGAGCAGGTAGCGGCGTGGGCGACAGGCGCCCGCGTGGTGAAAGCGTTCAACACGGTGGGCTTCAACGTAATGCAGAATCCGAAGTTCAGCGGCGGCTCTGCGGTGATGTTTTATTGCGGGGACGACGCCGCGGCGAAAGCGATCGTGCACGGGCTTGCCTCCGAACTCAGTTTCGACGCGCGGGATGCCGGCCCCCTGTCGCAGGCCCGCCTGCTGGAACCGTTCGCGTTGCTGTGGATTTCGCTGGCCTTGAAGTACGGGCTCGGGCGCGAATTCGGTTTCCAACTCCTGCAGCGGTAACGTCAGGGCCGCACGGAATCTGCGAGCGAGAAGATCGGCAGGTACAGCGAGATCAGCACGAATCCCACGAATATGCCCATGGCGACCATGATCGCGGGCTCGATCAGGCTGAGCGCGGCGGTGGTGCTGGTGGCGACGTCATCCTCGTAGAATTCGGCCACGCTGGTGAGCATGGTGGCCAAGGCGCCCGTGGACTCCCCGACTTCGATCATGTCGATGGACAGGCTCGGAAACAGCTTGGTCGTGCGCAGCGAACCCGAGAGCGACTGGCCTTCGCGAACCAACCGGACGGCTTGCACCAGGACCTTCTTCAACACTTCGGTGCCCAGCGAGTCCGCCGACGTTTCCAAGGCTTGGATCAGCGGAATTCCGCCGACCAGCAACGTCCCCAGCACGCGCGAGAACTGTGCCACCTGATACTTCAGCCAGGTATCGCCGAGCAGGGGGATCTTCATCAGGAAGCGATCGACACGCTCCCCGCCGGAGGGCGTGCGGGCCCAGTAACGGAATCCGAGAACGCCCAGTACGAAGACTGCGAACCCGACCAGCACGTAAGTTCGCGCCGTGGTGCCGATGGCGATCAGGATCAGCGTCGGCGCGGGCAATTGTGCCTGCATGCTGCTATAGAGCTCGGCGAAACTGGGGACCACGTACGTGACTAGGAACACGATCAGGCACACGACCAGGGTCACCAGCACCGCCGGATAGAGCAGCGAAACCAGCAGCTTCTTGCGCACCGACTGGGCCAGTTTCTGGTAGGTGATGTAGCGTTCGAGAACCTCGGCCAGCGCGCCGGATCGCTCTCCGGCGAGCACGCTGGTGACGTAGATCGGTGGGAACGCGCCCTGCCGCGCGAAAGCGTCCGAGAGCAGCGCGCCGTTCTTGACCTCCTCGCGCACGCCCTTGATGTAGACGGCGAGCTTGGCTTCGGTGAGGCGCTCGGCCAGCAGGTCCAGGGCTTTGAGGATGGGCAGGCCCGCGCGAATCAGGGTGACGAACTGCTGGTTGAAGATGAGGAATTTCTCGATGTTGAGCTTCTTGCCGCGCGGCCGCAAACCGCCCGCGAGCGCGCTGACCTCCGAGCGCGGCTTGACGTTGTACACCAGGTAGCCCTGCTCGGTGAAGCGGTCGCGAACTTCGTGCTCCGAAGCGGCTTCGACCGTCTGCTGGTGCATCTCACCGCGGGCATCGGCGTACTTGAGGGTCCATTCGGCCATGTCTACAACAGATTATGACGCGCGGGGGGCGGGAAGCGTGCAGGACGAGCCGGCGGCACAACGCGCTTAGCGTGCTCGCAGCTTGATAATGCGTGGAGTCGTACCTGATGGCCGCGGTCTCACTTGGGACAAACTACGTTCCCAATCCGCGGCCGAGTATCGCATCTCGAACGCCGCGACGTTTCGTGCGTACCGAGCCAGAAGTTCTTTCTTGAGTGGCTCTTCCGCAAATGAAAACTCCACGCTCCATCGGCCAATCTGAACGACCTCCGCCCAGCTCAGGTCGAACAGCGAAACTGCGGCAAAATACTCATCGGTGAGGTTAGAATCCATGACGCCGCGGTCATCCGTATTGAGGCAGACCGGTATGCCCTGACGAAGGTATTTCGGGAAGGGATGTTTGCTGAGATCCGGGACATACCCAAGCTCTTGATTACTAATGAGGCTGACTTCAATCAGGTAACGGCCCGTGCGGAGCAAACTCATAACGCTGGCGTCCAAGTACGCGTTGATGCCGTGCCCGATTCGTTCCGCGCCTAACGCAAGGCTGTCGGCGACGTTGGTGTCGGCCTCGCCGCTCTCACCCGCATGGAGACTCAACCGGACGTCGGGGTACTCGTGCCGCAGGTCGCGAAATACGCTCTGAAACCGAGTGGGTCGGCCCGCTGGAATATCTTCACGTCCCACGAGGTTCATCCCGGCCCAGAGATCGCGATTGCGGTGAACAAAGGCAAACCCGTCCCTTAGATCGGCCTCCGCGCGGGGCGAGAATCGCAAGGTCGAAACCTGCATCCGCACGGACACGTTCGTCATCAGGGAATCTTGTCGTGCCAGCCGCCGGCGGATTACTTCGGCCCCCTGATCCTCCGTGAGGCCACTGAATTCTCTGGGGTCGGCTTGAGTTTCCAAATAGATTGCGTTCTCGACTTGGAGTTGCCTCTGGGCGACGACCAGCGCCTCGGCCACCAGTTGCGGATCCCGTTCAAGATCACCCAGGCGGCGAACAATGCGCTCGAAGAATTCGTCCCTGGACTGGTTCTCCTTCAGAGTCAGGGCAGATATCCAGGCCCGGCGTTGCGATTCGCTGAGCGAATCGACCGGCATGAAGTCGCTCTGCTGGCAAGGCGGCAACCTGTTCCGGGAGTCTTTCCGTAGTGTCAACCACAGAAGCGGCTCGGTTTCCTCGCATTTGCCAATTCTGAACCGGGTGTAATAGTGTCGTTTGACCGCGCCCCCCAGCCAGAACGATATGGGAACCGAGTATTCGTGATGGTTGTGTATGTCGCCGCCTTTTGGCACGGCCCACAGAAGGCGATATAGATCGTCATTTGATAGTCGAGTCTTGAGTTGCCCCCACCTTGTTTCGAAGGAGTTGGTATCCGCGCCGCGAGTGGCCACGGCAGCAGTCACCAGAAAGATCGTGAGGAATCGCCCAACCCACGTCATGCGACTCTATCGGCGCCAGGCTTGGACCAGGGTGCTGTTATCGGAGGCCGTTCCAGACGTAGGCCGCAGCATATAGACGTCAGGTTCAGATTACATCATGTTGGAGCAATAGGTTGCAATCCCGGTGATCGAACGCCGGCTCGGCCGCGCCTGGTGCCGTAGCGCTTGCGACTGCCCGGCCCGTACGGCCGGGGCGCCAGTGTAGAGTAATCTGAATGGCAACCATGAATGCAATCCGATTTCATGAATATGGCGGTCCTGAGGTTCTGCGATTCGAGGACGCGCCCAAGCCCGAACCCGGAACGGGCGAGGTTCTGGTGCGGGTGCACGCGGCGGGGATCAATCCCATCGACTGGAAGATTCGTGCCGGGTATTTGAAAGCTATGCGGCCGTATCAGCTGCCTCTGATTCTCGGATGGGAT
>Ga0210409_10006576_pt1 | contig 12059 bp, 11 predicted proteins | sample IncBWH17MmetaG_FD_161649 | JGI IMG/M metagenome (GOLD analysis project Ga0210409, IMG submission 161649) | Forest soil microbial communities from Barre Woods Harvard Forest LTER site, Petersham, Massachusetts, United States - Inc-BW-H-17-M | ecosystem: Environmental > Terrestrial > Soil >...
GCTCGGCCGGTTTCCCACTTCTCTCGACGATCTCACCAAGCCCAAAGTCGGAACGCTGCGTTTCATGCGCCAAGCTTACAAAGATCCGATGAACAAGGACGATGGCACGTGGAGACTCATCTACGTGGGCCCTGCTGGACAACTCATCGGCAGCTTGAAGCCGCCCCAGCAAAACTTGCAATTTCCCCAGGCCGGCAACTTCGGCACGCCCGCTGCCGCGCTTAGCAGCACAAGTTCGCCCTCACCGTTTGGTGCGGGAGTTGCAAATGCATTACAAGGGCTGAGTGGATCGCAACCCGGCAGCACTGCGCCGGGTACTGCGCAAGCCACGGCGCCAGGCACAACTGCCCCTGGAACGACCGGGGCTCCGGTGAGTGCTGACCAAGGTACGGGCTCCGATCCCTCGCAGGTTCCGCTTGGCGATACACCAAACATTGTGGGTGGCAACATCATCGGCGTCGGCAGCAAGGTCAACAAATCTTCGATCATCATTTACGACAAGGCGAAAAACTATCGCTTGTACGAATTTGTCTGGGATCCCTCGAAGGACAACTTCGGATTGGGGCAGCCGGGCTTGCAGACCGGCACGGGTCTCGGCCAGCCCATTGGCCAGAACCCGCCGGGCCAGCCGCCCGTTCAGAATCCCGCTGGACCGGGGCAAAGCCCGCCTCAAAATCCTCAACAGAATCCACCGCAGCAGCAGTAGATTTTACTGAGGTGGATTCGCCCGAGTTGGTGATGACCCAACTGGCGTTCCGGGCTGCGTCGCCGGTTTCGCAGCCCCGGCCGATTTGTTTTTTTCATAGGTGCGTTTGACGCGGCGCACATACGAAATGGTTTCCGCGTAGGGTGGAACGCGGCCGTACTGCTGGACCTTCTCGGGGCCGGCGTTGTAGGCCGCCAGAGTTAGCACCAGGTCGTTGTTGTATTTTTGGAGCAGATCGCGCAGATAATGCGTCCCTCCTTCAATATTTTCCTGCGGATCGAAAACATTTTTAACCCCCAAGCGCGCCGCCGTTTCCGGGAGGAGCTGCATCAGCCCGCGAGCATTCTTGCGCGACACGGCCTTCGGGTCAAAATTGGATTCCACAGCGATGACGCTGGTAATCAGATCCGCGTCCACGTTATAGCGCTTTGCCGCGGCTTCGACTAAATCGCGGTAAAACGGTTGCGCGACGACCGGTTGGGCCGGGGCGGGGACCGGCTTAAAAACTTCTTCCGGCTCGATCGCTACCACGTCCTCGACGGCCACCACGACGAAGCCGCCGGCGACGCGCAATCGATATTTGTCGCCTAGGAGTTCGTAACCCGTTACCACGAGCCGCTGGCCGCTGCGAAGCACTACGTATTCTGCGCGCAGCGCCGGCGCGGCGCATAAAAATATCAGCAGCAGGAGTGCCGCTTGCTTCAAGCGCAAGGCGCAGCCTCCTGCAAGGCAAACTGTTCGATCGCAGTAGCCACGCCATTCTCGTCGTTCGTGCCCGTCTCATGCCATCCGAAGGTTTTCAATTCCGGCACGCCGTTACCCATCACCACGGGAATCCCTGCGAACGAAAGCATCTCCAGATCGTTGTGATTGTCACCGATGGCCATCACTTCTTCCCGCGCCAGGCCGCGCAAAGCAGCCCATTCCGCGAGAGACGAGCCTTTCGAGCACACCGGGTTAATCACATCAATCATCGCAAAATCTTTGTTCTCGTACGCGGTCACCGCGAGCCCGAACCCTTCCGCGAAAGGCGCGTTTCGCAGCGCTTGTTCGGCTTCGCGCATCGGGGCGACGTTCCCGGAGAGCATCACTTGAATCGGATCTTCCGTCAAGCAGCTCTCCAAAGGAATCGCCAGCCCGATAAACTCCTTGTTCCGCGAGTAGTAGGCGTAGCGCATGGAATCGTCGGGATCGAGCACTTCGAGCATCAATTGGTTGTCGCGCGCGCGGTCAAAAATCACCGCGGCCCCCTCGCGCCAGGGCCGCGTAAACTGCAGAACCCGTTCCGCCGTATCTCGCCGGAGGAGGTGCCGCAGGTGCGTTCGGCCTTCTTTGGAGCGGATCAGCGCGCCATTATTCACGATCATGGTCAGGGGAGAATCCAGCTGGCGCGCCACCGGCATGGCGAAGTCATACCGCCGCCCGGTCACCAGCGCGACTTCGATGCCGCGCCGCGCTGCTTCCGCAATCGCCGCGCGGTTGGCCTCTGGGAGCCGCCAGCGGCTATCCAGCAGCGTTCCGTCAATGTCCAGCGCAATCAGTCGCACGGCCATAGGTCACGCGGCCGACTTGCGGCCGCACCCCAAGTATACAGTGAATTAGGATGCGTCTTCGGCCGCCGGCATATTATGGTAGACCAAAGAATAGCCAAAAAATGCTTGTGCTAGACTCTCACGGATATGCCTAAACCTTCGAATGTTGGTGAGTTGGAATGCTCGGCGTGCGGGAAGAAATACGATGCTGCGGTTGAACAGCATCTTTGCACGTGTGGGAAGCCGCTGCTGGCGCGATACGATTTGCGGCGGGCCGCTGCCACGCTCACATTGGAAAATTTGAAAACGCGTGCGCGGACGCTTTGGCGATACGCGGAAGTGCTCCCTGATGACCCGCCGGTATCACTGGGCGAGGGAATGACCCCACTGGTGCATGCCAAGCGGCTCGGCGCGGCGATACTGTGCAGGCAAGACGGGAGTGGCGGACAAGGGGGCTTGCAGCGTCTTTTCATCAAAGACGAGGGCTTGAATCCCACCGGGTCCTTCAAGGCGCGTGGCATGACGGCGGCGGTCACTCGGGCCAAGCAGCTGGGCGCAAAGGCCTTGGCCGCTCCTACGGCTGGTAATGCGGGCGGGGCGCTGGCCGCTTACGCCGCGGCGGCCGGACTGCCGTCGGTGATTGTGATGCCTGCGGACACGCCCGTCGCCAACGTGATGGAGTGCCAGGCGTTTGGCGCGAAGGTCGTTAAGCTGAATGGATTGATTTCGGATTGCGGGAAATATGTTGCCGAGCACAAGGACCGCGAAGGGTGGTACGACGTTTCTACCCTCAAGGAGCCCTACCGCATCGAAGGCAAGAAGACCATGGGGTACGAATTGTGGGAGCAGTTTGGAGGAAAACTGCCCGACGTGATTCTTTATCCCACGGGAGGAGGCGTTGGGTTGATCGGGATGTGCAAGGCGTTTGACGAGATGCAGAAGATGGGCTGGATCGGCGCGGAGCGGCCGCGCATGGTGGCCGTTCAGGCGGAGGGATGCGCGCCGATCGTTAGAGCCTGGGAAGCGCATCAGACTTCCGCGGCATTTTTTCCCAATGCCGCGACGATCGCCTCCGGCTTGCGCGTTCCCGGACCGCTCGGCGATTTGCTCATTTTGAGCATGCTTCGCCAAACGAAGGGAACCGCGCTCACGGTCACTGACGAAGAGATGCTCCAGGCGGGAAGGGAACTGGCTTCGCTCGAGGGCATTTTCGCCGCGCCGGAGGGTGCCGCGACGGTCATCGCTGCGCGCAAGCTGGCCGCGTCCGGCTGGATCAGACCGGAGGAAAGCGTGGTGCTCTTCAATACCGGCACGGGCTATAAATACGCCGAAGCCTGGCAGCGCGCCTTGCAATCCGCGGGACCCGCATAACGCCATGACCACGCGCAGACTGTATTATGACGATGCCTTCGAGAAAGAATTTACCGCCAGGGTCTTGCATTGCGAAGTGCTGCCCCCGGATTTGAGCAAGGGAATCACGGGAAAGGTGTGGGGCCTGCTCCTGGACCGCACGGCGTTTTATCCCACGTCCGGCGGCCAGCCGAATGATTTGGGAAAGATCGAGGACGCCAATGTCCTCGATGTGCGCGACGAAGGCGACGAAATTCTTCACCTCGTTGATCGCCGCCCGGGCAGCCCTGACGTGAACGGCTGCATCAACTGGCCGCGGCGCTTCGACCACATGCAGCAGCACACCGGGCAGCATTTGCTTTCTGCCATGTTTCAAGAACGATTCGGGCTGCCCACGGTTTCGTTTCACCTCGGAACGGAGATTTGCACCATTGACTTGCGCGGGATTGAACCGTCCGACGCGTTTCTGGAAGGCGCAGAGCGCGCTGCGAACCAGGTTATCTTCGAAGACCGGCCGGTCAATGTTCGCTATGGCACGGCGGACCAACTGTCCCAGCTTGGCGTTCGAAAGGAAGTGGAGCGCGAGGGAATTCTTCGCGCGATCGAGATTGAATCCGCCGATTTGCAGCCGTGTGGCGGCACGCACGTCAAGCGCACGGGCCAGATCGGTCTGATATTGGTGCGGCGATGCACGAAGGTTCGGCAGGATTGGCGCGTGGAATTTGTGTGCGGCGGCCGGGCGGAACGTGCCGCGCGCCGGGATTTTCAGTGGCTGCGACAGGCCGCGGAGAAATTGAGCTGCGCTCCGGAAGAAGTGGTCGCGGCGGCCGCGCACGCTCTCGAGGAGCGCGATGCAAACTTCAAGAGTTCTCGCACCATGCTCGAGCGACTGGCGAAGGCGGAAGCGGCCCTCGCATTGCAGACTTCGTCCGGCCCACAGGGTCTTCGAATCGTTTCGTGCGTCTTCGGAGGCGTTCCAGCGGATTATCTCGGCTTCTTTGCCACCGAATTAGCCAAGTCTGAAAAAGCGGTTGCTCTCCTTGCGACAAATGTTGATGGTCACGTGCTCTTTGCCCAGCATCCGTCGGCCGGCAAAGATATAAATGCACTCCTCAAACTGGTGCTCGAAAAAGTCGGGGGCAAAGGCGGTGGAACACACGATTTCGCCCGTGGCCGCTTGAAGGATGGTGCAGCTGCGGAGCAGGCCCTTTCGCTCGCCAAAGAAATGCTGGCGGCTGACTAGCACGTGGGCTATAAAGCTTGCCCATGCCCGAAAAAATGAGTCGACGCGAAGCCCTCAGGCTCGGCACTACCGCCGCGGTTTCCGCCGCCGTCACCCCGCATCTTCCAGTTGCGGCGAATTCCAGTTCCGCGGAAACAGATCCGCGACCGGGCCGTGCCTTCGAGGACTCGTCCATGCCACCAACCGCAGAGTCAGACATCTGCTACATGCCCGCGCGACAGATGGCCGATCTGATTCGGCAGAAAAAATTGTCCGCGCGCGAAGTTATGCAAGCTCACCTGAAACAGATCAATCGCGTGAATCCCAAGGTGAATGCCATCGTCACGCAGGTTCCCGAAGACCAATTGATGGCGCAAGCCGCTGCAGCCGATGACGCTCTAGCGAAGGGGAACTGGCTCGGGCCTCTCCATGGAATGCCGGTGGGCGTAAAAGATCTGCATGAAACCAAGGGAATCCGCACCACCTACGGCTCACCTCTCCATCGCGATTATCTTCCCAATTTCGATTGCCGTGTGGTGCAGCGGGAAAAAGAAACCGGAGCCATCGTCATTGGAAAGACCAATGTTCCGGAATTCGGATTGGGCTCGCAAACGTTCAATCCCGTGTTTGGGCCGACCCGCAATCCTTACGACCTCACGAAGACATGCGGGGGCAGCACCGGCGGTGGCAGCGTGGCGCTTGCCTGCGGCATGGTGCCGCTTGCCGACGGCAGCGACATGGGCGGCTCGCTGCGCAATCCGCCGAATTTCTGCAACATCGTTGGCATCCGGCCCTCGCCGGGTCGCGTACCGAATGTTCCTTCTCATCTAGGCTGGTTCACTCTTTCCGTTCCTGGCCCCGTCGCGCGAAATGTTTCTGACTGCGCGTTCTTTCTTAGTGTGCTGGCGGGATTCGATCCACATTCGCCGATTTCCATTGATCAGCCCGGGGCCCAGTTTGCGCAACCTCTTGGCAACCGCAGTTTCAAAGGCGTGCGTGTGGCCATGTTCAAAGACATGGGATTGCCGTGGGAGCCGGAGGTGAAGAGCGCCGTGCAAGCTCAGTACAAAGTGTTCGAATCGCTGGGATGCGTCGTCGTGGATGCGGAACCGGATTTCACCGACGCGAACGAATGCTTCGTGGCGTGGCGCCATTGGTCGACGGAGCTCGGGTTCGGCGATTTACTTGCCACGCACGGCGATCAGCTGAACGAATACATTCACTGGCACGTCGAAGAGGGGCGCAAACTTACGGGCCCCTATCTTTCCCGCATCGAGGCCAAACGCACGGCGTTGTACGAGCGTGTGTGCGAGTTCAAGGGGGAGTACGATTTCTTTCTCCTGCCGGTGAGTCAAGTGCTTCCCTTTGACGTGAACCAGCACTACCCCGTGGAAATTGCGGGTGTGAAAATGGAAAACTACATTGCCTGGATGAAATCGGCCTACTACATATCAGCAGCAGGAAATCCCGCGATGTCCGTCCCGTGCGCGTTTTCCGCCAGTGGCCTGCCCATCGGAATTCAGATTGTAGGACGCCATCACGATGACTGGGGCGTTCTGCAATTGGCGTACGCGTTCGAACAGGCGACGAATATTGGGAAGCGGCGTCCGCCGACCGTCTGATGCACGACGCGGGACTACGCTTCCGGCTAGAAGAAACGCCTTCGAACGCGGTCCGGGATCTGATGGAGATCGATCAGGGTGAGGAAATCGATGGTTTTGAACTCCCGGTCAATCGCCGGTGGCCCGCACAAGCGCGCGGAAATATCGAGATAGGCTCGAAAGAGCCGAGGCGGCTGCGGGGGAGCAATCGGCGCGCCGCTCAGCGTGCATCGGTGTACCGGCTTCGGCATGGTCCTCAGTGCGGGCGCCACGATGTGTTTTTCATTCAAAGTTTCGTAAAGCACCATTCCTTCGTTTTCGTCCTGCGAGGAGATGGAACTGCAGCCGATCAAGTACCGCGCGCCGCAACTCATTGCATATTTCGCGATGCCTTTCCACAGCATGTGCAACACGGAGGTATTGCGGTACTCCAGGTGCACGCAGGCGCGGCCCAGCTCGAGCACTTCTCCACGAAGGCGTTCGAATGGAGCGAAGTCAAACAGGCCTTCGCCGTAGTATCCGAGGTTTCCTTTCGCGCGATATCCGCTCTGCATGCGGTAGGTGCCCACAAGCTTTCCCGTGGCGGTGTCATGCACCATCAGGTGGTCACAGACGTAGTCAAAATGATCGCGATCGAGGCCCGTGGATACAGAGCTATCCAATCCCTCTCCCAGCTCGCAATTGAAAACGAGATAACGCAGGCGTTGGCACTGGATGAGGTCATCCAGCGATTCCGCCATGCTCACGCGAAAACGGCTTGTCGTGGCTAGGGGGTTTTCGCAGTCATGGAGCAGGACGGCGGTGGTTAACATGCATAAAGTGTCGAACGAATCAGATTACGGTAGTGTTGCTGGGAGGTAATTTGCGCGTTTCTGGGGGAGTATCTGATGCGATACAAAAAGGCCGGCGGAGGAGAGGAGATTCGAACCGCCAGCCCCGCCGCTAATCGCGGCCTACACTTGCGCGAAACCGCCATCGACGAACAATTCCGCTCCCGTGACGAAGCTGCTGTCATCCGACGCGAGAAACACGACGGCCTTGGCGATTTCATCCGGTGTACCAAGCCTGCCGAGGGGAACAGTGCTGGAAAGAGCTTTCATGCGCTCTGCGCCCGCCCCAGAGGAAGCTACGAGATTCTGCAGTCCCGGGGTGTCGATGGGGCCCGGGCTGACCGCGTTCACGCGAATGTGGCGAGTCTTCAGGTCCGTCGTCCATGTCCGTGCAAAGGAACGTAAGGCGGCTTTTGTGGCGCTGTACACACTGTTCGCCGAGAACCCTTTGCTGGCGACGATGGACGCATTCAGGATAATCGAGGCACCATCCGGCAAAAGTGGCAACGCCTTTTGCACGGTGAACAGCACGCCTTTGACATTGATGTCAAAGATCGAGTCGAAATGTTCCTCCGTGATCGCCCCGAAGGGGGCGTACTTCGCGATGCCGGCGTTCGCAAAGACTATATCGAGCTTGCCCTTCTCCTGTTTGATTTGTGCGAAGAGGCGGTCCAGATCGGCAAGGGTCGATACATCTCCTTGCATGCCGGTCACGTTTCTACCAATTTCTTTCACAGCGGCGTCCAATTCCGGTTTGCGGCGCCCGGTAATGAAGACGTACGCGCCTTCTTCGACGAACCTCTTCGCGGTCGCCAGACCGATGCCGCTACTGCCGCCGGTGATCAAAGCCATTTTGCCTGCAAGTTTCATGTCCTTCTCCTTGCGTGCTTACCGCGCGCGCGTTGCTCCGTTTCGCTCTCGTTCCGTTTCGATGCATGGTGGTAACGGTCGGTTTCAACTACATGATGCTATATTTGTATCGAGAGACCGGCCGGTCGCATCTATACAGCCGTTAGCGCCGCCAGCGATTCATCAGCGAGGGTTTATGGCTCAGATAGAGAGGAAGGACGTGCCGGTGGCACGGCTCATCGGATTTCAAGCAAACGAAATTGCGGATGGACGCGCCGTTGTCACGTTGGCAGCCGGACGACAACATGCGAACCCCATGGGGACGCTCCATGGGGGAATTCTTTGCGATATTGCCGACGCTGCGATGGGAATGGCGTTTGCAAGCACGCTCGCGCCCGACGAATCCTTCACGACCATAGAGCTAAAGATCAATTTCTTCCGTCCTGTGTGGGAGGCTCGCCTGCGGGCGGAGGGCAAAGTAGTCCGGCGGGGCGGCACGATTGGCTATATCGAGTGCGAAATCACGGATGAAGGCGGGCGACTGGTTGCCAAGGCGGCCTCGACTTGCATGGCCTTGAGGGGCGAGCGCGCCAAGGGCCGCTAGATTCCGTCTGCTTTCGTTACTTGGATGGGACTCTCACTTCTGCCTCGAGATAATGGTCGAGATGGGCTTGGATGGCGCGCAGGGCTTCCTCATTTCGTTCCAGGCGGTAGACCATGACGGCGCCCTCGAGGGACGAAATAAGGAGAGTGGCCAGCTTCTTCGTGTCGACCTTCGGGCGGATTTCCCGCGCTTTGACTCCGGCACGGATCATCGAAATAAGGTAGCTGCGCCATCCGCGGAAGGCCTTGCGCGCGCGCTCACGCAGAACAGAATTCCCGTCATCGGTATCGATCGCCGTGTTGAGCAGTGGACAGCCGCCGGGAATAGCTCCGCGGCGCCCAACGAAATTTGCAACGAACTTCTTTAACCTGTCGACGGTATTCGAGACGGTATCCAAATCCTGGATCCGTGAGTCAAATGTTTCACGCCAGGCATAGTCAAAAGCCTCGGCCGCCAGCGCCTCTTTGCTGGCGAAGTGCCGGTAGATCCCGCCTTTTTCGAGGCCCGTCGCCCGCATCAGGTCGGACAAGGCCGCGCCTTCATAGCCCTGCTGATTGAAGATGGGCGCGGCCTTGCGAATGATGTCCTGGCGGGTCTGCTCGCCTTTGCGCATCTGGGTTCCTCGAGACGATCTCTGCGACCACTTGGTCGCTAATCAAATTGTACCAGATCTTAGATGAGACCGAACGGTCTCTTGTTGCATCCAACAGAGCGAGTACCGTATGAGCGCCAGCGCTGGTTCCATTCCCTTTCCGAATGTGGCTGCAACACGGCCCGCTATCAATCCGTGGATTATCGCAATCACTGTCACCCTGGCGACGTTCATGGAACTGCTGGATACGGCTATTGCCAATGTGGCCTTGCCCCATATTGCCGGCGGTCTCGCGGTCAGCTATGACGAGAGCACCTGGGTGCTGACCAGCTATCTGGTCTCGAATGCCGTTGTGCTTCCGCTGTCCGCGTGGCTGAGCCGGGTCTTCGGCCGCAAACGCTATTACATGCTTTGCGTCGTCCTTTTCACATTCAGCTCTCTGCTTTGTGGCCTCGCTCCCTCACTGGGATTGCTTATCTTCTTTCGCGTCTTGCAGGGGGTCGGCGGCGGCGGCCTCGCACCGGTGGAGCAGGCCATTCTTGTGGACACGTTCCCTCCGCAGAAACGGCCCGCGGCATTCGCTCTCTATAGCATGGCCATCGTGACTGCCCCGGTGATCGGCCCGCCGCTCGGCGGGTGGATCACCGACAACTGGAGTTGGCGGTGGATCTTTTTTATCAACATCCCGATTGGAATTGTGTCTCTGCTCCTGACGAACCGGCTCGTTTCCGATCCTTCGGAGTTCACGCGTGAAGTGGAAGCCGCCCGGAAAGGCGGCAGGCTTCGGATTGACGGCCTGGGGATTGTCCTCGTTGCGCTCGGTTTTGCGTCCCTGGAGGTTGTGCTGGATCGCGGCCAAACGCAAGACTGGTTTGAGAGCGGCTTCATCGTTTTCTTCTTTTCGATTGCCGTGGTGGCGCTGATTGCGGCCGCCTTCTGGGAATGGCGGCATCCGGACCCGGTCGTGGAAATTCGGCTCCTCGCGGATCGTAATTTCGCCATCGCTAACTTCTACTATTTCCTCTTCGGCTTTGCTCTGTTCGGCTCGACGGTGCTGATTCCGCAGATGCTCCAGAGTTTGTACGGCTATACCGCTACCGATGCGGGGCTTGTTCTTGGACCTGGGGCATTCGTTATCGTCGCTCTGGCTCCGTTGATCGTGAAAATCCTGCCGAAAGCTGGGATTAAGCCGCTCATTTTCACGGGCTACGTCATTTTAGCGTTTGCCATGTGGCGCTTCGCCAGCATCGATCTCGGCGCGGACTACAAGCACATAGCGCTCGCTCGCGCGATCCAGGGACTGGGGATCGCCCCCCTGTTTGTGCCGGTGAGCCAGCTGGCCTATTCGTTTCTGCCCAAGAATAAGAACAACAAAGCTTCAAGTCTTACCAATTTGTTCCGGAACCAAGGTGGAAGCGTAGGCATCGCGTTCGTTACAACCGTTCTTGCCCGACGAACGCAGTATCACCAGTCGGTTCTGGTCGCGCACGCCACGCCATTCCAGCGGCGCTATCAAGAGACACTCGCCTCGTTGACGCGATATTTTGGGACACATGGTTTCACGGCTCCGGACGCGGCGCTGCATGCGAAAGCGCAATTGGCGCGAATGATCCAGCAGCAAGCGGCATTTCTTGGTTTTCTCGATTGTTTCTGGTTGCTGGGCTGCGCCTGCCTGATCGGAGCGCCGCTGGTTTTCTTTACGCGTAATTTCAGGACGGCTGGGCCGGGCGCCGCGCACTAGGATTAGGCGCTGGCGTTCGAAAGGTGGGCGTCGGCGACTCGCTGGATGGGAACGGTGGCTTCCACTTCGGTACCGGCGCCGAGCCTGCTCCAAATCCGCAACTGAGCACCGACACTAGCAGCGCGCTCGCGCATCCCTTGAAGACCCCAGTGTAAGTCTCGTCCCGAAGTTAGCACCTGAGGATCGATGCCGCGGCCATCGTCCCGTACGATCAGGCGCAATCGGCACGGCGAGTATTCCACCACCGCTTCGATCGCGGTCGCTCCCGAATGCTGCAAAGCGTTGAGCACTGCTTCCCGGCCGATCAGGAACACTTGCTCATGGACGGCGGGCTTCAATGGGTTGGGTTGCCCCTCAACCAGGATTCGAAAGTGAACGCCGTCTGGCGTGAGCTCGTCCCAAAGGGCATAGAGGGCTTCTTCCAGGCTTAAAGACGTGCTTGCGGGCGAGCGCAGTTCCTGCAGGGTGCCGCGACCTTCGTCAATGACGCGACGCATGAGCACCAGAACCCGGCTGAGCGAGGCTTTGGTGGGCGAATCCGCAGGCGTTTGTTCCACCGCGCCCTGGAGCAGCATGGATGCACCCAGGAAGCCTTGGAACAAAGTATCGTGCAACTCACGTGCGATGCGCCCGCGCTCTTTGCGGCGTTCTTCCAGACGAAGTTTCATCTCCCGGTCTAACTGCTGGTGATCGGGGCGGCTGGAGTTTTTTTGTATCCGCTCGGTGGCCCACGCGAGGACATCACGGTTAGACATGGCTTCACCAACCATTGCATTCGGAGACGGCTCAAGATAGAGATTCATGGTTTGTATCGCTCCCTGTTTCTATCCACTCGCGAATATAAGACGGGCAATTCCTTAGCTGGATTCCCCGAGCCTCACAGGCGGCAAGAAACCTTACGGCTTCCCGGTCCACCAGCTTCACCTCCTCCAAGTCTAGGGCCATGTTAGCGACTTCCGTTTCGGAATCGAAAAGTGTTTGTAGCTCGGGGACACGATCGCGTTCGATGCGACCGCTGAGAGCGAAGATTGC
>Ga0210409_10006577_pt1 | contig 12059 bp, 9 predicted proteins | sample IncBWH17MmetaG_FD_161649 | JGI IMG/M metagenome (GOLD analysis project Ga0210409, IMG submission 161649) | Forest soil microbial communities from Barre Woods Harvard Forest LTER site, Petersham, Massachusetts, United States - Inc-BW-H-17-M | ecosystem: Environmental > Terrestrial > Soil >...
GGGCGACCGCGCGAGAACCGAGAACACTCTTCGTCCAGTGCTACCCGAACCATAAATGAGTACCCGTTCGTTTCCGTAACCTCGCGAGTGCAGGAACCGCAATACCAGATACGCGAGACTCTTCTCCACAACGAGAGAGAGGGGCACGAGCACTAGGCACAGAACCAAAAGCCAGCGGGCAAAGAGAACGTTGCTGAAAAAACTCACCGCCATCGCGATTGCAAACGACTCGACCGAAACTCGTAGCACGTGCTCAGTCTCCCGAACACGCAACAGGCTGTTCCCCACCCGATATGCGCCAGCCCGATCGAGCATGAGCACCATCACCAGCGCGAACGCTACCGCCACGGTCAAGATGGTTCTACCGTGATAGTGGATGTGCCTGCCAAGCGGCGATACGCCGTAGATGAAATACGCTAGTACTACGGCCAGCGTTACCGTCAACAGATCAGCAAGCACTTCGCACAGAAGAACAGTGCGTCGGAAGTGAACCGCTGCCGAGGATTTCTCAGCCGGCTCGACCAAGCGGAGTGCAACCCGCAACGATTCGTTCGACGGTTGGGGTTTGTCTAACCCGACGGATGATTGCATGTTTAGCCGATGGCTACTTCTTGATCGATTGTGTTAAGGACGAATGGACGCGCGCCGTTAGTGTGTGCGCCAATGCGGATAGAATGTGACCTGGACGGAGGCCGTAACATCCGACTTCCCAGTTGCAGCTAACATTGGGAAGTTCCACTGCTCATATTGAACCCACCCTGCGATGGAAAGGTCCCTACTCACTAGTACCTGACCTTGCAAGGAGTAGTCGACCGACCTCCCGCCTCCGATGAAATCCTTCGATACCTGCTGATGGCGATATCCCGCCTCCAGCTTTGTTCGCGGAGAGAACGAGTAGGTCAGCCAACCTTGCCCGCCGTGGGCTGCCCGCCCAATCCAACTGCCCATGAGATTCCCTTCGTTGGTGTAGCCGGAGCGATAGCGGCGGACGCCGTAATAAACGAATCCCGGAGCAAACTCGCTCGTGAGGGGCTCGTTGAAGCCTTCCGCGCGCAACTCCATTTTTCGAAGCCTCGGTAGTTGCGGCATATAAATGCCGGGATTCACGGTCGCTCTCGAAGACCCGATGGGCGACACCTCATCGACGACCAACGTGTCGGCGTAGACGGTAAGCCAATTACGCAGCCGCGGAACCCGATAGCTGAAATCCGCGGATGAGATGCGCTTGCCCGGATTCGCGCCACTCGCGGTGGGGCCCGTCTGGTTGTGCAGGTAGAACGTCCGCAAGAAATTCGCCCAGGTGAACGGAAGGCCCGGACCAACGAACTGAGCGGTGATCCCCATTCCAAATTCGAAATTGGGAGTGGGCTTGAAACTTGCCTTGAGGCCACTCAGAGCGGGCTGCGGGCTTATGTTTCCGGGGCCGAGTAGAGTGGAACCATTCAATTCGAACTGAGTGCCGCCGAGTTGACCAAGGAAATACTCGGCGCGCATGGGGCCGAGCAGACTTGAGAGCAGCGGAATTTTGAACGGGGAGACGCTCTCGATTTTCATCATCATGATGGAATCGGCATTATTGCTCAGCAAGAGCGATCCCGATCGCCCCGGCCCCAACCATATGCTCTGTTTGCCAAAAGAAAACTGAACGTTGTTCACGGTCAGGGCGACAGAAGCGTCGACAATTTGGAATCGGTTAACCGCCCCCGTTGCGTTCGATACAGGAGTGGTTGCATCGGCGTTCGCGATCGCCTGCTGGGTCGCAAGGCCGTAGGCGGGAATGGCTGGAGCATGTTGATATTCGGTGCGCACGTAGAATGAGAGCGGCCCCGCCTCGGCATGGGCACTCATACCAGTTACGTTGTTGAATCCATTTCCGTAGGGCCGACCATAATCGTTGATGATGGTTTGTCCGAAGTGGTATCCGTCCGTCAAGGGAGAACCGGAGATGCCGGTCATGCGCGTGTAGATTGATTCCAGTTCCACACCTTGATTGGCCGCGCCGCCTCGCCGTTCCGACTCGGGCAAGAACTCGGCAGACAGGGCATGATAAATATCCTGAGCCGCGCCAGTCTGGAACCCATCCGGGGGCATGTTCACGCCGGCTTCATCCACAAGCCGTGCACACTCCAGCCGTGTCCACGGACGCAAGCCGACGAACGCGGTGTTGACGTATCCCAAGGCCGACAGACGTTCCAGAGCCGGGTAAACCCAGCTATCCAGCGGGACATACGGCGAGCTCATGAATGAAGGACTTCTTCCTCGGTCACCTTCCATCAATTCGTTCGGGGCATCCCACGACCCTCCGTTCAACTGCGGTTCGTGGCGTCGGGTGTAGATGCTTCGCGCGATCAGATATCCCAGAGCGCTTCCTACAAGAACATCTGAGGGAAAGTGCTGGTGAGCACGAATCCTCGAAAAGCTAACTGTGGACGCCAGCCCATACGCCAACAGCGTGGGCATAGTCCCGGGATACTCGTGGGCAATCACACCCGCGACCGACCAGGCAGCAGCCGCATGCTCCGAGGGAAACGAAGTTCCGCCGTGGAAAAATGCTCCGCTACCATTGCCTTGATAGGGTCGCTCACGACCCAACGAGTACTTGAGAGCTTCGACCGTCACCAGGCTGTTCAATGCGGCTTCGCCCGCCAGAAATCCCGTCTCCCGCCAGTGCGGATTGTGCTTGGGAAAGCTTAAGAGGTAAAGCCCAGCGCCGGCTCCAACCAGACCTGCGAGCCCAGCATCGGAGAGGGTCTTGTAATGTTTGATCGTCGTGGGATTCTGCGAGAGCGATGCACTGTACTCACGGTCCGTCGCGAATAGCGCGGCCGTGAGCCCACCGAGCGGAACAAGCCATACCGTGTCGGAGAGCTTAATGTGCACAGGGCTGGTCCAAATGTTCCGTTGATCCTGGGCAAAATCGGTCAGCAGTTGCGGGACCCCCATCTTCCTGCCGGAGTCGCTACCGTTGCCTGAAACCGCCCCTGCAGAAGATTGCGACTTCTTGGTTCCGGCGGCCGGTTGAGCTTTATCGGCGAGGGTCGGCTGCTCACTCTTGATGTCACCATCCTGCGACCACGCGTCCTGCAGCAAACCCACACCGATCGCCCCCAGTGCCAGAAGCTCAAGTAAAAATCTTGTCTTCATTGCACCCTGAATCTCTGGACTTTAAGGATGGATGTAGGCGACGGTTAAGGCGATCGAAGATACCACTTGGGCCGTCTGAATCAAAGTCGTCCAATTCCGCGGACCAACCCGCAGAGCCCGCTCCGGAACAATGATGGAATCTCCCGGCTTTAACACCGCCTTCATCGGATCGCCCGACCAGAATCCGGAGTTGTTCTTGGCCGAAAGGACAGACCCATCGGCGCGAACCACAAACATCGCGCTCTTGTCCGCGATCTGAGTCACGCCGCCTGCCTGGCCCAGGTACCACTTGGCGTCTCTACCGGGGACGTAGGTAAGGGCGGTTGGATTAAACACCTGCCCCTGCACCATCACGTACGTAGCTTTCTTCGGGATGATGAGTTGGTCCCCGTCCCGGAGTGTGATGTCGGAAGCTGAATTTGCGAACTTTTTCATGTCCGCCGGAATGCGAATAACGACTCGGCCGATGGGTGGAGTGGTCTCCAGCTGTTGAAGGGCAGTTTGCGTCTGCGCGATCACCGTTAGTTTGGCGTTTTTCTGATCGGCGTCTCCTTCGGGTAGGGCATTCAGATGCACTTGTTCGTCCTTGAGGCGCTGGACCAACTCGGTTTGAGATTTCATCTCGATGTCGCGAACCTCGCGCCGTGCAAGAACCGCACCGTAGGGATAGGCCTCGGCGGTAAACCCGCCGCTCCTCCGCAAAATCGAACTGAGACGCTCCCCGGGTTGGATGCCGTACGACGCCGGATGCAGGACTTCGCCTCGCACCGTGACCGACGCTCCCAGATCGCTCCATTGCGGCAGTTGTCCGATGGTGAGCACGTCCCCGTTGCGCAGAGGTAAGTCTTCGTTCGTTTCGCCGGCCGCAGCCGACGCGAGCTTGACTTCGAGATGCTCGCTCGAGCTGTTCGCCGGGCCGCTCGCCGCGAACCTTGTCAGATCTGCTTTATCCGCGTAAGCGCTGCGCTTGAGTCCCCCCGCCACCTTCACTAAATCTTCCACCCGCATGTTGCTCGTCAGCGGATAGCGTCCAGGCTTGGCGACCTCGCCCTTGATGTAGACGGTGGGCGGCTCCACGTTCTCGGGGTTCTTGTTTATGAGGACGCGATCACGCGGCTGCAGGAGCACGTCGTGCGCGGGATTCCCGGCAAGAGCCTCGCGCAAATTCACGCTGAGAATCTTCGTGCTGCCGTCAGCCTCGGTTCGAAATAACTGCGCCGAGTCCAAAGCCGCATAAGGAGTGGTGCCGCCCGCCAGATAAACCGCGTCCCGCAAGTGAGCTTGGCCGGATGTCCGGTATTTTCCAGGGGAACGCACCTCGCCGCCGACCCACACGTCCGGGGGCGCTTGGAAATCGTAGCGACTGAAGATCCGAACGGTGTCCAGGGGCTGCAACGTCGGAGCCGACGCTGGCGTCGCAAGCGCAGACGCGAGATCGAAGCTTTCCACGGTGGGATGAAAATCCGGAGCGTTCAGGCGAACGATCTCGCCGTAATGGGGCGCGGGCTCGGGCAGTAAATCACCATACGAGGCAATCAGGTCCGACAGCTTCATTCCTTTTTTATAAGAATAGCGGCCGGGCCGCAGAACGTGGCCTTGGAGATAGATGGCATCTTCGTTGTACGACGCGATCGGGAACAGGTGGATCCGATCGCCGCCGCGAACCTTGAAATCGGTCAGTTGTTGATCCGCCGCGCCCGTATCCCCGGTGGACGTCAGATTCAACGAGAGCATCGTCCGCTTTTCGTGCACTTCGACGCGTTGCACTTCCACATGCCGCAGAGCGGCGGTCGGCAAAATTCCGCCTGCCAGTTCAAGTACCTGCGCGAGAGAAGTCTCGTCTCGCAATTCGTAGATGGCCGGCCGCCGTACCATCCCCTCCACCGTCACCAGCGGACCGACCGGAGGCACCAGCAGCGTATCGCCGCTTTGCAGTTGCTGCAGATCACTGCGAACACCGTGCAGCAGCAAGTCATAGGCATCCACTTCTTGAATCAACTGCTTGCCGCGATAGTGCTTTATCGTTCGCAGGGAGCCGCGATCGCTGACGCCGCCGGCGGCAACCAGGGCGTTCAGCGGCGTGGAAAGCGAGCTGATATCGTATGCTCCCGCCTCGGCAACCTCCCCCACGATGTAGATCCGAATGGTTCTGAGCCGGGAAACCGACACATCCGCCGAAACGTCGCGAAATTGACTTCGCAAGACACGTTGCACTGCGAGTTGGACTTCTCCCAGGCTCTTGCCACTCACCAACAGTGGCCCGGATTCGGGCAGCGACACACGTCCGGTTCGGTCGACCAGCCGCACCAGCCGCTGTGAGTAACCGCCCCAGAGGTCGATCGCCAGGCTGTCGCCCGGTCCCACCACGTAATCGGGGCCAACCGGCAAATCCATTGGAATGAAACCGGGTTGGTTGTAAGCGTTGCGGAAGACCTCGCTGCCAAACCGTTCCGCCGGTTTCTGCACTGAAGATGCCTGCGTATACAAGTCGTAGAGCGATGGAATATCGCCGTACGGATTAGCAGGCTTGACCATCTTCACCGGATTGACTTCGTCATCCGAAGAGCGGCGCGGCCTCGGTTTCCTCGGACGAACCGATTGCTGGGGAACGTTGTTGCTTGCGCTCGATTGCGCCTGCGCCGCGTCATAGCGGTCGGCAAGGTCGGAATTGCCACGGCTCGACATCATGTCAGCGATGGTGGGTGAGCTCGGACCGTTGCCCATCATGCCCAGCATTCCCCCGCCCGCGCTGGTCGTGCTGGAGGTCAATTCAAAACCGGACATCGAACGGTCATTCAGATCGGGTTCATCGCCGCGCGAACCGCTACGCAGTGTTCGGGGCTCCGACAAAGGCGATATATCCGGTGGAAGCAGGGGCAGAGGGGGGCTGTCTGGAGGAATTTGCGGTTGGTCTTGCAACGCGCGATCCAGCTCAGGACTCTGGGGAGGCGCCGGCGTCTCGCAATTCTCGTCTTGTTTCGCATCACAAGCGGTTGCGCGCTCGACCTCCTCCAATTTCTTTTCCGGATGCAGTAGCAGAGTGTCTTCCTCAGCTTCGAGCGCCACGAAGCGTTTCACGCGCTCCTTCAAAATCAACTCCTGTTGTTTGCCTAAGGCCGAATCCGGGTTCGGTTTGGGCATCAGGTAGCCATAGCGCTGGAGCAAGCGGGTCGCCACCGAGCGAAACACCTGATCACGGTCGAGTCGATCAAAAATCGCCTGGTCAGTCAGGTTCTGGTCCTCTACAATTCGGCCTTCATCGGTGGCTTCTTTCGCGATCCAACGCTTCAGCTCGACTAACAAGCCCGTATCCACTAACAGCACTTCCCGGATTTGGGAGGAGGACGCGGCTACCCGGCTGAAGTTGTCTTCCGCGAGTTCCGACTGCTCCGGTTTGCCCCGGGTTGCGGAAGCAGACACTTGCGTTCGCGATTTCTCTGGCGATATTTGGCCGTAGGGTGCCTGCCCATACGACATCTGACAGGAAATGAATAAAACCGCGAGGCCAATTGTTCTGCTTACAAAGGACTTAATCCTGTGATCAACTGACATATTCTTAACCTGATGACATCCAGCTTCCGGCAGGACGTAGAGTTGCGAAGGGACGTTACGAGAGCTCATACCACGCTGCGGACCTTGCATCCGTTCGCACTCTGCACCGATTTGAGGGATATTGCGAGTCGTCGGAGCAGACTTGGGCTGGGTTGCATTTCCGCATCAGTTCATCGGAACCACATCCGCCTCGTCGACTTCCATTGCCACTGAACGCATGATGAGTTCGACGGAAATCACCAGTCGGAAGCCCTCTTTCCGGCGAACCAGAATGCCCTCCAGCCCCGACAGAGGTCCGTTCTGAACGCGCACCCGCCTGCCGACCTTTAGATAAGGATGTGGCTCGAAACGCGCAGATTGAGAATGAGCTTGCCGGAGGTTTTCGATCTCCGCCTCGCTGATTGGTGCGGGCTTCCCGTCGAAGCTTACGATCTGAACAACGCCGGGTGCGGTTAGCACCTGCAAACGCGAGCGAAATGCAATTTTGACGAATACATAGCCGGGGAACAGCGGCAGATCTACTTCTTTCTTGCGATCCTGCCAACGCCGCATGGTCTTATAAGAAGGCAAGTAACACTCCACCGAACGTCCGTACAAGTAGGCGCTGACCTTTTTCTCATGACGCGCGTTGGTGTAGACCGCGTACCACTCTGGCCGTTCAAATCTTTCCGAAACCGAGAAGTTATCCGCAAAATGATCGCTGCCCGGAATGTCGATTGGGGTTGTCGCCATTCTGCCTTTCCACGGGAGCCAGTTACAGCTTCGCCCCCTCACTTACAGGTTCTTGTGAGATAACCTATACAATCTGAACGCTAGCAGTCGCAGTATGCCGCGACCGTGACCACCTCAACCTCATCTCTACCGCTGGTTGAACTTCAACATGCCCGCGTCCGAACTTCCGCAAGTTCCGGGTTTCGAAGCGAATTGAGCAAGCCTTGTTCGGAATTCTCAACATGCTTGGCACGAATATCGACGAATGCGGAATACAATATGCTGTTGTTTTCCTGAGGCGCCACCGCGAGCACTTTCATCCTGGGGTATTGTCCGAGCAAGAAGCCGCACAATTCAGGTCGGCCTTCTGCTTGATCGAGCGCCATTATTAGGAAGTCGGGCCGAGTCATATCCACTAATTCCGCGATCTCCGCCTCATTCTGGGTTTCGCCGACAACTTCGATGTCCGGTTGGTCCGCAATCGTAGCGAGGACCAGTTCTCGCATCAGGCGCGGGCGGTTGGCTACAAGCACTCTGATTTTTCGCAAAGCCCTCTCCCGGCGCATAGGGTGTCACGAACAATAAATGACTCGGGGTGCACAGAAACAGGTTCAATTTAAGACCTAGAGGGATGACTCGAAGTACCCAATACCAGGCGGGTCACAAACGGGCAGAAGTACCTATTTGCTATAAGAAAGTACCTATTAGGTACCAGAAATCTTACCGGAAGCAAATCTTACGCTACAACACCTTCAACTCGACACATCTCCAGCGCACTCAACCGGTCGGGAGCGCCCAACTTTCGTAGCATGCGATGGATATGGTTTTTAACGGTTTGCTCTGAAAGATTCAGTTGGCTTGCGATTTCTTTGTTACTGAGATTCAGCCCGATCATTTTTGCCAGCTGCTGTTCGCGTCGCGTGAGGCCGAGCTTTGCCTTTCCTCGATACAAACGTGCAGATGCACTCGCTATTTGCTGAAACAGGATATTGCAGAGATTCGACGGGCAGACAGCACCATCCTCGGCGACCGTTCTCACCGCGCAAGCCACCTCATTGGCGGACGCCTCCTTTAAGAGATAGCCCGAGATGCCAGCACGCACGCATCGCAAGAATGTATCCTTATCGTTGTCCATTCCAAGCGAGATTATTTTAAGGTTGGGAACAGCTTCGAATAGCGGCGGGATTAACTCAAGAGCCGCCCTGGCGAAGACGCTCGAATCGAGAGCAAGAATTTTCGGCTGCAATTCGGTGATGCGACTGATGAGGGTTTCGTCCAGCGCAACCGCCGCCACAACTCGGATATCGTCTTTACTCCCGAGCACCCTCGCTAACGCCTCACGCAACAGCCGATTTTCAGCTAACAGAAAAACGTCGATGCAAGGCAACTTCTCAGCGGCCACAACAACCTCCGCACAGCGGAACGGGATGAAGTGCAGTTCGGTTTTATGCGTTACGCAATAATCTCATCTCATGGCGCGTTCGCAACAGTCGCAAATAAGTAATCGGTCAAATCGGAACTAGCAACTTGCCTTTCCGTCCAAAATTCGGACAGCGCAGAAACTCGATCAACTCAACCGAAAGACGAATTATTTTGTGCCGTATTTTCGATCCTGCCACATCTTGACCAGGTACGCCGCACTGTCGATGAGAAAGATCGGTTGTCTGCGCGTTTTCTTGCAGATCCTTTTTGGAATCGCATCTTGGCGAAGAAGCGCGAGGAAGTTCAGAAAGAGAAGACTTACGCAACCGAAGACGCGATCGCGCAGTCGCGGCGATGAACCAAAAAACACGGGGCGAACCTCGGTCCAAGGGAGCGATAAGCTCCTCCAACAAACTAAGGTTTCCCCCTCAGGAAACTAAGAGCCCGGATTCTATTGTCAACGCGTCTCGCGGTCAACTGCTAAACGCGGATGCTCGCTCCGAATGTCTCAAAATGGAAAACAGTCGAGTCTGTCCCCAAAATTATGCACCTTGAGACTTTCCCTCCGACATTTTCATTCGAGACTGTTCCCCGATGATGAATTGGAGCCGTAAGGGAGCAATCACAAAAACTGATTTGGGGCACCGCGAACAAAGTCGCAGCAGTGCGCCTTTTCGCCGAAGTACACGCTCTCTCGTCTTCAATCAGTCACGCTGCGGCGGAGGGTTGTTGTTTGCCGGCGGCGTGACAACCGGAGCCGACGTCGCTGGCTGTGGGTTCATCTCGCCCGAGGACCTGCACCCGGTACACGGGTGTCTTCTCCATCGGCGTCACGGTTTGTGAAGCGCTTGAATCCTGAGCGGGCGTCGAATCCTGCGCTGCCCCCATCACTCCGAGACTCAAAACGAGAACTGCTGCGAAAATAGTTTCCATGCCATCGCCGACCTCTTTTTTGAAGACCGCCCTAAGATGCCTCGCCCACGACAAAGGGTTTCCGGCTCCCGTATCCACCGCAATCCCATCGGATTCCTGTACCGTAATTCCGGTAGTTACGTGCCGCGTCTCGTTGCGTTGCCCAAACGGCTCGTAGATAATCCGGCTTTCGCATGGAACCAAGAAGCCTCCCATGCCCAACTCGCGACCGCTTAAGACCACCGCCGACGCCTTCTCGCAGCCCGAGTTCCTGAAACTCGCCGAGTTTCGCTATTACCTGGCGCGTTTCTTACGCCGCCGCAAAGACGCAGCGCGCGGCGAAGGACTCCAGGCGCAACAGTACGAGTTGCTGCTCGCGATCTCCGGTCTGCCCCGCGGCACCAGCCCCACCATCAAGGAACTCGCCTCGCAACTTCGGCTCGAGCATCACACCGTCGTCGGGCTCGCCGATCGTCTCCAGAGACGCGGCCTCCTGAGACGGAAGGCTTCCACGGAAGATCGACGCGTCGTTCTCCTGCAACTCACGCGCCAGGGCCAGGCATCCCTGAACAAAATTGTCCGTTTCAGCTTCGCTCAGCTACAGGAAGAGGCACCCGCGTTGATACGCAGTCTGCGTGGCATTTTGATGAAGTCATCGCACTCGTAAACGGTAGACTGTTCTACTTCTGGCGCTCAACAATCCATCCCGGCTCGCTTACATCGACTGGTTGCGTGGCCTCGCCTGCGTTCTGATGTTTCAGACGCACTGTTACGACGCGTGGCTCGCGCCGGAACTGCGCAAATCCACCTTCTTCATGTACTCCCAATTAGGCGGCACCTTCCCGGCGCCTCTGTTCCTTTTCCTTGCCGGAATTTCCTTCGCACTCGTGACCGACAAACTTGTGCAAAAAACCACGCCGCCGAATCAAATCGCCCTCCGCACCATTCGACGCGGAGCAGAAATTCTCGGCTTCGGCCTGTTGTTTCGGCTCCAGGAATATCTGATCGCCTGGGGATGGGCCCCCTGGACCGACCTCTTCCGCGTTGACATTCTCAACACCATCGGAATGTCGATGATCCTGATGGGCCTGCTCTGCTGGATCGTGCTCGCGACCAGCAACGAAAAACATCGTTGGCGACTTGGCGTTGCCGCGGGTGTCACTTCCCTCGCTATCTCTCTCGTGACGCCCCTGCTGTGGACCAAGTGGAGTCCGAATTGGCTGCCCTGGCCGATCGAGTCCTACATCAATGGCGTGCACAATCTGGGCGAGCCGCAAACGTGGCTCTTCCCCATCTTCCCGTGGGGAGCATTCGCCTTCGCCGGGCTCTCGCTAGGATTTTTGCGGCAGAGTGACTGGACTCGCCAACGCGAAACTCGCGTCTTCTTCCTCTCCGGTCTCGCCGGAGTCATTTTGATCGAAGGTGCCCGCTGGCTTGATGCTCGCTCCGTTCAGCTTTACTCCACTTACGATTTCTGGCACACCAGTCCCAACTTCTTTCTCATTCGCCTCGGTTTTCTGCTGATATTTTTATTTGCGAGTTATGCCTGGTGCAAATGGGGGGCCGCTGGCTGGGGTTTCAGCCCTCTCATCCAGCTGGGTCAGACTTCCCTGCTTGTCTACTGGGTCCACATCGAGCTCGTGTATGGCCGCTTTGCCATTCTGCCGAAGCACTCCCAGAGCATCCGCGGAGCCACCTTCGGACTCGCGATAATCTTTTTCCTGATGCTCGCCCTTTCGCTGCTGCGCACGAGATGGAAAAGTCGTGGCATCGTCGTGTGGAATTGGAAGCGACGCCCTGTCGCTGCCGGCTAAAGTTTTCCGCGAACGTCGTCTGTGTGGCAGCGCATAGTGACTTCATCACCCGAGGATAAAGTTCTTGCCCAGCACGTGGGAAATCTGCAGCGCCACTGGCGGCGGTTGCCCGGCACGCATCGTCCGCCGCCTTCTTCTAAAGATCTAATTCCCGGCGACGGAGAAGCGTTCGGTCACAATTGCATCACGCGCCTGCCGACATTTCCGGCCAATGGCTCCTCTCCAAAAACGTCGGCGGTTCGTACGTGTGTCCCGCGGCCAATCGCCGCTCTTCGCGCCGCGTTGTCCACAATAGCAACGGGCCGCCGACATGCGAGGCGACACGCGCCACCGCGCCAAATTCCTTTTCGATTTCTTTCCGCAGCCCGCGGATGTCGTCGCTCACGCTCTCGTTCACCTGCCGGAATTGTTTCTCCATCGTCCACAGCGCCGCGTTGTAGGCGGTTTTCAGTTTAGCCGCCTCTGCCGCGAAAGGCTCGCTCACACGCGCGTCCGGATAATCCT
>Ga0210409_10006578_pt1 | contig 12058 bp, 13 predicted proteins | sample IncBWH17MmetaG_FD_161649 | JGI IMG/M metagenome (GOLD analysis project Ga0210409, IMG submission 161649) | Forest soil microbial communities from Barre Woods Harvard Forest LTER site, Petersham, Massachusetts, United States - Inc-BW-H-17-M | ecosystem: Environmental > Terrestrial > Soil >...
GATCGTCAAGGTTGCCGTCGCTAAGGTTTGATTCTTATCATCTCGAACGACGATTCTTTCCCCGTCCAGTTTGAACAGAACCACGGAGTGGATACCAGCGCCGTTGCGATGGACTCTAAAAATGTCCTTGTCCTGTTCATCGGGCTTCAGAACGAAGGCGACGTGGTTCTGATTTTGGGCATCGGTTACGAACTTGTTGCGGATAACAATATCCTTCTCGATGTCACTCTGAAGTTGCTTGAATGCGTGAAAGGCTACACACTTGTCGCGTTCCGCGACCCAATCCAATTCCTCTGGAATTTCACTCATTTTCTACTTGACCTTTTCTACTTGACCTTTTCTGCTTGACCGATGAATACTTGGGTCAAGAGTGAGTCGAAGGCAACTCGATCCGTGCGACGGTTCGCATGACCGGGGTTGCCAAAAACACCGTTGCCAAACTCCTGGTGGAACTCGGCTCGGTTTGTTCGGATTATCCCAACAATGTATCGCAGGAGCCCGCCGTCGGCAACCGATAAGCGCTTGCGAGCCAGATGCGTACAATGTCGTATTCGAGCCCGACAGTGCCGGTCTTCTGGTACCAGCGTTGATTTCGCAGCTTGAGCAGTGCGCGTCCGGCTGGTGACGGGAGCAGTGGAATGCCGCCTCCAAGCAAGACCGGTATGTGGGACACCTCGACGCGATCTACCTTGGATGCCCGGTGTCGCTTATTGGCGTTGCCCATACGAACCATCGGTTCGAAAGTTTTGCGGCCGATGAGGAACGTGTCGTACTGCGACATCATCCCCGCGATTCAATATCAGGATCCATCATGATCCAGTCGTATTCGCCATTGGGTCCGGCGATATATCCGTCAAGGCTCATTGCACCGCCGTAGCGCACAAGTCGCACCTGTACTTCCAGCGAATAGACTCAGGGGCCATTATCCTCGATCCGATTTTCCGACGCTCGGTGCGTGGGTAACGATCAGTCGCCCAGTGTTTACCTGTCTCGGATTCCACGTCCGCCGATGGTCCGGCGTTATGTCCACTCCGATGCCCCCGCCGCGCTGAGTCGATCGGCGGTTACAGCTGTATCCGTGATCTGACCGTGCGGTCGCGTCACTTAAGACGCTGGTGACGTGGCCGCCCAGGGGCCGAGCGCCGCAGCCCATTCGCCAGTTGTTCCCTGGGTAACCCCGGTAGCACGAGCCGGCCTGCCTGGATGAACACACGGCTGATGCGCACAGTTGGCCTCATAAGAGCAACAAGTTAGTTGAAACTCACACTCCGCGTCTGTGGTTCCGTGATAATAGCGCCACAGGCCCTTGGTGTTCCCAAAAACTGCGGCGTTGATCCCCCTCTCCCACTAACCGCATGATGGGCCAACCTAAAATTTGCGTCTGGATTCGAAGGAAAGCCGGAATATTGCAGCAGCATCATCAATCCTCCACAAGGGCCTTTTCAAAAAGAAAGGTTAGCCGGACCATTATGCTAGAGGCGATTTATGGTTCCGACTTGCTCCGACTGCCAGCATTTAGTTCGGGTCTACGTCACGGCCGGGGACCCGCCCCTGCACTGGTGCAACAACCCCGATACGAAAGAATTTGTGCCCCCGATAGGCTGCGTGCGCGAAGATGCCCCATGCTGCGGTCTCTTCATGCCGATCGAGCGTTTGCAACCCGCTGCATAGACCACGTGCACGAACGTGCAAACGGGGGATCGAACTCGCCGTCGGTTCGGCCTCCGCCGATTCGGCGACGCCCAAGCCCGAGTCAGCGAATAAGCATTCGGTAGCCGTCGAAGCTAAGTGATAGAGTAATCGAGTCCGCAGCCTCTAGCTGCGACGGAACTGTTCAATGAAGACTAGAAACAACCAACACCCACCAAAAGGCAGACCGAAGCCCCCCCTTGAAAATGACGCGATCCTTTCGGACAACGAAAGACGCATTCTCAAACAGTTGATAGAGAAGCCAGGCCTGACGTCGTACAAGGACATCCAAAGGTCGCTGGCCGAACAACCCGGCGAGAAAATGCCCTACGAGACTGTTCGGGACAACGTGGATCGACTGGAGGAAGGTGGCTATCTGGAAAAAGGCTGGACAGTTGACTTCCGAAAGATCGGTTACCAGACCCTGTACCGAATAGACGTAATGATCGAACCTTCTGCTATAAAGGTCGATCGCGACGAACGCAGCAACATTCCCGTAAAGAATCCGCAACAGGTGCTGGCCGTCGAAATCCTTCACTTGGTTGAAAAGGAGCCATTCAAGAACTGGGTGCTGATCGAAAATATAGAGATCTTACTTGGCGACCCCGCTGACTTATGCATCACCGCAAGGGTTGCTCACCACCGACATGTCTTCAGCTTCGTTACTCATGGATTACGCTCGTTGCCTGGTATTCGACAAACCTCAACCTGCCAGATTGCTTGGTCGGTGCGTTACGGTGTAACAGAAGACGAAGAGTAGTCTCAGATCCGTACATTTCCCTTCCTTTCTTTTCACGGCGGCGCCAACTACGCCGCAGCCAAACGCCACGTCATCGAGATAGGTTCGCCGGCTCAGAATGGCGCAACATCTGGAGGGATGTGCTCGTACGCCTCTTTAATAAACCGTTGCCTCGCTGTCTCTATTTCCTCGCTGCCGCCATTTTGGAGCGCCTCATCTATTTGCCGGAACAGGCTACTCTCCGTCCCGAATTGGCGGACGGCAACGGCGCGCAGCCGCTTCAGGTCTTCGAGAGAAGCTTCGAACATCGACCGCTCGGTCATCGCGTCTGACCGCAACGCGTCACGAGCGGCGTGCCAACCCGCTTCAACTGCCCAGAGTAATCGCTTCACTTTGTATCCCGCCGTTCCTGGTGCAGCTTCTCCTCCAGCCGCCGCAGTCTGGCCACGATTGCTTTACTCACTGGGGAATCTTACATTTCTGTTCAGTCCGTTTCATGGTTGCCGGGGGAACCACTTTGGCATCCCTCGCGAGATGCTGAGCCTGGACTTTTCCGTGCTCGGTAACTACATACGCACGCGGAACGAATTCTGTCTCACGCGCCCTTCAGATCACGCACTTCACGCGGTTCACGCAGTTGGTCTTTACTTGTTTCCGGATTCCTTCGGATCCTTCAAAACTCAATCTCGCGCGTTAGAACAAGATAGGGCGAACCGCGTGAACTGCGTGAACCGCATGAACGTCGGTGGGCTCAAATCCCGTCACTGGTGAGCAGCGCGATGCCGATGTAACACCAGGCCAGCACGCCATTTACCGTGCGTTGGTAGTCCGTAACGGCGGGCCGGAGCTTCTTCATCGCGCGCCCGAAGGCGGTCTTGCTGATAGTGGGGCGGCCGACGTCAGCGCAGTTGCGGCAGTACTCGCGGTGAAGTTGGTCTTGCGGCGTCACGGCATCGGGTTGGAGGATGGTTTTGCGGTCCAGCCAGACGGCAAGCGGGTCAGTTGCCTGCCGGAACTCGTCCGTCGCGTGGCGGGTCGAGTCGCTTTCGCTCAGTCCGCGTGTTCGAATGGCGGTGAGCGCCTCGAGTGCCTTGTTGAGCACGCCACTCAGTTCCGTGGGATCGGAAAGCATGGCATCAAGCTTATCGCTGGGGATTGTGTCGGGCGCCCCATCGGCAAACGTGCGCTCGAACGGAACGACGAGCCAGCGCCGGAAGAAAGCTGGCGAGGCGTCCTGGCTTTTGGGCGGATGGTTGGCAGAGAAAACCAGGCGCGCGTACGGGATGAACTCGAACGAGTCCTTGAACTTGTACTCGGCCATCAGGGGGTCACCGCCAGTGATCGCTTTGAACACCGACGTGCTGGTAAGGTCGGTGCCGGGAAGGTCTGGACAAATGTTCGCCAGCCGGCCGATGAGACGCGCGGCCGAGAACCGATCATTCTCCAGTTTATGAAGGCTGACGGCAGCGACATTGTGCTTGCCGATGAACGCCAGCACGCCGCGCAGATACGTAGATTTCCCGTTCGCGCCGTCTCCCATAAGGAGTACCGCTTTCTGAATCGATGTGTCCGGTGTCATGAGCCAGGCCGGCATCTCCCAGGCGATGGCCTCTGAATCGCCGGGGAACACCTCGCTGATGAACTTATCCCACATCGGACACCGGGCGTCACGATCGAACTTCACGGGCAACTGGACTGGAGACAGGAAGTCCGGCGAGTGCGGAGACAGAATCCTCGCTCTGACATCCAGTAACCCGTTCAGCACGTTCACTACGTCAAATCTCGGCCGGTCCCACATCATAGGTGCATCGACCTCGATGTACTTTACGACCTCCTCGGCCTTGTGGCTGGTCCACTTTGAAGCCACCCGCATGCGCCCCATGAGCTGTTTGACTCGTTGACGCACGAAGGAAGCGCCGTCCGGGTGGTAGCTCCCACCGCGGTGGATGTGAAGTCGCCCGCCAGCATCTCGGGCGAACCGGTGCCTGGCTGTGATCGCTTCGGCGACCTGGTGAACGCTGATGCCGTCGTCGGCATCTTCCTTTTCAAAGTCGGCGCCTTCGAACAGTTCCATGACCTTCTCCGGCCCCACGTTGGCCAGCAGATCATCGACGCCCTTGCCCTGCATGACGTCCCAGCTGACCGCCGCAACTTCCGCGCCGCGCATCCTCAACTCGCGCGCCAAGAGGTTCCTGGCGATTTCGACCTGCTCGTTCTGGTCGGCATCTGCGTCGAAGGCGATGATCACGCGGCGTCCTTCCCAGGCGACGAGGCCGAGGTCGGGGATTACACCTTTGACGTCCCTCCGGTCGCCGTTCGGTCCGGCAGTCTTACCCACTGTCCCGCGCCAGTTCCACACGCCCGCCAATCCCAGGGGCAAGAATCGGGGAACGGGCGATTCGTGGCTGGCTAGACGCCAGAGCGCGAGCGTCTTGAACTCGCCCTCGGTCAATATCACCGACGTGGCGGTCGACTGCACCACCTCCTGGTAAGTGCCCGGAACGAAGTAAATCATGTTCCCTCGGCCGGGGGGCGACAAATACTTCCCGCATTCCTTCGGTTTGCCGTCTTTGTACTCAATGTCGGGGTGGTCTCGTCTCAGCCGCCATTCACGGACACGGGACTCCCCCGGCAGGAAATACGGGATCGCCAAACCCTCGTAAGATCTATGATCGTGCCGCCCGACGAGAAGGCGTCCGGTGTCGGAATCGACCCGCCGGATTCGGGCGGCTTCGGCGAGTTGCCGGTCGATCCATCGCCGCGCCAGACTTGAGTAGTCCGCATCGCTGAGGGCATTTCCGGTTTCATCGCGCATAGGCGCCTGCCAGGTCCGCGTTGGGCCGAGGTTCGCGAACGCATGGGGACAGCCCGGCCTCCGTGAACGCTACCCTGAGCCGCACCATCGCACGATAGACGGTCGCGCGGCAAACACCTAACTTCCGGCTAGCTTCGACGGCTGAGTGCTCCATCAGGCACCAGGCTACGGCTCGGTCGAACGGTGACGCCCTCGCCAAGACCCGCGAGACGTCTGTGCGAAGCTCAGTGCCATCGTTCGTCACCGCCAAGCCGAGGACGGTCTCCAGCGGATCCTCCTTGAATTGGCCAGACCGCGCCGATTGCATGCTGCGCACTAACGAGGTCATCCTATTGGCGACGACGCGTTCGGAGAAGGTTCGCCAACACCCGCGCCGGGTATCATAGGCCGTGCGCTTCCGCCATAACTCAAGGACGACCTCCTGTGCGAGGTCGCGACGGATGTCTTTCGGCAACCCATAGAGCGCGGTAATCGTCGCCGCGCGCACAGCGGCAAGACGACTGGTGACGGAGAAGGATTGCTCGAAGACGCCCTCAACCACGGCGGCCTCCCCGCGAGGGTTGCCCGTGCTCGATCTCCATCGTGAACGGGAGGCCGTGGCGCACGTCCAGACAACGAATTTCGCCGATATCCACGGAGCGCACGTATGCCAAAAACTCGACAACCTGGCTTTTCAACTCGAACTCGTGTGGCGAGGGCCTGTGCGTAGCAGTGTCCGCCGCGCCAAATTTCACGTCGTGCACCGTCGTGGGCCACGGATCGAGTATCAGCTCACCGCGTTCAATCCGGAGAAATTCAAAGCGTCCAAAACGGAGTTCAGTCATTGCGTCAACGAGGCGCCGTTCCGCCGGCGACAAATCGTGAGTGGAGGTGGGGTGTCCAGTCATCTGGCCACCTCCACTTGCTGGCAGGGGACGGCAGCTTGGCGGTCGATCCAGGCAGTAACGTCTTCCGGTCGGTACCGAACAAGACTGCCAATCTTGAGGAAGCGGGGCCCGCGCTTGAGCATGCGCCACTTCCGCAGAGTGGCGACTCTGATTGCGCACGCCTGGGCTACCTCGTGTTCGTTAAGGAGTCGTTGGGATAGGGCTGGCAACATATAGATGTGCACTGCCTGGTTGGTATCGCAGTGGCTGCATCGAGATTGCCAGCATTTCGCCGCAGCTACACAGAAAAGTGGCGGAAGATTCGCGGAAGGGTGACCAAGTTATAGCGTTCGCCGCGGACTCACTCCCTGAAGCAGCTCCTCCGTAGAGAGTTTGAAGAACGCGGCAATGTTATTGAAGATCCGGCGCAGGACGGTTCCCTCGCTAAGAAACTTCTGGATGGTTCGACCGGTCGTTCCAACCTTCTTTGCAAAACCGGCGTGGTCTAAGCCCTTGCCCTCCATGTACTGCGCAACCACCCGTACGGATGCTGGTGAGCCGATTGACCGCGGCACCCTCCCAGCCAGCTTTCCGTCTGGGGTCGAGCCTCCGGACGACTCGGAAAAGAAAGGCACTCGGCGGAGCCGTACATCATCGATCACGTCCTCTTGGAGAGCGAGCGCCTGACCTCGTATCTCGGCATTCTCGGCCAATGAATGGAGGCTTCCTCTCCGCCCTAACCAAACTGTACTACTCGGGAATCGCTTTGGAACAAACACCAGCGGGTCGGGAGACTGCTGTAGGCGCTCGGCCGAATCCAGCACGTCGTTAGCATCTGACCACCAGCTACCCCGAACTAGAAAGACCTCGGCGGTCACCTTGCCGTGACGTCGCCTGCCCAAAAGCCAGATGCGGCCAGGTACGATCTCGAGGTGGTCTCCCTGAAGTGAAAGCGCCGCGCGCAAAGCGCGGCTTACCTGATCGAACGCGACCTCCCAGCGCCACAATCGGTCGGGCCGGACCTTGATACGTCCAATCTCTGGGCAGTGGTAGTAGAAGTGCCCTCGGCGTCGCGGATCCTGGACCACATCCACTAGATGGGAGTTCCCACAGTCATCGCATCGCATCGACTGGGCGTTGCTGATCCGTCGAATCAGCTTAAACGAGTGAATTACCTTGAGGTCGGCCTGATCCAATGCGAGCAGCTCAGCCTGTTCGATGACGTGATCTTTGACCTCCGCCCTTCGGCAGAGAAACTGAAGCGCGTCATTCACGCTCGATCTCCCATCGTTTCAGACAGCCCCGAATGATGACGTGCTCGGCGACATGGTCCTTCAATGGGCAAGAACCCGTTGAAAGGTCAAAGCTGACTGTCTTCGGACGAGGCTTCCCATGTACAAATGTGACCTTCATCTTCACCCGGTCAACGGGGAGATCATCGAGTTGCCAGTGCGTCTGCTTGAGCCCCCTGTCGATCAACTGGTGGATGTCGCGACCGCTGGAATATGGCGGCAGGTCGAAGGTGATCCGACCGCCATCGTCCTGAGGGATAGCGAGCTGCATAGACCGGAGCTCCACGTTGAAGATCCCGTCTGCGGGCTCCGTAACAAAGCGGAACTTCGGATCTTTTAGCCGGTCCAGGTCGAACGAAGGTCCGGCTGGCTCGGGACCAAGGTTCTCGGAAAGGATAGTGTTGCTGAAGATCTCTTCGAGGTCACGACGGAGTTCGCGCGAGCCTTCTGCGTAGAGGTCCAGACGCCCCCGCCGTTCGTCATACCGAAACACGACGTCGAAGGCCGGAAGTTGTGCGCGGCGATCGAGTTTCCCCTCGGCGTCGTAACCGACGAAGGTGTCCGGGTAATCCGCAAGGTACACAATAAAGTAGTGCTCGGAACTGAAGCGTAGATAGACATCGAGGTCGGGGAACTCCCCGCGGCCCTGGTTTGCGACGTAGTATTCGGAAATCGCATTCTTCAGGGCTTCACGCGCTTCAGGGGTCAGATTAGGCAGTTTCTTCGGGAGCCCGCGCCTGGGGTGCCAGTAACGCTTGAGGCCGTCGGCGTAATTGAATTGACTCGCGACCTTGAACACCCTTGGGTAATTCAGAAGCACATAGAAAACCTTTTCCGTGTGGCTCGGCAAAACTGTTAACTCTGGCGCGAGGTCCAGACCGTGCTTGGGAAAGCTTCCCTCCTCGATGATGGTTTGGACACCTTGCTTCGTGGCCAGGCCAGCAACGTTATGAAAGTCCACTCCGACGCTGGCCCTCTGACGCTCTGGCAGGCCCTGCCACGCCTCGTACACGGCGTCAGTATCCTTGTCGCCCAATTGTTCCCAGTTGAGGTCCGCAAGCAGGTGACGCTTCTCGAAGTACTCACGAAGGTAAGCGATTGGAATCAGCAGCAGAAACTTCTTGGGGTTATATTCGATATTCACTCAATCAACCTCCGAGTCAACTAGCGCTCGTGGGCGCGTTTCTTCCAGAATATGGCTAGAGCGCTGCCTCTATTCAAACAATTTAAGCACTTTTGTTTTGAGGGCGGTAAGTTGTGAAAAACCCTGAGGAAAGATTAGGGTTATAGCGCTTTTGCAACTTCCGAGCGCTCCATCACTTGGGCGAGGATTTCCACATCTTGACATAGAACATGTTGGTTGAATATTGTTTTTGTGGGCGCTCGGTCACAATCGATAGTCGCCATCGAATTGCCCAAACTAGCCGGAGGATTGCGACGAACTTCAACGAGTACGCCCAGCTCTATCTGGAACGTCGCCGACCTTCTCGGCGGCCCTACAGGTCGAATCGGTAACGGTCGGGGCCTCCCACTCCATGGGCGAGAGATCCTGACAACTTCAGTTCCAGAGCGACACTTTCCGAGGTTTCCGCGTATATAGTAACCAGAAGCTCACCAGATAGCGCAGCTACCGCAAAGCGGACCTCGTTGTGGGTGTCGAACAGGACACGGCCATGCGAGACTGCCCGAACGTTCAATCTAGTTCCAATCAAGCGCGAGCCCTGGGCAGCGACACCTTCCAGACGGCGCCGACCATGAATCCCCGGGCGAGGATGACAGTCGAGGAAATCGCGCGCCGCCTGGACATCGGCCGGCTGGCGGTCTACACGATGCTGGAGCAGGGAATCATTCCTGCCATCCGGCTCGGCCGACGGTGGATCGTCACCCGCCGCGCCTTTGAAAACTGGGAGCGCACCTGCGGAATTCGATCTGGCGCTGGACTTGTGGAGCCACCAGAGGTAACGGTGTTGAATTAATGCCAGTCTACAAACGCAAATACCGATCCGGGAAGGTGGTGTGGTATTACCAATTTGCCGCACCAGGATCGACGCGCCAGAGCCAGAAGCTTACCACCGAATCCGGATTCGCCACGAAGCAGGAGGCGACAGACGCCGAGGCGGTGCGCCGCGCGGCGGAACTGGCTCGCCAAGCCGCCACCGGTGGGGTGGCAGCGCCCATTCCGACGACTCTGTCCATGCTCCTGGAAGAGTTCATGAAGCAACACGCCAAGGAGAATCTGGCTCCAAAGACTGTTGAGCGGTATCGAGAAATGGCGGCATACATCGCGCCGGAGCTTCTCGCGATGAACATGACCGAAATCACGCCGCTTCATCTTAGCCGCGAGTGGACGCGGTTGGTGAAATGCGGGGGCCACACGCGCAAGACGAAGGCGCCTCGCCCTATGAAACCGAAGACGGTCAGGAACATCGCCGGCCTAGTGTCCTCCGCATTTGTGCGCGCGATCAAGTGGGGGCTGGCCACCACAAATCCTGTCACCCACAGCGACCTCCCAAAGGTGAGGAAGCGCATCGGAATGGCACTGCTCCCATCGGAGCAGGATCGCCTGGCTCAGGGTGCAACGGGCCCATGGTGCCTCCCGGCGTTCCTGGACACGGCTGCGGCGACCGGCGCGCGGCGCGGGGAGGTCTTGGCTCTCCGCTGGTCGGACATCAAAGGCATGGTCGTCTTAATTGACCGATCAGTGTGCCAGACAAGGGAAGGGCTGGTGTTCAAGAGCACCAAGACTGAGGAGCCTCGCAAGGTGGAGTTGCCGCCGTCCATGGTGGCTTGCCTCGACGCGCATCGACTGCGCCAGGATGAGTTCCGTCGGCAGTTCGGCCCGGACTATCGCAGCGATCTGGACCTGATCTTCGCCAACCCGGACGGATCACCGCTGATGCCGAATTCGATTTCGTCGACGGTGTCGCGGCTGTGCCGACGCTTGGGCCTGCCCAAGGGAGCGTCGCTCCATGTCTTGCGGCACAGCCACGCGAGCCTCCTGCTGGCCGACGGCGTGGACCTCGCGACCGTCTCCGCGCGCCTCGGCCACTCATCCGTGCGCACCACCGCCGACATCTACAGCCACGCGATCCGCGGCAAGGACCACGCCGCCGCACAATGCTGGGACAACATCATGCAGCGATCGCGCAGCGAGACAGAGAAATCCAAGACTGTAAACTAGGAGTTGCGCTCGGCCCCACCACGATAGAAAGGCCGCTCCTCGTCTATTCGGGTACGAGACTGTGGAGATCCCGTTAGCTCAGAAGATTGCGATGGCATCGACCTTCGGTCCGCCGACGACAGGAACGAACTGAATCGACATAGTGGCTGAAGCCGACACTGTGAACTGCAGGTCCGTAGCGTGGAAGCCCCCTCCCGCCGCCGCATAGATGTCGAAGTTCGTCGCCATGGTCTGCCCGTTGACCACCACGTTGAAGACCCGCTGACCGCGCCCGGTGGCATAGTTCTCCGAGAACTTAAGCGTCACCGTGTAGGTTCCGCTCGGAACCGTGAAGTCGTACCCTAAGCCTCCCGGCCAAGTCCAACGTTCGGTTTGATACAACGGCTGATCCGAAGTACCGGCGATGGGAGCGCTGGTAGAATAAGTTCCTCCTACGCCGGAGTATCCGTAATCAGCACTCCATACATGCCCTTGAGAATCCGTGTAAGCCGGTCCCCCAGCGCGAACGCGAAGCGAGAATCCGCCGGGAGCCGGTACGGGAGCGATGACAATACTGCAGTTGCTCGTGACTGTATTGGCGGCTACATTGCCCGAGGAGTCCACCACCTTAGCCGTGAAGTTGAATGTGTTGGCGACGGTCGGCGCTCCCGTGATCGCGCCGCTGGAGGTGTTTAGCGTCAGCCCATTCGGTAAAGAGCCGGACGAGATGCTGAAGGTGTACGGCGTTACACCGCCAGTTACGATCAGCGCGGAACTGTACGCGGCGTTGGCTGTGCCGGAGCCGGCCGGGCACGCCAGAGTGAGCGGCGGGGCCGATGTACTCCCCTGCTGCACAATTGCGATCGCGTCGACCTTCGGTCCGCCGACCACAGGAACGAACTGAATCGACATAGTGCCTGAAGCCGACACTGTGAACTGCAGGTCCGTAGCGTGGAAGCCCCCTCCCGCCGCCGCATAGATGTCGAAGTTCGGCGCCATGGTCTGCCCGTTGACCACCACGTTGAAGACCCGCTGACCGCGCCCGGTGGCATAGTTCTCCGAGAACTTAAACGTCACCGTGTAGGTTCCGCTCGGAACCGTGAAGTCGTACCCTAAGCCTCCCGGCCAAGTCCAACGTTCGGTTTGATACAACGGCTGATCCGAAGTACCAGCGATGGGAGCGCTGGTAGAATAAGTTCCTCCTACGCCGGAGTATCCGTAATCAGCACTCCATACATGCCCTTGAGAATCCGTGTAAGCCGGTCCCCCAGCGCGAACCCGGATCGGTGTAAACGGAGGCCCGACGCCAACATTATTTACCGTTATCGAAATACTTGAACTTGCACGATTGCCCGCTGAATCGCGTGCCGTTGCGGTTAGGGTGTGGGCGCCGTTGGCCACAGTCGTGCTATCCCACAGAATCGTGTAAGGGGAAGTCGTTATTTCGTTCCCAATCGCGACTCCGTCGATTTCAAACTGCACGCCGGCCACACCACC
>Ga0210409_10006579_pt1 | contig 12057 bp, 6 predicted proteins | sample IncBWH17MmetaG_FD_161649 | JGI IMG/M metagenome (GOLD analysis project Ga0210409, IMG submission 161649) | Forest soil microbial communities from Barre Woods Harvard Forest LTER site, Petersham, Massachusetts, United States - Inc-BW-H-17-M | ecosystem: Environmental > Terrestrial > Soil >...
CAGGCGATGAGGCCGCAAAGGAGTGATGCGGCGAAGACCATGGCGATGTCGCGAAAAATGAGGGAATGATCGGTCACGCAGCTACGTCCTGGTGTGAAGAAATACCGGGGAAGTGTAGCACCAGGTAGCCACAGAATTGGAAGATGTCTTGTGTTTCCTTGTGGAAATACCGGGAAAACCTCTAGAATCGCGACGTTCAGGTCGTCTGTCGATTCGTACTGAATCGCTACGAATCAGTTTTTCTCTCCGCCTATTTTGGGAGCCCGGTTAGCCACTCAGGTGCACCGGGTTGGCCGCCCCAGAGTGTGAAGCCGCGTTTCGTCAGATGGCCTACGTGATTCGGAAAAGTTTGCGCCAACGAAGTAGAAACTGCGAACCGCTCCGCGCGCATAGATGGATCGACTCGTTGCGCTTCTCATCAGGGGAGAAAACCGGTGAATTAAAAGATATTAGTTCGCAGTGGTGGTGCTGGCGGGAGCCGGTCTCGCCAAGAGTTCGCAGACATGCGCGCAGGTGACGGACGTGCAGCAAACCGCCGCTTCGCCGAGCCAGACAGGCCAGGGGATGAGTTCGTAGGACGTGGAGTTGCCACGGAAGGATATTCGTTCGAAGAAAAAGCACATGATTGCCGCCAACCTGAAACTGACGGAGGCGGAAGCTACAAAGTTCTGGCCGATCTATGACCAGTACACGCGGGAACTGATCGGAATCAATGACAAGAGGTATGACCTGATCAAGCAATATTCTCAGAACTGCGGATCCATCACCGATGATCAGGCCATGATTTGGCAAGCGAACCTGGTTGGTTCTGGATACAGCAATTACGCAGTTGCGCTCCAAGTACGTCCCGATCGTGCGAGGGGTGCTGCCGGGCAAAAAGGCCGCCACTTTTTTTCAACTGGATCGCCGCACCAGCATGATGATCGATCTGCAGATTTCCTCGCAGCTGCCGCTGGTTCAAAGCCAGGAGTAGTTCTTCAGTGAATATCGGTTATCGGGAAAGCCCGCGCAATTTGGTGCGTGGGGCTTTTTACTTACCGGCAGTGGTGGAGCACATATAAATTGCACAAGGCGGTAAACGGTTCTATGATGGCCCGGTCCAGGCAAAGCGAAGTGGCGTTCGCAGTTCGCAACCAAGACGGCCCTTAGCTAAATTGGCGACGTGGAACTTTCGCCCATTCCTCTGTTTCCATCGATGCGCTGTCCCGCAACCTAAAACGCGAACTCTGGACATCTGAGAAATTCCATTCAAGGGAAGAGCAGCATACGGGACCTGATTGTCACTGGACGAAGGTTGTGCCACAGGCCCTTTCCGCTGCTTCAAAAAGGAGAGCATTCATGAGTAGAAAAACGGTGATCATGGCGCTCGTGTTGGCAGGCGGTTGTGTTGGATTTTGTCCCAAGGCACCGGCTCAGGCGGCATCCTCCGTGGCCGGCAGTAAATCGCCGCAGGGTGTCAGCGATCAGGACATTGCACTGCTGCGGCAAGACATTCGCTCGGAGAAAAAGCAACTCATCGCCGCGAACCTGAGCCTTAGCGATACGGAAGCGACGAAGTTCTGGCCGCTGTACGACCAGTACACGGCCGAGCTGACGAAGATTAACGACACCAAATACCAACTGATCAAGGAATACGCCACGAATTGGGGCTCCGTCACCGATGAGCAGGCCGCCAGCTTGATCAAGCGTTCTTTGGATGCGGACTTGGCAGTCGCACAGCTCCGCCTGAAGTACGTTCCGATCTTCAGCCAGGTGTTGCCGGGCAAGAAGTTGGCGACGTTCTTCCAGCTGGATCGCCGGTTGAGCAACCTGATTGATCTTCAGCTGGCGTCGCAGATCCCGTTGGTGCAGGCGCAGCCGTAAGCGCGCAAGCACAGTCCAACGTTGTTACAAAGCTCCCGGTGCATCACATGGTGCGCCGGGAGCTTTGTTCTTGGCCAGCAGTTTGGGTGCAAAAGATCGTGCAGGCTAAAGCGTTGCCGCAGCCGGCGTCGGGCGAGGAGGTTCGTGTGGCTCACGTGGTTCATGTTCGACGCCTCTCCAACCGACGGGACGGCCGCTGACGGCTTCTTTGACCGAGCGGAACAGGACGATGTACATCAACTGGCGATAGTAGAAGCGTTGGAGCAGCACAGGAATGAGGAGAGTCCAATCCTCATGGCGTTCGAGAGCAAACGCAATGATGCACGTAAGCACGTCGATGATGATAAATCCAAGGAAAAAGACCACTGAGCGTTGCACATCGGCGGTCGTCCATAGCTGCGGAATTTGCGTGATGTGAAGTTGCGCCAGGCCCCACAAGAGCAGGCTGCCCAGGAACAGCAAATCGATAATGGGAGAAATCAACGGCAGCGCAATCTGAAAAACAAAGATGTTGGGAAGAGCGACCCAGCCGAGTGTGCCGTACTTGGGACGAAACAGTGTGTCGCTGTGCTTCCAGAACGACTGCAAGGTGCCGAAGGTCCAGCGAAAGCGCTGGCGAATCAGCGCGCGGGGCGTTTCGGGTGCTTCGGTCCAGGCGACCGCGCATTCATCGTAAGTAACGCGCCAGCCCAGCCGGCGAATCGCGATGGTCAGGTCGGCGTCCTCCGCGACAGTATCCGCGGTGATTCCTCCCGCTGCTTCGATCGCGGCCTTGCGCCACGCGCCGAGCGCACCGGGAACAACCGTAATGCAGTTGAGAAGATCAAAAGCGCGCTTCTCCATGTTCTGGCTGGTGATGTATTCCAGGGCTTGCCAGCGCGTGAGCCAGCGGTCGCGATTGCCAACTTTCACGTTTCCGGCAACCGCTCCGATGAGCGGATCGGAGAAATGGCGGAGGAGATTGCGAATGGCGTCGGCTTCGATTTCCGTGTCAGCGTCGATAGTTACGACGATATCGGCTCTGGCATGGGTAAGAGCGTTGTTCAGCGCCGCAGCCTTTCCACGATTGACCTGATGGATGATCTGGACGGCGTCATTTTTGCCGAAATTGGAGTGGAGAAGTTCGAGAGTGCGATCGGTGGAGCCATCGTCGACCACGATGACGTGGATGTTGTCGTAGTCGGACAGCAGAACTGATGTGACGGTCTGCACGATAACGCTTTCCTCGTTGTGCGCAGGAATCAGGACGGTGACGCTGGGCGGAGGCTGGGGCAATTTCGTGTGGTCGGGCCGCAGCCTTTCAATAAGGGCAAGGATGCCGACAATCAAGGCGCGGCCACTGACCATGATGATGCCGAGGATGAAAATTGTGGCGATGGCGAAGCGCGACCACTGAAAAATCGCGAAGATGAAACCGTCCGCCCGCGCGGCCAAGCGCTCGCGGAACGTTAATGGGGCCATCACGTCGGCCCTGGTCTTGCCGATCAGGTCGGAAACGGAAACAAACTCATAGCCCTTGGCGCGGAGTTGGTCGATGACCATGGGCAGAGCCGCCAAAGTCTGCGAGCGATCTCCGCCGCCGTCGTGCATCAGAATGATGTTGCCCTTGCTGGCTTGCCGCAAAACGCCGTCGACGATCTGCTGCGCGGGAATCGGGCGTTTGTCGTCGGTTAAGCTCCAGTCGTCCGGGTCAATACGCTGGCCGACAATGAGGTAACCCAATTCCTGCGGGTAAGGAAGTTGCGCCACTTCTTCGGCATATTCCGGCTGGTGGTCGATGCCATAGGGCGGGCGAAAGAGGATGGACTTCACGCCCAGGGTGCTCTCGATGAGCCGTTGCGTCAGGTTCAATTCCCATTTGATCTGCGTCTTGGAAGTCTGGTCGAATTGCGGATGCGTAAAGGTATGGTTGCCGATTTCGTGGCCCTCGGCATATTCGCGTTTCAGGATATCCGGCGAGCGGTTGGCCTCTTCTCCGATGACAAAAAATACTCCGGGGGCTTTCCTCTCTTTCAGCACGTCCAGGATTTTCGGAGTCCAGCGGGGATCCGGGCCGTCGTCGAAGGACAATACCAGCTTGTTCTTGGCGGCGCCGATCTGCTCGATGTCGTAAGAAAGCGGGAGGGCGTCGTACTTTTCGCTGGTAAACAGGTCGGTGGTCTTGTCGTAAGCGAGGGTGCGGCGGCCATGTTTGGGGACGTCGGCGATACGCCAGATGTCGCCGTCGCCTTCCAGAATGAGATCCGGGCCGGGAGCAATGTCGGCCAGTTTGTCGCGGACGGCATCGTCGGGGCGCGTGGCGTCCCAAATAGGCCACAGCGAAGTGTCCACGGAACCGAAGCGCCATAGCGCGGTGCCCTGCACCCCCATGCGCTCGCTGGCGCGCAACTGGTTGTAGGCGGTTACAGCGTCGAGCATCCAGACCTGGTGGGTGCGTTCGTGCTCGTCATCGTAAGAATAGTGCGGGTTCAACGAGGTGGGATCGAATTCGACTTCCGCTTCGGATTCGTAGGCATGCAGCAGGGCTTCTTGCACGCTGAATTGGGCGGCCTGCTGAGGCTCCTTTTTTGTCGCTTGCGTCCAGTCGTACGCGTAATTGGCTATGCCGACGATGATCTTCTGTGCGGGAACCACTTCGCGAACCTGCCGCAAATTCTCCATGAACCAATCTTGTCCGGCAATCGGGCCCGGAGGAGAAGAGAGCCAGTGCTGGTCGAAGTTGAACAGAATAATTTCGTCTGTTTCTTTACCGAAGAAGGCGTAGTCGTAGGCGTCATCCCGGGCGGGAAGCGTGACCATCAATTTCAGGCCGACGGCATGCAGCGCCGGCCCGATCTCTCCGACGAAGTCCTTGTAATTGTGCTGGCTGGCCGGGGGAACTTCTTCGAAGTCGACGACGATGCCTTCCTGCTTGGCGAGCACGGCATAGGTGACCACATCGTTGACCAGGCGATGGCGCGCGGCGGGATTTGCCAGTAATTCTGTAAGTTCTTTCACGCGCCACACCGTGCCGTCGTAATTGTTCAGCAATCCCATCATGGGAAGTTCGAGCGGAGGACTGACGGAGCGCATCCAGCGGTGCAGCTGGTCCTGGTTCAGGCGGGCGATGGCTTCGGCGGGCGAGGCTTTGACAACAAGTTGCTGATTGCGCTGATAGTCCACGATGGTCATGGCGCCATCAGGAGAAATGGCGTGCAACTGCTCCGGCATCAGCAAGTCGATATCTTTATAGTGCTTCTTCAGCGAGGCGAGGCTGTTGGCATCCCAACTGACGTAAAACGCCGCGCGCAGCGGGTCGTAGGTGGCCGGAATCTGCCCGATGTTGGCAACGCGCTTGTGGCGTCCTTCGCGCTGCGGCACAGACTTCAGGAGCTTTTTCTTTACGGCGTGGTAAGCGGGCCGCGAATCGGGCAACAACGATGAGGGGAGTTCGACGCCGCCGGCCACGGTGATGAAGAAATACACCAGCAGCAAGGTCAGCAGAACCCCGCTGATTTCCATGAGCCGACGAGTACGGCGCCACCGAAGTTTCTCGGCGTCGTAGAAGATTGGCCTGCGTTCTTTCATGAGCCTGGCATCCCTGCGGCGTAGGTGGGATACGGCCGTAAGGAACAAGTTACTCCGTCGAGTAGAACCGAACCTCTCTATTGTAAGATGCGAAGCAACATGAAGCGAGTTTTCTTAAGTCCTTTTACCGCGCTGTTTACTGGAATCTGCCTACGTCTGCTGTTTGTGCTGAAGCTGCCCGCCGGCGCCGGGGATACGGTGATCTACGAGCAACTGGCGAGGAATTGGCTGAAGCATGGCAAGTACGCCATGGATGTAGGCGGGGTGCTGGTTCCGGTGGATTTGCGAGTGCCGGGCTATCCGGCGTTTATGGCGCTTATCTACGCGCTTACGGGGCGCACCGGGGAGCAGGCGCGCATCGTCGTGATGCTGGCGCAGGTGGCGCTGGATCTGGCGACCTGCCTGGCGATTGGCGCGTTGGCCGCGCTCCTGGTGACGCTGTGCGATCCCCGGGCCAAGCCAAAGCGCGCCTTCAGCGCGAGTCTGTGGTTGGCGGTGTCGTGCCCGTTTACAGCAAACTATGTAGCTGTTCCGCTGACGGAAACCTGGGCGATCTTCTTCAGCGCCGTGGCGATGATCATTCTGGTGCTGGTGGCGACGCTGAGCCGCGACGAAGGCCGGGAAGTGTTTCAGGGGAGCGGGTCAACCGGCAAGGGCTACTGGACGCTGTCGGCGCTCGCGGGCCTGGTGGTGGGGATTGGCACGTTGTTTCGCCCGGAAACGCCACTTTTGTTGGTTACAACCCTGGCGGTGATGGGCTTTTGGATGTTGCGCCGTGGCGAATGGAAGCGCTGGCTGCTGACGGGCTTGTTGATGGGCTGCGCCTGTTGCGTGCCGCTGGTGCCCTGGGCCCTTCGCAATGCGGTGACGCTTCACGAATTCCAGCCGCTCGCGCCGAAGGATGCCACGTTGCCGGGTGAAATCGATCCGAAGGGCTTTATGGCTTGGGAACGGACGTGGCTGTCCCGGGTGCGCGATTGCTACCTGGTGCCGTGGAAGTTGAACGACGAATCCATCAACCTGGAAGATATTCCCGCCGAGGCATTCGACACGCCGGAAGAAAAAGAACGCGCGGCGGCGGTGTTGGAGCAATACAACGACGACCTGACGCTGAACGAGCAAGAGGACGCGGTATTTGCGCAACTGGCGCGCGAAAGGACGGCCCGGCATCCGCTGCGCACGTACCTGTGGATTCCGTTGCGGCGCGTGGTGCGCATGTGGTTCACGCCGCGAATCGAACTGGTGCCTGTGTCCGGCAATGTGTTCCCACTGGCGAAAATGTGGGACGAGGATCCCGTCGACCAGGGCGTGACGACATTCTTTTTTTTCCTGAACATTTTCTATTTGGCGCTGGCGGCCTGGGGCGTTTGGAAATTGTGGAAGTGGCCGGGAGTTCGTGCCGCGTTGGCTGTTCTGTTGTTCTACATTCTGGCGCGCACCGTTTTTCTGACCACGGTGGAGACGCCGGAACCGAGGTACGTGCTGGAATGCTTCCCTGCGTTGCTGGCGTTTGGGGCGCAGGTGTTTGCGCTGCGCGGCAGCAAAGAGAAGCCCGCCTGAAACGGCTTGCTAGGAAGCTTCCGGCGGTTCGGGGTGGATAGTGACGCGGGAAATCTGAGAGAAGCGTTCCTTGACGCGATCTTCCAGAGCGGCGGTAACGTCGTGAACGCGCGTGATGGGCAAATCGCTCTTCATGATGCAGTGGCAAGAGACCAGGATGTGATGCTCCACCTGGCGCACATGAACTTCATGGCAATTGATGAGCTCATCGTATTCCGAAGGCATGCGATTCAGAAAATTTTCCACGTCGATTTCCAGCTGGCGCATTTCGCCTTCGCGTGTGTCCGGAGTGGCGATGTGGCGGCCCAGCGGCTCGATGTGGATATTCACCATCACATTGCCGTCGCGTAACGCGCGAATACCCTCCTCCAGTTCCGTGGCGCGACGATGCGCTTCGCCCAGGCTGAGGTTTTCGTCCACTTCCAGGTGAAGTTCAACGAACAGACTGCCGTCCTGCTGGACTGCCGCAACGTCATGAATTGCCAAACCCATGCGCTGAGCCACGGCACGTATTGATTCGAATAAAGTTTCGCCGCGCGGCGCGCGCGGCTCCGTATGCACAATCACATCGGAGGGCACAATTTCCCCGATGCGCCGTTCGATCGCATCGGTGAGGACGTGGACTTGCTCCAGGCTGGAAGTGCGCGGGACGCTAACGGTGGCATCCACGAAATGGCGATTGCCCGAGCGGCGCACGCGCACCCGTTCCACGTCCAGTACACCATCCATGCGGCCGACCGCGTCGGTGATTTCGTCGTGCAGGCCCTCGGGCGCGGCATCCAGCAGAGCGTCCAGAGTGCGCTTGCCGAGTTGCGAGCCCACCCAAAGAATGACGGCGGCAACGCCGAGGGCGGCGAAGGCGTCCGCATACGCGAGCCACGGGAGATTCCAATAGTTGCCGGCCCAAACGAGCGCGACGCCGAAGATCACCACCATAGTGCTCCAGACGTCGGTGGAGAAGTGCAAGGCGTCGGCTTCCAGGGCTTCGCTGGTGTGTTTTTTGGCGACGGCGTTAAGAGCGCGAGCGCGAGTGACGTCGATGCCCAGGGCGACGAACAATATGACAATGGCGAACAGACTGGGTTCGACATGAACGCTGTGGAAGAAGAGCCGGGAAAAGGCCTCGAAGATGATGTAGAGGGCCGTGATGATGAGTAGGCCGGTTTCCATGAACGCGGAGAAATTCTCGAATTTTCCGTGACCGTAAGGGTGACGTTCGTCCGCCGGCTGGTCGGAAACACGTACGGAAAGAAAAGTGATGACCGCGGCGACAAGGTCGAGTCCGGAATGCAATGCTTCGGAAAGCACGCCGAGGCTGCCGGTACGCACCACAAGAAATGTTTTCAGGCAAAGCAGCAGCGTCGCGGAGCCGATGCTGAGCAGGGCGGCTCGCTTCTTTTCCTGGACGGCCTCATGGAGGCGGCGCGGAAGCACCATGGCATAAGACTACCTCAAGTATGTGAGGTATGCGGCGATACCGAGCACACCCTGGCGTACTTGCCTTTCGCGATGTGTACCCATCTATTCTCTTTCGCCAAGGGAATGAAAAGAGCCGCCCGCGCTCTCGGCCCTTACGTTCTACTGCTCGCGCCTTTCGTTTCTGCCCAATCACCTGGAACCCGAAGCGGCGCCAGTGTGTGGGATGTGCTGGTTGCGCCAAGCATGGACCCGGAGAAGACCGCGGTTGCGGAGAATGTCGACATTGTGCGTGACCGCGTACACATCACGCTGGTGAGCGGCACCATTCAATTTGCCAAGCCCGCGAACGGCGTCGTGTTTGCCGGGCCGCCTTCGGATGCGGGCGCTTGCGTAGGGTGCGACCAACAGAAACGGAAAAAAGGCGCCCCGCTTAGGCAAGACGCCTTTCGTTGTCTGCAATGTCGGATGCTCGAGCTATTTGCCGGCTTTAGGAGTCATCGGAGGCTCCGGCAAGATCGGCAGGCGCTTTGGCTCGCCTCGAGCGCCGCGTATCTCGACCTCTTCAAAGAGAAGCGAAGGCGCCACCACGGCTGCCGGGAGGCCGCTCTGCGCGCTTCCAAATGCTCCCAGTGCGGTTCCGGCGATGCCGTTCACCTGGCTCTGCATGTAGTTGTACACGAAATCGTCGTCGCCGATGCCGGCGATGTTGCGCAGGCTCCGTGGGCTGAATCCGGTGATGCGGGCGCCGCGCACGAGCTCTTCGCGGCCGTCGGCCGGATAGAGTTTGTAAACCACCAAGGGCAGCCGGTCGGTTGCGGCGTTGCCGCCAAAGCTTGCCAGCAAGCCGGTGAAATCTTCCTGGTGCATCAGGCTCAAAGCTGGATTGTCCATTTCGCGGACGACAATGCAGAAATCCAGTTTCTCTGAGCGGCATTCATCCACGAACTTTTTCTTCAGGTCATCCTTCGAGACTGTTTCCGTGGAACTGAAAAACAGGTTGCTCATGGTGGGCTTAGGATCCGCAAGGAACGAGGAACGCGCGTGTCCGTTGGATTTGCTGAAATCGGGCCCAGGGCGTCGCGACATCAGCAGGTCCTTCAGTTTCCCGCTGTCCACGATGGTTACTTTCTGGCCGGGGACGCCTTCTTGATCGATAGCGTATCCTCCCACAAGCAAAGTTCCCTTGTGGTCCTTTGCGCCGGGATCATCGATCAGCGAAACGGTGCCAGGGAGAACGCGTGAGTCCACCTTGCCGCTCCAATCGCTGCGAGCGCCCAGGCTGCTCATGAGTTGGTCAACCACGGGTTGAAAGGCCAGTGGCGGGCGGGCGCCGCTGAGCGATGGACCAAGCACTTCGGCTACTAACGCGGCTGCGGCGCGCGACTCAAACAGCACCGGGCCGGTATAATCCGGCGCAGGCGCGGCAGCGCGCATGGCCATCAACTCGCTTCCGGCAACATTCAATCCTTTTTTCACTTCATCGACGCTCGGCAGATCCGCGGGACGCGGCGCATACGTGGAATAGTAGTGGGCCACCTGCATACCGTCTTTCGCCAGTGCGTTCATGCCCGCTTCGATGGCGGCGAAAGAGCGATTCGCGCGGACTTCCGTGCCTTCGCTGGTGAGCAAATATTCGGTGGTGTACACGAGGTAGTAGGTGACGCGGGATTCGTAGATCAGGGGAAAAACGCGCAGAGCCGAGGAAGTGTCGCGCGCTTCCTGTTCCCAATTGCGATTGGACCAGTCGGAAGTGGCGAGCGGCTCGACGTGTTGGATCGTCTCTACTCTTGCGAAATCATCGATGTCCGACTGGCGCGCGAGGCTGCTGAGGTACGCCTGCTTGCGCGAATAGGTTTCCGCTGCTTCCTTGAAGGCCTGATCCGTGGCAATCCAAAGATCCTGTCGCAGGGAATCGTAGTCGCGATCGATACCGACTGTACCGTTGGAACCAATGAAGCCGCGGAAGGCGTCTTCACCGACGAAGTTGGAACTGTCGAGTTTGTAATCGCCTACCCGGGCGTTTACTTGCATGACGCGGCTGCGGGTGTGATTGGTATTGAGGAGCGCGCCGAATTCGCCCACCACTTCGCGAATGTCCATATCCAGCAGACGAAATTCGATGAAATACGGGCGCACCGGTTTGTCGCCCTTGGTGATCTGCAACTCCAGACGCGATTTGGCGCGGGCCATCTCGTCCTTCATGGCTTGCATGGTGTGATCGTTGTCCGTCGGGGCCTGCGCGAAAGCAGCCGAGGCCATGGAAGATGCAAGCAGGATTGCCGCGAGTCGAAGCGTCCGCATTACTGAAGGCCTCCCGTTTTCACCGCATCGTGCGCTGGCGCCGGCAAGATCGGCGGCCGGTCTGTTGCCGCCGGCTTTTTCTGAACTTCCAATTCGGTGGTAAGGATGGCGGGAGAGACGGCGGAAACCGGGACGGAGCCAGACTCTGCGCCGCAGTAACCGTTGAAGACCTCGGGTGTGTCGCCGGTGGCCACGATCTTGGCGAGGGAGGCGAGCGGGGTACCGACAATGTCGACGCCGCGGACCAATTCATCGGGTTTTCCGTCGGCAAAGACCTTGTAGACCACCAGGGGCTCGACCTGAAAGGCCTGAGGCTGGCCGCGACCGGTCAAGGTAAAGCCGCCGGCGATGTCGTCAATCAAGAGGCCGTACGGTTTGCCCTGCTGTTTGATGATCTCAATCAGCTTTTCGCGCAACTGGGCGTTCGTCACCATTTTGTTGCTCTCAACAATCAGGTTTCCCTGGCGCGATACCGGAGTGGCGCCCAACTGCCTGCGGCCGTGACCATTGGATTTCGGGAAGCCGTCAATGGGGGAGCGCGACATTTCGAAATTCTTCAACACGCCATGATCAACGAGTGTGACGCGCTGCGCCGGAACGCCTTCGTCGTCAAACTCGTAGAAGCCGAGCAATTCCTGGTCGTTCACTTTTCTGCGAGTAGTGTCGTCAATCACGGTGAGGAAACTGGGCAGGATTTGCTCGCCTACTTTTTTGGTGAAGGTCTGACCTTCATTCACGTCCTTCTGGCGATGGCCCTCGGCGCGATGCCCGAAGACTTCATGGAAGAACACTGCTGCCGCGCGGCCTGTCAGAAGGGCCGCAGTCACGCTGGGATCATTGATGGGCGAAACCACCAGGCCTTCCATTTCCTTGCGAAGCTGAAGGGAGGCGGCCTGCACGGCCTTGTCGTCGGGCGCTTCGCTGGGATTGACCCAGTCAAAGTTGTAGTAGCGATCAATGTCCATGCCGTCGCCGGCTTTGCCTTGGATGAATAACTCCAGGCGGTAACGAATCTGGCCAAATTGCAGCTGTGTGCCCTCGGAATTCAACTGGATGGAGTTTTCCGCCTGCGCCGTGAAGGTCACGATGGAGTTGATGACCGCGGGGGATTCCCGGAAGTATTTCGTGTAGGCACGCACTTTTTCTTCCCAGGGTTTGCGGTCCACGGAGATGGAAACCCAGGGGCCGATGTGATTCGCCGGCTTTTCCTGAGAAAAATCGGGAGCTTTGCCTTCCTCGGTCTGGGCCTTCACTTCTTTGCCGGTTTGAATTTTGATCAGGGCCTCGGCCGCGGAGCGGTATTGTTTGTCGGTTTCCAGCCAGATGGCGCGACGCAGAACTTCGCTG
>Ga0210409_10006583_pt1 | contig 12052 bp, 10 predicted proteins | sample IncBWH17MmetaG_FD_161649 | JGI IMG/M metagenome (GOLD analysis project Ga0210409, IMG submission 161649) | Forest soil microbial communities from Barre Woods Harvard Forest LTER site, Petersham, Massachusetts, United States - Inc-BW-H-17-M | ecosystem: Environmental > Terrestrial > Soil >...
CTCGGCGGCCTTTCTCGCGACCGCACGGGCGCTCGCAGCGTCGCGAAGATCGGACGAGATGAAATCGGCTTTCCGCCCGCTGCCCGTATCTCGGCAATCGTCTTTTCACCGCGTTCCACGTTGCGGCCCACGACGATGACATGAACGCCTGACTGCGCCAGTTTGTCGGCTGCCGCGCGGCCGATTCCGCTGGTCGCTCCGGTGATGAGAGGGCTGTCGTCGTCATTGGTGCGCTCCTTCTCTCGTTCCATTCGGCCGCCGAAACTCCCGGCCGGGCTGCAGCAGAAATGACGTCGAAGGGGCGCGCGCAGTAGACGGGCGCCGCGTATCTGACTTATACGCCCGGTGCATGAGTGACCGGCTCCGGGAATTGACCGCCTTCGTCCGCGCCGGCGAGACCGGCAGCTTCTCCCGCGTCGCGCGCGAACTCGGGGTGTCGCAGCCGTCGATATCGCGGATGGTCGCAAGCCTCGAGGCGCGGCTGGGTGTGAAGCTGCTCTTGCGCACCACGCGGCACGTCGCGCCGACCGACGCCGGCCGGGTGTTTCTCGAACGGGCGCGGCAAATCCTTGGCGATCTCGACAATGCCGAAAATGCCGCGCGCGGCGCAGACGGCTTGCGCGGCACGCTGCGGGTGGCGCTGTCGGGGGCATTCGGAATTCGTGAAGTCATCCCGCGTCTGCCTGGCTTCGCGGAGCAGCATCCGAAACTGGGCATCGAGCTGCTGGTGTCCGACGGGACCGAGGATCTGATCGCCGAAGGCGCCGATATGGCCCTGCGGCTGGGCCCGCTGACCGATTCTGGATTCGGCGCGCGATTGCTGGGCAAGGCTCCGCGCCTCGCAGTTGCCTCGCCTGCCTACCTTGCGCGCCGGGGAACGCCGCAAACCCCCGCCGACCTCGCCGCGCACGACTGCATTCTCGGACCGGGTCTCTCCGGCCGCACCGGCTGGAGTTTCACGCGCTCGGGGCGGGCAACGTCCGCAACCGTGGAAGGGCCAATTAAGGTCGCCTCAGCCGACGGCGTCGTCGCCTGCGCCAAAGCGGGGCTTGGAATAGCGCTCGCCTCTCGATGGATGTGCCGGGCCGAACTCGAGGCCGGGGAACTCGTCGCGATCCTTTCCAATTATCAACTTGATTGGGTCGAGCTGCACGCCGTCTACCCGGGCGGCCGTCGACCCGCTCTCAAGGTACGAGCCTTTTCCGATTATTTTGCGGCTCAGCTCATGCAAAAAAATGAAGGCGGCTCAAGCGGCTGAGGCCCGCGCACCATCATCTTGACCCTGCCGTCCGCTGGCGTGCGGGCGCTGTTTATGCGCGCTCGGCGACCATCCCCATGGTGGTCGGCGCGATGCCGCGCTCAAGGAAGAGGGCATAGGCCGCATCCAGAATGGCCTCGCGCTTTGCGAGGTCACGGGGCCGGCCCCGGCCCCGGCGTTTGCGTTCGAAATGACTCTTTCCATCCTACAAGCCGCGATTAACTTGGCGGCGGCCGTCGCGCTCGGGCTCGGCTGGCGGATGGACATCGTCAAATAACCGTTGATAAAATCAGCCCATGCCGGAGAGCGAACATGCGGGTTGAAGACTTCATGACGCGCCGGGTGGTTACGATCACGCCCGACACGACTTTACTCGCGGCGGCCAAGCTGATGCTGGAACATCGTGTCGGCGGCCTGCCGGTGCTGGACGCGTCTGCCCGCATGATCGGCGTCTTCAGCGAGGGCGATCTGCTGCGCGAGGAGGGGAAGGGCGAGGATGGCTCGCCATGGCTGCAAATGATGGTCGGACCGGACGGGAAGCCTGCCGAGCCGCCCCGGCTCGACGCGCGAAAGGTCGGTGACGTCATGACGCGCCAGCTGATCACCATCGCGCCTGGCGCATCGATCGCGCAAGCCTGCCGGCTGCTGCATGAGCACCGCCTCAGGCGATTGCCGGTGGTCGAGAACGACAAACTCGTCGGCATGATCGCGCGCGCCGATCTTGTGCGCGCTGTGGCCGTGTCGGCCGAAAAAGCTTCGCCGGCGCCGGTGCGCGATGTCAGCGTCGACGCGCGCCTAGCCGAACTGGAATGGCAGATCTGGCGCAACCGCGCACGGGTGGTAAGGCCGTTTTGACCATTCTTGTTAGTTTCCTGCGATGCGGCGTCCGCTGCATCGGCACCACTCGATCCATGATCAGGTCCATGCCATGAACGCCGGCCCCGCTTCCGCCACAGCCCGGTCCCGCTTCACCTGGGGCGTCGCCACCTCGAGCTATCAGATCGAAGGCGCCGCCAACGAGGACGGACGCGGGCCAAGCATCTGGGACACATATTCGCGGTTGCCCGGCAAGATCAAAAACGGCGATACCGGCGACGTTGCCTGCGACCACTATCATCGCTACCGCGAAGACGTGGCGCTCATGCAGGAATTCGGGGTCGAGGCCTACCGCTTTTCGGTAGCGTGGCCGCGGATCATGCCGGAGGGCCGCGGCGCGATCAACGAAGCCGGGCTTGCGTTCTACGACCGGCTGATCGATGCAGTCATCGCCGCGGGCATCGAGCCGTGGCTTTGCCTCTATCACTGGGACCTGCCGCAGGCGCTGCAGGACAAAGGCGGCTGGACTAACCGCGATTGCGCGCAATGGTTCGCCGACTACGCCAATGTGGTCGCGCACCGCTACGGCGACCGGGTGAAGCGCTTTGCGACGGTCAACGAGCCGAGCGTGTTCACGCTGTTCGGCTTCTGTCTCGGCGGCCAGGCGCCTGGCATCGTCGACCGCAGCATGCTCTTGCGCGCCATTCACCACGTGAATCTCGGTCATGGCGCCGCGGTCGACCGCCTGCGTGCAAACGTCAAGAACGCTTCGCTCGGCGCCATTCACAATTGCCAGCCCTGCCGGCCGGCGACCGAAAAGCCGGAGGATCGGGTTGCGGCTGAAACGCTCGACGCCTATTGGAACCTCGCTTTTCCCGATCCGCAGTTGCGGGGCGTTTATCCGCCCGCAATCGCAGGGTTGATGACGCCTTATCTCAAGCCCGACGACCTCACGCACATCTGCCGGCCGGTCGATTGGTTCGGGTTGAACCACTATTCTCCGCACTACGTGGTCGCGAGCGACAACAATCCTCTCGGGTTGTGGTTCGGCCCCGCGCCTGCGGATGTGCCGCGCACCACCATGGGCTGGCCGGTCGAGCCGGATGCGTTCCGTGAGATGCTCACGACCATGCACAAGCGCTACGGCTTGCCGATCTACGTGACGGAGAACGGCACGGCCTTCGCTGATAAGCCCACGCCGGACGGCAAGGTGCCCGACGAACCGCGCATCTCGTATCTCACGGCCTATACCGCGGCGATGTTCGACGCGATCGCGGCCGGGGTCGACGTGCGCGGCTATTTCGTCTGGGCGCTGCTGGATAATTTTGAATGGAGCTCGGGCTACGGCGCGCGCTTCGGGCTCGTCTACGTGGACTATCCTACCCAGCGCCGGCTGCCGAAGGAATCGTTTCGCTGGTTCGCGGACCAGATCAAGGCGCATTCGGCTTCGTCGGTTCCGAGTGCTTGACCTGATCGAGCGCGAGCAGCAGCACGGCAACGCGGCCGGCGGCGGAGCGCCAGTCCGACAGGCGCTGATAATTGTCGACCAGCCAGTTGAACGCCACCTGAACCGTGACGAAGGCGGCCGAGGCCTGTGTCAATTCGCCGAGCGTCATGCTGCCGGCGAGATATTTCGGCACGCATAGAAACCAGCCGAAGACCGGCGCGAACAAAAGATCGGTCTGCGAGACGAACGTCGTGCCCATCAACTGCCAGAGCAGTTGACGCCAGCGCTGCAGCACTTGCGACAGTGCGTCCCAAACCGCACTCTGCCGTTTGCGGTCTTGGTCGCTCGCCGGGTGATTGCCGGACTCGCGGATCTCATTGGCTGCCGCCAGAAATTCGGCCTCGCCCTGGCTCTGCATCTGAATGACCGACGGCAGGTTACGGCCGATCACCAGCATGATGCCGGTGAAGATTAGTGCATAGATGACCGCGCCGATGACGAGATACCCCGGAATGGTCACCATCAGGCCGCCGACGGCGATCGTCAGCCCGCCGCCGACCGACCAGAGCACACCGGTAAAGACGCCGGCGGTCATCACCGAATTGACCAGCCCCAGCGTCAAATCAACCGGTGAATCGGTCGCCGATTTGGCGTCGTAGGAGATGCGGTATTCGGCATTCTTGTATTCGCCGCCCACCGCTTCGAGCTTGCGATAGTGATCGTCGGCGAGCCAGTCGCTGAGAATATCGGTGGTCAGCCATTGCCGCCATTTGCGCTGTGTGGTCATGCGCGTCCAGACCGAAATGACGGACAAGCCGACACTCATGATAGCGAGCGGCGCAAACACCGCGACCTGGTGCCAGAGCGTGTCGCCGTCGTGGCGGGCGAGCGCATTGAAGAAATCGCGATTCCAGTAGTTGAGGCGGTACTGCACGGCGAGCTGAAATACCGCGATAACCACAAGGCCGACCGTCAACGGCCACGCGATCATGCCGGACTTGCCACGCCAGAATCCGCGGGCGCTCGTCCAGAACCGGACAAGCCGCGCACGATCCGAATGACTGGCGTCCGCCATCGCCCCCTGCACCCGGCGTCGATGTTTGGCGCACCGCGGCGGCGCCACTGCCGTTTGCAGGATCATTTCACGGCAGCGCGGCCCATGTCGAGCGGGGCATGTAAAGCAGGCCAAATCTGGCGGAGCCAAGCCTGAGCACTGCTAGACCGCGATCCGATTCAGCTGGACCGGATCACCGGCGCTCCAAGTGATGGAGAAAGCACCTGTAATCGGCGCACCCACTTCTCGACAAGACGACCATCCCCGTCAAAGCGGAAGATATTCGGAGGTCCCAGACGACGCGGCGGCCGTTCGGCGGCAGAGCGTCCATCTGCGGAGTGGACTGCTACGATCGCCCTTGGCCCCCCTTGGCCCCTACACGAATGATCATTCGCGCGTGACTTTGGCGAATGGATTTGATCTATTTCAGGTGGGACGTCGGGCCTGACCGCGCGACTGGCATGCGAGGCTTTGGCAAATACGGGTGGCATAAGATCAGCAATCGCCGCTGCTAATGGCAGGTGTGGTTGCCACTCCTCAAATTCCTGTGGCGGTCCTATCGCCTGGATCGGTTTGAAGCTCGTCCGCAAACGTTGCCGCTCCAATCTCAAAGAGATGGGGAGGATCGGCGCCGCGCCGACCGCAGGTGAAAGCCGCGCACTTGGTTGCAAAGGCGACCGCGCGATGGAGTTCCTCCGCGGTCATCTCGGCGAGCGGCTCCGCCGTGATCCGGCCCATGGCGCGCAGAGCGACCAGAAGTCCTGCCTGGAAGCTGTCGCCCGCACCGATCGTATCCACGACCTCGACCTGCGGCGTCTCGACATCGATCACGCCCGCCCGCTTGTGCCAAGCCTGCGCGCCGCGAACGCCGCGCGTGACGATGAAGAGCTTCGTGTCTGCGGCAAACAGCGCCTCCGCCCGCTTCGCGTATTCATGTCCGCCGTAAAGGAAAGCAAAATCGCTGTCGGAGAGGCGCACGATGCCGGCGCGCGTGGCGAATTGATTCATTCGATCAACATACTCGGCCTTGTCGTGGACCAGCCGAGGCCGGCAATTCGGGTCAAATGACAGGGTGGCCGCGCCGCGCGCCTCCTCGACCATTCGCATCGTTTCCGCCGCCGCTTTGCCGTCGACCAGCGTCGTCGATCCGAAGTGGATCGCTTCGATCTCGGCGAATGGGAGCGAGCCCGGCCGATAGGACCAATTCCGCGAAGCCGCTCCTTCGTCGTAGAACGTATAGTTCGGCTCGCCATCGACCGTGCGCACGAAGGCAAGCTTTGTCTGCCGGGCACTACGCGTGGCGTAGCGCAACTCCACATGCGAGGCGGCGGCGTGATCGGCGATCATGGCGCCGAAAAGGTCGGTCGAAATACCGCCGACGAAGCCGGCGCGCGCGCCGAGCCGGCCGATGCCAATCGCGACATTGAGGCAGGAGCCGCCCACGACGGGCATGAATGCGTCGCGCCCGTCCGCGCTCTTGACCGGAAGAAAGTCGATGAGCGCATCACCGCAGCTCAACAGCATTGCGCCGTGTCCTCCGTCGCTGCCGGCAGGCATGCGCCATGCGCCTGCATGGCGGTTCTGCTTTCTTTTTCGAATTGGCGCATCAATGCATAGACCCGCCGCTTGGCGGAATGAAAGTGGGTCATCGCCGGCGCCGTCGCCCGCGTCACCGGCCCGAGCCGGGACATCGCCTGCATGGCGTCGCGAAGGGAGGCGAACGCTCCGCCGGCGACCGCCCCCAGCATGGCCGCGCCGAGCAGCACCGGTTCCGGCGTCGCCGGCAGCGCCACCGTAAGTCCCGTGGTATCGGCCATGATCTGGCGCACCAGGGGACTTCGGCTCGCTCCGCCGCTGATCACCATCATCCGGCAAGGGATGGCATGCGCCCGCATCACATCGACGACATCGGCAAGCCCGTACGCCAGTCCGCACAATCCGGAAACGAAAAGGCGCTCCAGGCTGTCCAGATCACAATCAAGATCGAGTCCGGCAATAACCGCACGCGCACTGGGATCCGCATGTGGTGAGCGGTTGCCGAGGAATTCGGGCAGCACATGGGTGTTGCGCGCGAGCAGCGCGGTTTCTCCGACCGTCTGGAAGCGCGCTACCGCACGGCGCTCCAAAAAATCGAGCAAACTCATGTCCGCAGCTGTTGCGGCCGCCGTGGCTTCGGCGTGCGCCGGATGCGAGCGCACGAGGTGCTCGATCCCGGCCCCAGCCGCGGATTGGCCTCCTTCGTTCAACCACAGACCGGGGATCATTCCCGAGAAATACGGGCCCCAGACCCCCGGCACGAAGCGCGGCGTCTCGGTGGTCGCCATGATACAGGCCGACGTGCCCATGATGTAGGCGAGGCGATCGAGCACATTCACCGGCCTTCCGTCGGCGCCCTCCCCGCCCACAGTGCCGATTCCCCCAGCATGCGCGTCGATCAGTGCGGCGGCGACCGGCGTACCCGGCAACAGGCCGAGCGCTGCCGCACTCTCCGGCAGCAAGCCATCGCCGAGCGCCGTTCCGGGCGCAACCATTTCGGCACCGATCTTCTGACAGTCATTGCTCAGGAGGTCGGCGAGCCCGATCCGCTCGAAGTAGCGCCGGCTCCAGCGCCGCTCGTGGGCGAGATACGTCCACTTGCAGGTCAGCGTGCACATCGACCGCGTGGTTTTACCGGTCGCGCGATAGGTGAGATAGTCGGCAAGATCGAAAAAGTGTCCGGCGGCGTGATACGTCGCCGGCAAATGCTCCTTGAGCCATAGCAGCTTCGGTGTTTCCATCTCCGGCGAGATGATGCCGCCGACGTAGCGCAGAACCTCGTCGCCGGTTTCATTGATCCGATCGGCTTGCGCGATCGCCCGGTGATCCATCCAGACGATGATGTTGCGGTGCGGATCGCCGGAGGAGCTGACGCTGAGCGGCATGCCGCCGCGGTCGAGCACGACCAAGGAGCAGGTCGCGTCGAAGCCGATTCCCTTGACGCTCGACGGGGATTGACCCGTTTCCTTGAGGACGGCACGGACCGCTTCGGTGCAGGCTGTCCAAATGTCGGCGGAGGACTGCTCGACGATATCGCCAGCCTCGTGCCAGATCGCGATCGGCCGGCGCGCTGTTGCCAGCAGCCTGCCGTCGGCCGCGAACATCCCGGCGCGGGCACTGGCAGTGCCGACGTCGACGCCGATGAAAGCCTGCTCCATAGGGCCGACGCCTTACCTCGCGACGCTCACCAGCAGGTGTAGCCGCCGTCGGCAAGGACGATGCTTCCGGTCATCAGGCTCGCGGCGTCCGATGCGAGGAACAGGACAACCGAGGCGATCTCCTCCACCTTGCCGAGGCGGCCCATCGGGGTGCCGCCTATCCAGGCATCATACATCGCGGGGTTGGACTTGACGAATTCGTTGAGCGGCGTGGCGATGTAGGTCGGCGCCACGGCGTTGACGCGCACGCCGCGTGCGCCCCACTCGGCGGCAAGCGACTTGGTGAGATGATGCACCGCCGCCTTGGAGGCGTTGTAGTAGCATTGCTCCTGCGGCTTGTTGACGATGAAGCCTGACATCGAGCCGATATTCACGATCGCGCCGGACTTCGCCTTGAGCATTTGGCCGCCGAAGGCGCGGCAGCACCAGAACGTCCCGTTGAGATTGACGTCAAGCACGTTGAGCCAGTGCTCATCAGTGACCTTCTCGGCCGGCGTCTCGCTGCGAGCAATCCCGGCGCTGTTGACCAGGATGTCGATCTTGCCGTGCCGCGACACCACCTCGTCGGCGACCTGCGTCACCCGCCCCGCGTCGCTCACGTCCATGATCACGACCTCGGCGTCAAAGCCCCTGGCACGCAGGGCCGCGCGCCCCTCATCGGCAAGGGCGGCGTCGCGGTCGGCGATGATCACCCGGGCGCCGGCCTCGGCCAATGCCTCCGCACAGGCGAGGCCGATGCCGCGGCCGCCGCCGGTCACGAGGGCGACGCGCCCGGTGAGCTTGAACATTTCCAAATACATGACTTTTCTCTTTGCTTCGGCTGGAGGCCTGCGATCTCTTCAATTCGGGAGCGCCTACACGCGCCTACCCGCTGATCGTCTTTCCGTCGCGATCGAACCGGTGGATGCGGCGGGGATCGGGGAGCAGACGGACCGTATCGTCGGGCGCGAGCCCCAGCTCGCCGATCGAGCGCGCGGTGAGGCTGCCGATCCCGGGCACATCGACGTAGAGAAAGGTGTCGCTGCCGAGATGCTCGGCCACCGAGACCTTCCCTTCCCAGCCTTCGCCGTCCCGGCTTGCCTTGAGATGCTCGGGACGAATGCCGATCGTGGCCGCACCGTGACGTTGCGCTTGCTCGCCGCCGATGAAGTTCATGCGCGGCGAGCCGATGAACCCGGCGACGAAAAGATTCGCCGGCCGGTCGTAGAGCTCGAGCGGCGAGCCGTATTGCTCGATGTTACCGGCATTGAGCACCACGATGCGGTCCGCCATTGTCATCGCCTCGACCTGGTCGTGAGTGACATAGATGGCGGTGGTCGCGAGCTGCCGCTGCAGCTTGGTCACCTCGAGCCGCATCTGCACGCGCAGCGCCGCGTCGAGGTTTGACAGCGGCTCGTCGAACAGGAACGCCTTCGGCTCGCGCACGATCGCCCGGCCGATCGCCACGCGCTGACGCTGGCCGCCGGAGAGTTCGCGCGGTCGGCGGTCGAGGTATTGGGTCAGGTTCAGGGTCGCGGCAGCGGCCTCGACCCGGCGGTTGATCTCATCCCGCGGCAGACCCGCCATCTTCAGCCCGAAGCCGATATTCCCGCGCACGCTCATGTGCGGGTAGAGCGCATAGGACTGGAAGACCATCGAGAGGCCGCGCTTCGCGGGCGGGACGCCGACGACATTCGTGCCGTCAATCAGGATGCGGCCGGCAGTGATGTCTTCGAGCCCCGCGATCAGCCGCAGCAGCGTGGTCTTGCCGCATCCGGACGGACCGACGAAGACGACGAACGATCCGTCCTCGATATCGAGGTTGGCGTCGTGGATGACGGCGTATTTTCCAAACGATTTCCGCACGCCTTCAAGTGTGATCCGGCCCATGGCTGTCCTGCTGGTGTACGTCTGTCCCGCTCTCTTTTCGCTACTTGACGGCTCCGAAGGTCAACCCGCGGACGAGCTGGCGCTGGCTGAACCAGCCGAGGACGAGAATCGGCGCGATGGCGAGCGTCGACGCCGCCGAAAGCTTGGCCCAGAAGAGGCCCTCCGGGCTCGAATACGACGCGATGAAGACTGTGAGCGGCGCCGCCGCGGAGGTCGAGAGATTGAGCGTCCAGAACGCCTCGTTCCAGGCCAGGATCACGTTCAGCAGCAGCGTCGAGGCGATGCCCGGCAACGCCATCGGGGTGAGCACGTAGATGAGCTCGCGGCCCACGGTCGCCCCATCCATCCGCGCCGCTTCCAGTATGTCTCTGGGAATTTCCTTGAAGTAGGTGAAGAGCATCCACACCACAATCGGCAGGTTGCCGAGGCAGAGAACAATGATCAGGCCGCCGCGGCTATCGAGCAGGCCGAAGGTGCGGTAGAGCAGATAAATCGGCACCAGTACCCCGACCGGCGGCATCATCTTTGTCGACAGCATCCACAGCAGGACGTCGCGCGTGCGCTTCGTCGGAGCGAATGCCATCGACCAGGCGGCGGGGATGGCGATCAGCAGCGCGATCAGCGTCGAGCCGCCGGCAATCACGATCGAGTTGATGGCGTGATGGAGATAGTCGCTGCGCTCCTGGACGGCGGCGTAGTTCTCCGTCGTCCAATGAAAGAACAGAAACGACGGCGGAATGGCGAACGCCTCGAGCTCGGTCTTGAAGCTCGCGAGCACCATCCAGAGAATGGGGAAGAAGATCACGAATCCGACGATCCAGGCCGCGACCGTCGTCACCAGTTTGTGCGTGGTGGAAACTCTTCTGGCCATCGTTCTCAAGCATCCAGGTTGCGGCCAACGATGCGGACGAGGAAGAAGGCGACGATGTTGGCGATCATCACGGCGACCAGGCCGCCGGCGGAAGCGGTGCCGACGTCGAACTCGATCAGCGCCTGCAGGTAGATCAGGAAGGCGATATTGGTCGTTGCCAGGCCGGGGCCGCCGCCGGTGGTTACGAATATCTCGGCGAAGACGGTGAGTAGAAAGATCGTCTCGATCAGGATGACGACTGTGATCGGGCGGGCGAGGTGCGGCAGTGTGATGTAGAAGAAGGCCGAGACCGCCCCGGCGCCGTCCATCTCCGCCGCCTCCTTCTGCTCTTCATCGAGCGACTGCAGGGCGGTGAGCAGGATGAGCGTGGCAAACGGCAGCCACTGCCAAGCCACGATCAGGATGATCGCCAACAGTGGCGCGTCGGTAAACCAGTCGATCGGGGTGAGGCCGAGTGACGTCGCCAGGAAGGCAAACAGCCCGGACACCGGGTGCATCAAGAGGTTCTTCCACACCAGCGCACTGACCGTGGGCATGATGAAAAACGGCGCGATGACCATCAGCCGCACGATGCTGCGCCCCACCACGGCCTGGTCGAGCAGGATGGCGATTAGCGTCCCCAGCACGATCGTGATCGCCAGCACCGATCCGACCAGCAGCAGGGTATTGCGCATCGAGTAGAGAAACGCCGGGTCGGTCAGGAAGTAGTAATAATTGTCGAGGCCGATGAATGCTTCCGTCCCGGGATTGAGCAGGGTGTAGTGCAGGGTCGAGAAATAGATCGTCATCGCCAAGGGAACGATCATCCAAATGAACAGCAGCGCGACGGCCGGCGTGAGCGCCAGTCGGCCGACGCGCTGTGTCTCCTTGGTCACCGCGGCTAACCCGTCGCTTCAGCCGCGTGGCTTACTTGATGTAGCCCGCGCGCTTCATTTCGCGCTCGGTCTGCGCCTGTGCCGCCGCCAGGGCCGCGTCGACCGACGTGGTACCGGCGAGCGCCGCAGAGAACTGCTGGCCGACGGCGGTGCCGATGCCCTGGAATTCCGGAATGGCGGCGTATTGCACGCCGACATACGGCACCGGCTTGACCGTCGGGTGGTTGGGGTCCGCCGAGTCGATCGATTCGAGCGTCAGCTTCGCGAACGGAGCGGATTTCTGATACTCCGCGTTCTGATAGAGCGAGGAGCGCGTTCCCGGAGGCACCCGCGCCCAGCCTTCCTTGGAAGCGACGAGCTCAGCGTATTCCTTGCTTGTCGCCCAGGCGATGAACTTCTCGGCCGCCTCGACCTTCTTCGAGCCGGCGGGAATGGCGAGGTTCCAGGCCCAGAGCCAGTTCGCGTTCTTTCCCAGGCCGTTGTTTGGCGCGAGCGCGAAGCCGACATTGTCAGCGACCTGGGACTGCTTCGGATCGGTGACGAAAGACGCGGCAACCGTCGCGTCGATCCACATGCCGCATTTGCCGGCGTTGAACAGAGCCAGATTTTCGTTGAAGCCGTTCGAGCTCGCGCCCGGAGGGCCGGCGTCATGCATGAGGTTGACGTAG
>Ga0210409_10006584_pt1 | contig 12052 bp, 10 predicted proteins | sample IncBWH17MmetaG_FD_161649 | JGI IMG/M metagenome (GOLD analysis project Ga0210409, IMG submission 161649) | Forest soil microbial communities from Barre Woods Harvard Forest LTER site, Petersham, Massachusetts, United States - Inc-BW-H-17-M | ecosystem: Environmental > Terrestrial > Soil >...
TAAACAGGCCGCGGAAATAATGTCTTGTTTTGTCATTCTGAGCGAAGCGAAGAATCTCTCTTCGATTTAAGCATAAGAAAAGAAACAAGGAGAGATTCTTCGCTTCGCTCAGAATGGCAGCGCTTTGAGTTTTTCCGCAGCCTGTAAAGCCCACCTGAGTAACCTGTCCTTATGTCACGGCTGAAGCCGTGACGCTCAAACAAGCGCTCGGCTGCTAAGCAAATTAGCTAGTTCCGTAAGCTTTGTGGGTCGTGGCTTTAGGCACGACAAAACGGCCGTTCGCTCTTCAGGGGTTTTAACCCCTGAAGGCCAGTGGCGACTGCGGTTCGCCTCAGTGGGTTGGTCAACTGACGGCGCGCGATCACGCAGGGCGTTGCCTTTTCCGGTTCGCCCACACCAACCCAACGACCCCGGCGATAACTAAAATCCCTCCGCGCACCGCCCAACGCATTTGCCCGCTCATGAAACTGCCCGGCAACACATTGATTCCCTGCAGGAACCAGATGCTGCCGATTATCACCAGCAGCACGCCAACAATGTTCAAGACGATTCGCACATTTCCTCCTGCAGTCTCACCTAATATCCCGCTCTGGCTCCTGCATGCTTGGGGCGCGTTCGGCTGAGAGATTACGAAAATCTCTCCCCCAATGTTCCGCGCTATTACGCGCGTTGCAACAAAGGGCGCAGCTCGCGAATGTCCTTCACATTTTCGAGGCCCAGCAATTTTTCGATGAGGGCGTCGCACCTGGTTGCGCCAAGGACTGGAATGATGAGGTCGCGCGCTTTGGCGACTACTTCTTCGCGGCTCATGGGATTTTCAGGAGTGCCGCGCACGGATTCGACGCGCTCGGTCAGTTTGGTTCCGTCGTTCAAAGTGACTTCGACGATGGCCACGCGCTTGGGGATGAGTTTTTCGAGTTCCTCGTCTCCGATGAGCTGCACCTTGGCGCGCACGCGGAGGACTTCGGGGTCCTGCATGCGCGGCTTGTCGTGCGCCGCCTTGAAGGAAGCGGTCTTGTCAATGATCATGACCGCGACCATGTGTTGCAGGCAAATGTCCGGCATTTCGCGGTTGTTCACGGTGTACGCGGCGCTGGTGGCGGCGCGCACGACGACCTGTTTCACTTCAGCCGGCTCGAAGGGATGCTTCTTCAGGATCAATTGCAGCGCGTCCAGCGGCGATTGGATGGGGCCGCCGGTCGTCCATCTCTTCAGCGTGGTCATGGTCACTTCGTAACGCTCGCCGAGGCCGTCAACCATTTTGGCCGGATCGGCTTTGGGATTGTAGGTCAGGACGAAATTGTCGGGGCCGGACATCACATCGGTGACTGCCGTCCAGCCCAGGTCCACCACCAGAGCGGCGTTCACGCCGTTGCGGGCGCTGCTGCCGCCGAACACAAATCCTTTTTCGATGTGGTCGGTGTCGCGCCGCCAGGTAGCGAAGCCCGCGCCCGCCTGCTGCGCCGCGTAATCGACGAGCCAGCGCATCTGCTGCGCGTTCAGACCGAGCGCGCAGCCGGCGGCGGCCGCGGCGCCGAAGGTTCCCACCAAGATGTGCGTATCTTTCAGAATGGGCCCTGTGCCGACTGTCTGAAACGCGCGCATGCCGATGTCGTACCCGAGCGCCACGGCACGCGTGAAGTGCTGCCCGCTGATCCCGGCCTTTTCACCGATGGCCAGCGTGGCCGGCACGATGGCGCTGCCCGGATGCGCTCCTCCGCCGGTATAGTCGTCATCTGTTTCATCGGAGTGGGCGAGTTCTCCGTTGACGATGGCCGCCTCGATCGGTCCAAGGAGGACATCCGAGGCGACGACCGTGCAAATATTTGGGCCGCCATAAGCGTGGGCAAATTTCAGGGCCATGCGCCCGGGAGGAAGCTCGGAGCCCGAAATCATGGCGGCAAAAGTATCCAGGATGTGGTGCTTGGTTTCTTGCAGCACTTTTTCGGGTAGCGAGGAGTTGCGGGCTTCGCTCATGTAGGCGCTGAGCTTGAGCATCATCGGGCTGATTTCTTCGGCGGCCAAATCCACACCGCCCGGGAGAGCGGCAGCCGCGAAGGCCCACGCCGCGCGTTGCATCAGATCGCGCCGCGTCAAATTCATTTTGATGTTTCCAAGCGGACTTTGCGCATCTCGATCGTGTCCCATGAAGAGTCTCCCGCAATTCCAACTTGCAGTATTCGTCCTGGCTCGCTTCGCTCGAATTGGTGCGCCGAAGCATTGTAACTGAGATTTATAGCAGGGGCGCCGGAACGAAGTCTATTTTCTGAGCGGTGGTCCTGATATTTAGGAGGTCGCGGCTTCAGCCCAGACGTTCAAGCCTACGTGTTCGTGGGCTTTAGCCCCTGAAGCTTCAGGGCCTGAAGGACCCTTCATTTGCCGCTGGTTGTCCGACCTGAAGGTCGGACCTCCTAAAAAGCGATTTCAAGCTCGATTGTGGGAGACAGCATGAAATTAGGACAGCTGTCCCGGTCGTTATGCGGACTGATTCCTGTGTTTGCAGTGGTATCATCCCATGCGCAAATGACACCAAATCGCATCCGGCTGACACCAAATCAAGTCCGCGGGTTCTGGGCGGCATGGGGCGGATGGGTCCTGGACGGCATGGATTCCTTCATCTATGCCCTCGTTCTGGTTCCGGCGTTGCGCGACTTGCTGCCGCGCTCGGGAATTCCGGCGACGACCGCCAATATCGGATATTACGGCGGCGTTTTGTTCGCCTTGTTCCTGGTTGGATGGGGAACGGCCCTCTTGTGGGGGCCGGTCGCCGACCGGTTTGGGCGCGTGCGCACCTTGATGCTCACCATACTTTGTTTTTCCGTTTTTACTTTCTTGAGCGCGTTCGCCACGAATATTTGGAGTCTCGCCGTGCTTCGGCTCCTTGCCGGAATCGGCATTGGCGGAGAATGGGGGATCGGCGCGACGCTAATCTCGGAAGAGTGGCCGGAAGAGCGCCGCACCATGGGCGCGGGCATGATGCACACGGGCTATTACTTCGGATTTTTTCTGGCTGCCCTGGCCAATTATTTCGTCGGCAGCCGGTTCGGCTGGAGATGGATGTTCGTTGTTGGCGGCCTGCCGGCGCTCGCTCTGGTCGTGATCCGCAAAGGGATGAGCGAGCCCGCCCGCTGGGAAGCCAATCGCGGATCGCAGGGCCACAAAATAACGATGAGGAGCGCGTTTTTACAAATTTTCTCACCGCGCTATCGCCTGCGCACATTTCTCAATCTCATGTACCAACTGGTCTCCACGATTGGGTTGTGGGCGGCTTCAGTATACGTGCCCGCGGCGATTACCTATCTTGCCGCGAGGGCGGGCCACACCTCTTTTCAAGCCGCGCGCCTCGCGTCCTACGGCACAGCGATCCTTTCCATCGGAACGATCCTGGGCGCGTTGAGCGTGCCGGGCATCGCCGACCGGCTGGGGCGCAGAATCAACCAGGCGATTTTTATTCGCTGATGTTGGTGGTTATCGTGGTGACGTTCGGATACGTTTTCTATTTGCAGACGGACGCGCTGCGATGGTTTTTTGTTTGTCTTTTTTTCCTCGGGATTGGCGGAGCGAATTACACCGTATATTCTTTCTGGCTGCCGGAGCAGTATGAAACCGAATGCCGCGCCAGCGCGCTGGCGTTCGCCCAAAACGTGGGACGATTCGCTGGCGCCGGCGCCACGTTCCTGGTCGGAGTTGGAGTGCGCCATTTTCAAACTCTGGGCATCCCCGTGGCGCTCACGGCGGTGGCTTTCGTCGTCGGACTCTTGCTGCTTCCCTTCGGCGTCGAGACCAAGGGCAAACCTTTGCCGGCGTGAGGTAACAAGAAAAATGATTGAGGACGGACAATGACCCCGGAACGCGACGCGCAGGCAAAAGCGGAAACCCGCGACGGCATGCGGGTCGATTGGGACGCACCGATAATCATGGATGACGGCATCGTCCTGCGCGCCGACGTTTTCCGGCCGTTGAAAGATGGCCGCTATCCCGTCTTGCTGACGTACGGGCCGTACGCAAAAGGGCTCGCCTTTCAGGATGGCTATCCCGACGCCTGGGAAACCATGGCGCGGGAACATCCGGATGTGGTGGCGGGCTCGACCAACCTCTATCAAAACTGGGAAGTGGCGGACCCAGAGAAATGGGTGCCGCACGGCTACGCCTGCGTGCGCGTGGACAGCCGCGGTTGCGGACGCTCCCCCGGTTACGTCGATCCATTTTCACCGCGGGAGACGCGCGACTTCGCCGCATGTATCGCCTGGGCCAGCGAACAGCCGTGGAGCAGCGGCAAGGTCGGCCTCACCGGCATTTCGTATTACGGCATCAACCAGTGGCATGTGGCCACGCTGCAGCCGCCGCAGTTGGCGGCGATGTGCGTCTGGGAAGGAGCGGCGGAATGGTACCGCGATACTTCGCACCACGGCGGCATTTACTGCACGTTCTGGGCAAACTGGTACGACATGCAGGTCAAAACGGTGCAGCACGGCCTCGGAACGCGTGGACCGCGCAGCCGCGCCACCGGCGACCTGGTGTGCGGCCCGGAAACTTTAACCGATGCGCAACTGGCCGCCAACCGTTGTAATTTCGGCGCCGACCTGTTCGCGCATCCGCTCGATGACGATTACAGCAAGAGCCGTTCGCCAGATTGGTCCAAAGTGAACGTGCCGCTCCTCTCTGCAGCAAATTGGGGCGGCCAGGGATTGCATCCGCGGGGCAATTTTGAGGGCTTCATGCGGGCCGCGTCCGAGCAAAAGTGGCTCGAGGCCCACGGAATCGAGCACTGGACTCATTTCTATACCGATTATGGCCGCGAATTGCAGAAGCGATTCTTCGATCACTTTTTAAAGGGCGAAAAAAATGGCTGGGACCGCGAGCCGCGAGTGCGGTTGCAGGTTCGCCGTATCGATCGGTTTGAGGAGCGCGTGGAAAAGGAATGGCCGCTGGCACAAACGCAATGGACGAAATATTATTTCGATTTCATGGGCGGCGCGCTAGTCACACGGCCGCCTGCTGAGCCCGCGACCCAATCTTTTGACGCGATGAGCGACGGATTTACGCTGATGACGCCGCCGCTAACGGCCGAGACCGAAATTACGGGCCCTTCGGCGGTGAAGCTGTTTCTTTCCTCGAGCACCGAAGACGCCGATATTTTCGCCGTGCTGCGCATTTTCTCCCCGGACCTGAAGGAGATTGTTTTTCAGGGAGCGATTGACCCGCACACGCCGGTTGGCCAGGGGTGGCTGCGCGCTTCGCACCGGAAGCTTGATCCAGGTCTCTCAAAACCCTGGCGCCCATACCACACGCATGACGAAGTGCAGCCTTTGCAGCCTGGAGTGCCTGCGGAATTGGACGTGGAGATATGGCCGACCAGCGTTGTGGTCCCGGCAGGTTACCGAATCGCGCTCACGATCCGCGGCAAGGATTACGAGCATGCGTGCAGGGGCGGAAAACTTTCCAACTTCAAGAATGAGCTTCGAGGCTGCGGGCCGTTTCTGCACGACGATCCCGCCGATCGCCCAAAGAAAATTTTTACTGGTATGACGACGCTTCACAGCAAAATGAACCAGCAACCTTTTTTGCTGCTCCCCATCATTCCAAAAAAATAATCAAGCGGGTTTAGTAGCGCCGGCGTCCCGCCGGCAGATTTGCGTTGCGGCAGGAGTACAAAACTTGCCGGCGGGACGCCGGCGCTACCAAACCCACAACTCAAGTCATCTTTGGACGATGTCTGAATTCATGCTGCGTTCAGCATCAAAAAATTCAGGCTAGCTACATGAGCTGCAAGAACGGCCGAAGCTCAAGAATATTTTTCACATTTTCCAGGCCGAGCAATTTGTCGATAATGTTCCCCGCATTTGCCGCGCCAAGGACCGGCGCCATCAGCTCGCGCGCCTTCCGCACAACTTCCTCGCGCGTCATCGGATTCGACGGTGTGCCGCGCACGGCCGTCACGTGCTCGCTGAGTTTCGCGCCATCGGCCAGCGTGATTTCGACGATGGCCTCGCGGCGCGGCAGGGCGCGCTGGAGTTCCTCGTCGTCAAGGACGAGATTCACTTTTGCGCGCACGCGCAGGACTGCCGGATCCTCCATCCTGGCCTTGTCGTGAGCCGATTTGAACGTCGCGGTTTTATCGATCAACATCACCGCGACCATGTGTTGCAGGCAGATGTCCGGCATCTCGCGATTATTCACGACGGACCCCTGCGTCCGGGCCACGCGGATAGTCACCTGCTGCACATCGTCCGCGGTGAAGGGACGCCTCTTCAGTAGAATTTCCAGCGCGTCCAGCGGCGCCTGAATGGGCGCTCCAACGGTCCATTTCTTGATATCGGTCGCCGCGATTTCGTACCGCTCGCCGAGTTTTTCGACCAGTCCCGCCGGATTCGCCTGCGGCGCATAGGCCAGGAAAAAATTGTCGGCTCCGGAAAAAACGTCGTCGACACCGGTCCAGCCCGATTGAACCAGCAATGCCGAGGTGACGCCGCCGCGCGCCGGCATCCCGGCGTAAACGAATCCCTTCTCGATGTGTTGCGTATCGCGCTGCCACGCGGCGATGCCGGAAGATTGCTGCGCGGTGTAGTCGAGCACCCAGCGCATCTGCTGCGGATTAAGATTCACGGCGCTGGCCGCGGCCGCAGCGGCGCCGAAAATTCCCATGATGCTGTGCGTGCTCCGGTGTTCCTCGCTCTGCACGGACGCGCCGCCCATGGTCAGCACGACGCGCGTCCCGACATCGTAGCCGAGCACGATGGCTCGAAGGTATTGCGCCCCATCAATCCCGAATTTCTCGCCGGCCGCCAATGCCGCGGGGACCACGGCGACGCCGGGATGCGCGAGGGTGGGAGCGTGCGCGTCGTCCGTCTCGTCGGAATGGCCGAGCACGCCATTTACAAGCGCCGCTTCCATGGGGCCGCACAGCACATTCGAGCAGAGGACCGTGGAAACTTTCTCTCCGCCGTAGTTCCTGGCAAACTTGAGCGCCGCTTGTCCGGGCACCAGTTCCGATCCGGAAACCATGGCGGCGAATGTGTCCAGGATGTGGTGTTTGGCTTTTTCGATTACTTCATCCGGCAGCGTGCGATTGCGCGCCTCACTCATGTAAGAACTGAGCCGGGCCATCGCGGGGCTGACGGAATCCACGGCCAGCCCCGGCACGCGCGAAAGTCCCGCGGCCGCGACTGCCCAGCCCGCGCGTTGCAGCAAGCCGCGGCGGCTCAGGTACCAGCCGATATTTTGCGCCGGTAAGCGCCCGATCCGGTCAAGTTGCATGCTCGGTCTCCTTCCCGTTCTCATTGCGATTTCTAGCAAGACTGTTGTCGCGCGAGAATGCATGTGAGCGCATTGTAGCTGAAATAGGTCTCGCAATTTTAACCGGCATTTTTGGCGTTGAGTCCGGTTGGGAGTTTAGTAGGACAGCCAAGAGTGGCTGTCCTACAAAATACATCGGCTTCCGGTAGTAGATTTTGTTCGTTCTTCAAATCGTGGCGTTCCATATGGTGGTAATGTGTTGTCCTCGCATCTTCAGGGAGCGCCATGAGCTACGTGGAAAAGCATCTCATCGAAGGAGAGACGATTATCTACGAGACGCGCCTGCATTGGGTCGTGCTCGTCGGGCCTTTTTTGCTCGCTGTTCTTTTTGCTTTACCGGGATTGGGAATGTTCATACTCTCCGGGCGGACCACGGGCGGCAAAGCCGTTACATCCGAGTCCTTGATCATCCTCGGAGCGGCCTTTTTCGCCGTGGCGCTTATTTTTGTGGTCCGTGGCATTCTAGTGAGAAACGCCACGGAAATGACGGTGACCAACAAGCGCGTGTTTGTGAAGGTGGGACTCGCCGCGCGGAGAACCATCGAGCTGCTTCTTTCGAGAGTGGAAAGCATCGGCGTGGAAGAAAGCGTGCTGGGTAGAATGCTTGGCTTTGGCACGGTGATCGTCCACGGAACCGGCGGCACGCCCGAGGTATTCAACAGGATTGCGCACCCGCTCGAATTCCGGACGCAAGTGCAGCAGCAGATTGAAAAGTCGCAGGGAAGCCCGCGCTAGGTGCAATGCCCATCGCTGTGTCAACGATTTCCCGGTCGGATACGATAGCGCACGCTGAAAGTTTCACTATCCTCATTTCGTGCAATTCTTAGAAAATTCCAATCATCACCAATTGTGTGTGAGTTATGGCCAGCCCCCAACGCAGAAATTTCGCATGCAGAAATCTTTTGTGTGCCGTTCTGGGATTCAGGTGGCGATTCCGCTTGACGCCGCGCGGACACAAGCACATTCTAATTATGTAGATTGGAAGGAAATCAGGCAGCTGTTACGCATTCCTGCTCTCCCCTCCCCAGATTGCGTCGAGCTTAGTGTCCAGATCTCTGCTCAAAATGAGAAACACCCGGCTCCGCTAGTTTTCGCAGATGGCACCGGCCGGGGAAGTCAATGCCGTGGCGCGACGGGCCGTGAGAGGCAATTTCGAGCTCGCCAGCGGCAAATAACCGGATCATGAAAATCGAAACGATTGGTGAATTCAGCAACCAGACTGGAGGGCGCGGCACGGCGCGAAGTGGACCGCCCACGCGAGCATTGGTCGTCGGGGATGAAGAAGCCATGTGCGCGCTCATCAAGGAAACCCTGGGGGCGGCGAACATCGACGCTGTGATCATGACAACAAGCGCGGAGGCCGCCGATCAGTTCCAGGAGCAGAAGTTTGATCTTATTCTTGTGGACCTGTGCGCGCCGCCGGTGGACCCTTCCAAACTGGTGCGTGGAATTCGCCAATCCGGTTTCAACCAGAAAACCCCGATCATCATGATCAGCGACGATCTGAGGCCGGCCGCCCTTTCGGATGGCTTCCGTGCCGGGGCAAGTTTTTTTATTTACAAGCCAGTCGATCGAGCTCACCTAATGAGCTTGATCCGTGTAACCCAGGGGGCGGTCGAGCATGAGAAGCGCAGATTCCGGCGCGTCCCCGTGCATGCCAGGGTTCGACTCAAGTGCGGCGATAGAAGCGTGGAAGGCGAGACAATTGATCTTAGCCTGAACGGCGCGTTAATTCGGGCTCCCCATATATTTCCGATTGGCTCTCCAGTGGAAGTCAGCCTGTACCTTCATTCTGGAAGGCCCCCAGTCGCCGGGTTGGGGTCCATCATGCGCATCGTGGAGGGCAACCAGATGGGTATCCAACTCGAGCCGTTGCCTGCCGCCGATAACGGACGATTGCAGGAATATTTATTGCCCTTCACCGGCAGCGATGGTTTTCCAAAAAGATAATCGGGCTTGTGATGGAAATAACCTTAACAGGCCGCGGAAGAACGCAAAGCGCTGTCATTCTGAGCGAAGCGAAGAATCCCTCCTTGTTTCTTTTCTTATGCTCGAATCGAAGAGAGATTCTTCGCTTCTCTCAGAATGACAAAACAAGACATTTTTTCCGCGGCCTGTTAAGAATGGTTAGGTGTTGCGGACCGTGGCGGGCGGCGCGGGCCAATCGGTGGGAACGAAATCAACTCCCCAGAAATGCGGCGCGGGGGTGAGGAATTCGACGCCTACGCGCTGGCCTTTGTCGGTGGCTTCGCCGAGAAAGACCACGCGGGATTCCTGCTCTTCCTGCGTAAAGGGATTGGTGAGGATGAGGATGGCATCCATGGCCAGCGGCTGGCTCACATACATCAGCCCGCCGTGCGCGTTGATCACGATGGTTTCGCAGGCTTCGCGGAAGCGGCGACTGTCGGAATTCTTTCCCGCCACCACCACGCGCACCCTCATGAAAACTCGGGAACTGCGCCGAACCTTATCGTAATCGTTTTCGGGCATGGTAAGTATATGCTGCGGCACTTCCTCAGCGGCGTCAACGAGACTGTCACCGATGTGTTCCGGCTCTGCAACGCCGGTGGGCTGTCGCGCCTTCTTGCGGCCGGCGTGTTTCTATATCCCAGGGAATGGATTACGCGCTATCATCTCGCGTGATATTCATCGCCACTTGAATTTCCAGGGGACCGCACATGACCTTGACCGAATACATCGATTCCAAGCGCGAAGAACATTTGAACGAGCTCTACGAATTTTTGCGGATTCCCAGCGTCAGCGCGCAATCCGAGCACAAACCGGACATCGAGCGCGCCGCGAAATGGGTCGCCGAAAAATTGCGCGCGGCGGGCCTCGACAACGTCGAAATCCTGCCGACGAAAATGCATCCGCTCGTCTATGGCGAATCTCTCCGCGCGCCCGGCAAACCGACCATCCTGTTCTACGGCCATTACGACGTGCAGCCGGCCGAGCCTCTGGACTTGTGGACCTCGCCGGCCTTTGAACCCACTATTCGCGCCGGGAATCTGTACGCCCGCGGCTCGGCCGACGACAAGGGGCAGGTGCACATCCACATTCGCGCGCTCGATGCCATTCTGAAAACGGCGGGCAAGCTGCCCATCAATTTGAAAGTGATGATCGAAGGGGAAGAAGAAGTCGGCAGCGTGAGCCTGTGGGAATTCGTGAATGCAAACAAAGCGCGGCTGAAGGCCGACGCGCTGGTGGTCTCGGACACAGGGATGCTCGCGCGCGGGGTGCCTTCGATCACCTACGCGCTACGCGGGCTGAATTACTACCAGATCGAAGTCACCGGGCCGGCGCAAGACCTGCACTCGGGAATCTTCGGCGGCGCGGTGCCGAATCCGATCACCATCCTGTGCGAGTTGTTTGCCAGGCTGCACGACAAGAATTTCCGCGTGGCGATTCCCGGGTTCTACGACGACGTCGCAAAACTATCCAAGGCCGAGCGCAAAGCTCTGAAATCGCTGCCGTGGAAGGTCAACGATTTTCGCAAGACGGTGGGAGCGCCGGGACTCTGCGGAGAAAAGGGATTTTCGATCATCGAGCAACTGGGGGCGCGTCCGACACTGGAACTCAACGGAATCTGGGGCGGCTACACGGGCGAAGGCTCGAAGACGGTCATTCCCTCCAAAGCGTACGCGAAATTTTCGACGCGCCTGGTGCCCGATCAGAACGCGGAAAAAATCACGCGCCTCGTCGAACGGCATATCCGCAAGCTGCTGCCGAAAACGGTGAAGTTCAAGCTGGACGTGCACAGCCAGGGCAACGCGTGGGCCGCGCCGTACACGCATCCATTTTTCGAGGTCGCGCACAATGCGCTGGAGAAGGGATTCGGCAAGCGCGCCGTGTTCATCCGCGAGGGCGGCTCCATCCCGTTCGTCACGCAAATGCATGACACGTTCAAGGTGCCGTGCATTCTTTTAGGCTTCGGCCTGCCGGACGAAAACGCGCATGCTCCCGACGAACACATTGCCCTCGAAAATTATTTCGGCGGGATCAAGGCCGTGGCGCAGTTTTATGAGGGATTGGGAAGGTTGTAATTATTTCTAATGCGCACTTTTGTCAATTGAGGTGACCGCCGTAAACCCCCGGGTCTGAAGACCCGGGCTACGGCAACTCCGACAATCTTTGGTGGTCCGGCCGTGAAGGGAGCGCACAATTTGTTGTAGCCCGCCTCTTCAGAGGCGGGGTTTATCTGTACATCATCGCAAGATTTGCCGACTAGATAGTGGAGAGCGAGGCCTGCCGCCCCCGCGCAAATTCCTCCAGCGTGGCGTTCGCCGTGGCGATGATTCCCAGCGCCTCGGAAACCGCTTCCAGTTTCGCGCCGGGCACGACTACATACATTTCGTCCGCACCGAGGTTGGTGTACACGCGATTGCCGATGCAGGCGAGTGTCGAAACAGTTCCGTGCGCCAGCGCCGCGGGAAGCGCCATGCACGACGGCCGGCCAAGCAGCGGCAGCGTGCCGCCCGCGCCCGCGCGGAGAGATGCTTCGTTCAGCAGCATGGCCGCCGAAGCTTTGCACGCAAAGAGCACAACGCTCGGCGCGACAGGCGCGTCCCCGAGCGGCGCGAAAACAATGGCCGCGGGCTCTTTGGCAAGGCGCGGAATGCCGGGAACATCCTCCGGCCGCACGTAGCCGAGATTGAACATCATGCCCAGCATCGTTTCTGTCTCCTGAACGCGATCGGGCGGAAGCTGGACGTTGTGCGTGTACGCTCCCACGGCGCAGTTGAAGTGATCCGCCGGA
>Ga0210409_10006585_pt1 | contig 12052 bp, 11 predicted proteins | sample IncBWH17MmetaG_FD_161649 | JGI IMG/M metagenome (GOLD analysis project Ga0210409, IMG submission 161649) | Forest soil microbial communities from Barre Woods Harvard Forest LTER site, Petersham, Massachusetts, United States - Inc-BW-H-17-M | ecosystem: Environmental > Terrestrial > Soil >...
CTGGCCAAGGCGCTCAACTGCGCGAAGGGGCCCGCCGCGGAACCCTGCAACGCGTGCGATTCGTGCCGTGAAATCGGCCTCGGGAATTCCCTGGACGTGATTGAAATCGACGCGGCTTCCAACCGCGGCATCGACCAGATTCGCGAATTGCGCGAGATGGTGCGCTACGCCCCCGCCGGCGGCCGCTACAAAGTCGTGATCCTCGACGAGGCGCACATGCTCACCGACGAAGCCTCGAACGCGCTGCTGAAAACGCTCGAGGAACCTCCCGACAAAGTCATCTTCGTGATGGCCACGACCGAACCGGAGAATCTGGCCGACACGATCCGTTCGCGCTCGCAGCATTTCCATTTTCGCGCGCTGTCGTTCGCTGAAATTTCCACAGCGCTGGAAGATATTTGCGCGAAGGAAAGCCTGACCGCGGAGCCGGGCGCTATCGGCGTGATGGCCCGCGCCGCGGAAGGCAGCTTGCGCGACGGGCTCTCGCTTCTCGAACAGGCGCGCGCTTATTGCGGCTCAAAAATTACGGACACGCAGGTTCGCGAACTGCTCGGCGTCGTCCCGGGAGAAATTCTGGACGAGTTGACCGGCGCGATCCAGGAGCGGTCGGCCGACCGCGTGCTCTCGCTCGTGCACAGCTTGCTCGCCGAGGGGCAAAACCTGCAGCATTTCTGCCGCGAAGCCATCGGCCATTTTCGCAATTTGCTTGTCGCGCGTGTGTGCGGCGCGGATTCCGAACTGATTTCCGCGCCCGCCGACGAGCGGCCGCGCTTGAAGAAAGCTTCCGAATTTTTCGGCGAGGAAGACCTCACCCGCTTTTTCCAGATCCTGCTGCACACCGACGAGGATCTTCGCCGCAAGCCGGATGCGCGGCTGCACCTGGAGATGGGCTTGCTGCGCATGGTGAACGCGGCGCGCCTCGCGCCGCTGGAAGAAATTCTTGCTGAACTTGATGGTGGAACTCGGGCAAATCCTGCGCCGACGCGATCCTCGAGCGCGCTGGCGCAAGCGCCATCCGCGGCGGGCGCAACCCCTCCTGCGGCGTATCCCACAGCAACATCGCAGGGCGCTGCTGCGGCAACTGCGCCCGCGAGGGTGCAAGCCGCTCCCGCGCCGCGTCCGGAAAGTGCGGTTCCCGTCCCCGCAGCGATGCCCGGCATAATCGCGCGGTCCGCGGTCGCGGGCGACGGGCTCGTGGAGGCTCAAGTCGAGTCCATCAAGAACGCGATCCTGGCGCAGGAAAGATTTCTAGGCGAACTTGTGGCACCCGCGACGCGCTGGGAGATGAGCGGCGGCGAAGTGCGTTTATTTTTTCCGGCCGAGAGCCGCGCCCACGCGGAGTTATTGAAGGGGCGCGATCCCATGGAACGTTTGCGCAACATTGCCAGCCGCATCCTCGGCCAGACGGTGCGCGTCTGTGTTAAACTGGAGGCCGTGCAGGTGGGAGGAACAACTTCCAACGGCACGCGGGAATTGCGCGCCAAGTTCGAGCAAGATCCGATCGTGCGCGCGATGCTGGACCGATTCGGCGGGCAGATTTCCGACGTGAAACGCCGGGGCGAGGAGTAGACCATGGAAGTGAAAGCGCTGCAGCAGATTCTCACGCAGTTTCGACAGATGCAGGAGGGCTTGCAGAAGCAGGTCGAAACCGTGCAGGTGGAAGCCTCGGCCGGCGGCGGCATGGTCAACGTCAAGATGAATGGCCAGAAACAACTCACCGAAATTCATATCGATCCCGAAGTGTTTTCCGGGAAAGATCAGGAATTGCTGCAGGACCTGGTGCGCGCAGCCGTGAACGAAGCCAGCCGCCGCGTGGATGAAGAACTCACCAACCAGATGAAAAACCTGACGGGCGGAATTCCCGGAATGGCCGGATTGAAAATTCCCGGCTTGTTTTAATTCTCCAAGAATGCTTTTAAGCCTGCCATGCAGTTAATTTTGTCATTCCGAGCGAAGCGAGGAATCTCTCTGTCAATCGACGCAAGAACCGGAGAGATTCCTCGCTTCGCTCGGAATGGCAAAATTTGGAAATTTCGCAATGGTAGGCCCGGGAAATTATTAAAGGGCTTGCGTACTCCTCCGGCCCGCAACTATTTATCGCGGAACAATTCACATGCCTGATTTCGCCGAGCCCGTCGAGCGGCTGATCGATCAACTGAAACGCCTGCCCGGCATTGGAGCGAAGACCGCGCAGCGCTTGGCGTTTCACATTCTGCGCACGGAGTCCGAAAGCGCGCTGGCGCTGGCCGACGCCATTCGCGACGCCAAGCTGAACATGCGAATTTGTTCGTTGTGCAACAACATCACCGACGTCGATCCTTGCCTCTACTGCGCGAGTTCGACGCGCAGCCGCAAAACCATATGCGTGGTCGAAGAGCCGCACAACATCATGGCCATCGAAAAAACGCGCCAGTACAGCGGCCTGTATCACGTCCTGGGCGGAGCGCTCGCGCCACTGCGCGGCATCGGTCCCGATCAGTTGCACTTGAAGAGCTTGATTGCACGGCTCAAGGAAGGCACGGTCGAGGAAATTATTATCGCCACCAACCCCAACGCCGAAGGCGAGGCCACGGCCATGTACCTCTCGAAGCTCCTGAAGCCGCTCGGCGTGCGCGTGACCCGCATTGGCGTCGGGATTCCCGTTGGCGCTGACCTGGAATACGCCGACGAAGTCACCATGATGAAAGCCATGGAAGGGCGGCGGGATTTATAGGTGGTGAGACCTACTATTCTCGTTCCATTCACCAAGCTCGGCGTTACGCTAGACTCCAATACTTTCGTTGGCTTCGCCTAGGTCCTCCATTTTGAGGTCGTGGAAAATTAGTGTGAGATCGTGACCGTTTGTCTTAATCTGGACTTCACGCATAGGCTTGCCGAGTCGAGATGACCATTCGCGGGCGAGTTTTGAATCCTCGAAACACTTTGCTCCTGGGTAGGCAACCGAATAACCGACCCCCCAAACGTAACGAGGTGGAGATCCGACGCGCTGCCAAGCTTGAAAGTTGGTGTAGTCATCAGCCCAGGACTTTTTCCAAGTCTCGTCCGAAACTGCAGTGGTTACAATCGCAAAAGGGACATGGCTGAATCGGTATCGATATTGAGGCCTGCGAGGCGGACTGGCGACAGCCACCACTACGAGATCGTAATCGCGAAGAAACGAAACAAAGCCATGTTTCACAATATAGCCATCGAATAAAGGACCTCGTTCAAGACATTCTCGAATTTCATCGGCTGTCACGAGTTTCCCCCTCAACATCTTCACCGATTACACCCACTACCCAAATGATAGCCGAGTCGCACGGCTCGTCATAAACGCGATTATCTGGAGGCGAGTCGCCGTGTGGTCCCCACTTTGTTTCGTGCTAACGCTAGTCGATGATAAAGTAGAAATCCGTGACAAATCAGAGTCCAGAGCCTGAGCGGCAAAAGCGGCTGCGCGCGGCGCGCCGTGCGGTGATCAAGCTGGGCACCGGGATTGTGACCGGCCCTGACGGTCAGTTCAACGTCGAGCATCTTGCGCCGGTAGCCCGAACCATCGCCGCGCTGAAGAAAGACGGCCGGCAAATTGTGCTGGTGTCTTCGGGCGCGGTCGGACTCGGGCGCGGGCGGCTCGGGCTGCATCGCGACCGGTTGAACGACATGGTGATGCGCCAGGCGTGCGCGGCGGTGGGACAAAGTTTGCTGATGCACGAATATGAAAAACTGTTTCAGACACATGGAGTTCAGCTCGCGCAGGTGCTGTTGACCGAGGGAGATTTCGTCGATCGCACGAGGTATTCCAATCTGCGGGAGACGATGGAAGCATTACTGAAGCTTGGCGTGCTGCCCATCGTCAATGAAAACGACACTGTCTCGACAGCTGAACTGGACTACCTGAACATTCGCGCGGGCGAACGGATCTTCAGCGACAACGATCGACTGGCAGCACTGGTGATGAGCCACATCGAAGCCGACTTGCTCGTTCTGCTCACGGACGTGGACGGATTGATGCAACTCGGGCTGCCCGCCTGCCGGACGGGCAGGTCCGGCTCGAAAGAGGCGGGCCTGCCCGCCCGTCAGGCAGGCGCGAAAATAATTCCTCTGGTGGAGGAAATCACGCCGGAATTGAAATCGCTCGCGTTTGGTCCCTCCGAGGGAGGGCGCGGCGGCATGCTGACGAAACTCGAAGCCGCGGAAATTGCCATGCAGGCGGGCGGGGTCGCTGTGATTGCGAACGGCACGAAGCCGGACGCACTCGGGCAAATTTTTGATGGCGAACCTGCGGGCACGGTGTTTTTGTCGAGGACGCGGATGGCGGGAAAGCGGCGCTGGATCGCGTATGCCGCGGGGGTGCGCGGGCGCGTCATCGTCAACGCGGGAGCGCGCGAGGCGCTCACCGGCGGCAAGGCGAGTCTCTTGGCTTCCGGCGTCACGGGCGTCGAAGGAGAATTTGACGCGGCGGAAGTTGTGAGCATCGTGGACGCGGAGGGCGTCGAATTCGCGCGCGGGATTTCGGATTATTCGCGCGGCGACGCGCAAGGGATGATCGGGAACGGTTCGCACACGCCCGGTGGCGGCCAAACGAGCAAGCGTGCAACTGTGCTCGTAAAGCGCGATAATATCGTTTTACTGGATCGCAAATGAGCGTGGTGCAAAAACAACTCGAAGCTTCCGACATCCATCATCTCATCCGCCGGGCGCGCAAAGCCGCGCACGTCCTGGCGACGCTTTCGGACGAGCGCCGGAACGAAGCGCTTCTGGCCGCGGCAAACGCCATCGAAGCTCGCGCGGAAGAAATTCTGGGCGCGAACGAAAAGGATTGCGCGGCGGCGCAGCAGTCCGTCGAACGCGGCGAGCTATCGCGCGCGATGTTTGCGCGTTTGCGGACAACGGAGCGAGGCATCGCGGAAATGGCGGCGCGCGTGCGCGACGTCGCGCGCCTGCCCGACCCGCTCCACCGGCGCCTTTCGACTATGGAACTGGATGACGATCTCGTTCTGCATAAGGAAACGTGCCCGCTGGGTGTGGTAGGCGTGGTCTTCGAGTCCCGGCCCGACGTGGTTCCCCAAATTTCTTCGCTGGCGTTGAAGTCGGGCAACGCGGTTTGCCTCAAGGGCGGCGCGGAAGCAGCCGAATCCAACGCCATCCTCGTTTCCATTTGGCACGATGCGCTTTCGGCATTTCCCGATATTCCCGTCGATTCCGTGGTTTTGATCCATACGCGTGATGACGTGGCGCAGATCCTCACGTTGCACGAAGAGATCGACTTGATCGTGCCGCGCGGTTCAGAGCAATTTGTCCGCTATGTCATGGAGAACAGCAGGATTCCTGTGCTCGGGCATGGCGAGGGCATCTGCCACGTCTACGTGCACGGCGACGCGGATTTACAGAAGGCCATTGATGTCGCCTACGATTCCAAAGTTCAATACCCTGCCGTGTGCAACGCCATGGAGACATTGCTGGTCCATGAAGAAATCGCGCCGGTTTTCTTGCCGCGTATGATCGCTGAATTCGACAAAGCCGGAGTGGAAGTTCGCGGCTGCTCCAGGACTCAGGAATTGGCGCTGGGACAACACGTCATTCCCGCCACGGAAGAGGATTGGAAGAAGGAGTATTCCGACCTCATCGTTTCCATCAAAGTAGTGGATGGAGTCAACGAAGCCATCGAACACATCAACCGGTACGGTTCGCGGCATACCGAATCCATCGTGACGGAGAGCCATGATGTCGCTTCGCACTTCATGGAGTTCGTCGACGCGGCCAATGTTTTTCAAAACGCCTCCACGCGATTCTCCGACGGTTTCCGTTACGGCCTGGGCGCGGAGGTCGGGATCAGCACCGGAAAATTGCACGCCCGCGGGCCCGTGGGCCTCGAAGGACTCACGATTTACAAGTACAAACTCTTTGGCAAGGGCCAAACCGTGGCCAGCTACAGCAAGGGCCAGCGCACCTTTAAACATCGCTCGATCGAAAGCTAAGCCAATCGATTTCTCGATGCCTTCGCAGCGATCTAATATCCTGCCGCTACTCATACAAATTGCCGTTCAAGGTGAGAAAATTCGGCGGTGATTTTGGTAGCGCCGGCGTCTCGCCGGCATCTTTCGCCGCTTGTTGAGCCTGGAAAAATTGCCGGCGAGACGCCGGCGCTACAAAATCCTGCACCTCTTTACTTAATCAGAAGAATCTAGCTTGGCCGACCGAAATCGTCCTGGGAGTTGAGGGGCTAACGCCAGCGGAAAAGCTTCAGCGCCAGGGCGAAGCAAATCACCAGCCAGAATGCGATAACGCCGACTTGCGGAGCCATCTGCGCCAAGTTCGAGCCTTGCAGCATGTTGGCGCGTAACGCGTCGATCACCGCGGTTAAGGGAAGCGCTTTGATGAACGGCTGCATCATGTCAGGAAATTTTTGAGAGGAGAAGAACACGCCGGACGCGATCCACATCGGCATCATTACAACGTTCATGAGGCCAGACGCCGCTTCAATCGTTCTGGCACGCGAGGCCAGCAAGAGTCCCAGTGCACTGAAAGAAAGGGATGACAGGAGACAAAGTATTCCAAGATCGAGCAGCGAGCCGCGTAAGGGCACGTGGAAAAGCACAGCGCCGAATCCAACGAGCACTCCCACCTCGACCACCAGCATCAAAATCCGCGAGAGAAGGAACGAGAGCAAATAATAGGGCCGGGGCATGGGACTCGCAACCAGGCGCTTCAAAAGTTTTTTCCGGCGCGCGTCCACGATCGCGAAGCCCATCGACCAGATCGCGCTGCCCATCAGATTCATGCCCAGCAGTCCGGGAATCAGGAAATCGATGTAGCGCGAGCCGGCCTCGCGCATCAACTGGTCGGTGGTGGCCACCGGATCGACGCGTCCCGCCGCTTTCTGGATCGCTCGATCGGCAAGCAGGCGCGCGGCGCGGCCTTCGGGATTGGTGTCGTCATAGCGGTACTCGACCGCGCCATTCGATCCGGGCGCGGCGAGCAGCGCAACTTTTCCGGTACGCAATGCTTCTTGCGCAGCTTCCGAGTCCAGTTGCTGAACGTCGAGGAGCTTCTCTTGCCGAAGAGATTGCGCAAGCTCGGGAGTAGCCGCTGCGATTTTGAGCACATCCGCCGGGCGATTGCGGAAAGCGATGCCCAATCCCGCCGCAAGAAGAACGGGAAACGCGAACACCCAGAACAATGCCTCCGGCTCGCGCATAAATTCAAGGAACCGCACCAGGGTCAGTTGCACGAGCGGGTGGTCGGCGAGCGAATTCTCGCGAGGAGATTTCTTCTCGCCCGCGCGGGCGCGAACAGCGGGAATCGTGTTGTCACTCATCTCGCAAATGGCGTCCCGTCAAAGTCACGAAGACATCCTCCAAAGTCGCCGAATGAGTGCGCAGCTCGGTGAGCGGAACATTTTGCCGCGTCAATTCAGCGAGCAATGCCGGGACGGAAGTGTGCAGTTCGGCCACCTGCAGGAGCACAGCGCCATTTTCCGTGCGGAGTTCCCGGACGCCTGCGATGCGGCGCAGGGCCGGCAAATCGAGCGCATGGGAAGGGTTGCCCGCCGTAAACTCCACCATTTGGTCGGCGCAAGTCGAGGCGATCAATTCGCGCGGCGTGCCGAGAGCGATCACCTTGCCGTGATCCATGATGGCCACGCGGTCGCAAAGGCGCTCGGCTTCGTCCATGTAGTGGGTGGTGAGCAGAATGGTGCGGCCGGATTCTTTGAATTCCTCGATCAATTCCCAGATCTGGCGGCGGGCTTGCGGATCCAGACCCGTGGTGGGCTCATCGAGAAAAAGAAAGTCGGGATCGCCGACCAGGGCGCAGGCGAGAGCCAGCCGCTGTTTCTGGCCGCCGGAGAGATCGCCCACTCGGGAATTTTGTTTTTCTTCGAGCTGCACCCGCGCGATGACCTCGGAGGCTTGCGCTCCCTGCCGGAAAAAGCTGCGAAACAGGCGGACCGTTTCATGGACGGTGAGTTTCTCGGAGAGCTGGGTGTCCTGCAATTGAATTCCAAGACGCTGGCGGAGCTGCGCGGCATCCGAACTCCAATGCCGGCCAAGCACTTCAACTTCGCCAGAATCCGGCGGCGTCAAACCCTCGCAGATTTCAACGGTGGTCGTTTTTCCTGCGCCATTCGGTCCGAGAAGCCCGAAGCACCCGCCCGCTTGCACTTCGAGGTCGAGGCCGTCGACGGCAACCACGTCCTTATACACTTTCCGCAGCTGGCGCACGCGTAGGGCCGATTTGGATACGATTTCCGGCATGGCGCAAGTATCGCGTCACGGGGCCGGACATTCAAGGCAGGATTGGAGAATGGTTTGAGTGGCGCGGGCTTCAGCCTGCGGGGTTTGGTCCTTGCAAGGTCGAACACCCGCAGGCTGAAGCCCGCGCCACTCAATCATCCCCCCGATCGCAAGTTAAGCCAATCAGAAGCGATGAGCGCTGAAAAGCCGCCGGCCAATTGCGCAGCGACAAACCCGGGAACATCCACCGGGCGGATCCCGGCGAAAGTGTCGCTGAGGGAGCGGGCAATGGCCACGGCAGGATTCGCGAAGGACGTCGACCCCGTAAACCAATACGCGGCGACGATGTAAGCGGCCACAGCAAACGCCAGCCCATCGGAGGAAAATCGCGCGATCGTGCGGATCACCAGAAGCAGTCCAAAAGTCGCGACGAATTCACTGAACCACTGCGGGGCGCCTGTCCGGGCATGATGCGAAATGGAAAATGCGGGCAGTGCAAACATGAGGTTGGCGCACATCGTTCCGGCAATTCCTCCGCAGACTTGCGCCGGGACGTAGAGCCCCGCGTCTTTCGCGGTGATTCCTCCCCGAAGCGCCTCGGCCAAAGACACCACTGGATTCAAATGCGCGCCGGAAATCGGCCGGAACGCTAGAATCAATGCGGCCAGCGCCGCCCCGGTGGCCATCGTATTCGCCAGCAATGCGATGGCCACGTTTCCTCCGGCAAGGCGTTCGCCCATGATGCCGGAGCCGACGACAGCGGCGACGAGAAATCCCGTCCCCAGAAATTCCGCGGCGATGCGCCGGGAGAGGGAAAATTTCATCGCAGGCCTATCCGATCAATTTCTTTCTTGATCGCGAGTTGGCCGAGAGTGGAAAGAGGCAGGCACAGGAAGAGCGAGATTCTCCGGTCGAGAATCATGAAAGCCTCGCGGAAAGCGCGTTCGATTTGTTGGGGCGACCCTTGAACCGCGGCAGGGTCTGGCACTCCCCAATGCGCGGTCATGGGCTGGCCGGGCCACACGGGGCAAACTTCCTTGGCGGCGTTGTCGCACACGGTGAATACAAAATCCATTTGCGGCGCGCCGGGCTTTGCAAATTCATCCCAACGCTTGCTGCGAACGCCTTCCACGGGCATGCGCGCCAACTTGATCTGGCGCAGCGCCTCGGGGCGAACCTGCCCAGAAGGATGGCTGCCTGCGCTAAATGCGGCGAAGTTGGGCCGGCCCTTCCGATTGAGAATCGCCTCGGCCATGATCGAACGCGCGGAATTTCCAGTGCACAAGAAGAGGACGTTGTAGCGCTTGTCCATTTGAGTTACCTTTCGCGGGAATGGCCCCGCGTTAGGGCGTAGCAGGCGCGCAGCAATCGGGAGCGCAACACGATTTTCCCGCAACCGGCTTTTCAGGAAGGTTGTCCTGCAAGACGGCGAAGACTTCCCACTCGTTCCCGTCGGGATCGCGGACCCAGGCCTTGTCCTGCAGCGCATAACAGCATTCTGTTTTCATTTCGTCGCGAGGCAGCAAGCCTCTCTCCTGCCAACTCTGGCGTACGGCCAGGACGTCGGCCGTCGATTCCACTTGAATTCCCAGGTGGGACAAAGCGCCCTGCCCCGCCTCTGTTCCTTCATTCAAAGTAAAATTGAGCGGCGGGTTCGCCACGTCAAATTTCGCGTATCCGGTGCGCACCTTGCAGGGCTCAATCCCGAAAAGCTTTCCGTAGAACTCGATGCTCGCGCTGACGTCTTTCACGTGGATCGCGACGTGGGCCTTGCGGGCCTTCACTGCTTCCATTGCCATGTGTCCTCCCACCCGACAAAAATATATACGCTTGTGCGTATGCATTTATCATACGCCTCGTTGCATATATCTGTCAAGCCATATATAATGCTCGCATGCCAAGGATTAAAAAAACGTTCCCGCTCGATCTTCTCTTTCGCGCCCTGGCCGATCGCACGCGGCTGCGCCTCCTCAACCTGATTGCCGACAAAGAAATTTGCGTCTGCTACTTCGTGGAGATCCTCGGGATGAGCCAGCCAAAAATCTCGCGCCATTTGGCGTATCTCCGCCGCGCGGGCATCGTAGCCACTCGGCGTCAGGGGCGGTGGATGCACTACCATCTGCTCGCGCCTGGCGATGCGGTCGCCTCGGCGATATTGAAAGAAACTTTGGCCCATTTGCGGCAGGTGCCTGAAATGCAAGGCGATTTGGCGAAGCTCGAAACGAGCTGTTGTGACCCCGATTCCTCCGAGCTGCCGCGCCAGGCGCCGCAACCATTGATCCTCCCCATCGAAGCCCAGTAGTTGCGCCCAAACGGCACAAAATTAAATGAATGTAGTTTTGCCACGGCATTACGGAGTAGGTGTAGGTCCCGTCGTGCATGGCGGGCATGGGTATGCCATATCGGGGCATAACGGCCCACCTAAGAGGGCCGTAACCTTTACGAAATCTGCATTTCCAGTGTCTCGCCGCACGGGTTGCCGCAATGTTACGCTTTGAAACATACTTTTGGGAGACCCAATGGCGGAAACGAACCTCAATCCTGATGAGATTATAAAGAAGCGGCGCACAAAACGAATTATCCAAGCCGTTCCTCTCACAGTGACGGGTGTGGATGCCCTGGGCCGGCCCTTTCAGGAACGCACTTCCACGGTAACCATAAATTGTCAGGGATGTCGCTACCAATCGAAACACTACGTCCTGAAGAACATGTGGGTCACCCTGGACATCCCCCGTAATGAGCCCGGCCACCCGACGCGGACTGTCCGAGGCCGCGTCACCTGGATTCAGCGCCCGCGGACCGTGCGCGAGTTGTTTCAAGTCGCTGTGGAGCTGGAGGTTTCCGGGAATGTTTGGGGGATCGCGTTTCCGCCGGCTGACTGGTTTCCGTTCCCCGAATCCGGTTCCGCGCCCCAGGCGGAAATTCCGGCCCCATCTGAGGCTCCCCAGAGTGCAGTTGAGGAAGAAGATTGGTCCACGCCGGAAGTAATTCCCCCGGTGCAGACGCCCGGGCCCGAACCTGTTGAAAGCAATGTTCACGTCCTACCGCTCCCGGCCAGCGAAAATGAGCCCTTGCAATTCGCGCGGCAAATGGCGCGCATGGTTACTGAGGCCGAACAACAAATTCAGAGCACGGCACGTGAGACCGCGAATGAGGCGGTGGCCGCGGAGACCCGCATCCTGCTGACCGACCTGCACGCGCAGCTCGTGCAAGCAGCGAAAGAGTCGGCGGCGGCGGCCATTGCCGCGCACATTGAGGAGACGCAGCACGAAAACCTGACTCACAGACAGAGCGAGCGGGAAGCCGTACTGTCAGCCCTGCGTGAGGAATTGGCGCGCGAGCGGAACCAGCAGGCCAGCGATGCCCGGCAGCAGATTGACGCTCAGCTGGCCGAGGTAGAGCGCGTACGCCAAGCGGAATTCGAGCTGCGAATTCAGAATCAGCTTCAAGCAGCCATCCAGAAATTGGAAGGCATGACTCAAGCCCTGGAAGCAAGAGAAAACGAGGCTCGAGTGGCCATCGAGCAGATGCAGATAAGCTCAGAGCAGGCTGCGACGAACGAACTGCGCCTCTGGCAGGAACAGATGGACCAGCGTTCCGCCGATGCCCAGGCAAGCCTTCTGGACATGGATCGCGCAACCCAGAGTTTGAGGGAACAGATCGCCGGCGCCGCAGCGATTGGAGAAGCGAGTTGGCGCGGGGCTCTCGAAGCCGAGTTGGAATTGGCCACCAAGCGATGGCGCGAACGGACGGAAGCCTTGGTCGAGGAAGCGTCCCGGCATGCCGCCGAAAGGTTTGGGAAAAACGCCGAGGCCGCCGGGCGGCAGATTGAAAAGCAA
>Ga0210409_10006587_pt1 | contig 12050 bp, 12 predicted proteins | sample IncBWH17MmetaG_FD_161649 | JGI IMG/M metagenome (GOLD analysis project Ga0210409, IMG submission 161649) | Forest soil microbial communities from Barre Woods Harvard Forest LTER site, Petersham, Massachusetts, United States - Inc-BW-H-17-M | ecosystem: Environmental > Terrestrial > Soil >...
CAAAGGGCAGGAGTCCGACCTCGGCCATCGTCCCTCCTGCCTCATCAGAAAACACCGCAAGCCTTTTCTTGTCGACTGCTACCAACAAAAACTGTGCCGAGGATGTCAACAGAGCCCAACACTTGCGAGGGAGTTTGTAAGTGTTGCAGTTAAAGGGCTTAAAGGTGCCAGCTGTTGGCAAGAAGGTAACGCTCTTGGGTGGGATGATTTTGGGGGAGTTTGAGGAACTACTTGGTGGGCGAGCATGGGTCGCGCGGGCACGTTCCTACGCCGAGGCCGCGGCGGGGGGAGTCTTGCCGACTACACCCGCTACTATATCATATTGGTATAGTTAGTCAAGAAGTACTTAAGTGGTTTGGATGGAGAGAGATAGCCTATCGAAGACGTCCCGTCTGTTCGCGGTTCCCGCCGCGCCCTCCTCGGCATCGGCTCGCTTGGGGTTATTTCGTGCCTCCGTGGGACAGGATCTTGGCTCGCCCGCTGCCGAATCAAGGCACGGCATCTGGGAATCTGCGGCGTACGAAGTCGAGCATTGCCTGAGCCTTCTGCTCTTTGCCAAGCTCGTGAAAGACTTGTGCTGATAACAGGTATTCCGTTGGTCGATCGTAGAGAACGCGCGGTTGCCTGGACAGTGGTCCCAGGATAAGCGCCCAACTAGCGAGCAAAGCGGCGCAATAGAAGGCAGCGGTATGAATTTCGCGCCGGCCAATCAAATTCCGCATAAATACGATGAAGTAGGCGGCCAATGGAATGAAAAACACCATCAGTGACTGCCTGTAGCGGGAAAGTGGAACGCCGACAAACAGACTAAGGACGAACACCGGCAGAAAAGTCCAGATCCAGAAGTGCGCCTTATCGCCGCTCCGGATGCTCAGGAAAAGCCCGGCCAAGGCCACCGGTAAAATCATCCAATAGCGTAATCCCAGCCGAACCACGGGAGAAACAGTCGCGATGAAATAAAAACTAAGATTGTCCGGCGATTCGTAGGGATCAAATAGTGAATGGAATTTTAGTAACTGCAGCCTCATCCAACCCCGGACTCCATCCGGATGAGAGGATATAGCGGCGAGTAAGACGGGGAGCGGCCGCGCGCCAGTTTCATGGAGAATCCGTCCTGTTTCCACTGGAACCATCAATGTATAAGGGTGCGCCGTGCCTGCATTGCCATGAATCATAGTCTCCGCTAGTCGATTCGAGGTCGAAAACAATGGCGCCTTTACGCTCCAGTTGCGGATCATGAGCGGCGACAAAGCCAATACAGTAGCAACCGCTACAGCTAAGACCATGCCGAATTGCCGCCGCCGCCACGCAAAGACGGCGAGCGCAACCAACACGACGGGAATCAACAAGAGATAGGTTTCACGCGCCAAAAAGCCCAACCCCATCAGCATGCCAGCTAACCAGCCAAATTGCCGGGCACGAGCGGATGGCCACTCCGAATAGGTCAATTCTGAAAGAGCCCATAGCAGCGCCGCTGTGATAAACCAGGCAATGCCATCACGCAAGAAAGGCCATGAATAAGCGTAAAACGGGGCATAAAGGGCTGCCAGCCAAAATGCAAGCCAGCCCGCGAGCCACCCACAAATGCGCGCGGTAAAGAGTCCGAGGAAAATACACGTTCCTATGCTGATTAAGGCTTGAAGGACCCGCATGAGAACAAGTTTCTGCACGAATAGACTCAAGACGTATGCGTAAAGGGGTGATTGCTGAAAGACTTGCTCGCCACCCCACCACTCGACCCACTGAGGATACGGGGCTATGGCCTGCATCCAATTCGCCCACGGATGATAGGGTACCGGATTGAGCCAACCTTGTTCCCGGATGCTTCTCGCCCAGAGCAGATTGGCGTGCATATCGGAATTCATGAAATGGTCATCTAGAAATTGCAAAGTGGAATGTTGACAAAAACTCAGATGCGTTGCGTAAAGAAGTCCCACGGTCAGTCCGGCTAAGGCAAATAGCCAAGAATCCGTCTTGCACGTAAGACGCACGGAAACCTCCGGGGAGCGTTTTGCGATACGATGCGGCGATAGTGTAGCATCTGAAAAAATTGATTTATTGCTGCGTTTATCTTGAGTGCCGCATGGATTATCAGATCCTCTTATGTCAGGCCGAATGTTGCCGAATTCGTCCGGCTGCGGCAAAAGTTTGCCTGCGAGTGCTCACAAACAAAAAGGCCGGCTCTTTCGACGGCGGGAACGCCTGGGCCGTCAATCCGCTCTCTTCCGACATTCCCGGGGACGGATCGCTCCGTATGGCAACAATGTGCTTTACATGACCTACGAGCAACTCGGCGCCGATCTGCAGGGCACCGTCAGCATTGTGGCGGTCAAGTCCACCGATGGCGGGATTACGTTTCCGCAGATCACGCGGGTCACCACGCCGGCCGTGGGCGTGCAACCCGGCGACCACAGAAATATTGTTTATAACGTGTTTTTCGATCAGACCAGCACGCAGGTGTACCTGGCACGGTCCACCGATGAAGCTCGCGGACTATTGGGCGCCCGACGTGTTCCTGGATGGAAACACTTGATCGTTTACCCCGACGACAAGAATTCCGGACTCCCCTCTGGAGACGCCTACACCTGGTTCATTCGCCAAACCGCCGGTCCGACAATCATCCAGACGGTACAGTAGTCGCGGCGGTCAATCACATGGGGAACAAAGAGGACGAGGGGAGAGTATGTTGGGCACCTCCTCTCCTCCTGACCCGCCAAAGTGAAGACCTTCACCCTTGGAACCGAAGCGCGCGGGGGGACCGCAAGACTTGGCCGACCCTTGAACGGTTATTCCGAGTGGAGGGCTTCGATGACGTCGATGCGGGCGGCGCGGGCGGCGGGGACGGAGGAGGCGACGATGGCGGCCGCTAGCAGGACGAAGGCGGAGAGGATTATGGGCAAGGCACCGGGCATCTTCATGTCCGGGAAATAGCTGGCGGACAGACGCGCGGCCACGAAACCGAATGCGGCGCCTGCGAGGACGCCGACACCAGCCATCAGGGCACCTTCGGTGATGACACCTTTCAATAGATTTTGCGGCTGCGATCCGAGCGCCAGGCGAATGCCGAATTCGCGGGTACGCGAGCTGACGGAAAACGCCAGCACGGCCGCGACGCCAACCAGGGCAATGACCAACGCGACTGCCGCAAACACGCCGAACACCAGCGAGTTCAAACGGTCCGGCGTGAGCACTTCGGCGCGGACGTCCTCGAGAGTGGCGGCATGCTCGACGGGCTGTTCGGCGGACATGCCACGAATAATGCGGGTGACGGGCGTGACGAGGGAATACGGATTCGCGGTGGTGTGGATGAAAAGGCGACCGCCAAAGATGGGGCCTTCTTCAAAGGGCGTATAGATCGTGACGATAGGTTCAGGAACGATGTGTTCGTCGTCAATATCGGCGGTGACGCCGATGATGCGGTGAGGCGCGACGTTAATCCCGGGAGCGAACTGCAGAACAGGATCGGTCCAGTACACGTGCCGGCCGACGGCAACCTGACTGGGGAACATGCGCTTTGCGAGAGTTTCACTGACAATAGCAAGGGGCTCCTTACTTTGGCCGTCGAGCTCGTTGAAATCACGGCCATAGAGGATGGGAACGCCGAGCGCAGCAAAGAATCCTGGAGAGATGACTCGTAATTGCGCGCGAGGGTCCTCTCCTTGGACATGAACGTGACCGTCAGCGGAGAATTGGAGGCCGAAACCGGAGCTGCCAACATCGCGCCAGGGAACCGACAGGCCGAAAGCGGTCCTGTTCACGCCGGGCAGCGCATCCACGCGACGAATCGTTTCCTTGTAGAAATCGACCACCTGCTGAGGCGTTTTTCCGTGGGACATTGCGGGAACGTTGATGGTGAGGACGTGGCGCATATCGAGACCGGTCTGCGCCGTTTGCAGCGCGATCAGCGTAGTGATCAACATGCTTGCGCCAGCGAGCAGCACGAAGGATGCAGCGATTTGCGTCACCGCGAAGACCCGCTGGCGGCGACTGGTGCTGCCGGTGATGCGCAGGCTGCCACTTGAAAGGTTTAGGCCTTTCGAAGTGTCGGCCGACGGCAAGCGCGGAACAAACGCCAAAATCACCGCGGCGACGATGGCCAGCGCCCCTCCCACGTAGAGCAGGCTGGAATCCACCGTCAAATCGAGAGCGCGGACCGAGAAACGTGACGCGTAGCGAGCCAGGATGGCCACCATCGGTTGAGCGCTCATTACCCCGAGCGCGGCGCCAGCGGTGCAGAGCAGGAGGCTTTCGGCCAGCAGCATGCGGCGCAGCGCACCTGTACTTGCGCCGAGGGCCGCGCGAATCGACAGCTCGCCTTCGCGGCGAACGGTGCGCGTGAGAATCAGGTTGGCGACGTTGGAACAGGCGATGATGAAGACGAGTGCTGAAGCTGCGAGCAGCACCAGCAGGACGGTGCGGGCGCCCGAGGTGATCTGGTCGCGCAGCGGCTTAGCACTGATCTGGAAGTTCGCTTTCTTCGGGTAGGCCTCGGGGTGTTCTTTGGTCATGGCCCCGTAGACGGAACGCAACTCGGCGCGAACTTGATCGAGGGTGGCACCAGGAGCGAGACGGCCAAAAAGCTCGGTCATGCGGTGGACGCGGCCGGTGACCATGGTCGCGGAAAGGTGATGCGGGCTGGTGACGATGTTAGCGATGATTTCGGTATCTTGCGGATAAGGGATGGAAGGTTCGAGGACGCCGATGACGGTGGCAGACCGCTCGCCCATAAGCCCACTGTCGAGCCGGAGGGTTTTGCCGAGGACGGAAGGATCCTTGCCAAGTGTGGTGGTCCAGAAACGATACGTCAGAACAACGACGCCCGGAGCTTTGGGACCGTCGTCCTGCGGTCCGACGAGACGGCCGAGGACCGGATGGAGGCCCATGACTTCGAAGAAGGTGCCGCTGACGACGCCGGCCTGGACTACGCGAGGCTCACCCAGACCGATCATGGTGAATTCTGTGGTGGAGAAATCGCCGAACGCGCTCAAGGTTTTAACGCTGGCGCGCAAATCCTGAATTTCGGGGACAGAGAACGTTGTGTCCTCGTCGTCGGTGCCCGGTGCGCTCTGGCGGATGTAGATGAGGCGATCCTCATCGCGGTTGACGAGAGGCTTGAGGAGCACGCCGCGCACGAGCGTGAAGATGGCGGCGTTGGCGCCGATGCCGAGCGCGAGCGTCAGGATCACGGTGATCGTAAGCCCTTGCGTGCGCAGGAGCGAGTGGAAGGCAACTTTCAGATCGCGAAGGAATGACATGTTCGTGACCTCGTCTAACGTGTGGATAAAGCACCAAACGTGCCAATGTTAAGCGGCTCATTATAAGTCATTTAGAACGGGGAGTTGAGCTGAGGTGCTCGTTTTTAGGATGGCTCTGTCGCGGATTCGGACACTACGGCTCGATAGACGGAAAGGAACGAACGGAAACCTACGCACGGAAATGCACGGGTCTAAAGACCCGCCACTACTAGGCGCGGAGGGGGGCGCTTGGGGCCAGGGCGGCGTCGAGGCAGAAGTCGGGACGATGGAAGAAGGCGGGGAGTTCGGAAAGGCGGAGGGCGAGGCGTTCGGGGGAGGCGGCGCGGAGGGTGACGTGGCCGAGTTTGCGGCCGGGGCGGGGGGATTTGCCGGAAAGATGGAGATGGGCGTCAGGGACGGCGAGGACTTCGGCGGAATCGGGGAGGTCGCCGATGAGATTGAGCATGGCGCAGTAGCCGGCGGCTCCCGCGGAGCCAAGCGGGAGGCCGAGGACGGCGCGGAGATGGTTTTCGAACTGGCTGGTGACGGCGCCTTCGATGGTCCAGTGGCCGGAATTGTGAACGCGCGGGGCCATTTCGTTGGCGAGGAGACGGCCGGCGGATTCGAAGAATTCGATGGCGAGAACGCCGACGTATTTTAGAGATTCGAGGATGCGGCGGGCGGCGTCTTCGGCAGCGCGCTGGATGGGCGGATCGAGGCGAGGCGCGGGGGCGAGGGAGAGACGCAGGATGCCGCCACGATGATGATTTTCGACGAGCGGATAGAAAGCGATTTCGCCGGTACGGGAGCGGACGGCGAGGACGGAGAGTTCGCGGGTGAAGGAAACAAAGCGCTCGAGAATCAGAGGTGCGGCGGGGAGTTCGCGTTTTGCTTTCGCGACGTCATCCGCGGTGCGAAGAATCCACTGGCCTTTGCCGTCGTAGCCCATGCGGCAGGTTTTCAGGACTGCGGGGAGGCCGAGGTGTTTCACGGCGGCGTCGAGATCGGTTGGTTTCAAGACAGGGGCGAATTCGGTGGTGGCGATGGAAAGTTTTTGAAAAAGATGTTTTTCGTTGAGGCGGTCCTGGGCGGCTTCGAGGGCCGCGGGCGGCGGATAGACGGGGACGCGCTCGGCGAGAAAGTTGGCGGCTTCGACAGGGACGTTTTCGAATTCGTAGGTGACGAGTTCGAGGCCGCTGGCAAATTTTTCGAGCGCGGCTTGATCGTTGAAATCGGCGGTGACGCGCTGAGCGATGCGGCCTACGGGAGCTTCGGGAGACGGATCGAGAAAGCGGAAGTGCAGGCCCAGCGGATAGCCCGCGAGTGCGAGCATGTAGCCGAGCTGGCCGCCGCCAAGAATGCCGATGGTCACTTGCTCTTTCCCTTCCTGCTAGGCGGCGGTGGTACGGACGGATCGGGGTTCGCGCGAACGCGGCCGGTTTGTTCGGTGCGGAACTTGCGAGAGGCTTCGCGGATGGCGGGATATTTGGCGCCGAGGATCGCAGCGGCGAGGAGGGCGGCGTTGACGGCGCCGGAGCGGCCAATGGCGAGCGTGCCGACGGGAATGCCTCCGGGCATTTGCGCGATGGAGAGGAGCGAATCGAGGCCTTTCAGAGCTTTCGATTCGACGGGGACGCCGAGGACGGGGAGAACGGTTTTTGCGGCGGTCATGCCGGGAAGATGTGCGGCGCCGCCTGCGCCGGCGATGATGACTTCGATGCCGCGCTTTTCGGCGGTGGAGGCGTATTCGAAGAGCAGATCGGGGGTGCGGTGGGCGGAGACGACGCGCGTTTCATGTGGAACATGGAGGTCGGTCAGCATTTGGGAGGCGAATTTCATGGTGTCCCAGTCGGAGCCGGAGCCCATGATGATGCCGACGAGAGGCTTGGACGACGATGGTTTGTGCTTGGTTTTGGCAGTCATGCTGATTCTTCGACCGTAGGGCACGATATATCGTGCCCCTACTGGGAGACAAGTCCTGGTGATTCGGCGGCAATCATCGGGCGTGAACCTGGGCCCGGTTTTTCCAGTAGTGGCGGAGCTGGCCGACGAGATAGAGAGAGCCCGTTATGAAGACGGCGTCATCGGGCGCGGCTTTCGATAAGGCGTAGTCGAGGGCTTGTTCGGCTTCGGGGATCACGGAAAAACGCGCGGCGTGGTGGCCGGCAATTTCGGCGAGTTGCGCGGGGGAGATGGCGCGAGGGGTGCGTGGCGCGGTGAGGATGACTTCTTCGGCGCGAGGGAAAAGGAGGCCGGCGACTTCGTCCACGGCTTTGTCGCGGAGGGCGGCGAAGAGGAGCCAAATTTTTCGGCCGGCGAAATTTTGGTCGAGAAAGGTGGCGAGCTCGAGAGCGGCGGAGGGATTGTGTGCGCCGTCGAGGTAGACGTCGGGATTGGATTGCAATTTTTCGAGGCGGCCGGGCCAGACGGTGTTGGCGATGCCTTCGGTGATGGCGCCGGCGGGGATTCGGTAGCCGCGATCTTGGAGGACGCGCGCGGCGGCGACGGCGTTTCGCGCGTTTTTCAATTGGAAGCGACCGAGAAGGCTGGGGGCGAGTTCGAGGGTGGGATCGGGGCCGGCTTCGGTCACAGGGCAGCCGAGTTCCTGGGCGCGCGTGAGAATGACTTCGCGGGCTTCCGGGCGCTGCTCGGCGAGAACGAGGGGCACTTCGGGTTTTAGGATTCCCGCTTTCTCGCTGGCGATTTCGCGCAAAGAGTGGCCGAGGAAATTTTCGTGATCGAAATCGATGCGGGTAATGATGGTTACGACGGGGGAGAGAATATTGGTGGCGTCGAGGCGGCCGCCGAGGCCGACTTCGAAGACGGCAAATTCCACGCGCTCGCGGGCGAAATATTCGAAAGCCATGGCGGTGACGCATTCAAAATAAGTGGGATGGGCGCGGAGTTTTCCGGCGGCGAGAAGCTGTTCGATGACGCCGCGTATGCGCGTGAAGGTTTCCGCGAAGGCTTCGTCGGTGATTTCTCCGCCGTTGATGCGGATGCGTTCGTTGATTTTTTCGAGATGGGGCGAGGTATTCAGTCCCGTTCGAAAGCCGGCGCGGCGAAGAATCGATTCGAGGAACGCCGCCGTGGAGCCTTTGCCATTCGTGCCGGCGATGTGGGCGCTGGGGTAAGCGCGATCGGGGCGACCGAGGCGCTCGGCGAGGACGGAGATGTTTTCGAGGTCGAACTTCGCGGCGGCGGCTTGCGTGGGCGCGGCCAATTCGCGGCCGAGGGAAAGTAGATAGCGGACCGATGCGTCGTAATTCATCTCAGGTCAAAAGCAGATCGAGTGAGCTGCTGATGAAGGATTTCAATTCCTTGCGATGGACGACGGCGTCGAGGAAGCCGTGCTCGAGAAGGAACTCGGAGCGCTGAAAGCCTTCGGGGAGTTTTTGGCGGATGGTCTGCTCGATGACGCGCGGGCCGGCAAAGCCGATGAGCGCGCCGGGTTCGCCGATGTTGAGGTCGCCGAGCATGGCGAAGCTGGCGGTGACGCCGCCGGTGGTGGGATCAGTCAGGACGGAGATGTACGGGAGCTTTTCGTCGTCGAGGCGTGCGAGAGCAGCGGAAACTTTGGCGAGCTGCATCAGGCTGATGGTGCCTTCCATCATGCGCGCGCCGCCGGAACAGGAGACGGCGATAAACGGCTGGCGCGTTTCCATGGCGAGCTCGATGCCCCGAGTGACCTTTTCGCCGACGACCGCGCCCATGGAGCCGCCGATGAAGCCAAACTCCATGGCACAGAGAACGACGGGGCGGCCGTTGAGCTGGCCTTCGGCGGTGATGACCGCGTCGTTCATGCCAAGCTTTTTCTTGGCTTCCTTGAGGCGCGCGGCGTAAGGCTTGGTGTCCACGAACTTGAGAGGATCGGTGGAAGTCATTCCGGCGTCGTGCTCAGTCCAGCGGCCGTCGAGGAGCATTTCCAGGCGCTGCTTGGCGTTCATCTTGAAATGGAATTGGCACTTGGGGCAGACGAAAAGATTCGCTTCGAGATCCTTGCGGAACACGATGGTGTTGCAGGACTCGCACTTGACCCACAGGCCTTCGGTGCGCACGCGGCGCTCTTCGGGCGGGGTGGCTTGCTCGATCGGTCTTTTTTCGCGCTTGAACCAGGCCATGTCAGAAAGTTTTCAGTTCTCAGTTTTTAGTTCTTAGTTGAAAGAAAAGACTTCTGGTCGCCGGGCTTGCTTCCTCGACTCTTTCAACTTTGATCGCCACTCGCTGAATTGCGGCTTCTAGTAGTCGATCCCCCGTTGGGCCAGTATACCCTTGGTGTAAGGGTGTTTCACCTCGCGCATCTCGGTTACGAGGTCGGCGAGCTCGACGAGCTTGGGATGGGCGTTGCGGCCGGTGCAGATGACGTGGACGCGCTCGGGACGGTTTTTGAGGGCCTCGACGACTTCGTCGGCCTCGAGCATTTTGTAGCTGATGGTGTAGTTGATCTCGTCGAGGACGACGAGGTCGTATTTTCCGCTGTAAATGGCGTCGCGGCCGGTTTGCCAGCATTCCTGGGCGAGCTTGATGTCTTCGGGATCGGTCTCCGCCCCGCCGATTTTGACGAAGCCTCGGCCCATGGGGCGGATTTCGAATTTGTCGTCGCCCAGCATTTTGGCGGCATCGAGCTCGCCGTAGTGCCAGGAGCCCTTGATGAATTGGACCATTAAGACGCGCAAGCCCTGGCCGACCGCGCGAAATGCCGTGCCCAGGGCGCAGGTGGTCTTGCCCTTGCCCGGGCCGGTGTAAACGATGAGCAGTCCTTTTTCTTCCGGCATAGCGCTTGGCCTCTAGGAAGAATTGCGAGGCTTGGCGAAAAGACTAGAGTGTGAGGAGTCGCTTGAAAAAGGTCAAGTTTGTGTGCGAGGCGGTAGGGGATCAGTTTCCGACTTATCATGACTTATCCATGATGTTGCGTGTTCTTCCTAATTCGTCGAGAATTTGTTGGATAGACTGCCAGCCGCTGCGAGAACATCACAATGGGTTTAGATGCATCGGTACATTGCAATTGCGTTAAGGAAGGTAAGGCACCGCCCCATCCGTTCCCCGAACTTTTGGCGTTCGATGAAACGGGTGAGCCGACGCTCAAGAGCGACGCTGATATCAGCTTAAAGTTGTGGTCGAAGCACGACAAGTGGTACCGCGATTCATGTCCACACTCAGGCCATTTGGTTGAGAAGCACCTTGGGAACATTTCCTTGGTGGCCTGCGTTCGTGGGTTTCTTGAGGACAATTCGCGGAACAGCTTCCCGCTGCTGCTTGAACGCGTGGTCTATAGCGGCACTCACAGTGGCGATTGGGTAGCTGCTAGTGAAGTTCCCCAACTGTTGACTGAAACTAGGAGATTGCAAGGCTCGACGAGTGATCCGGTCATCATCCAGTTCACGAACGACGTGATTGAACTCGCAGAGGCGAGTATCGCAACTGGCAATCCAATCGTTTTCTAAGCGCTCTGCAAGATATCTCAGCATGCGCATCGCGTTCAAGACCAGTTGAGCCCGCAGCGGAAATCGGAAACGGACCTACTCCCCGCCGGACAAACCGCAAGTGCGCGATGCGAGCAGCGCGACTACGCGAGCTGGAGGCGTTTGACGAGTTCTTCGGCGATGGAGGCGATGCGCTCCTGGGTAGCTTGGGGAAGAGAGGTTCCGTGCTTGGCGTGAGGGTCGCGGAGGACGATCCAGATGCCGGGGCGGTAGGTCTCGTCGCCGCCGGGGCAGATGGCGCCGGTGAGTTGCGTGAGTTCGAGAGGCAGCGGCGCGGAATGCGTGAAATCGAGATTGGCGTGCTCGGGAGAGTTGGCCTGGTAGGGAGGATGAGCGAGGAGGTCCATGAGGACACCGCGGGCGTCATCTACGAGATCGCGGAAACCCTGGGAGACGAGGACGGCGTCTACGTCGCGGGGCGTGGGGTGCTCGAGTTGGTGGAGGTCGTAGTCGGGGAGCGGATTTTCGAGAGGGATTTCGATGGTGGCGGAGGGCTGATTGGCGTCCGCAGAAATGTGGATGGACATGTTTACAGTTTTACACCACGCGCACTATTTCGGGTAGGGGCTGCCGGAGAGGATGGCGAAGGCGCGGTAGAGCTGTTCGGCGAGCATCACGCGGGCGAGTTCGTGCGAGAAGGTCATGGCGCTGAGAGAAAGTTTTTGCTGGGCGCGCTGGCGAAGAGCTTCCGGGAAGCCGTCGGCGTCGCCGCAGAGGAAGATGAGTTCGCGGGTGCCGCGGTCGCGGAGTTCGCCGAGCCATTTGGCGAGAGCGTTCGAATCGAGAGTCTTTCCGGCGGCATCGAGAAGGACCACGGTAGCGGCGCGGTCGGCGTCGAGTTTCCTAATGGCAGCTTCGCCGTCGCGGACTTCGGTGATTTCGATGGGGCAAGAGCGGCTGATGCGCTTTACGTAATCGTCGAGGATGGCGCGAAGTTCGGGGCGGCGGGTTTTTCCGAGCATGAGGAGGCGAATTCGCATGGGAGGTTCTCAGTCTTCAGTTTTCAGCTGTCAGTAAGAAAGAGAGAATTGTAGTTGAGAGATTGGACGAGCACAGGAAGAATTTTCCCACGAGCTAGAAGTTTTAAGTTTCGATTTCAATTGTCCAATTTCTAGTTTCGATTTTGCGCTCCGCCATTGCAACATCATTTCAGGCCGAATTTCTTGCGTTTTTCGAGGAGGGTTTTGCGGCTGATGCCGAGAGCTTCGGCGGAGCGGCTGATCTGATAGTGGGTGGCTTCGAGGGTGGCGGCGATGACTTCGCGCTCGATTTCCTCGAGAGTACGGAGGCCGGCGATGGAGCTGACGGCGCCGGGTGCGGCGGCGCGGACGCT
>Ga0210409_10006592_pt1 | contig 12047 bp, 11 predicted proteins | sample IncBWH17MmetaG_FD_161649 | JGI IMG/M metagenome (GOLD analysis project Ga0210409, IMG submission 161649) | Forest soil microbial communities from Barre Woods Harvard Forest LTER site, Petersham, Massachusetts, United States - Inc-BW-H-17-M | ecosystem: Environmental > Terrestrial > Soil >...
TGATTGGCGCAAAGCACGAACATCCTCGCGTTTGCGAACAGGTGCTGATAGTGCATGTAAACGCTCCAATACAAGGCGCTGTATCGCAAGCGCAGCATCGATAATAGCTGGAGTTTGAAGCAAAGATGGCTCAGCAATAGTAGCAATACTGGCTCGTTGTTGAAAGCAGTTTCCCATTGTAGCTAATTCTATCAAGAACTCTATTGTTTCTTGCGGCATTACAGGTAACAAACGCTGTAATGCCATTGCTACCCCTTCTCGTACACGCCAGGAGCTGCTACTAGCAAAGTGCTCCAACATTTCAAAGACTTCGATATGCCATTCAGGTCGAACAGTTGCGCTTGCGCCAAACGCAACAACTCCGCAAAGAACTACAAATTCGTCCGGTGTGTTGCTTACCACCGTCTTTTCGTCCTGAACAAGATAGTTCAATAGCATCCATACCTGGTCAGGTTGCTCCGGGACAACAGCAGTCAGTAGATTACTAAAGCTGTTTACCAGTTCTAAATTTGCGCGTGTACCAGGTAGGCGACTCTGCTCGCGTAAATAATACTCTAGTGGACGTCGGTTACCTGTGAAAGCCCTTGCTAAAAGAGAAGATAGGGTTTCATGCATATGCTTACATCCTTGCATTTATGCGCACTACGACAATTTGTTTATAATGTTGAGCAAAAAAACAATGTTTCTGAAAGAGTTGCAGTGAATACACAAGTATTTTACCACAAGCGCTTTTGATTGTAGTGAATGCCCAAAACAGTAACCTTGACGTAAACGGCAATCTTGTGCTATAATATATTTGTCTCCATTTATTTAATGGGCATACTCTTACTTGCTTTCCAAAACTGAGGAGGATAGCAAATATGGTTGCTGCCAATGAACAATTTTCCATACCGGGCATTGACTCAGGCAGCCTGTTTACTATTGAACAGGTTGCAGCACGTACGGGATTGACGAAACGTACACTGCGCTATTACGAAGAAGTTGGGTTACTGCCTCCCACAGGCCGCACTGAAGGCAATTATCGGCGTTACAGCGAAGAAGATATTCAACGATTGGATCGTATTAAGAAACTACGCGATCTGCTTGGATTTTCCCTGGCTGATATCCGCGAATTGCTGGATGCCGAGGATGAACGAGGACAGATTAAAGTTGCTTACCAACATGAGACAGAGTCACGAGCAAAAATTGCCCAACTTGATCGAGCGGATGAACTTATTCGCGGCCAACTTCACTTAATCGAGCAGAAGATGGAGGGACTCGAGCAAATGCGTACGGGGCTTCTGGCAAATCTTGAAAGGCATCAACATAGACGCGAAGAACTATTGAAGATAAATATATAACAGTTAACTTTTTAAACTAGATCGAGACTTTATGAAAACACTTACTCACAACCAACGGGAACCACTCCTCGAACAGGAGAGCCAACAACAGCAGGTCAAAGGCCTGCTGCGAACATTTGTAGCACTGCGTCATCGTAATTTTCGCCTTTTTTGGTTTGGTCAACTTATTTCATTGACCGGCACCTGGATGCAGTCCATAGGCCAGGCCTGGCTTGTCCTGGAATTAACCCATAGCGCCTTGTTACTCGGCGTTGTAGGGGCACTACAATTTTTGCCAGTAATGCTACTCTCGCTTTTCGGCGGAGTTCTGGCCGACCGTTTACCAAAACGCAAAGTACTTTTATTCACGCAATCATTCGCAATGCTGCAAGCAACTATACTCTGGATTCTCGTGGCAACAGGCCATGTGCAAATCTGGGAAGTATTAGTGCTGGCAAGCTTGCTAGGTCTTACCAACTCGATTGATATGCCAACGCGCCAGGCTTTTGTGGTTGAAATGGCAGGGCGCGAAGACTTACCGAATGCTATAGCGTTGAACTCCTCGCTTTTTAACATGGCGCGTGTCGTCGGCCCCGGACTCGGTGGCCTCATCATCGCATGGCTCGGTGTCGCACCACTTTTCCTGCTCAACGCAATCAGTTTTATCGCCGTAATCATAGGACTCGCCCTGATTAGGATGAACGACCTATACGCATTGGCAAAACGCTCAACATCGAAAGGAAAAGCATCAAAGCAGAGCACGTTGCAAAGCTTGCGAGAAGGCCTGGCATACGTCGCCCGTACTCCTTCCGTGTTACTGGTTATAGCAGTCATTGGCGTAATTTCTCTGTTTGGCATTAACTTCAATGTCATACTGCCACTTTTTGCGACAGATGTGCTGCATTCTGGAGCAATGGGATTCGGCTTCCTTTCTGCGGCTTTTGGACTTGGATCGTTGTTCTCAGCTCTCTGGCTGGCATGGGGGAATCGTAGACCTAGCATACAGCATTTATTAACTGGCGCAATGGCATTCTGTGTACTCGAAATCTTTTTCGCGCTTTCACACCTGTACGTGCTCTCTCTCGTATTGATAGCAGCAGTTGGATTTGCCCAGATAGTCTTCTCGGCAACCGCGAATACAACATTGCAGACGGTCACACCTGACTACCTGCGCGGCAGAGTGATGAGCGTCTATATGGTTGTCTTTGCAGGAAGTGTCCCTCTAGGAAATCTTTTTACTGGAGGAATGGCACACCTATATGGCGCACCCATCGCCCTGTTGATTGGCGCATGTTTGAGCCTGATCGCAGCAATTGCTGGCTGGATACTACGCTCACAAGCGGAGAAAAGTCTTGCAGAAGCCTCACTTATCCCTTCATAGATGGCGGATGTTGCCACTCACTATTGCCCCACAGCAATATCATATCGATTTGAGCGAGCAACTACTTAAGACAGCATCGCCAGAAGAACCAGCAACACTCTACTGGTCTCAGGCAGAGTATGCAGGACTTGTATTGGGATTTTCCCAAAAGCAAAGTATGCTCAATCCAGCAACTGTGGCTACTCAGACACTCCCTATCTATCATCGACGCGCAGGTGGGACGGCGGTACTGGTAGGTCCGGGATTGCTCAGTTTGGATGTTATATTGCCACCAGGGCATCCATTGATATTAACTGATATTGTAGAATCATACCGCTGGCTTGGAACAGTGTGGGTAATAACATTGGGACGTTTAGGCGTTGAAACACACATAGTGCTACCACAAGAAGTGCATGCGCTACGAGCTATGCTTAAACAAGAAGAAACTAAAAAAGTTGAATCTATCCTGAGCCGTGCTTGTTTCGGCTCACTGTCGTCATATGAAGTGACTGCTGAAAAGCGTAAAGTCGTAGGATTCGATATGATTCGTCGCCGCACAGGTAGCCTGTTACAAGCAGGTTTGCTACTCAAATGGGAAACCGAGCCACTGGTAGAACTACTGGGTCACACTATTGAAGAACAGGCCATTTTGCGTGAACAGCTACCTGAACGCGCAGTGGGATTAGACACACTGGCAGGCCGCACCATATCAGCATCGGAGGTGATCTCCTCGTTCGAAGAAGCGCTTTCTGAGATGGAATGATTTCTTAGTCTACAAAGGACCTGGCCCTTGACACCTGCATCATCTGCATCCTATAACAAAACAAGCTATACTTCTCTTAAAGAACAATGTTCTGAAACAATTGAAAGGTTAGATCAACATGGCAGATAGAAAAGCTCCTGGCGCATTACAAGTAATCAAAACTCCTGATTATGAGGCTATGGTGATTGGAGCGCATCCAGATGATGACGACTTCGGCGCTGGAGGAACAAGTGCGTTATGGGCCAAGCAAGGCAAGAAGATTGTATGGGTGGTGCTGACTGATGGAGCAGAAGGAAGCGAGGTTCCAGCGCTGATTGATACCGAATTGATGCTCTCACGCGAACAAGAACAGCGTATGGCTTGTGAAGTGCTTGGTGTTCAGACTGTTGAATTTTTGCGTTTCCCGGATGGACATTTGACCAACAGTGAAGCGGCTCGAAAAGCCGTCGTGCGGCTGATTCGTAAATATCGTCCACGTGTAGTTATCACACATGACCCGACTCAGCATTTTTACGCACCCGATCCAAATGAAAAACCTGACGACACGGCATACCTTAATCATCCTGACCATCGAGCCACCGGCAATATTGTCTTTGACGCCATCTTTCCTGCTGTCGGTAATCCACGTTCTTACCGTGAACTGCTATCTGAAGGTTTCCCGCCATACCAGGTTCACGAACTTTACCTTTTCTTCACTGGGGAAGACAACACATATATTGATATTAGTGAGACCATCGAACTCAAGGCTAGAGGGCTACAATGTCATGTCACTCAGTTTGGTCCAGAGGCAGATATGTTGGAGATGATCAGCAAATGGGGGGCCGAGACTGCTAAAGCGGCAAAAGAGAAGAAAGGCCTTGAGATGCAGTATGCAGAGGCGTTTCGTAGAATCAAGCTGTATATACCCAAACAAGAAGAGCACGAATTAAAGAAAGAAGCCGAATTGGAAGCGTAGCAAGTGATTTCCAACTCCCTGGGCAATCCTTTCGAACGCCCAGGGAAGTTATTTTCTCCCTACTGCGGTGTCATGATTGCATAGAAGCCTTCCCACCAATTCAGGAATTGAGCACGCGAAAGTGAATGGCGATTCCAGCTGGATGAATCGGCAAGATTCACAATGTTGCTATTTCCGCCCGTCACAACGACAAGGTGACCTCCAGCATATCTATCTGGAGGGAAGCTCACAATTACAGGCTCTCCCTGATTGGCAATATTGATGATCTGGTCAAGAGATAGATTGTGACCCCATGTCGTTTTGAAGCCAAAATGGGCAGAGGTTCGCTGTATCCCTACATCTTCTAATAACCCCAATTGAGGAGTAATTTCACCTATCTGTGCTTCGACCTTCAGTACATCCGATATCTGGTAATGATGGCCATAGGAGTTGAATACCTCTGTCATTGCGGCGGTCGAACAGGCAGAATACGCCCATAGATTAAATTCTTGTGTTGAGTTATATTGCGCTGGATCGAGTTGGCTGATACGTACGAGACTTTGTGATGCATGAAAGTTAAGTGGCTGATTCGTTGATTTTTGAGGTGCACTCAGGTTGGACAGGAGTAGGCTAATAAGTGCTTGATGGGGGAGAACTAAATTCAATGCATAAATGCCAAGAATGAAAATGGAAACAAGGCCGATAGTGATTATAGACCAGGGTACCGGCTCTCCTGTGCGACGCCACCTGATGTGTTCAAATACCGCTGAAGCTGAAATATATCTTGCAGTACGGATTTCACGTCCTACGCTAAGGTGACTAGAGCGAACTGGCACAGGCTCAACAGGACGCCGCCGAGCTACTGGCAACGGACGATCGATGTACCTTCGACCTGATGGTACTGCATCAACGACGCTTCTCCTTGCAAAAGGTACTGGATCGACAATACGACTCTTTGTTGAAGGTACTGGTTCAAGCATCCGTTTTCTGCCCATTGGTACTGCATCAATAACGCGACTACCTCTGCGCGCTACTACAAACTCAGGTTGCTGAATGCGTACTTGCGGTTTCGTGGAAAGAAAAAAGCCAATCATCGTGACGATGAGGGCAATTACAAGCAGCATGAGCAGGAGAACGAACATAAATACAGACTCCTAGCTATCAGGTGAGTAATAAATATCAGTTCGATTGAGTACAATTTAGAAAAATTATAACATATGATATCAGCTAAAACAACGGATATTTTGCACGGTTTTGCTGAAACAGAATCTCTACAATCTATTGCGGCCTGCTTACTCGTCTGGTATGCTATATACTGTTGAGTAAGGCCGTGAAATTGTCACTCTATGTAAGGATGAGTCGTGTTGAGTATGTACCTGTAGTCAACAAGAGCAAAAACGCAATCTTGAGATGTACTTTTAACGTCTAGACCAACATTTACGGAGCTATACAAGATGATCTTACAGCCAAACACCAGACGCGCTCGTGGCCTTGCGGCAATGAGCCCTGAACGTCGACGAGAGATTGCCAGTATGGGCGGACGTACCTCGCAGGCCCGTGGGACTGCTCATCAGTGGACGGCGGAGGAAGCTTCCGCCGCGGGTAAGAAAGGAAGCGCACGCTACGCACTCAAAAAAGCGGAGATGAGTAGATCCGCTCAGTGATCTACGCCCTCAATAGCCGCCGCTGCGACAGTATCCCCTCGGGCTGCTGCCCAGCGCAGAACTTCTCCCGCGAGGTAGAGTGAGCCGGTCGCGCAAATCAGGTCGCTGCTCTGTGCTATGTCAAGGGCAAGGTTCATGGCAGCACGACTATCCTGTGTTGTATATATCTCTACATCCGGTGCATGCTCGGCAAAAGCTGCCTGCATACTTTCTATGGTTGCAGCACGAGGATTCATCATGCGAGTAAGTACTACTACATCAACGTCCTTTAAGGCTTTTGCTATTCCGACCAGATCCTTGTCACGTGCAAGGCTCAGCACTAAAATCAGTCGATGCAGTGCAAATGAGTCGCGCAAAGCCTGTAACAGTTTTTCCATAGAATCGGCATTATGCGCACCGTCAACGACGACTGTGGGATTGTGCTCTACGACATCGATACGCGCAGGCCAGCGTACATTACGCAAACCATCGCGTAACGCCTGCTCATCCCAAGATATGCCCTGTTTGCTTAATGCATCTAAAGTAGCCAGAGCAAGTGTAGCGTTTTCTAGTTGATGTCGACCCGCCAGCGGTATTTCCAACCACCTATACTCTTGTTCGGGTGTCCAGACCGTAAAGCGCTGATGTTCTTCAGTACGTTCTTCCAACTGATAGCGGTAGCTAATCGCTGGTAGGCGCCCTTCTTCAACATCAGTCTGGGCCGGATCAGCCTCGGAGGCGCCAATGCGTATCATATGGGCATGTTGTCTCTGGCACACAGACTGTATTGCACGTAGCGCTTCAGGAGACCGTGCTGAAGTGACTACTACACCATCCGGCTTGATAATACCTGCCTTTTCGGTAGCAATTTCTGTCAATGTTTCACCCAAAATCTGCATATGATCGTAACTGATCGAGGCAATCACAGAGACTAGAGGATGTGTGACATTGGTGGCATCCAGGCGTCCACCCAGGCCAACTTCTATTACTGCATGTTGCACGTGCTGCTGATGAAAGTAATACAATGCGAGAGCCGTAGCTACTTCATAGGTTATGAACGGGCCAAACTCTCGACTCTGTTGTATCTCTTCGGCAGCAGCACGCACTACCGGTACCAATGCTGCAACTTCGTCTTCGCTAATGAGATGTCCCTCGACACGCATGCGCTCGCGAAACGTATGCAGATCAGGTTGTGTATAGAGGCCGGTTCGTACCCCGGCTTCACGTAAGACTCGTTCCACGAAAGCCGCGGTTGATCCTTTTCCTTTTGTACCCGCGATTAATGTGTTGGTATAGCTGAGTTGCGGATTACCAAGCGCCTCGAGGAGTCGGGACTCGCGTCTCAAATTTTCTTCGGGATTGCGAGTGAAATGGCCGCTGCGCTCAAAATCGCTAAGGCTGTAAAGATAGGCTAATGCTTCTTGATAGTTCACCAGATTTCAAACCTTTTTGGATAAAAAAAATTAGATAAATCACCTGCTTCGCAAGTAAGATGTTCTCATCATATCACAATTGAAAGTGCGTCCTTCTCGGCAGATTCTCATCATTGTAGCCCATGTTCAACATATATTTCCCAGTAATATGTTACACTGGCTTCTGTTGACAGAAATCCTCTCTTGACGCAAAATGCACATATCAGTATCTAAGGAAAATGAAAACGATGAGTGAGACAACTGACTTAAAAGCACGACGCAGCAGTACACCCCCTGCTCGCAGTTGTCATGAATGCAGCGAAGAAGCTCTTGGAAGATGCCCTGATTGCCATAAAGGTTTATGTATGGATCATTTTTCAAGAATGCTTCATTCTCCTTGTGCTCAACAGTATATGAAACAAGTGCAAACACACGTCTGCTATGTTTGTGGTACCCAGGTCTATCCTGATCAATGGTCCTTATCACGAACAACTCATCGCATCGATAATTTCAGTTGTAACGGATGCAGACGCTATATTTGTGACGAACAACATACTAAAGTCAAAGGCGAACAAGTCTCAGTTGTACGTGAAGGATTACGAGGCCATCGTTATCAAGTTACCTCCCGCTACTGCGAACTTTGCGCTCCCCTATCCCGCATCGGAGGCATCAATGGTCTGGCACGCCTGATTGTGCTTGCTGGAACGATAATTGCAGGTATTTTTTTCTATGTACATCCTTAATAATACCAATTTGGAGGAATAGGCAGAAACACTACATGTATCTGCTTCGAAATAGTATGTCATTAACGCCAACCATACAATCCACGCTACTACGTTATCAAACTGAAATACTCTCATCACTCCAAAACGCTATTAAGCGAACACATGCCAACTCGACACTTCATGAGGTGAGCAATCTTGCACCCTTCTATGGGCAAATGCAGTACCATCTTGGTTGGGTAGACACCAATTTTTCACCCTTGTCTAGCAACCCCGGCAAATTGTTACGCCCGACATTACTTCTCCTGGCATATGAAGCCGCTGGTACATATAATCCTGATGCCGAAACAGCGCATCCTGATTCAAGTCATTTAAGCCGTGCGCTTCCAGCAGCCGCATCGGTTGAGTTAACCCATAATTTTACCTTGATTCACGACGATATTGAAGACGGAGATAGCGAGCGCCGCCACCGCTCAACACTCTGGAACGTCTGGGGCATTCCACAGGCGATCAATACTGGCGATGGTATGTTTGCGCTTGCTCGTTACGCACTCTGGGATGTAGTGGATGAAGGAGTGGATCCCGCCATCGCTGTCCAACTAGGTGCTGTGCTTGACAAGGCTTGCCTTGTGCTTGCAGAGGGCCAGTACCTCGACATCAGCTTTGAAAATCGGGATGATATATCCGTTGCGATGTACGTGGATATGATTGGCCGTAAGACTGCCACATTGATGGGTTGCGCCGCCGAGATGGGAGCACTGTTAGGGACACGGGAAGCAGAAACTATTTTTCGTTTAAGAAGCTTCGGATTTTCCATTGGCATAGCTTTTCAGGTACGCGATGACTTGCTTGGAGTCTGGGCCAGTACTGAGGAGCTAGGCAAGACACCGGCGGGCGATATTTATCGCCGTAAAAAGAGTTTACCCGTCTTGCATGCGCTAGAATATGCAGAAGCATCCGATCAGCAGTTTTTACGCCAGTTCTATGCACAAAAGACACCCATTACAAGTACACAGGTCGAGGAAATATTGGCAATTTTTGAGCGCACACATACCAAAGAGTATTGCTGTTCGTTCCTGATCGAGCAGTGTCGAATGGCGCATGAAGCACTTGCGAATGTCCCACGTAACTCAAATGCTGTTGCCAACCGTGCAATCAGTGATATGGAAACGTTAGTACATTTTGTCGAGGAGATTGCAAAAGGATAAACCTCCTCAGTTCAAGCCCCAGATCGACACACTATTACCTGAAGCCGTTGCCACCTGTTTGCTGTCTGCTGACCAGGCAAGTGCCAGTACCGGCGCATTGTGGAGTACCTTCAGCAGTGGAGTTTGACTCTGCGCCGTGTACCAGATTGCCAGCATACCATCATCTCCTCCTGTGGCCAGGAAACGAGCATCTGGAGACCATGCCAACGCACGTACATGACCTTCGTGAGCATGCAATCGCTGCGGCACATCCAGGCACTGGGTTCCAAAGCCGGCCTGTTGCTGTTGCTGGCACACAAGTCCATCCCAGAGACGTACTATTCCATCATCTCCACCAACAGCTAGCTGTCCACCTGACGATGCGAAAGAAACGGCACGCATGGGAAGTTGGGCATCCATAAAAAAGCCATGTACCTGTTGACCATTTTCAGCATTCCAGACACGCACGACACCACCATGCGAAGAGGTGCTCACCGTCTGCCCATCCGACGCCCAGGAAGCGGATTCGATCGCGGTAGTATGCCCGGTAAAAATAGTTTGTGGAGTATAAGAGGTTGTATTCCAAACAACGGCCTGTTTATCCAACCCACCTGAAACCAACCATGCAGGCTGTCTGGTCGACCAGGCGAGAGTTGAAACCGCAGCAGTATGTATTTGTGCAGGTTGGGCCAGCACAGTCCCGTTCAAAGGATTTAGGAACATCACCTGGTTTGCCGCTCCTACCGCGAGTTGCTGACCATCTGGCGACCATGCTACACTATGCACAGCGCCCGCTTGTCCCCTTTGTACTTGCACAGTACCATTCGAGTCCCAGATGAGCATTTGAGCATCATTCGCTCCACTTGCCAACATTTTGCCATTAGGAGCCCAAGTTACCGAGCGAACAGTTTGTTGATGTTGCGAAAAGACCAGTATGGATGTTGCCTTCGTAGGCACAGCCTGTTGTGTCACCACTGGATGAGTTTGTAAAGGTTTCGCCGGCGCATGCATCAGTGCCGGCAATAGTGTAGATTTAGTAACCAGTGAGCGATAGGCAGCATATCCTAAGCCGAGACCACCAGCACCCAGGGCAGCTCCGCTTAGTACTAAAAATGCCCTGCGCGTCCAGCGGCGACTTTTCCTCCTCTGTCCAACAACCGGAAACGAAGCAGAAGTATCTTTGCCAAGTACAGGAAAGCTCTCAACATCTGTCATTGTCTGTGAAGAATAGAAAGAAGGTTGAGCAAGCACCGGCTCACTTTGAAACAACGTTGCAACTGAACCATTCATCACATACGAATCCAGAGTGAGCTTAGCGCCAGGATCAACACCGGACGCATCTAAACTCTTGTTATCTGGCAAACTGGGCCACCGGAGGGATAGCGCAAGATGTAAACAAGTTTATTGCCAAAGAGGTCAGTTTGTGGCAATTTTAACTCTTCAACAATTGCGGGCACAAGCGCAGCAATAGGTGCGGTAGCAACCACTTCCATAGGACGCACTGCTCCATATGCATTCTCCTCTATCAAAATCTGTACTGTTCGCAATTGTAACTCCCCCCTTTATCTGAATTTACAACACGCCAAAGTGTACCATGTTATATCTTTTTTGTTCAGCTTTATGGGGCAAATAGGCTATCTATCATAGAACTTCGGGATTTTTTCACCATACGAAGCAAACCATACGAACCATCAAATGTGAGATTTAGCCAGCAATAGACGCATATCTATCGTATTAATTTTGATGTACTGAAGGTGCCTCTCTATGCTAAATCAAAAATCTCGGATCTTTTGCCTACTCGTACTCACCTTGATCTTCTTACTTCCTAACACTGTCAATGCTACTTCTTTTAAATCCATTCATCATGAGCAAGCATCAGCAGATTTCCCTACAGTCGATCCCAACTATATTTATGACCAGCTTTTTTATATGGTTACCCACTTTCAGCGTCGTGAAGCGGGTTACGATAACAATTTAGCTGTTAACTTGAATGGGCATGACGAATTTGCTGCATATTGGACACAGGAGATGCAACATAATTTAGCTGGTTTTGGGGTACAGGTGAGACGAGATGAATTTTCCGTACAGGGCTGGCGAGGGCGTCCAGCTACAGTTCCAGCCTTCAATGTAGAAGTCACCGTTCCCGGTATCTCTCACCCCGAGCAGGTGGTTGTTATCGGCTGTCACTATGATGGAGAAGCCGGTTCAACACAATCAGCGAACGATGATGCCAGCGGCTGTGCCATCGAACTGGGAGTAGCAAGGGCAATGGGAGAATATTGGCGCAATCACCAACTCTATCCAACGCGGACACTGCGTTTTGTAATTTTTGACGCGGAAGAACAAGGTCTATTCGGCTCATTCCACTACCTGAATAGCACAATTAACGGTGATGTAAAGAACCTCGTTGCAATGATCAACGAAGAGCAGAACGGTATTGCTTATCCCCTGCGTTACCTCGGACAATTGTCAAATCCAATTCTACCTTTCTACATCGACATGTCACCATTACAGAGCAACCAACTGTATGCGCATCAAGACCAGCTTTCACAACAGCAAAAAGACAATATCTCACATTTCCGGTCATTAATGCAGCAAGCTGTCATCGCCTCGTTCGAGCAGTTCCAGAAGATGGGATACCAGATGCTGTCGTATTATACCAGCAATCAGCAGAACGTTTTTCAACCCATTTTTACACCAGACCAGT
>Ga0210409_10006594_pt1 | contig 12046 bp, 13 predicted proteins | sample IncBWH17MmetaG_FD_161649 | JGI IMG/M metagenome (GOLD analysis project Ga0210409, IMG submission 161649) | Forest soil microbial communities from Barre Woods Harvard Forest LTER site, Petersham, Massachusetts, United States - Inc-BW-H-17-M | ecosystem: Environmental > Terrestrial > Soil >...
ACTTGAAGTCGAAAGGCGTCAAGCAGGAAGACATCATGATCAACTACACGCCGTTCGGTCATAGTGACTGGCAGACCATCGTGGCTGACATCAAGAAGTTCGGCTCGGCTGGCAAGAAGACCGCGGTGGTCTCGACCATCAACGGCGACGCCAACGTTCCCTTCTACAAGGAACTCGGCAACCAGGGCGTCAAGGCGACCGATATCCCGGTGGTGGCGTTCTCGGTGGGTGAAGAAGAGCTCGCCGGCATCGACACCAAGCCGCTGCTCGGCCATCTCGCCGCCTGGAACTACTTCGAGTCGATCAAGACGCCTGCGAACGAGAAGTTCATCAAGGACTGGCAGGCCTACACCAAGAACCCGAAGCGCACCACCAACGATCCGATGGAGGCCCACGTCATCGGCTTCAACATGTGGGTCAAGGCGGTGGAAAAGGTGAAGTCGACCGATGCGGACAAGGTGATCGACGCGCTGCCCGGCACCGAAGCGCCGAACCTGACCGGCGGCATCTCGAAGATGCTGCCGAACCACCACATCACCAAGCCGGTGTTCATCGGCGAAATCAAGGGCAACGGCCAGTTCGACGTGGTGTGGAAGACCCCTGGCCTGGTGGCCGGCGACGCATGGTCGAAGGAGCTGGAAGGCTCCAAGGACCTGATCGGCGACTGGGTCGGCAAGAAGTGCGGCAACTACAACGTCAAGACCAACAAGTGCGGCGGTCAGGGCTCCTGACTACCGATGTGACCGGAGAAGGCGGCGATGCCGCCGCCTTCTCTCTACTTCTGCCGGGGTAGCGCAGTGCCTGCCAACGTCCTCTTTCGCCTTCGCGCGCTCGCGCTCTCGATTGCGTTGATCGCGTTCGCGCTGCCGGCGTTCGCCGGAGCCTTCCAGGACGCGGTCGGCAAGTTCGCCAATGACGATTTTTCCGACACCGAGGAAGCGATCGGCGCGGTCGCGACGTCGGGCAATCCGCTCGCCTTTGCGATCATCAGCGCGTTGCAGGACGGCCGCCTGACGGCCGATCCCGACAGCAAGAAAGTCTACCTCACCGACCCCGACGGCAAGTCGATCGACGCCGCAACCGGCGCAGCCGTCGCGAGCGTCCCCGACAGCGCCAGCGCCGTGCGGCTCAATAACCGCCTGCGCCGCACCGTCGAGGCTGCGCTCGGCGGCCTGACGCTGTTGTCGCCCGATCCCGCCAAGCGGATTGCGGCTGCGCAATCGGTCTTCAAAACCCATGACGAGACATTCCTGCCGGTCGTCGATGGCGCGCTGGCCAAGGAAACCAACAAGGCCGCCAAGCTTGCTTTCTCCGAGGCGCGCGCGGCCATCCTGCTGTTCAAATCCGATGCCACCGACGTCGAGAAGCTAGAGGCCATCGCCACCATCAAGGCGCGCGGCGACCAGGAGGCGCTGGCGCTGTTGAACGATATCGGCGGCGATCAGCCGCCCGCGATTGCCAAGGCCGCGGTGGCCGCGATCGCCGCGATCCAGAGCAATCTTTCGCTGTGGTCGGCGGTGCAGAATGCCTGGTACGGCCTGTCGCTCGGTTCGGTTCTGCTGCTTGCGGCGATTGGCCTTGCCATCACCTTCGGCGTGATGGGCGTCATCAACATGGCCCATGGCGAGATGGTGATGATCGGGGCCTATGTTACCTTCTTGGTGCAGGAGACCATCCGCACAAGCCATCCCGGCCTGTTCGATTATTCGCTGCTGATCGCGGTTCCCCTGGCCTTCCTGGTCGCCGGCGGCATCGGTGTCTTGATCGAGCGCAGTATCATCCGCTTTCTCTACGGCCGCCCGCTGGAAACGCTGCTCGCGACCTGGGGCCTGTCGCTGGTGCTGCAACAGGCGGTGCGCACCATGTTTGGTCCGACCAACCGCGAGGTCGGCAACCCCTCCTGGATGAGCGGCGCGTTCGATCTCGGACAGATCACGATCACCTACAACCGGCTCTGGATCCTCTGCTTCACGCTCGCGGTGTTCGCGATCCTGCTTGCGATGCTGCGCTTTACCGCGCTTGGCCTCGAGATGCGGGCGGTGACGCAGAACCGCCGGATGGCGGCGTCGATGGGGATCGCGACCTCGCGCGTGGATGCGCTGACCTTCGGTCTCGGCTCCGGCATCGCCGGGATTGCAGGCGTGGCGCTGTCGCAGATCGACAATGTCAGCCCCAATCTCGGCCAGAGCTACATCATCGACAGCTTCATGGTGGTGGTGTTCGGCGGCGTCGGCAATTTGTGGGGCACGCTGGTCGGCGCCTTCACGCTCGGCATCGCCAACAAATTCCTCGAGCCGGTCGCGGGCGCCGTGCTCGGCAAGATCGCCATTCTCGTGCTCATCATCCTGTTCATCCAGAAACGCCCGCGCGGCCTGTTCGCGCTGAAGGGGCGGGCGGTGGAAGCATGATATCGCACGTGCTGACGCGCTCGCTGGATCGCGCCGCGACGATGTTCGTGCTGGTTGTCGCCGCGTTCGGCGTGCTGATCCCGCTGTCGAACCTGCTGTTGCCGTCGGGTTCGGCGTTCCAGGTGCCGACCTATCTGGTGGCGCTGTTTGGCAAATATGTTTGCTACGCGATTCTCGCGCTCGCGATCGACCTGATCTGGGGCTATTGCGGCATTCTCTCGCTCGGCCACGGTGCGTTCTTCGCGCTCGGCGGCTATGCGATGGGCATGTATCTGATGCGCCAGATCGGCAGCCGCGGCGTCTACGGCAATCCGATACTGCCCGACTTCATGGTGTTCCTGAATTACCCAAAACTGCCCTGGTACTGGAACGGTTTTGATATGTTCTGGTTCGCCGCGTTGATGGTTGTGCTGGCTCCGGGCCTGCTCGCATTCTGCTTCGGCTGGCTGGCATTTCGCTCCCGCGTCACCGGCGTCTATCTCTCGATCATTACGCAAGCCATGACCTACGCGTTGCTGCTGGCATTTTTCCGCAACGATTTCGGTTTCGGCGGCAACAACGGCCTCACCGATTTCAAGGATATTCTCGGCTTCAACGTGCAGGCCGACGGCACCCGCGCCGCCCTGCTCGCGCTGAGTTGCCTTGCGCTGATTGTCGGCTTTCTGATCTGCCGCGCGGTCGTGACCTCGAAACTCGGCAAGGTCCTGATCGCGGTGCGCGATGCGGAGTCGCGCACGCGCTTTCTCGGCTACCGCGTCGAATCCTACAAGCTGTTCGTCTTCACGCTGTCGGCCTGCATGGCGGGCGTGGCCGGCGCGCTCTACGTGCCGCAGGTCGGCATCATCAATCCATCCGAATTCGCGCCGGGTAACTCGATCGAAGCGGTGATCTGGGTCGCGGTCGGCGGCCGCGGCACGCTGACCGGCGCTGCGCTCGGCGCTATCGTCGTCAATTACGCCAAAACCTATTTCACGTCCGGCCCATTGGCGCCGTACTGGCTGTTCATGCTGGGTGCGCTGTTCATCCTGGTGACGCTGCTGTTGCCGAAGGGCATTGTCGGCACCTTCAATGCCTGGTCGGCGCCGTGGAAGGCGCAACGCCTCCTGGTGAACGCCGAGAGCGCGGCGCGCGAAGACGGCGTCAGCGAACCGAACCCGGCGGAGTGATCGCATGAACGTCATGGACAGCCGCGCCACTTCCGCACTGCTTTACCTCGATGGCGTGCATGTCTCGTTCGACGGCTTCCACGCCATCAACAATCTGTCGCTGGCGCTCGAACCCGGCGAGATGCGCGCCATCATCGGTCCCAACGGCGCCGGCAAGACCACGATGATGGACATCATCACCGGCAAGACCAGGCCGGACGAGGGCACGGTGCTGTTCGACGGCGTCACCGACCTGACCCGGCTCGACGAGACCCGCATTGCCGAACTCGGCATCGGCCGGAAATTCCAGAAACCGACGGTGTTCGAGAGCCAGACCATCGAGGACAATTTGCTGCTCGCCCTCAACGTCGATCACGGCGTCAAGGGCACGCTGTTCTGGCGCGAAAGCAAGGGCGAGACCGAACGCATCGAGCGGGTGCTGGAAACCATCCGCCTCACCGGCGCGCGCAACCGCCTGGCAGGAAGCCTGTCGCACGGCCAGAAGCAATGGCTCGAGATCGGCATGCTGCTGGCGCAGGATCCGAAACTGCTCCTGGTCGACGAGCCGGTCGCGGGCATGACCGACGTCGAAACCCATCAGACCGCGGAACTGCTCAAGGCGATCAACAAGGAAAAGACGGTCATGGTCGTCGAGCACGACATGACCTTCGTCCGCGAGCTCGGCGTCAAGGTGACCTGCCTGCACGAAGGCACCGTGCTGGCGGAGGGAACCATCGATCAGGTCTCGTCGAACGAGCGGGTGATCGAAGTGTATCTGGGACGCTGAGGCCATGCTCGATGTGAAAGACATCAACCTCTATTACGGCGCGGCGCAGGCGCTGCGCGGCGTCTCGCTGAAGGCCGAGGCCGGCAAGGTGACGTGCGTCTTGGGGCGCAACGGCGTCGGCAAGACCTCGCTGCTGCGCGCCATGGTCGGCCAATATCCGATTGCGTCGGGCTCCATCACCTTCGAGGGTGCCGACATCACAGGCTTAAGGCCTTATGAGCGGGCGCGAAAGGGCATCGGCTTCGTGCCGCAGGGCCGCGAGATTTTTCCGCTGCTGACGGTGGAGGAAAATCTCAAGACCGGGTTTGGACCGTTGAAGCGCGACGACCGCTATATTCCCGACGACGTGTTCTCGCTGTTTCCGGTGCTGCAATCGATGCTCGGCCGCCGTGGCGGCGACCTGTCCGGCGGCCAGCAGCAACAGCTTGCGATCGGCCGCGCCCTGGTGATGCGGCCAAAACTATTATTGCTCGACGAGCCGACCGAGGGCATTCAGCCGTCGATCATCAAGGACATTGCACGGGCGATCTCGTACTTGCGCAATCTCGGCAACATCGCGATCGTGCTGGTCGAACAATATCTCGACTTTGCCTGCGAGCTCGGCGACAGTTTCGCGGTCATGGACCGCGGCGCGGTGAAATATTCCTGCGATCGCGCGGGCCTCGACGCGAGCGAAATCAGTCGCCAGATGGCGCTATAGATCAACGGCGCGGCCGCGAGAAGCCGTACAAGGGAGGATGGATGCGGACTGAGCCTTCAAACGCATCTTCAAAGGTGTTCGCGGCCAACCGTGCGCGGGGCGCCGTCGCATTCGACGTGCAGCTAAAGGACGGCGTTACGCGCCGCCGCCACCTGCATGAGTCCGGCTCGCTGCGCGTGCGCTTTCCCTCCCCCGAAGAAGTTGGCCTCGCAGCGGTATTCGTCAATACGGCGGGCGGCGTCGCCGGCGGCGACCGCTTTGATGTCGATATCGCGGCCGGCGAAGGATCGCGCCTCGTCGTCACGACGGCGGCGGCTGAAAAAATCTATCGCGCGGCTGGCCCCGCCGCCGAGCTCAATATCGCGCTGAAGGCGGCCAGCGGCGCGCATCTTTCATGGCTGCCGCAGGAAACCATCCTGTTCGACCGGGCGCGGATATCGCGGCGTATCGACATCGACCTGGCAGAGGGCGCCTCGCTGCTGCTGTGCGAGATCGTCGTGTTCGGCCGCGCGGCGATGGGGGAGCGCATGCGGAGTGGCGAATTCGTCGATCGCTGGCGCCTCCGGTATGGCGGCAGGCTGGCGTTCGCCGAAACCGTGCGGCTCGACGGCGATATCGGCGAAAAGCTTGGCTGTCCCGCAATCGCAAAGGGCGGCGCGGCGATCGGCACGGCGCTGATTGTGCCCGGCGGTGAGGTTTTGCTGGAGCGGATCCGCGAGGCTGCGGATAGCTTTGCGGGAGAGGTCGGAATCTCCGCCTGGAATGGCTTTGCAATGGCGCGCTTCTGTGCCCAAGATGCCGCGAGGCTTCGCGCCGACATGGTCGCAGTGCTCGGCCGCGCCAGCGCTGTGCGGCTACCGCGGCTTTGGCTCAATTAGGTTTCGATCAACAGGCCTGCTCAAAATCATCAGAGTGTTCGGATGAATCTTTCCCCCCGCGAAAAGGACAAGCTTCTGATTTCGATGGCGGCCATGGTGGCGCGGCGACGGCTGGAGCGCGGCGTCAAGCTCAATCATCCCGAAGCTATCGCCATTATCTCCGACTTTATCGTCGAGGGCGCGCGCGACGGCCGCACCGTGGCCGATCTGATGCAGGCCGGCGCGCAGGTCTTGACCCGAGCCCAGGTGATGCCCGGCATTCCTGAAATGATCCACGACATCCAGGTCGAAGCGACCTTTCCCGACGGAACCAAACTCGTCACCGTGCATGAGCCGATCCGCTAGTCATCGTCATTCCGGGGCGGTCCGCAGAACCGAACCCGGAATCCAGAGGTTATGAATTTCGAGATTCCGGGTTCGATGCTGCGCATCGCCCCGGAATGACAGAGGAAGAAAACAGATGATCCCCGGTGAACTCTTCATCAAGGACGGCGAGATCGAGCTTAACGCCGGCCGCAAGACCGTGACGCTTTCCGTCGCCAACTCGGGCGACCGCCCGATCCAGGTCGGCTCGCACTATCATTTCTTCGAAACCAATCCGGCGCTGAAATTCGACCGCAAGAAAGCCCGCGGCATGCGGCTCGATATCGCCGCCGGCACCGCGGTGCGGTTCGAACCGGGGCAGACCCGCGACGTGCAGCTTGTCGCGCTGGCTGGAAAACGTACCATCTACGGTTTTCGCGGCGACGTGATGGGAAAGCTGTGACTCCATGAGTGTCGCGGCGCTCATCGCCTTCATCGTCACCAGCCTGGCCTTGGACTTCACGCCGGGCCCTGCCGTGCTTAAGGTGGTGGGCGACAGCATGGCGCATGGCTGGCAGCGCACACAGCCAAGCATCGCCGGCATCCTGGTTGCGAATGCCGTCTATTGCCTACTGTCGGCCGCAGGATTGGCCGCCCTGGTGCTGGCGTTCCCGGTGCTGTTCGATTTTATCAAATGGATGGGCATGCTCTATCTCGGCTGGATCGGCTTGCGGTCGCTTCAAGCGGCGCTGTTCACTTCGGAAGTGCGCCCTGGGCCCACGCCGGTCTCGACACCGGGACGCTTGTTCTATTCGAGTTTCGTGCTGCAGGGTGCCAATCCGAAGGCAGTACTCTACTACGTGGCCATCCTCCCGGCGTTCGCCGGCGACAGCGAGCACGCGGCAAAATGGTTTCTGTTGCTGGGTATGCTCGAAATCGCAATGGAATATCCGGCTCTGCTTTTCTATTCACTCGTCGGCGGCGGCCTGTCCACCTTTGCGTCTCGCCGGTTGCAGCGCGCGCTTGACGCGTTAGCCGGTGTGGCCGTGATCGGCGCGGCTGCGATGGTCGCGCGCTCCTCGCTGCAGCAGCGGTGAAGCGATGATGCTAAACGGCGTCCGCCTCGTCTCCGAAGCCGCCGAGCTTGCGGCGCGCCGCCACAACGGCATGGCGCGCAAGGGGCGCAGCAACGAGCCCTATATCAATCACCTTGCCGAGGTTGCAAACCTGATTGCGGCTGCGACCGATGGCGCGGATGCCGAGCTTGTCGCCGCCGGCTGGCTGCATGACACGATCGAGGACACGCAAACCACGCGCGAAGAGCTGGCGCAAGAGTTCAGCGCGCGCGTCGCAGCGCTTGTGGTCGAGGTCACCGACGACATGACCTTGCCCAAGAGCGAGCGCCGGCGGCTGCAGGTGCTGGACGCTCCGAAAAAATCGCCGACCGCCAAACTGATCAAGATCGCCGACAAGATCAGCAATATCCGCGCCCGCGTCTTGCCGGAGCCGACGCCGGAGCAGCGCGACGATCTCGCCGATTATGTCGCCTGGGCCGAACAGGTCGTTGCGGGCTGCCGTGGCGTCAACGCCTGGCTCGACAAAACTTTTGACGAAACGGCTACGGTAGCAAGGAGCACGCTGTGAGCACCAAGATAAAGCGTTCCGTCTATGCCGACATGTTCGGGCCCACCACTGGCGACCGGGTGCGCCTTGCCGACACCGACCTTATCATCGAGGTGGAGAAGGATTTCACGACTTACGGCGAGGAAGTCAAATTCGGCGGCGGCAAGGTGATCCGCGACGGCATGGGGCAGTCGCAAATCACCAACAAGCAGGGCGCGGCCGACACCGTCATCACCAACGCGCTGATCGTCGACCATTGGGGCATCGTGAAAGCCGATGTCGCGATCAAGGAAGGTTTTATCAGCGCGATCGGCAAGGCCGGCAATCCCGACATCCAGCCAGGCGTCACCATCGTGATCGGCCCGGGAACGGACGTGATCGCCGGCGAAGGAAAAATCCTCACCGCCGGCGGATTCGACAGCCACATCCACTTCATCTGCCCGCAGCAGATCGAGCACGCGCTGATGAGCGGCGTCACCTCGATGCTGGGTGGCGGCACCGGCCCGTCGCACGGCACCTTCGCCACCACCTGCACGCCCGGCCCTTGGCACATGGGGCGGATGATCCAGTCGTTCGACGCCTTTCCGGTCAATCTCGGCATTTCCGGCAAGGGCAACGCATCGCGGCCGGCCTCGCTGGTCGAGATGATCAAGGCCGGCGCCTGCGCGTTAAAACTGCATGAGGATTGGGGCACGACGCCGGCGGCGATCGACAATTGTCTTTCGGTTGCCGATGATTACGACGTGCAGGTGATGCTGCATTCCGACACGCTGAACGAGTCGGGATTTGTCGAGGATACGATAAAAGCCTTCAAGGGCCGCACCATCCACGCCTTCCACACCGAAGGCGCCGGCGGTGGGCATGCGCCCGACATCATCAAGATCGCCGGCTTGAAGAACGTGCTGCCGTCCTCGACCAATCCGACGCGCCCCTTCACGCGCAACACCATCGATGAGCATCTGGACATGCTGATGGTGTGCCACCATCTCGATCCCGCGATCGCGGAAGATCTAGCGTTCGCCGAAAGTCGCATCCGGAAAGAAACCATTGCGGCTGAGGATATCCTGCACGACCTCGGCGCGCTCTCGATGATGTCGTCGGACTCCCAAGCCATGGGCCGGCTCGGCGAAGTGATCATCCGCACCTGGCAGACCGCCGACAAGATGAAGAAGCAGCGCGGTTCGTTGCCGCAGGACAAGGGCAACAACGACAATTTCCGCGTCAAGCGCTACATCGCCAAATACACCATCAACCCGGCGATCGCGCACGGCGTCTCAAAGCTGATAGGTTCAGTCGAGAAGGGCAAGCTCGCCGATCTCGTGCTGTGGCAGCCGGCCTTTTTTGGCGTCAAGCCCGATTGCATCATCAAGGGCGGCTCGATCGTCGCAGCTCCCATGGGCGATCCCAACGCGTCGATCCCCACCCCGCAGCCGGTGCATTACCAGCCGATGTTCGCGGCCTTCGGCAAATCGCTCACGGCGTCTTCGGTGGTGTTTACTTCCAAGGCCGCTGTCACCGGCGGGCTAGCGCGCAAGCTCGGCATCGGCAAAAAACTCTATGCGGTGCAAAACACCCGCGGCAAGATTTCCAAGAAGAGCATGATCCATAACGACGCCACACCCGAGATCGAGGTCGACGCCGAAACCTATGAGGTTCGCGCCGACGGCGAGCTTCTGACTTGCCCGCCGGCCGAGGTGCTGCCCATGGCGCAGCGCTATTTCCTGTTCTAAGCTCGATCCCGGCCGTCTGAGCCAGGACAAAAAACCGGGAGGATTCTTGTGATTTACGTTGTTGCCACGCTGACCGTGAAGCCTGAAGCGCGCGCCGAATTCATTGCGGCGGCTACCGCCTGCATCAAGGAGACCCGCAAGGAAGTAGGCAATATCGCCTATGACCTGCATGAGAGCGTCACCGATCACGCCAAAATGGTGTTTGTCGAGCAGTGGGAAAATGCCGAGGCGCTGGTGCCGCACCGCGCCGCCGAGCACATGAAGACTTTTGGCCGGGTCGCCGTGAAATGCATGACCGCACCGCCCAGGATCGAAGTCATCACGCCTGAAAAGATCGATGTGCGCTAATCAAGGACAGGGGTCCGCATGATCCGCGCGACGCGAGTTCAAGCCCAGCATCGCTGGACGCAAGCCCCAGCCGATACCGTCGTGCTTGATTTCGACGACCGGCACCGCCGGCGGATGGCAATGACCGGCACGCGCGGATTAGCGTTTCTGCTCGATCTGGAAAACGCGGTCGCGCTGCGCGGCGGCGACGCGCTGGTGCTCGATGACGGCCGGCTGATCGAGGTGGTGGCGGCGCCGGAGCTACTGGTCGAAATCCGAGGGTCTGATCCGCATGATCTGATCAAGGTCGCCTGGCATCTCGGCAACCGCCATCTGCCGACGCAGATCATGGCCAAGGGCCTGCGCATTCGCCGCGATCACGTGATCGAAGCGATGGTGAAGGGATTGGGCGCCCGCGTGATCGAGATCGAGGCGCCGTTCGATCCCGAAGGCGGGGCCTATGCAGGTGGTGGACATGGCCACACGCACGACAGTGACGCGCATCACGCCGCGCATGATCATCCGTCGCACCGTGACGAACATCATCACCATGTTGATCACCATCACCATGACGAGCATTGCGACCACGAGCATCATCACGGCCATTCCCATGCTCAAGACCACAAATGAGCCGCAGCCCGCCGTCCATGATCGGAGCGGGATGACCGAGAGCGAGGCGTCAGCGCTCTATCGCCTCTTGACCTGGCTGTCGCCGTCATTTCCGGTGGGCGGCTTTTCCTATTCCAGCGGCATCGAATGGGCGGTGGAGGCGGGCGATATCAGAAATGCCGCCTCGTTACAGAATTGGCTAGGTGCGATGCTTGCGGACGGAGGAGGGTTTTGTGACGCCGTGTTTCTGGCGCAGGCGCACCGCGCCACGGAGTTTTGCGACGATGGCGCTTTGCGCGATGTCGCGGAGCTTGCGGCAGCGTTCGTGCCGTCGCGCGAGCGGCAGCTCGAGACCTCGGCGCAGGGGCGCGCGTTCATCGAGATCGCGCGCAGCGCGTGGAATTGCGACGGCCTTGAAGCGATGATCGCGCGTTGCGACGGCGTGATCGTCTATCCCGTCGCGGTCGGTCTGGTCAGCGCCGCGCACGCGATTCCGCTTGCGCCCACCCTGCACGCCTTCCTTCACGCGCTGACGTCGAACTGGATATCGGCGGCGAGCAGACTCATTCCGCTCGGCCAGACCGACGGCCAGCGCGTGCTCGCAGCGCTCGAGCCGATTGTGTCGGCAACCGCAAAGCGCGCCATCACTGCTTCGCTTGACGATCTCGGCAGCGCGACGTTTCGCGCCGATCTTGCGAGCCTGCGGCATGAGACGCAATACACAAGACTGTTTCGATCATGATGGTATCAGCGGTGCTGCAACAGTAACGGGAAGATAACCTGATATGTCCCATTCTCATGGCCCGCTTCGTGTCGGCGTCGGTGGTCCCGTCGGATCGGGAAAAACCGCGCTGATGGATTTGCTCTGCAAGGCGATGCGGCAGCGTTACGACATCGCGGCGATCACCAACGACATTTACACCAAATGGGATGCCGAGTTCCTGGTGCGCGCGGGGTCGCTGACGGCGGACCGAATCACCGGCGTCGAGACCGGCGGCTGCCCGCATACCGCGATCCGCGAGGACGCCTCGATGAATCTCGCGGCGGTTGCGGACATGCGCGCGAAGTTCCCCGATCTCGATCTGGTGCTGATCGAATCCGGCGGCGACAATCTCGCCGCCACCTTCTCGCCGGAACTGGCCGATCTTACGATCTACGTCATCGACGTCGCGGCGGGCGACAAGATCCCGTCGAAAGGCGGCCCCGGCATCACCCGGTCGGACCTTCTGGTCATCAACAAAATCGACCTCGCGCCGCATGTCGGCGCGTCGCTTGAAAAAATGGATATCGACGCGCGACGCATGCGCGGCGAACGGCCGTTCGTCATGACCAATCTGAAGAAGAGCGAGGGACTGGACCGCATCATCAGTTTCATCGAAACCAAGGGCGGTCTCAGAGAAGCGGCGCCAAAGCAACCTTCAAAGTAACCTTGAAGCAAGCTTGGTTAAGCGAAAGCGTTAACGCGCTTGTGGTTGACAAGCCCGGCGCTTATCGCGCCATCAGCCGGAACAAAATCGCTTGCCTGCGATTAACACC
>Ga0210409_10006595_pt1 | contig 12045 bp, 12 predicted proteins | sample IncBWH17MmetaG_FD_161649 | JGI IMG/M metagenome (GOLD analysis project Ga0210409, IMG submission 161649) | Forest soil microbial communities from Barre Woods Harvard Forest LTER site, Petersham, Massachusetts, United States - Inc-BW-H-17-M | ecosystem: Environmental > Terrestrial > Soil >...
GTTCTGGTCCTTCACCACTCCACCGCTACCAATTCCGTTTTGGAGTGCGGCAGCCCCAGATGCCGCTTTTCCCGAGCCGCCCGCCTCTCCCAATGCACCTTTCCCAGTACAACGCAGCCTCAACTCCACCCGTTCGCGTCCCTATTCCTCGAAAGTTGCCGCCCCGCGGACCCCACTGTTACAATTGGGTTTTGGTCGGCTGTTTTTTTTGTCTTCAGGTGTAATCCAGTTTTTTCAACCGTCAGAAACGGAGAGCACGCGTGGCGAAATACGACGTAGCGATTATCGGTAGCGGTCCAGGCGGTTATGTCGCGGCCATCCGCGCTGGCGAATTAGGGCTGAAAACCGTCGTGGTGGAAAAGGACCCCTTCCTCGGCGGCACCTGCCTGCATATCGGCTGTATTCCCACCAAGGTGCTGTTGCATCACGCGGACGTTTACGATCACTTCAAGAATGCCAGCGAACTCGGCTTCGAGGTTTCCGGGCTGAAGATCAACTGGGCCAACATTCTGGCCCGCAAATCAAAGATCGTCACCAAGCACGCCAAAGGCATCGAATTCCTCTTTAAGAAGAACAAAGTCGAGTGGGTGCAGGGCTGGGGAAAGTACGACGGACCCGGCCGCGTTTTGGTGGAAAAGGATGGAAAAACTTCGCTGATCGAAGCCAGCAACGTCCTGTTGGTCAGCGGTTCGGAAGCCAAATCGCTTCCGGGCATCGAGCCCGATCACAAAACCATCGTCACCAACCGCTCTATCCTGGAATTGCCGGCCATACCCAAAACTCTGATCATCATCGGCGCCGGCGCGGTCGGGGTGGAATTTGCCTCCATCTTTAATTCCTTCGGCACGGAAGTCACTATCCTCGAAGCGTTGCCGCGTGTGGTACCTGTCGAAGACGAGGAGATTTCCGCGGAGCTCGAAAAAAGCTTCAAGAAAAAGAACATCAACATCCAGACCAACTGCAAGGTCGATGGCGTAAAGACCGACGCCAAGGGCGTCACCGTTTCGTTCAAGGATAAGGATGGCAAGGCCCAGACGCTGCAAGCGGAAAAATTATTGCTGGCCGTGGGCCGCAAAGCCATGACCGACGGTTGCGGCCTGGAAAAGTCAAAAGCCAAGGTGGATCGCGGCTTCGTCCAGGTGAATGAATGGATGCAGACCGACGAACCGAATCTCTACGCCATCGGCGACATCGTGGCCGGCATGCCGCAATTGGCGCACGCGGCGATGATGGAAGGAATCGTTGCGGTCACGCACATCGCCGGAAAGCCCGTGCAACCGGTGCGCAAGGACCGCATCCCCAACGCCACCTATTGCGAACCGCAGATTGGCTCCATCGGCCTCACGGAAAAACAGGCGCGCGACGCGGGTTACGCCGTGAAACTTGGGAAATTTCCGTTTCTCGGCAACAGCAAAGCCACCATCCTCGGCAATCACGGCGGCTTCATCAAGGTTGTCACCGACGAAAAACACGGCGAGGTCCTGGGCATCCACATTATCGGCCCGTTGGCCACGGAAATTCTCTCCGAAGCCGCCGCCGTGTTGCACCTCGAAGGCACCATCGACGACATGATGCACATGATCCACGCGCATCCCACCGTCTGGGAAGCCATGGGCGACGCCTTCGCCTCCGTCCGCGGCCTGCAAATCAACGTGTAACCCTTGTAGTGGCCAGCCTTTAGGCTGGTCACTCTTGGGGTTAAAGTCCCAGGAGTTTTGTTCGCCAGGAAGGATCTCATTTAGCTTCCCAATGAATCCGCTGCTCATCACCGACCTCGGCCTCATCTCCTACGACGATTCCGTTGCGCTACAGCAGCGTCTGGTCGCCACGCGTAAGGCTGGAGCCATCGCCGATGTCCTTCTGCTGTGCGAACACCCGCCGGTCATCACTTTCGGCCGCAATGCCAAACGCGAAAATCTCCTCGCCAACGAAAACGTCTTGCGCCAAAAAAATGTAGCGCTCCATGACACCAATCGCGGCGGAGACGTTACCTTTCACGGGCCCGGCCAAATCGTCGGCTACCCAATCCTTGATCTCGGCGCCATCCACCGCGATGTGCACTGGTATGTCCGCACCCTGGAAGAAGTGATGATTCGCGCCTCCGCCGATTTTGGTTTGACCGCATTCCGCATTCCAGGCCGCACAGGGATTTGGGTCCATCCGCCAGCTACATCACCAGAAGCGCAAGACACTGCCGCACCCGAAGAAAAACTCGCCGCCATCGGCGTGCACATCAGCCGCTGGGTCACTTCCCACGGCTTCGCCTACAACGTCTCCACCGACCTGCGCTACTTCGAGCTCATCATTCCCTGCGGCATCGCCGAACGCAAAGCCACCTCGCTCGAAAAGCTTCTCAACCGCAATGTAGCTACTTCCGAAGGCAAGCCCGCGCTTGTTCGTCACTTCGCGGAACTTTTCTCACTGGAAGCAATTCCAACGTCCCGCGAAGATTTGTTTTCCCTGTTGGAGCACTCCGATCCCTCGCACTTAAGCACTCGTAAGCCGTCCGTCGCGCAATAGGCCACTTGACAAACGCTTCTTTTCGTTCAATACTAAACCATATGGTTAAGTATTCCAGTTCCCTCGATTCCACCTTTGGCGCCCTCGCCGATCCTACCCGCCGCGCCATCCTCGCGACCTTGCAACTGGGTCAGGCCTCCATCACCGAACTGGCCAAACCCCATCGCATGTCCCTGCCTGCGGTGATGAAGCACGTTCACGTCCTCGAACAAGCCGGACTAGTCTCCCAGGAAAAAACCGGGCGAACACGCATCTGTCGTCTCGCACCCGAACCGCTGCAGGACGCGGAATCCTGGATCTCGCAATACCGCCGGTTCTGGGAAAGAAGTTTCGATTCCTTGGAACGCTATCTGAAAGAAGAAAAATCTCAGGAGGAAAAATCATGGCCAGCACCCAACCGCAACAAGAAACCACGCTCCAGGTAAGGCGCGTCTTCGCCGCCCCGCGCGAACGCGTCTTTCGCGCCTGGACCGACCGAAAGCAGTTCGCCAAATGGTTCGGCCCTTCGCCGGACCACACCACGGTGGTCACCGAGTTCGACCTGCGCCCCGGTGGAAAATACAACGTGGAGATAACCCACAAAGGCGGCGACGTCCACAAACACGGCGGCGTCTACCGCGAAGTGAAGCCGCCCGAAAAATTGGTCTTCACCTGGAACTGGCTGAATGGCGCGGACGATTCGGACACGCTGGTCACCCTGGAGTTTCAAGATCTCGGAACCTCAACGGTACTCGTCTTGACGCACGAGCGTTTCCCGAACGCCGAAATCCGCGAACAGCACAGTCAAGGCTGGACCGGCTGCCTCGATCAACTAACAAAGTTCTTATCCTGATCAGGTCGCTTGACCGCGTATGCGTCAAAGGGCCTCGATGGGTTGGCTAGACTTTGTACGGCCGCCTGCTGCTTGCCCCGACTCGGCCGGGGAGGCGGGTGCCTTTCGCGACGTGCTTGGCAACGGGGGTCGGAGCTTTAGCTCCGACATTGTGCAACGGCTGAGGTAGGGCTTTAGCCCCTGAGGAATTGCTTGCCGTCTGTCGTCACAAATGGATCTGAACAATAAGGAGGCATCATGGCAATCGTCGACGCAATCGTAATGGAACTCGAACAGGAAGCCTGCACCACCCGGCGCGTCCTCGAACGCGTCCCGGAGGACAAGTTTGCCTGGAAACCACATCCGAAATCGTTCTCACTCGGACAGCTGGCCATGCATATTGCTGGTGCCCAGAAAATTCTTGCCGAAATGGCCGCCAAAGACGTTCACGAAATTGCCATGGTCCCGCCGACGGAACCAACCAGCGGTAAGCAACTCCTCCAGGTAATGGACGACAGCACTGCGGGAGCGAAACAAATCCTGCAAAATATAGATGACGCTAAGCTGCCGGGCATCTGGACGCTCACCAGGAATGGCAAAACCCTGTTATCTATTCCACGAGCCGCTTTCATCCGCTCCATCCTCATGAACCACATCATTCATCACCGTGGACAGCTTTCCGTCTACCTGCGCTTGCTGGACGTGCCGGTGCCCTCCATCTACGGACCGAGCGCGGACGAAAATCCATTCGGGTAGAGTGCGACAAGGCTCTCGGAACCAGTACAAACGGCCATCTATCAATTTGCCGTTGCGTCGCGGCAATGTCACACTAAATAGATGCGCACACTACTCACAAACTCGCTGTACCTGCTCACCGCAGGATGCATGTTCCTGACCGCGCCGGCTCAAGCTCAGGACACGCCGCCCGCGAAAACTTCGCCAGCCCCCACGCCCAAAGCGTCGCAAGGCGCCACCACTCCCAAGACCGGCCAAGGCACCGCCGCTAAGCCGGCCGCTCCCGCTCCGCTGGTTCTGAAAACTCAGCAGGAAAAGGCCAGCTACGCCATCGGCGCCAACATCGGCCGCGGCATGAAAAAAGACGGCGTGCAGATCGATGCCAGAATCCTTAGCCGCGGAATGAGCGATGCCATCTCAGGCAAGAAGCTGGCCATGACCGACGAAGAGATGCAAGCAGCACTGACGGTGCTACAGGCCGACGTCCGCAAGCGCATGGAAGTGGAAGCTGCCGCTGTCGCCGCTGCCAACAAAGCTACCGGCGACCAATTTCTCGCCGCCAACAAAGCCAAGGATGGTGTGGTTACTCTTCCCAGCGGCCTGCAATACAAGATCCTGAAAGCAGGCACCGGACCGAAGCCCGCAGCTACCGATGAAGTCGTCTGCAATTATCGCGGAATCCTGATCGACGGCACCGAGTTCGATAGCTCCTACAAGCGCGGCACACCCGCTACGTTCCCCGTCGACAAGGTCATTAAGGGCTGGACAGAAGCGCTACAGCTCATGCCGGTGGGCTCCAAGTGGGAACTCTTCGTGCCTTCGAATCTCGCCTATGGCGAACGTGGCGCCGGACAGCGTGGCGCGGATGTCATCGCCCCGAATTCCACGTTGATCTTCGAAGTCGAACTCATGTCCATCAAGGACAAGAGCGAAGCCAAGCCCGCAGCGGATGCCAAGCCGGGAGATCCCGCAGCGCAGCCCGATGTGAAACCGCAAGGCGACGCAAAACCTTAATTAACCGCTTTAAGCGGGCGTCAAACTAGCTGGTGAATCTGGATCGCCTGTGCGCGAGCCGCGCGGCGATTCAGGGCGAACTCCAGAAAAAGCATCAAGGCGAGAACGAAGCCGCCGAGCAAGCGCGTCTCCAGCAGCTTGCTCGTAAAAATTCCATACAACACGCCCACGATCATCACCACGGGCCGGATAGCCGTCAGCGGCCCGAGCATGAAAACGCTCGTCGCGCTGCGAATGTCGGTTGAGGGAACCAACCGAAGCGCCAGATTAAAGAGCACCAGGGCCGCGTAGGGAAGAAATACCCACAGCATGCGGCCTGCGGCAAATTCGAGATCGGCGCGAAGCACCTCGCGATGCGAGGAAAAAGCGCGCATCAACAGCAACGCGCCGAGCGCCAGCATGCTGGCCACTTGTGCGCCCGCCATTCCGCGCAACGCCGCGCGCGTGTAATAGCTGCGTTTTCGGATAAAGGCGCAGCGTCCCATAGACGTGCGCAGGCCGCACAGAAGCCCATCCAGTAGCGCAAGAAGGTACAGAAGGAGCAGCGTCACCGGAGTTCCTCCAGCCGGCTGGCGTAGCGGCCAAGCTGGCTTCGCAGTTCCGGGACAAGTTCGCGGCGCATTCCCACCAGTGTGTGAAAAACGCGCGGAGCGGGCGTATTCCAAATCTTCGCGCCATAGATGCCTGCGGCAAAATCGGGCGCGGAAGCGCGAACGGCTTCCGTGAGTGTGCGGCCATCGTAAGCACGGGCCGCGGACAGTACGCCATCGTGGCGCGCGATCGCCGTGCGCATGCGCAGTTGGTGGAAAAACAACGCGCCAAACGGGGCCAGGAACCAGGGCTGAAAATCGAAGTGCAGGAACCCTTGAGTTCCGGGCCGATCGTGCTGCTGCAGGAATTCAGCGAGGGCGTCGCCGCGGAAATGGTGAATCACGCCGGTGGAAAGAAGTATATGGCTGGCGTGTTTTCCAGAGAATGCATCCGCGTGCAGAAACTGGCACGGTAAGTTTTCAGCGGCCGCCAGACGATTGGCTTCCGCAATCAGAGTCGAGTTGAGATCCATGCCGACGACTTCGATATTGTGCTTCGCGAGTGGGACATTGGAGGCCAGCCAGCGCGGCGTATAGCCGATTCCGCAACCTACATCCACAATGCGCAGCGTTTCGCGATTGCCGGTGGCACGAATGGCCGCAATAACGCAGCGGAGAAGCTCCCACACGCGATGGCCGTGATAAAACTCCTCAGCGAGCCGCTGCATCTCCCAATGAACCGTCAGCAGTAGTGCATCGATTTCGCGGTTGTCCAGAATTCCGCCCTTCTCAGGAAGCGCTAGAACCGCACGCAGCGCCCGCCGGTTGCGAAATTGCGTGAACACCTCGATGAGTTTCTGCTTCTGGATGGGCAGGCGTTCGAGCGTGCCAGGGTCATGCTCAATGATCAGGTCGGTAATCTCGGGCTGAGCGGGATTCCACGCGGCGAACATTTCGCTGAGCGTAGCGCGTTGGGAACACAACGAGAAGCGCGAGTATCAGGCAGGAGACCAATCCGGCACCGCATCCGTCGCTAAAGGAACGCCAAATCCGGAGGCATTTCCCCGTGGATCCGCTTTTTTGTCATCCCGGCCGGAGCGCCGCTCGCAACCATTGTCCGAAGTGCCACCGCAATCGTTGTCATCCCGACCGGAGCAATGGCGTTCTCGCCGCTGCGCAGCGGAGGGATCGCTCCCTACTCTCTCAGGGTCTGTCGACGAGAAATCCACAGTGGCGCCTCTTTGGACTTTCCTCGCACGGGGCTTAAGATAGAGGACCGGACGCCCGGAGATACGCCGACCATGCCTGCCACTGAGACCGCCGCGAAGCGTAAACTCTCGCGCCAGCAATATCTCGACCTCTACTACTACATGCGCCTCAACCGCGAGGTTGAGGACACCATGACCAAGCTGTTCCGCCAGAACAAGATCGTTGGCGGGTTATACGCGAGTCTCGGCCAGGAAGGCGTCTCGGTAGGCTCGGCCTACGCGCTGGAAAAACGCGACTGGATGGCGCCGATGATTCGCAACATCGGGGCGTTACTTGTAAAGGGTGTCCCGCCGCGCGACATCTTCACGCAGCACATGGCCAAATTCACCTCGCCCACCAAGGGCAAAGACGGTACCAGCCACTTTGGCGATCTGGAAAATCTACATATCGTTTCACCCATCTCCATGCTCGGCGATCTCATTCCAGTGATGACCGGCGTGGCCATGGCCGGCCGCTACCTGGGGCAAAAGATCGTCTCCATGACCTGGATCGGCGATGGCGGCAGCTCTACCGGTGTGTTTCACGAAGGCATGAATCTTGCCGCCTCGCAAAAAGCCGCCTTCGTCCTTATTCTCGAAAATAATCAGTGGGCCTATTCCACTCCGGTGCGCCGCCAGGTGCCCATCGAAAATCTTGCCGACCGTGCGAAAGCTTACGGTATCGCCAGCTATATCGTCGACGGCAACGATGTGGTGGCCATGTATTGCACCGCGAAGGAAGCCGTCGATCGCGCCCGCGCCGGCGAAGGGCCCATCCTTATCGAAGCGAAAACGTTTCGCCGACGTGGCCACGCGCAGCACGATCCTGCCGAGTACGTCCCGAAGGAACAACTGGAGCACTGGGAAAAGCGCGATCCCATCGCGCTGTACGAGACTTTTCTAACAAAAGAAAAACTGCTGGACGCAAAAAGCAAAAAAGAAACTGAAGACAGAATCGCCACGCTACTCGAAAAGGAGCGGGAGTTTGCCGAAAATTCGCCGATGCCTCCAGCCGAAACCGTCGCCACCGGCGTTTATTGTACCGGCGACGAATGCCACAAGATCGCGCCCAAGTGGGAGCGCCCCGTCAACGAACTGCTCCCGCCAAAATCCAGCGTAAAGCCGGTCTGGACTGTGGAAGGTTTCGGCACGGGGCGAAGTTCCGCCCGTGGCGACGCGCCGATTCATTTCGGCGACGTAACTCCCGCCGCCGCTGCGGAAAAACAAGCTGCTGCGGCGCCCCCAGCAAAGACGCCTGCAGAATCGCTGGCGCCACCCAACGGCAAACCTCCCGCCAATTCATCCGCAACTTCGGCCGCAAAGAAACCCGCGCCTGCAGCGGCCAAAGCCACGCTGCGCGGAAAGGCACGGCGATAATCCATGCCTCTCGTCACGTTTCTGGAAGCCATCAAGCAAGCCCTCTTCGAAGAAATGGCCGCGGACCCGAGCGTTGTCCTGATTGGCGAAGACGTCGGCGTCTACGGCGGCGCCTTCAAAACCAGCGAAGGCCTGCTGGAAAAATTCGGCTGGGAGCGGGTCATCGATACGCCCATCAGCGAAAGCGCCATCATCGGCGCAGCGTGTGGGATGAGCTACATGGGGCTGCGCCCGGTGGCTGAAATGCAATTCATCGATTTCATCGCCTGCTGTTTCAACCAGCTCACCAATTTCGTCGCCAAAGGCCACTACCTCTGGAATGCACCCGCGCCCATAGTGGTACGCGGCCCGTCCGGCGGCGGCGTTCACGGTGGCCCGTTCCACTCGCTCAATCCGGAAATGTATTTTCTGCACACGCCAGGCTTCAAGATTGTTTATCCCTCCACGCCTTACGACGCCAAGGGATTGCTAAAAGCCAGCATCCGCGACAACAATCCGGTGCTCTTCTTCGAACACAAATTTCTCTACCGCCGCATCAAGGAAGAAATTCCCGCCGGCGATTACACCGTACCCATCGGTAAAGCCGTCGTTCGCCGCGAAGGAAAGCACCTCACCATTCTTTCCTACGCCGCCATGATGCACACTTCGCTGGAAGCCGCGGACGCTCTTGCAAGACAGGAAGGCATCGAGGCCGAAGTGATCGACTTGCGCACCCTGCTGCCGCTCGACGAAGAAACCATCCTGCAATCCGTCAAAAAAACCAATAAATGCCTGGTGGTCCACGAAGACACCAAAACCGGCGGCATTGCAGGCGAAATCGCCGCCATCCTCGCCGAAAAAGCTTTCCACGATCTGGACGGCCCGCTGGTACGTGTCACGTCGCTCGATACGCCCGTCCCCTACGCCCCCACCCTCGAAGAAGCCTTCCTACCCAATGCCCAAAAAGTTTTCACTGCCGCAAAAGAGCTGGCCAATTTCTAGTTGGAGATCGATGCGCCATAGTTTCCATTTCCTTGCCGCGTTTCTTTTTTCGTTGCTGCTCGCCAGCTTTTGCTGCGGGCAAACGCCGCGTTGGACCGAAGCGCAAGCTAACGCCTGGTACGCCAAACAGCCCTGGCTGGTCGGCAGCAACTACACCCCCGCCACCGCTATCAACGAACTGGAAATGTGGCAAGCCGAAACTTTCGATCCCCAGCGCATCGATCTCGAATTCAGCTGGGCCGACTCACTGGGTTTCAACACCATGCGCGTTTTCCTGCACGATCTGCTGTGGCAACAGGATGCCGCGGGTTTCCAGAAACGCATCGACACGTTTCTCGCTATCGCCGAAAAACATCACATCAAAATTCTTTTTGTTCTCTTCGATTCCTGCTGGGATCCCCGTCCACAACTCGGCAAACAGCACGCTCCGCGCCCCGGCGTGCACAATTCCGGCTGGGTGCAAAGTCCCGGTGCAGCCGCGCTGCAGGATCCCGCGCAACTTCCGCGCCTCGAAGCCTATGTAAAAGGCGTCGTGGGCGCGTTCGCCAAGGACCAACGCGTGCTCGGCTGGGACGTATGGAACGAACCCGACAACAAAAATTCCGGAAGCTATGAAGCCGGCGAACCGCCGAATAAATTCGACTTGGTCCTGGCGCTGCTACCGAAAGTATTTGCCTGGGCCCGCGAAGCAGGCGCCACCCAACCGCTCACCAGCGGCGTGTGGCGGGGCGATTGGTCCTCACCGGAAAAACTTGGCCCCACCGAAAAAATACAATTGCAATTGTCCGACGTGATTTCCTTTCACAATTATGCCCCGCCGGAAGATTTCGAAAAGCACGTGCAATGGCTGCGGCGATACCGTCGCCCGCTGCTGTGCACCGAATACATGGCCCGGCCCACCGGGAGCACCTTCCATGCCATTCTTCCGCTGGCAAAAAAGGAGCACGTCGCGGCCATCAACTGGGGGCTGGTCGCCGGAAAAACGCAAACCTACCTTCCCTGGGATTCCTGGCAGCATCCCTACGTCGGCCACGAGCCCGCGGTGTGGTTCCACGAAGTCTTTCGCACCGACGGCCTGCCTTACCGCCCCGAAGAAACAGAATTTATTCGCGCTATTCTCGAGCGGCCCGCTACCAGCCAGGCACCGCTACCGCCGCGCTCTGAATTTCGCTGGTCGAAAAACCGAATTTGCCCCGGCCTTTTCGGAGCAGCTCTTTCGCTGTAAACTAAACGGGTCGGCTTCCTTACCGGCCTAGTGCGCCCCGGCCTTCCGCAACTCCGCGAGTTTCCCGAGGCAAGGAGAAACATTCCATGGCAGTTGATGTAGTCATGCCCCAGATGGGCGAAAGCATTTTCGAAGGCACCATCACCAAATGGCTCAAGAAGCCCGGTGACAAGGTCGAGCGCGACGAGCCGCTGTTCGAAATTTCCACCGACAAGGTGGACGCCGAAATTCCTTCTCCCTCCGCCGGCGTCCTCAAAGAAATTAAGATTGCCGAAGGCCAGACCGTTCCCATCCAGACCATCGTTGCAGTGATCGATGGCGCGGGAGGGGCTTCGGCTTCTGTTCCATCGCCGGCCCAGGCCGCAACGCCCGCTAAATCTGCCGTTCTGCCCCAAGCCTCTCAGGCGCAGGCTCCCGCAGCTGCAAGACCAGCTTCGCCTCCGAGCGCGCCCGCGCAAGCTGCTCCTGCGGCCGGAACTTCTTCCTCCGAACGCATCCATTCTTCTCCCCTGGTCCGCAAACTGGCCAAGGAACATGGCGTGGACCTCTCGACCATTCCTGGAACCGGCGCCGCGGGCCGCATTACCAAGGAAGACATCGAAGCGGTAATCGCGGCGCAGGGTCCGGACGGCGCGGTGGCCACTTCCGCGGTTCCGGCCGCCGCACCAGTTGCATCCTCTTCGACTTCCGCGCGTCCATCCGCACCGCCTCCGCCTGTTGCACCCGCTCCTGCGGCCGGATCAGGTGGCCCGGCAGTTCACGGAAGCGTGTACACTCCCGCTTTGCAATTGGCCGTTCCCCGCGAACGCTTGTACTTCGGCAATTACGAAGTGCAACCCATGAGCGTGATGCGCCAGCGCATTGCCGAGCACATGGTGGCCTCCACGCACGTGTCCCCGCATGTGTACTCGGTGGACGAAATCGACATGAGCAAGGTCGCGGCCATTCGCGGCAAAGCCAAGGAAGAGTTCGAGAAGCGCTACGAAACCAAGCTGACGTACATGCCTTTCTTTGTGAAGGCCGCGGTCGCCGGATTGCGCGCCTTTCCCACGCTGAACGCTTCGCTGGACGGCACCAACGTGGTGCTGCATAAGGAGATCAACGTCGGTATAGCGGTTGCCCTCGATTGGGGCCTCATCGTGCCGGTGGTGAAAAATGCCGACGAGAAAAATCTCCTGGGCATTCAGCGCACCCTGAACGATCTCGCCGAGCGCGCCCGTTCGAAAAAACTGAAGCCCGAGGAAGTGCAGGAAGGCACCTTCTCCATTACCAACCCCGGCGTCTTCGGCGGGCTGTTCGGCTTGCCGGTGATCAGCCAGCCCAACGTGGGCATCCTGGGGCTCGGCGCCATCGAAAAGCGCCCGGTGGTCATCAACGATTCTATCGCCATCCGCTCGATGTGCTACGTCACGCTGAGCTACGACCATCGTGTGGTGGACGGCGCGGTAGCCCACCAGTTTCTGCACAAGGTAAAAGAAACCCTGGAAAACTGGTCCGAGCCGCTGGTCTAGCCGGAAGTGACTGGTGTTTGGTGACTGTGACCGGTTCTCCCGAGGGTAAGTGTTAACGGCCGGGTCCAAGGCGGTTGCGGGATACGCGTTCGCT
>Ga0210409_10006596_pt1 | contig 12043 bp, 6 predicted proteins | sample IncBWH17MmetaG_FD_161649 | JGI IMG/M metagenome (GOLD analysis project Ga0210409, IMG submission 161649) | Forest soil microbial communities from Barre Woods Harvard Forest LTER site, Petersham, Massachusetts, United States - Inc-BW-H-17-M | ecosystem: Environmental > Terrestrial > Soil >...
CGCATCGATTACCTGTCGGCGATCGAGGAGGGCGAGTTCGCGATCGCCCAGGCGAATGCGGTGCTCGGCCCCGACGGCGCGCTCCAGGACGTATTGGTTTCCTGCCGCTTCCAGAACGAGTTCACGCTGATGCCGCGCGAGCGCATCAACTACATGGACGTTTCGCCGAAGCAGATCGTGTCGGTGGCCGCCTCGCTCATCCCGTTCCTCGAGCACGATGACGCCAACCGCGCGCTCATGGGCTCGAACATGCAGCGCCAGGCCGTGCCGACGCTGCGCTCGGAGACCCCGCTGGTGGGCACCGGCATGGAGCGCCCGGTGGCGATCGACTCGGGCGTGACCGTGATCGCCAAGCGCGGCGGCGCGGTCGACTCGGTGGATGCCTCGCGCATCGTGGTGCGGGTGCATGACGCTGAGACCACCGCCGGTGAGCCCGGCGTGGACATCTACAATCTCACCAAGTACACGCGCTCGAACCAGAACACCTGCATCAACCAGCGCCCGCTGGTCAATGCCGGAGATGTGATCGCGCGCGGGGATGTCCTGGCGGACGGCCCTTCCACGCACCTGGGCGAGCTCGCGCTCGGGCAGAACCTGCTGGTCGCGTTCATGCCCTGGAACGGCTACAACTTCGAGGACTCGATCCTGATCTCCGAGCGCGTGGTGGAGGAGGACCGCTTCACCACCATTCACATCGAGGAGCTCACCTGCGTCGCGCGCGACACCAAGCTCGGACCCGAGGAGATCACCGCCGACATCCCCAACGTTGGCGATGCGGCGCTCGCCAAGCTCGATGAGGCGGGCATCGCTTTCATCGGCGCGGAAGTGAAGGCCGGCGACATCCTGGTCGGCAAGGTGACCCCGAAGGGCGAGACGCAGCTGACGCCGGAAGAGAAGCTCCTGCGCGCCATCTTCGGCGAAAAGGCCTCCGATGTTAAGGACACGGGGTTGCGCGTGCCGCCCGGCATGGACGGCACGGTGATCGACGTGCGCGTGTTCACGCGCGACGGGGTTGACAAGGACTCCCGGGCACTGTCCATCGAGAAGGCCGAGATCGAGCGGGTGCGCAAGGACTTCGCCGATCAGCAGCGCATCCTCGAGGATGACCTGTTCCTGCGCGTGCGCGACATGCTGCTGGATCAGAGCGCCGCGGGCGGCCCGAAGAAGCTCAGGAGCGGCACGCGCATCACCGCCGAGTACCTCGATGAGCTGCCGCGCGAGGAGTGGTTCGAGATCCGCCTGGAGGGCGAGGATGCCAACTCGCAGCTCGAGCAGGCCTCCGAGCGCCTCAAGATGCAGCGCAAGGCGTTCGAGAAGCGCCTGGACGACAAGAAGGCGAAGATCACCGCCGGCGATGATCTCGCTCCCGGCGTGCTCAAGATGGTCAAGGTGTACCTGGCCGTGAAACGCCGCGTGCAGCCGGGGGACAAGATGGCCGGCCGCCACGGCAACAAGGGCGTGATCTCGACCATCGTGCCGGTGGAGGACATGCCGTACCTCGAGGACGGCACACCGGTCGACGTGGTGCTGAATCCCCTAGGGGTGCCCTCGCGCATGAACGTCGGCCAGGTGCTCGAGACGCACCTGGGGTGGGCGGCGAAGGGGGTGGGACTGAAGATCGGACGCATGCTCGAGCAGCAGGCGGCCGCCGCCGAGCTGCGTGCGTTCGTCAAGCAGATCTACAACGAGACCGGCGGTCAGCGCGAAGAGATCGACAGCATGAACGATGCCGATCTCACGCAGCTGGCGAAGAACCTCACCAACGGTGTGCCGATGGCGACGCCGGTGTTCGACGGCGCCAGCGAAGAGGAGATCAAGCGCATGCTGAAGCTCGCCGAGCTCCCGCTGAACGGCCAGACCTACCTGTACGACGGCCGCACCGGCGAGCGCTTCGAGCGGCAGGTGACGGTGGGCTACATGTACATGCTGAAGCTGAACCACCTGGTCGATGACAAGATGCACGCGCGCTCGACCGGGCCCTACAGCCTGGTAACGCAGCAGCCGCTCGGCGGCAAGGCACAGTTCGGTGGCCAGCGCTTCGGCGAGATGGAAGTGTGGGCGCTCGAGGCCTACGGGGCCTCCTACACGCTGCAGGAGATGCTGACCGTCAAGTCGGATGACGTGAACGGCCGCACCAAGATGTACAAGAACATCGTCGACGGCAACCACCAGATGGATGCGGGCATGCCGGAGTCCTTCAACGTATTGGTGAAGGAGATCCGCTCGCTCGGCATCAACATGGAACTGGAGCAGGATTAAATGAAAGACTTATTGAAGCTCTTCAGGCAGCACGCTCCGGTCGAGCACTTCGATTCGATCAAGATCGGGTTGGCGTCGCCGGAGATGATCCGCGCGTGGTCGTACGGGGAGGTGAAAAAGCCCGAGACCATCAACTACCGCACCTTCAAGCCGGAGAGGGACGGGCTGTTCTGCGCCAAGATCTTCGGCCCGGTGAAGGACTACGAGTGCCTGTGCGGCAAGTACAAGCGGCTCAAGCACCGCGGCGTGGTGTGCGAGAAGTGCGGCGTCGAAGTGACTCAGTCGAAAGTGCGGCGCGAGCGCATGGGGCACATCGAGCTGGCGAGCCCGACCGCGCACATCTGGTTCCTGAAGTCGCTCCCCTCGCGCATCGGCCTGATGCTCGACATGACGCTGCGCGAGATCGAGCGCGTGCTGTACTTCGAGGCCTTCGTGGTCATCGACCCGGGTATGACCCCGATGCAGCGCGGGCAGCTGCTTACGGATGAGATGTATCTCGAGGCAATCGAGGAGCACGGCGACGAGTTCGACGCCCGCATGGGCGCGGAAGCGGTGTACGAGCTCATGCGCACAATCGAGCTCACCGCCGAGATCGCCAAGGTGCGCGAGGAGATGGCCGGCACCTCCTCGGAGACCAAGCTCAAGCGTCTCTCCAAACGCTTAAAGCTCATCGAGTCGTTCGTCGAGTCGGGCAACAAGCCCGAGTGGATGGTGATGACGGTGCTGCCGGTGCTGCCGCCGGACCTGCGGCCGCTCGTGCCGCTCGATGGTGGGCGCTTCGCGACCTCCGACCTGAACGACCTGTACCGCCGCGTCATCAATCGCAACAACCGCCTGCGCCGGCTGCTCGAGCTCAACGCGCCCGACATCATCGTGCGCAACGAGAAGCGAATGCTGCAGGAGGCGGTCGATGCGCTGCTCGACAATGGCCGCCGCGGCCGCGCCATTACCGGCACCAACAAGCGTCCGCTCAAGTCACTCGCCGACATGATCAAGGGCAAGCAGGGGCGCTTCCGCCAGAACCTGCTCGGCAAGCGCGTCGACTACTCGGGCCGCTCGGTCATCGTGGTCGGCCCGCAGCTGCGGCTGCACCAGTGCGGACTGCCGAAGAAGATGGCGCTCGAGCTCTTCAAACCCTTCATCTTCCAGAAGCTGCAGTTGCGCGGGGAGGCCTCTACCATTAAGGCCGCCAAGCGCCTGGTGGAGCGCGAAGGACCGGAGGTGTGGGACATCCTCGAAGAGGTGATCCGCGAGCATCCGGTGCTGCTGAATCGCGCCCCGACGCTGCACCGCCTGGGGATCCAGGCGTTCGAGCCGCTGCTGGTGGAGGGCAAGGCGATCCAGCTGCATCCGCTGGTGTGTACGGCCTTCAACGCCGACTTCGACGGCGACCAGATGGCCGTGCACGTGCCGCTGTCGCTGGAAGCGCAGCTCGAGGCGCGCGCCCTGATGATGTCCTCGAACAACATCCTCTCGCCCGCCAACGGCGACCCGATCATCGTGCCCTCGCAGGACGTGGTGCTCGGGCTCTACTACATGACGCGCGAGCGCATCGGCGCCAAGGGCGAAGGCATGTTCTTCGCCGATGGCGCCGAGGTACATCGCGCCTACGAGAGCCGCGGCGTGGAGCTGCAGGCGAAAGTCCGCGTGCGCCTGCGCGAGCACGTGCGGGGCGAGGGCGGCACGCTCACCGAGCGTATCCGCACCGTCGACACGACGGTGGGCCGGGCGCTGCTGTTCGAGATCCTGCCCAGGGGCCTGGCCTTCGATCTCATCAACCAGGACATGACCAAGAAGGCGATCTCGGCGACCATCAATGCGTGCTACCGGGCGCTCGGGCTCAAGGAAACCGTGGTGTTTGCCGACCAGCTCATGTACACCGGCTTCCATTACGCCACGCGCGCCGGGGTTTCCTTCGGCATCGACGACATCGTCATCCCGGAGCAGAAGACCCGCATTGTCACCTCCGCCGACAACGAGGTGAAGGAGATCCAGGACCAGTACGCCTCCGGCCTGGTCACCAACGGCGAGCGCTACAACAAGGTGGTCGACATCTGGTCGCGGGCGAACGACCAGGTGGCGAAGGCCATGATGGAGAAGCTCGGCTCAGAGGAGGCGACCGACCTGAAGGGGGCACGCCACAAGCAGAAGTCCTTCAACTCGATCTTCATGATGGCCGACTCGGGCGCGCGCGGCTCGGCGGCGCAGATCCGCCAGCTCGCCGGCATGCGCGGCCTCATGGCCAAGCCCGACGGCTCGATCATCGAGACGCCGATCACGGCGAACTTCCGCGAGGGCCTGAACGTGCTGCAGTACTTCATCTCCACGCACGGCGCCCGCAAGGGTCTGGCCGACACGGCGCTGAAGACTGCGAACTCCGGTTACCTCACCCGCCGCCTGGTCGATGTGGCGCAGGACCTGGTCGTGACCGAAACCGACTGCGGCACCTCGAACGGACTCGCCATGGCGCCGCTGGTCGAGGGAGGCGATGTGGTCGAGGCGCTCGGTGAGCGGGTGCTGGGGCGCGTGCTGGCGGAGGACATCATCAAACCCGGTGCCAAGGAGGTACTGATACCCAACGGTGCGCTGCTCGATGAGAAGATGGTGCGGCTGCTCGAGACCGAGGGCGTAGACCAGATCAAGGTGCGCTCCCCGATCACCTGCGAGACGCGCTACGGGGTGTGCTCGCACTGCTACGGGCGCGATCTGGCGCGCGGCCGGCCGATCTCCATCGGCGAAGCCGTCGGCGTCATCGCCGCGCAGTCGATCGGCGAGCCGGGCACGCAGCTCACCATGCGCACCTTCCACATCGGTGGCGCCGCCTCGCGGGCGGCCGCGGCCAGCAGTGTCGAGGTGCGCAACAAGGGCGTGATCCGCTTCCACCACGTGAAGACCGTGCAGCACGAGAAAGGGCACCTGGTGGCCGTTTCGCGCTCGGGCGAGATCGGCGTGGTCGATGACTTCGGCCGCGAGCGCGAGCGCTACAAGATTCCCTACGGCGCCGTGATCAGCGCGAAGGAAGGCGCCACGGTGGGCGCAAGCCAGGTGGTCGCCGCCTGGGATCCGCATACCCACCCGGTGGTGACCGAGGTCGCGGGGTTCGTGAAGTTCCAGGACTTCGTGGACGGAATGACCGTCACCTCGCAGGTGGATGAGGTCACCGGTCTCTCCAGCACCGTGGTACTCGACACCAAGCAGCGCGGTGGCAAGGATCTGCGTGCCACCATGAAGCTGGTGAACAGCAAGGGCAAGGAAGTCACCTTCGCGAACACCGAGATCCCGGCCGTCTATACACTGCCCCCGGGCGCGCTCGTGTCGCTCGAGGACGGTGCGCGCGTGTCGGTAGGCGATGTCATTGCGCGCATCCCGCAGGAATCTTCCAAGACGCGCGACATCACCGGCGGCCTGCCGCGCGTGGCGGATCTGTTCGAGGCGAGAAAGCCCAAGGACCCGGCGATCCTCGCGGAGAAGTCCGGCACGGTGAGCTTCGGCAAGGAGACCAAGGGCAAGCGGCGCCTGATCATCACCTCGGACGACGGCGAGAAGTACGAGGAGCTGATTCCGAAGTGGCGCCAGCTCAACGTGTTCGAAGGTGAGACGGTGGAGCGCGGCGAGGTGATCGCCGACGGCGAGCCCAACCCGCACGACATCCTGCGCCTGCAGGGCGTCGAGGCACTCGCCAACTACCTGGTGCGCGAGATCCAGGACGTCTACCGCCTGCAGGGCGTGAAGATCAACGACAAGCACATCGAGGTGATCATCCGCCAGATGCTGCGCAAGACCGAGGTGCAGGAGGCGGGCGAGACGGCGCTGCTGCGCGGCGAGCAGCTCGACCGCTCGCGCGCGCTCGACATCAATGACCGCGCCCAGACCGACGGCAAGAAGGGGGCGCGGCTGCAGCCCGTGCTGCTCGGCATCACCAAGGCCTCGCTCGCGACCGAGTCGTTCATCTCCGCGGCCTCCTTCCAGGAGACCACGCGCGTGCTGACCGAAGCGGCGGTACGCGGGCTCAAGGACGACCTGCGCGGGCTCAAGGAGAACGTCATCGTCGGCCGTCTGATCCCGGCGGGCACGGGCTTTGCGGCCCACGCCTCGCGGCGCAAGAAGATGGAAGGCGCCGACCGGCGCAGCTTCATGGACGTGGGCGGGGGACTGCCCGACACGGAAGAGACCAGCAGCGTCGGCGAAGAGTCGGAAAGCGCCGCAGGCTGAGCGAGCTGCGGCGGCCCGCGCGGCGCAGCTGCGCGGGGCAGCGGCCGCGGTGCGCTGAACTCGAGCGGGCCGGCGTGTATCGCCGGCCCGCTTTTTTTTGGCCCGCTGAGCCGGATCGAAGCACGATGAGCGTCACCACAGAGAATTCCACTCATACCGTCCTCAGCGGCATTCACGTTCGGCTCGAGCCGCTCGCACGCGCGCATGTGCCGGGCCTGGTCGCCGCTGCGCGCCGCGACCCGGGGCTCTCGCTTTACCAGTGGACCGCCGTGCCGCTCTCGGTGGCGGACATGGCGCAGTACGTGGACATGGCGATCTCCTGGCGCGAGGCGGGCACGGCGCTGCCCTTTGCCACCGTGCGCAGCGCCGACGGCACGGTCATCGGCTCGACGCGCTTCTTCGACATCGAATACTGGGCGTGGCCGGTGGGTCATCCGCAGGCCGCGCGCTCAGCTCCCGACGGCTGCGAGATCGGCTACACCTGGCTCGCGGCCGACGCCATCCGCACCGCGGCCAACACCGAAGCCAAGCTCCTGATGCTCACGCACGCGTTCGAGACCTGGGGCGTGCAACGCGTTTGTTTCCACACCGACGCACGCAACGAGCGCTCACGCTCGGCGCTCGCGCGCATCGGGGCGGAGTTCGAGGGCGTGCTGCGCGCGCACCGCCTGGCTGCCGACCTCACCCCGCGTGACTCCGCGCGCTACTCCATCATCGCGGCGCAGTGGGCGGGCGTGAAGCGGCGCCTCGCCGAGCGGCTCAGCGGCGCTGCCGCAGGCAGGTAGTGCGAAAAGCGCGCGCGGCGGCGCTCGCTGCAGGGATAGTTGACTGAGGCAACTATATGGGCAAGAGTTGCGCGGGTGGGTTCCGCGATGAGCATCCCAACACAGCAGATCGAGGCCGTCCGCGCCTTCAATCGCGACTACACCCGTCGCATCGGCGTGCTCTCTCAGGGCTTGCTCGACAGCGCTTACTCGCTCACCCAGGTGCGGGTGATGTACGAAATCGCGCATCGTCCGGGCGTCATGGCCGCCGAGCTCGCAGGCGACCTGGGTCTCGATCGCGGTTACCTGAGCCGGATCCTGCGGGGCTTCGAGGCGCAGGGAATCATCGGGCGCCTCACCTCTGCGGCGGATGGCCGGCGGCAGCACCTGCGCCTCACCCCGGCGGGGCGCCGGGTGCTGGCCCCGCTCGAGCAGCGCTCACAGGTGCAGGTTCGCCGCATGCTCGCCGGGCTCGACGGCGCAAGCCGCCAGGCGTTACTACAGGCGATGAGCACCATCCGCAGCGCGTTCGCCGGCGCGACAGGGCCAGCGGAGGTGTCGTTGCGGGGGCATCGGCCCGGAGACATGGGCTGGGTGGTCGAGCGCCACGGCGTGCTGTACTCCCAGGAGTACGGCTGGAACGAGGACTTCGAGGCGCTGGTGGCCGGCATCACCGTGGAGTTCATCCGCAATCTCGACCCGGCGCGTGAGCGCTGTTGGATTGCCGAAAGCCACGGCCGCCGCCTGGGGTGCGTTTTCCTGGTCGCAGGCGAGGCGCGCACGGCGAAGCTGCGGCTGCTGCTCGTAGAGCCCGAGGCGCGCGGCCTGGGACTGGGGCGCAGGCTCGTCGAGGAATGCGTGCGCTTTGCGCGCGCCGCTAACTATCAGCGCATCATCCTGTGGACCCAGGCGAATCTCTCCGCCGCCCGCCATCTGTACTCGCGGACCGGCTTTGCGAGAACCGCGCGGGAGCGGCATCGCAGCTTCGGACATGCGCTTATCGGGGAGACCTGGGAGCTGAAGTTCAGACGGCCGAAGTGAGCAGCCTGCGGGTGAGGGGATCCTCCTCGCCCGCGAAATAGCGCCGCAGCGCCTCCCCGAATGCGCCCTCCGCCTGGGAACGGGCAGCCTCCGCCTCACCCGGCGCCCCGGCGGCGCGACCGGGGCCGAGACGCTCCCCGGAGGCGTACGCGAACAGCGTCATGCAGGAGCGGAATTTCAGCTCGTCGGGATAACCGAAGATCGCCCGCGCCGTGCGGCCCTGCACGCGGTTCACGAGCTGCGTACATTCGCGCAGCCGTGCGCCGAGCAGTGGATGCGCGAGGTAGGCGCGCGCTTCAGCCAGTGAGCCGAGGGCGTAGCGCGCGGCGGTGGGGCTCGAACCCAGGCCCTGCAACTGCGGAAAGATGAACCACATCCAGTGGCTCTGCTTGCGACCGGCGGCGAGCTCCTCGCACACCCGCGCGTACACCGGCTGCTGTGCGAGCCCATACCGGGCGAGGTCGTACGGATCATCCATGGCTGCACCCACCGATGGTCCTGTCGCTGCGTCTCGACTATTCTAATGCTCATCCCCAAAGAACGGCCCGCGGAACGGGCGGCATGAAGGTCTATGCACAGCTGCTTGCGTGACCGCAGGTTTCGCTCCCGTGCCTGGGGTCTGATCGCGGTGTCGCTGATCGCCGCCGCGCCCGCCACCGTCGGCGCCGTGGGGACACTCAGCTCTGAGCTGCAGAAACAGGTGCGGGCGGCCACCTTCGAAGTCGTGATCCGCAAACCATTGAAGGATTCCCTCACCTACGAGAAGTCCCTGCCGCTCGAGCTCATACCGTTCGCCGAGCGCAACGACGCCTACTGGCCGGTCGGCACCGCCTTCGCCCTGGGGCCCGATACGTTCGTGACGGCGGCGCACGTGCTGATCGCCGGCGTCGGTAGCCAGTTCGGCGTACCCGGCATCCGCGACGGCGCGGGCAAGGTCTATACCATCGAGCGCGTGCTGAAGTTTGCGCTGCACGAGGACTTCGTGGTGTTCACCGTCACCGGCGCGCCTGCCGTCACGCCGTTTGCGACCAGCACCACCGCGGCGCTGGACGACGCGGTGTTTGCGGTCGGCAACGCGCTCGGAGAAGGGGTAGTGATCCGCGACGGACTGCTCACTTCCTTCACGCCCGAGGCGCAGGACGGCCAGTGGAAATGGCTACGCTTCTCCGCGGCCGCCTCGCCCGGCAACAGCGGCGGACCGCTGCTCGATGCGGCGGCGAGGGTGGTCGGCGTGGTGACCGGCAAGTCCCCCAACGAGAATCTGAACTACGCGCTGCCGATCGAGCGGGTGCTCAACGGCTCCGACAAGGCCGCGGTGTTCGGGACCCGCGAGTCCTTCGGCATCCCGAAGCTCCTGCAGGGCACCATCGTCGCCGAGTTCAGGGAAAGCTTCGCGCTGCCGCTCCCCTACCCGGAATTTGCGCGCAACTTTCGCGCCGCGTTCCTGAAGTATTTCCGCGAGCAGCAGGCGCGGCTGCTCGCGGCCGAGGCGGACAACGTCTTTCCACATGACTCCGCCAAGCTCCTCGCCACGCTCTACCAGTCCTTCGATCCTTGCCTGATGGCCCAGGAGGACGACCGCTCCTGGGACGCGCACAGCTGCGCCGGCAGCGAAGTCGCGCTGCCGGGCGATGGTCGTGTGTGGCATTGCGCGGACGTGGCCGCGGCGGGCCTGTTTCACCTGCAGTACCCGGTAGCAGCCGTGGATGAGCACCGCTACCACGATTCAAAGGCTTTCATGGACCTGCTGCTCAGGGGTGTGAAGACCCCGCGCATGATCGGCACGCAGGCCGTGCGCATCACCTCTCTGGGACCTGCTCAGCAGGAGAGCCTGCTGCACGATCACTACGGACGCATCTGGCAGCTGCGCACCTGGTCGCTCGGTTACGTCGATGCCTACGTCGTGGTGCTGGGGCTCCCGACGCCCGACGGCTACGTGGGCCTCATGAGCGCCACGCCGAGCGCGCTTGCCGACACCGTGACGGAGCTGCTCAAGTTCCTCGCCGACTACGTGTATCTCACCTACACCGGCTCGCTGCCGCAGTGGCGCGCCTTTCTCGACCGGCGCGATCTGCGCCCGGCGCTCTTCGATCACATCGCGCTGCAGTACGACGTGCACAAGGGGCTGCGCTTCGAGTCGCCGCGCCTGCAGCTGGACACCAGCGGTCTGCTGCCGCTCGGCCCGCAGAGCGCACTCGATCTGCAGATGGCCTATATGATCGATCACGGCCAGCTCAACTGGGACATCGGCGGAATCGTCCTGTCGCAGGACCGTGATCGCAAGACCTGGATCGCCGCCTACCGCCAGCCCGAGCCGGGGGATGACGCCGGCAAGGAGGCTCGCGAGCGCTGGAACCACATGCGCCGGCGCGACGGCGACTTCACCGGCACCGCCCAGCACGACGACCAGTACAAGAGCTTCTGGATCCGCACCGTCGCGAGCGGCGAGAAGCCCCCGAGCCCTGTTGCCGAGCACGCTGCGCGACCGCTATACGAGCTCGTTTACAACACCGAGAACCAGCTCCTGCCGCGGCAGCTGGAGGATATTCGCGGCACGCTCACCAAGAGTTTCACGGTCACGGAGTAGCCCGGTGCGCGAGCTCCGCCGGCGCGCCGCCACCGCTCTCGGACTGCCTCTGTGTGCGGCGCTCCTGTCCGCGCCGGCCACGGCCGCGGCGGCCGGTCCCCCGTTCCGCTCTCCCGAGCCACCCGCGCTAGAGTCCGCAGCGCAGCTCGATGGTGCGATAGAGGCGCTGCATCGCACCAACTGGCAGGTGTACGCACACGTTGAGCGCTCCGATCCCGCCCATCGCGCCTTACTACAGGAGCTCGAGAAGCTCCTGCTCACGCCCGAGCACGAGAGACGGCTTAAAGAGCTGGCTTCACAGGCCACGGCACAGGGGGTGGCCGGAGCGGCTGACGCCCTGCGGGCGACGCTCAGCGCGGCGCGCGAGCTTCTGTGGCAGGAGAGCTATCGCTGCAGTCTCCTCGAGTGGCGGCTGGCTTTCGAGGAGAGCTTCGCGCTTCACGAGCAAAGCGTGCAGAGACTGGCGGACAGTTTGCCTGCGCAGGCCGTCGGGGGAGCGGCGGCACGCATCGCCGCGGCCCGCGCCGGCCTCGATGCCGAGTTTGCCGCCGCAATGTCGGCCGCAACGGTTGAGGCACTCACTGCGGCGATCGAACACCTGACGGGCTCGTTCGCAGCCGTGCTCGCGGTCTACAACGAGGGTCGCGGCGAGCTGGCCGCGGCGTTGAGCAGACAGGAGCGTGCCGAGGGCAGGGAAACCGCGGCTGAGCTGCGCGAGGGGCCCTGTCCGCTCAGCGTCATCCTCACCTCGGGCCGCGAGCTGCCCGCGCTTACCGCCGACAACTCCGCGCCGAACTCTTTCTATCCGCAGACGAGCTGGCACGCCCGCTTCGAGGGGATGGTTACGGTGGAGGCGTGGGTATCCTCGAGCGGCTGCCTGGACAAGGCAGCCGTTTACGAGTCCTCGGGTGTGCCGGAGCTCGACCAGGCCGCCATGCGCTGGACGCAGCAGGCGAACTTCTATCCTGCAGAACGCGATCACAAGGCGGTCGACGGCACGCTGCGCATCCGCATCAGGTTCCAGCTGACGCCTTAGGCTTTCGCGCGGCAAGCTGCGCCGAGCGGCACGCCGGCGGCGGCGACCCGAGCCTCACCGGTGCGACTCGGCCACCCAGATCGCCCCTACGGCGGAGTCGGCGAGCAGCCGCTGCAGCAGCAGGGGACCCCCGAGCCTCCTTCG
>Ga0210409_10006597_pt1 | contig 12043 bp, 10 predicted proteins | sample IncBWH17MmetaG_FD_161649 | JGI IMG/M metagenome (GOLD analysis project Ga0210409, IMG submission 161649) | Forest soil microbial communities from Barre Woods Harvard Forest LTER site, Petersham, Massachusetts, United States - Inc-BW-H-17-M | ecosystem: Environmental > Terrestrial > Soil >...
AAGTCCTATGTCGACCAGGTGACGCGGCCTACGCCGGGACCAGCTGGGAGCCGGCGCTGGGGAGCACCTTCGTGAGCTCCCGGCGCGAGTGGATCCCAAGCTTGGTGAAGACCTTGCGCAGGTGCCACTCGACTGTGCGTGGGCTGAGGAAGAGCCGGGCACCGATCTCCGGGTTTGAGAGCCCATCCCGTGCGAGCTGGGCGATCTGGCGCTCCTGAGCGGTCAGCTCGTCGCGCGTCTCGACGGCCCGCTTGCGCACCTTCTCGCCCGTGGCCAACAGCTCGATCCGCGCGCGCTCGGCGAACGCATGCATACCCATCCCACTGAGCAGCTCGTGGGCGGCGCGCAGTTGCGCGCGTGCGTCCACGCGGCGGCTCTCGCGTCGCAGCCACTCGCCGTGGAGCAGAAGCGCACGGGCGAGCTCTGGGCGCAGCCGTGTGCGGGCGAGGTGCTCGATCGCGCGGGTGTAGAGGGCATCTGCCTCCTCGCCGTCGCTCAGCAGCGCCCGCGAGCGCGCCTGCACTCCGCAACCCCAGTCGGTGGCGGCGGCGTCGACGTGCTCGGTGAGCTGCTCGAGCGCAGCCTCTGCGGCTCCGATCTCTCCGCTCCTCGAGGCGGCTTCGATCAGCTCAACGAGGGCCCACGCCGAAACGAACAGCTCCGGTGTGTCCTCGCTCGCTGCGCGGGCCGGGGCCAGCGCCTCGCCATAGCGACCGAGTGCGTTGAGCACAACCGAGCGGGCCCAGCGGGCGTACTGCACCGCGGTTCCCTGGCCGCCGGCGGTGGCTTCTGTAATCGTCCTGTCGATCAGCGGCGCCGATTGCGCTTCGCGGCCCTGGAAGGCGGCAAGCACGAGGGCGCCGTACGGCGCGACCTGGGTGCCCGTCGCCTCCCTCGCCGCGTCCGCCTCGGCGATCAGCAGAGCCGCTGCCCCGAAGTCACCGCCGAGGGTGACGGCCTGCGCCAGCACGTTGACGCCGACGGCCAGGACGGTGAGCGCGCCTTTCTCGCGGGCGAGCTGCACCCCGCGGCTGGCGACGGCGAGACACGTGTCGTAATCCCACACCGTGACCGCGGCTGCGGTGGCTAGCCATCCCCAGCTGAGCACCTCGTCGGCCGCGCCGTCGTTGACAGCAAACGCAGCGGCTGCCTCCTGCAGGACCGGCGTCGCTGCGCGGCGGCCGTCGGTGAACAGCAGCGTGAAGCCGTCCAGCAGCAGATCCGATGGACGTGGAGCGTCCGCTGGTCGTGGGGCTGCTCGGGCTGCACGGGAGACGTCGTGCAGATCGCCGGCGCCCGCGAGTCCTCCCGCGAACATCGCTGCGCTCCAGGCGTCGAGATACGTTTCGCGCGCAAGCCTCGGATCGAGCGGCTCGAGGGCCTTTGCGGCCCGGAGCAGCAGCGGCGGAGCGTCGCTGCCCCGACTCTGCGCGTAGGCCGCCTCCGCCCGCAGCATGTCGACCCGGGCGCGCTGCAGCTCGTCGAGCGACCCGGCCTCCGCGGCGGCAAGCAAGCCGAGCGCGGTGTCGAAGGCGCCGGCGCTCAAGCTGGCGTGGGCGGCGGCGATGGCGCGGTCGCCGCGCCGCGCCGCGTCATCCGAAAGGACGACCGCACGCTCGAGAAACGCGGCGGCGGCCGCGAGCCCGCCTCGCGATTGCGCTCGGTCGGCCGAGCGCTCGAGCTCCAACGCGACGGCCTCATCCGGCCCCTCCGCCGCGGCGGCGAGATGCCAGGCACGCCGATCCGGATCAACCACGATGTCGGTCGCCTCCGCGAGCGCGAGGTGGGCGGCCCGGCGCTGCTCCGCCGATGCAAACCGATAGACCGCGGAGCGCACCAGCGGATGACGAAACGTCACGCGCCCGCCGATCGAGAGCAGCCCGTCGGCCTCCGCGGCGGCCGACGCCGCCGTGCCGACCCCGAGTCGAGCGGCGGCACGCCACAGGAGCACCGGGTCGCCAGCGGACTCGGCGGCCGCGATCAGCAGCAGCGCCCTGGTGGGCTCGGAGAGCGCCTGGAGCCGACGCCTGAAACTCTCCTCGATGTGCCCCGACAGCGCCCGTGTGTTGAGCAGCCCGAACCCCCCCGCGAGTTGAGTCGCCGTCAACCCCCGCGGCAGCTCCAACAGCGCCAGCGGATTCCCGCGAGTCTCGGCCACGATCTGATCGCGAACCTGCTCGTCGAGCAGGAAGCGAAGCGCCGAGCCCACCAGCGCTCGCGCATCGCCGTTGCGCAAGCCCTGAACCTCGTGCTCCGGCAGGTCGCGCAGCTCCTCGCTCGGCTCACGTGCGGCGAACACGAACGCCACCGGCTCGGCGAACAGCCGTCGCGCCACGAACGCCAGTGTCTGGGCCGACGCCCGATCCAGCCACTGTGCGTCATCGACGATGCACAGCAGTGGACGATCCTCGGCTATCTCCGACACCAGGCCCAGCACCGCCAGCCCGACCAGCAAGAGATCCGGCGGCGCGCCGGCGCTGAAGCCGAACACGGTCTCGAGCGCCACCCGCTGCGGAGCCGGAAGTCCCGCCGTGCGATCGAGCAGCGGCGCGCATAGCTGGTGCAGGCTGGCGAACGCCAGCTCCATCTCAGACTCCACGCCGTCGGCCCGGACCACGCGGAGGTCGGATGCGTTCCCGATCATGTACTCGAGCAGCGCGGTCTTGCCGATGCCGGCCTCGCCCCGAAGCACCAGGGTTCGGCTCTGGCCCTCTCGAACAGCGGCGATTATGCCGTCCAGCAGGGAGCACTCACTGCTGCGCCCCCGTAGGCCCGGCGAACCTCCCGAAGCTGGAGGGACGGTGGCCATTCGCGTCAGAAAGCATAGGTGATCTCAGACACCCGGTGCACCGGTCAGGGCTTTGTCCCGACCAGGGCTCCTGCCAGGGTGCTCCACGGGCGCGAGGGGGAGCCGATCGAGCGACCCTGACGGCCCAACGACCCAGGAGGCCGGCATGACCGGTAGCGATGTCAACACCGACAGCAAGCTTGCACCGGCACTCGCGGACTTCTTCGCCGCGTTCTCCCGGCCGGGGCCGCCCGGCTCGATAGGCTCGCGATGATGGCCGGGGACACCACGCACGATGAGGCCGAGCTGCGTGTCGTGGCGACGGCCGCAAGCGAGCCGGAGGCGGACGTGATGTGCCAGCTCTTGGCTCAGGCGGGCATCGCATCGGTGGCGCAACGAACGATCGGAGGGCCGGAATGGGGCTCCTCGGGTTCGCGCTACGTCTATGTTCGGGCCGATGAGCTCGAGCGCGCTCGCGAGGTGCTCGGGGTTCCGGACACGCCGGCGAAACCGGAGTGATGGACGTCCAGCTCCCAACCCCTCGATTGAGCTTGGTATTCCGACTGGAGGCGACTCTCGGCCGACCCCTGGATCTCGGGATCGGCCACTTCGGACGCAGGAGGATCGTGCCGCTCACAGGCGGCAGCTTCACGGGACGGGAACTGAGTGGCACGCTGGTTCCCGGCGCGAGCGCCGACTGGCAGATCCTCCTGCAGGACGGCACGGTCCTCGGAGACATCCGCTACGCGCTGAAGACCGATCGCGACCAGCTCTTGTACGTCCGCTCCCGCGGCGTTCGCCACGGAAGGCCCGAGGTGCTCGAGCGTCTGGCCCGGGGCGAGCAGGTCGATGCCGGCGAATACACGTTTCGGACCGCGACACAGATCGAGTGCGCCGCGGACGAGCTCGATTGGTTGAACAAGGGGATCTTCATCGGCGTTGGCGGGCGGGGCGCCGAGGGCGTGATCTACGAGACGTACCTCGTGGGATGACCTGCTTGCCGTAGAGCTCGACGTCCCTCATCACCGCTTCATCGCACCGATACCGGCGAGTCCGATGCGGCCCCGATGCATACGTTGCTTGCAGCTGCCCGCATTCTGTAGGCTCGAGCCATGCGAAGCACGCTGGCGCGCGGACGCGAGACGGATGATGCCCGCCGCCTGGAGGTGCAGCGGCTGCTCACGGTCACGGTGGAGTGGGCCTCGCGTCGAAGCGACGTGCGCGGTGTCGCGCTGGTCGGATCGTGGGCACGCGGCACGGCTGAGATGGGCTCCGACGTTGACCTCGTCGTGTTGACGTTCCACGTGGACCGCTATGCGGCGGACGAGGAGTGGACGCGGGATCTCGGTGCTGAGGCGATCCTGCGAACAGCCGCCTGGGGGGCGGTCACCGAGCGTCGTGTCCGCGCGGCGTCTGGGTTGGAGATCGAGCTCAACCTCGCTCCGCCCCACTGGGCGGCGATCTACCCCATCGACCCGGGCACGCGGAGCGTCGTCGCCGGCGGAATGCGAGTGCTGCACGATCCAGACGGGCTGCTCAGGGCCCTTGCGCGGATGCTCCCATAGCGCAAGCTCGCGCGCGAGCTGACGCCACCGATCGCCGCGGCACGGCGAGGCACAGATCGTCGGCCGGATCAAGGCCGGCTCACTCAGGATATGGTCGGCTCGCCATGGCCGTGGGACCCGCCTCAACGCCCGCCGTTCGCGTCGAGCGGATTGTCAAGCGCTTTGGTGCGACGACAGCCCTGGCCGGCGTCGACCTGGAGGTCACCGAGGGAACGGTCTTTGCGCTGCTCGGACCCAACGGAGCCGGCAAGACGACGCTCGTCCGCGTGCTTGCCACGCTGCTCGAGCCGGACGCGGGCCGAGCGGAGCTGTTCGGCCGCGATGTCGTGCGCGACGCCGTCGCCGTTCGCGAGATCCTCGGGCTGACCGGCCAGTTCGCCGCGGTGGACGAGATTCTCAGTGGCCGCGAGAACCTCCTCATGTTCGGCCGCCTGTTCGGCCTCTCCAGAGCCGAGACGCGTAAGCGGGCCGAGGAGCTGCTGGCGCAGTTCGAGCTCGCCGATGCCGCCGACCGCCCGGTGCGGACCTACTCCGGCGGGATGCGCCGCCGGCTCGATCTCGCCTCGAGCCTGCTTACGCGGCCGCGCATCCTGTTCCTCGACGAGCCGACCACTGGGCTCGATCCCCGTAGCCGCAACGAGATTTGGACCACGGTGCGGGAGCTCGTCCGAGAGGGAACGACGCTGCTGCTGACCACGCAGTACCTCGAGGAGGCCGACGAGCTGGCCGACCGGATCGCCGTCATCGACCACGGGAGGGTGATCGCGCAGGGCACCGGGAACGAGCTGAAGGACCAGGTTGGTGGGCAGATCCTCGAGGTCGAGCTCGCCAACGCCACCGAGCGCGACCGCGCGCGGGCGGTGCTCGCAGGCGTCGGCTGCGGTGAGCCCGAGCCGAGCGAGCGACCCGACAGGCTGACGCTTCCAGCTCCCCGCGATGGCCTCGAGTTGATCGAGGAGGCGGCCGCGGAGTTGCGGCGGGCAAGGATCGAGGTGAGCGATCTCGGGCTCCGCCGCCCGACCCTCGACGACGTGTTCCTGCAGCTCACGGGCTCGCCGCCGAGCGAGGACGGTGCCGGCTCGCACCCGGTGGCGCCTCAGTCCCCGACCGGCCGCGTCGAGCAGGGCACTTCGGGCAGACGTTCCGCGCCACTGGTCCGGCTCCGTGCGCCGTCCCTGCGGGAGCTGCGCTCGGCGACCACCGACGCCGGCGTTGTGACCGCGCGCAACCTGCGCCACTTCATACGCCAGCCGCAGCTACTGATCTTCTCGACGATCCAGCCGATCATGTTCGTGCTGCTGTTCGTGTACGTGTTTGGCGGCGCGGTGAAGAGCTCGCTCCCCAACGGGGTCACCTACGTTGACTTTCTGCTTCCCGGGATCTTCGTGCAGTCGGTCGCGTTTCGAGCTACGCAGACAGCGATCGGACTCGCGGAGGACCTCGAGCGCGGCGTTGTGGACCGCTTTCGCTCGATGCCGATGGCGCGGTCAGCCGTGCTGCTGGGCCGGACGTTGGCCGACCTCGTGCGCAACGTCCTGATCATCGGGCTGATGATCGGAGTGGGCTACCTGGTCGGCTTCAGCTTCCACGCCGGAGTGCTGCAGGCGCTGGCCTCGATCGCCGTCGTTGCGGCGTTTGGGTTTGCCCTGAGCTGGATCTTCGCGTTCGTTGCGCTAACCGTGCGCGGTGCCGAGGCCGCGCAGGCGGCCGGCTTCGTGGTGATCTTCCCATTGGTGTTCGCGAGCTCCGTGTTCGTGCCCGTCGCCACGATGCCAGCCTGGCTTGCGAGCTTCGCGCGCGCGAGCCCGGTCACGCTCACGGCGAACACCGCCCGCTCGTATGCGCTCATCCCCGGCACCCCGAGCTCGCTGGGAGAAACGGCCGCCTGGATCGGCGGGCTGCTGGTCATATTCATTCCATTGTGCGTATGGCGATACCGGCGGATGAGCTGAGCGGTCTGGGTCCGTTCGCTCGCAGGTAGCACGCGACTAGGCGGAGCCGACGACCACGTTCTCCTCTCCCAACCACAGCGCCGACCGCGGCAAGTCGATGAAGCGCTGCTCGTCCTCGAGCAGCTCTCGGCTGGCGGCCTGGCCCGCGTCGCTGGAGAACGCCGCGACGAGCTCCTCGAGGCTGTCCCACCACAGCTCGGCTACGCCGTCGTAGAAACGGGGCTCGCTTCCTCGGGCGCCGGCAAGAGCCTCGTCGAGGTCCGTGTCGCGTGCGTGCACCTGAACGTAGCGACGGATGTGCAGGGTCTCGGCGTGGCGCTGCACGAGCGGTGCGTGCTGCTCGCTCCAGTAGCGCTGGAACTCCTCGCGAGTCAGGTCCTCGCGGCGACGAAGAGTGAACACCAGCTTGATCATCGATCTCCCCTCACTTGTGTCAATCGATCCTCGCGGCTTCCTGCTCGGACCGATCTGTTGCGATTCCACTCAACCCAGGCCGTGCCTGTTCGGCCATCGTCTGCAACGACTCGGCACATGGCGCGGGGAAACTGAGACACGCGGCCGTCGAGCGCCGTCAGCAGAAGCGCGCCGAAGGCGATCGGCTGGACGGTCAAGGTCAGGTCATCGTAGGTGATCTGTGCCGCGGTGATCAGCCCGTTGGGCCCGACCTCCTCGCTGGCGCTCACGCGATCGAGCTCGACCACCCCGCCGTGCGGCGGCTGCACGTAGCCAACGCCGATCGGCAGGGCGTCGGGGACTCGAAACTCGACGCCGTGGAAGCTCGTGCCGTCGTCGAGGTGGCCGGCGGACCACATCCACTCGGCCGACCACCAGTCGCGCGTACCCCAGGAGTGGTCGCGCTGACCGTGGCCGCGCAGCTCGATCTGCTCGTCCCCGACCTGGACGGTCCCGCGCACCCGGCAGGGGATCTCATAACGCGTCGCCATCCTGTAGGCATACGGCTCACCCGAGGTCTCCCATTCCAGGTCGAAGCCGGCCGAGACGGGGTCGCCAGACTCGCCTCGCAGCGGTGCGGATGCGTCCAGGTAGGCCTCGCCGGTCGCCTCGACGCGGACGCGGAAGCGCTCGAGCGCCATCGTGCAGACGTGTTCTGCGCGCAGCCCGTTGCACGCGACCGTGAGCTTCCCGCCCGCTGGAAGCGGCGCGGCGTAGTCGACGATCGCCACCGCCGGCCGGCGCGGCCCGCAGACGAACGCCGTGAGCCAGCAGACGCCCAGGTTGGGGTAGAGGCCGATGCGGGTGTACACCCCGGTTTCGCCATCGTCGGCGACGGCGTCGAAGTACCAGCTCTCGTTCCACAGCTCCTCCGATCCGGGCTCATGGCGGCCCTCGTCGCCGGGCGCCGGTCGCAGCGCGGGCGGCCGTCCGCTGCCGGGCTGCGGCAGCAGTGTGAGAGCGTCGAGGTCGAGCACCTGTTGGGCGTAGCGTGCGAGGGTCGTGAGGAACATGTCATCGCCCCGCTCGGTCCGTTCGACGAGCATCGCCGGGGCGACCGTCATCAGGATCCCCAGGAAGGCCTGCCGACGGTACCCCGTCCAGCATTCCTCCCAGTCGAAGCCGCGAACCCCGTACGCGCTGAGCGCGTCGTGGTACTCGCGCACGAGCGACTGCTCGTGCGCGCGCCGGTCCGCCAGCTGCAGGGAGCCGCCGAGGAAGTACGCGGCATCGGTCATCACCGGGCCCCAGCTCACGGTCTGCCAGTCCACCGCGACGAATCGTCGCCGAGCATCGTCTGCACCGAAGAGCATGTTGTCCAGGCGGTAGTCCCCGTGCACGAGACCGAGCGGCGGTCGGCGGTCGGCGACCCAGCCGTCGAGGCTTGCGACGAAGCGCCGGCAGACCTCTTGATGCTCGGGGAGCACCCGCTCGCCGTGTCGCTCGATGAACGCGGGCAGCAACTGCGTCATCAGCGACTGGTTAAGGACGTTCCCGCGGTTCAGCCACGGCGTCGCCCCGAGCTGTGAGTCGGCGAACACGGGCGCGTGCAGCTTCGCGAGCTCGTGCATCCCCAGCCGGGCCTGCTCAACGCTACAACCGGCGATTTGGTCGCCCTGGATGGCCGGGGCTACGTCCTCCAGCAGAAGCGTGAACCATCCCTGCTCGATGTCCATGACGGCCAGATGGCATGCCGCGAGCGGACCGCCGACGCGCGCTGCGAGGTCGCGATAGAAGCAGATCTCGCGCTCGTAGATCCCGAGCCCCACGCCCGCGGAGCGACTGTTCTCGTTCTCCGAAGCGGTCTTCAGCACCACGGTCGACGGGCCGCTGTCCGCCCCGTTGGCGTACTCGATGGCGACCCGCCGGCTCTCGCTCATCTGGCCCGTACCGATCGACTCGACGGTGAAGCCATCGATCGGGCCGCTGCCGAGCGCCGCCGCAAGCCACTCGGCGCTCAGGTCCTCCGGACGCCGCAGAACCGAAACCTCCATCCCCATCGGCGAGGTATATCAAGCCGCTTCGCACGCCCTGTAACGTTGACCGGACATGTCCAGGCTGGGCACAACGGTGGCGGACGGCTCGGTGGACGGCGGGCGCGGCTTCGGTGCCGGCCCGCCCGTGAGGGTCGCGGTCGTCTTCGAGCGCGGCGGCGCAGGCACAGCGGCTCTGCGGGAGGCCGCCGAACTGGCCAACGCGGGGAGCGAGCTGTCGGTCGTGACGCTCGCGCCGCAGGCACGGCCCGCCCGATGGGGCCGTGCTGGCGGCGAGGGCCCATACAACGTCGCCGTCAGGGAGGAAGCGGAGCTCGATCTGCAGGAGGCTCGCGACATGCTCGGATCGGTTGCGAGCCGTGCGACGTTCAAGATGCTGGCGGGGTTCCCCCAGCCGCCGCTTGCAGCGTGGGTGGCCGAACACGGTTTTGGGCTCGTCCTGCTTCCTCACCGCCGGCTGACCCCAGGCGGCAACCCTTTCGCGAGGAGCCTGCGGAAGAAGACTTCGGCAGAAGTGCGGCTGGTCCGGTAAGGCTCTAAGCCGCGCTCGGCGCCGCGGCCGGCATGCGCTGACCCAACAGGCTTCGCGCGCAGTCGACGATCGTCTCCTCGATCGGCCGTGGAGCCCACCCGACACGGCGCCTGGCGTTCTCGATCGAGTAGGTCGTCTTCTGTCCCAGCTCGCCGACGACCGAGCGGACCTCGGGATCGAACATCGCCAACACGCGCACGAGCACGTCTGGGACGCGGCGCCGTGGCACCTTGCGGGCTTCGGGGCCGAGCTGCTCGCGGAGGATCGCCGCGACGTCGGAGAGCCACAGGAACGAGGAGGCGGCGATCAGCCGCTGGCCGGCTGCGTCGGCAGCGGTCATCGCCCCAACCTCGAGCGAAGCCACGTCGCGCACGTCGATGAAGCTGAAGCCGAGCCGCGGGAGCCCGGGCATGCGCCCGGTCAGCATCCGCTCGACGGCCTGCAGCGAGTACGAACGGTCCTCTCCCAGCACCGGCCCGATGATTGCCCCGGGCTGCACCGTAACGAGCCGGTCCTCCGCTCCCTGCGCCCGCATGTAGTCCCATGCAGCGCGCTCGGCGATCGTCTTCGATCGCGTGTAGGGCGTCAGCTGCGGGTTATCGGAGTCCGTCCAATCGGCCTCCGTGAGCTCCCGGCCGTGCGAGTTCGCGTCCGGGCCAGTGTTGCGTACAGCCGCGACCGAGGAGGTGACGACCACTCGCTTCGCGCCGCCTGCGAGGCTCGCGCGCAACACCCGCAGCGTGCCGTCGCGCGCCGGGACGATCAGCTCATCCGCGTCCTTGGGCTGTGCGGGCGGGAAGGGTGATGCGACATGCAGAACGTAGTCGCAACCGTCAACCGCCTCTTCCCATCCCTGGTCCGCGTTCAGGTCGGCGGCGAGAACGGTCAGCCGGTCGCCGACCTCGACCTGCGATCCCACGTTCGCGCGCACCTCCGCCTCGCGGGCCAGGTCTCTGATCGTCGTCCGCGCGCGGTATCCGCGCTGAAGCAGCTCCACCAGGCACCAGCCACCGAGGAAGCCGGACCCTCCCGTCACCAAGACCGTCTGCTCTGCATGCACCGTCGGCTCCCTTCGCGAGCGTTCTCAACGCCGTGCCTGATGTCGCCAAGCGCGACATGGTCTCAGGTCTGGGTGGCGAGCCGTTCGTGGACCGATCGCACGGCGCTTGATCCCTCGCCGACCGCGGCGGCGACTCGCTTCAACGACCCGTGTCGGACGTCGCCTGCCGCGAACACGCCCGGTACCGACGTCTCGAACGGAAGCGGCTCGGATCCGCCGGAGATGGACTCCGGAACCTGGCGATCGGTGAGCACGAATCCGCGTCGATCCAGCAGCACGTCGGCAGCCAGCCAGCCGGTCGCGGGGGTCGCGCCAATGAAGCAGAACAGCCCCGAGCAGGCGATCGTCTGCCGTTGACCGGTCGCCGTGTGCTTGAGCGTCACGTGCTCGAGGCGGTCCTCGCCGGCGAGCGTCTCGACTTCGACGCCGGTGAGGAGATCGACTTTGGGGTCGGCGTCGATCCGCTCGATCAGGTATTGGGACATGCTCTGCGTGAGATCGTCGCGACGGATCGCCAGCTTCACGCTGCAGTTGTGCTGGCCGAGGTAGATCGCCGCCTGTCCGGCGGAGTTCCCGCCCCCGACCACCACGACTGACGTTCCGTCGCAGACGCGCGCCTCGAGATCCGTCGCCGCGTAGTAGACGCCGGCGCCCTCGAAGCGCTCGAGATCATCGACAGCCAGCCTTCGGTAGCTGGCGCCGGAGGCCACGATCACCGAGAGCGTCGGGATCTCGCTGCCGTCAGCGAGGACGACCGCGTGGAATCCCGTCTCGACCCGCAACCCCGCCACCTCGCACGGGGCATTCAGGCGAGCCCCTAGTCGCATCGCCTGGACGGCCGCTCTCGACGTCAGGTCCCCGCCGGAGATGCCATTCGGGAATCCCGCGTAGTTCTCGATGCGCGAGCTCGCGCCAGCCTGCCCGCCGATCGCCACGGCATCCAGCGACACGGTGCGCAGGCCCTCCGACGCGCCGTAGACGGCGGCTGCGAGCCCTGCGGGGCCACTGCCCACGACGACGAGGTCGAAGATGTAGCCAGGAGTTGGGTGGAACGTCAGCCCGAGGTGCTCCGCGAACGTTCCCGGTGACGGGCGGCGCATAGTCTCGGTCACGGTGATCACCGCAGGGATGTCTTCCGGGCGCAGCCCCATGCTCGTGAGCAGCGCATCGGCGTCGTCGACGTCCTCCAGGTCGATCCACGCATGCACGAGACGAGAGTGTTCGGCAAACGCGCGCAACGCCATCGCCTCGGGCGAATATCGCGACCCGACGATGCGGATCGCCTGCGCGTCCTCTCCGGACCTGAGGATCTCACGCCGCGCGACCAGCGCGCTGAAGATGGTTTCCGCGATCTCCGGGCGAACGCTCAGCAGCCGACGGAACTCGGCCTCCGCGATCACCAGGATGCGACCCCCCCGTGTGACGCGCCCGGTCAGGAAGCGGCGCTGACCCGTCAGAAGATTGAGCTCGCCCACGAACATTCCCGGCTCGAACTCGGCCACGACGAAGTCCTGGTCGCCGTCGGGTCGCACGACCTCAGCCCCGCCCTCGAGGATCACGAACAGGTCATACGACGCGTCTCCGGCCTCGAACAGAAAGTCGCCTGGGGTCACGGCCCGCTCGGCCCCAAAGGCGCCCAGTTCCGCGAGCGCAGACGCGCTCAGCACCGGGAACGCCACCGGGTCTGGAGGGCCCGTTG
>Ga0210409_10006598_pt1 | contig 12042 bp, 9 predicted proteins | sample IncBWH17MmetaG_FD_161649 | JGI IMG/M metagenome (GOLD analysis project Ga0210409, IMG submission 161649) | Forest soil microbial communities from Barre Woods Harvard Forest LTER site, Petersham, Massachusetts, United States - Inc-BW-H-17-M | ecosystem: Environmental > Terrestrial > Soil >...
TTACCGGTCAGCGTAGCGGTCTGCGTTGCTTGAACAAACACGGCGTGATCGCCTTGGCCGCTCTGGTCCGCTTGTTTGAGCTTCACGTCCCCCTGCAAATCCATTTGCGACCACGAGCCATTCGGCAGCAATTGGGCAACCCCGCTGTGCGAAGTTGCCGTTTGTAAGGGCTTCCCGGCCGCGGCTCGTTCGGTACGAACATTGCCGTTGGCGAGCAACTGCCTGGCCTTGCCGTCGCTGCCAAATCCCATCTCCAGTTTGTCGGCGTCCAATTTCGCTCGCGCAGGCACGTTGTTTGGTGTTGTTCCTGCCGATCCTGGTTGCGGGGCTGTGTCGGTCCATTCGATGGTTCCGGCGGCCAGGGTTTCGGCTCGCTTGGGTATGCTGCTACCCCCGCTGCCGTTCTCCGCAAATTCCACCAGCAGCGCTGTGGTTTGAAGGGTTCTGGCATTGCCGGTCCCATCCGCACGCGTTTTCAGCAACACGTTTCCTTTCAAGCTCAACTTTTCCGGCTGATTCACCCTGGGGCGGAGATCCATAACGCCATTCTCCGCGCTGAACTCCTCTTGTTCCTTTCCGCTGAGTCGCGCGCCCTGCATGTTTCCGGCTCCTTCGAATTTCGTGAGCCATCCGGCGGGAGCTAAATAGGCGGTTAAGGTTTCCGCGCTCACGTTGGATGGTCGGTCCGTGGAAAGAGAGGAGAGCTGCGGATCTTTTCCGGTTCCGCCCCGCGTAGCGATTAACCTTTCCGCGCGAAACGCTGCATCCAAGAGCAGCGTTAGTTCGCCTGCAAGCAAGCGCGCCGTGCGGGTCTGAGCTTCGACGGGCCCTTGCAAATGAAGGTACCTGGAGTTACGGCCGAATTCGAGGCTTCTTCCGGTTACATGAACGGGATCGCTCGCCGCCAGCGCTTGGGGTTTTTTCGCAGAAGTGCCGTTTGCCTGCACCACGATCAGCAAGCGCACATCACGCAGCAAGCGCAATGTGCCTTCCTGGGAGTGATACTCGACTCCCACGGCCTCGCCGCTTCCGCTGGGAAAATTAAATCTTACCGGCTGGTCCGTTTCCGCCAGTCCGGTGAAGCGGTTGAAGGTGATGCCGTGCGTTTCGGCGTGCACTTTTTGCGCCGCAGGTCCTGCGGGATTCTTCGCCGCTCGCTCCGCATCGGCGGCGCTCTGAAGATCGATTTGCACTTCTCCACTGCACGTTACGCCTCCGCCTTCTTTCTCATACTGGCAGCTTTGGGTATGGATGGTGTCGTGCCGATCTCCGGCCCTCCCGAAAATGGTTATGCCCACGTCCTCGAGCAAACTTGCCGCTTTATCCTTGTAGTCCGTGGATTTCGAGGCTGCCACGGTGAAAATGGCGTGATTTCCTTCAACCTTGGAAAAGGTCAGCCCGCTTGACTGCCGCGAAACATCACTCGGGGCCGGCGGCGGCGCTTTTTTGCTTTCTCGGTGCGCCACCCATTTGCGCTCCAGGTACACTCCAGTCGTCAGGATCGCCAGCACCAACGCTGCTGCCGCCGACAAGCGCGCATACTTAGCGGCCTCACTTCTCTTCATGCATTCAGTTAAGCAAAATTTCGGAGGACTGTATAGAAGAGGGAGGCAGGTAGAGGAAACGAAACAAACTAGCCCGCGGACTCCGCGGCAGCCGCCGTGTCCGCAAGAATTCCGATGTTGGCGGCAGCCACGCAATCTCGCCGCGTATTCTTCACCAGATACATGGCTTCATCAGCGAGGTGCAGCAAACCTTCCTTGGTGCGCGAATCCACGGGGTAGGAGGCCACACCCACGCTGGGCGTGAGCTTGATGTTCAACCCCTCGGGCCCCAGCCAGGTGGCCTCGCGGATCAACTTGTGCAGGCGCCGCGCCACATTCAACGCACTCTCTTTCGAAGTTTGCGGCAGCAGAATGACGAATTCATCGCCGCCATAACGGAAAGCGAAATCAATCAGGCGGCAATGTTCCTTCAAAGCGTTGCCGATTTCAGCCAGCAATCGCGAGCCGACCAGGTGGCCGTGGGTATCGTTGACTTGTTTGAAATGATCGAGGTCGATGAAAACGATGGAAAATTCGTAGTTATAACGCTGGGAGCGGTAAATCTCCGTTTCGAGAATGAAGCCCATGTGGCGGGCGTTATACAGGGAAGTACAATCGTCGGTAATCGTGAGTTCGTGAATTTTTTTGACGTGCCGCGCGTTTTCCAGAGCGATGGCCGCGAAATCGGAGAGCGCTTCGAGCAGCTTGAGGTCGCGCGGATCGAATCCCTCGGGCCCAATGCAATTGATCAGCTCGATGACGCCCAGGCAGGTATCGCGAAACTTGACCGGAACCGCGACGATGGACTGCGTTTCCGTTTTCGTTTTTTCGTCGACCTTGCCGAAGAAGCGCGTATCTTTCGAGGTGTCCGGCACGACCACGGTCTCACCGCGCTGCGCCACCCAGCCGGCAATGCCTTGGCCCATCTTGATGCGCACATCCTTCAATGCCTGCGAAGCTTTTCCGACCGCCAGTTCGAAGTATAGTTCCTGCTTGGCTTCGTCCAGCAGCAGCAGCGACCAGTTGTCCGGGCGCAGAAACTCGTCGATCTTCTCCATAATGGTGCGGAGAACTTGATCGAGCTGCAGCGAGGAGGTCAGCGCCTTCCCCAGCTCCTGGAAGACGGCTACCTCGCCTTTTTCCCGCTGTTCGGACGGCACCGCGGGATTGCGGCGGCGTTCGACAGCTGGAAATTGCTTTACTTCCTCCACGCTCGGTTCAACCTTTCCCGTCCGAATTTTGACTTGCCCGCTTCCGCCGCGGCAGTACCAATAGTGCTGCAATCCCCCAACAACTTCTGTTGCGTCTCCCTGCAAAAAGAAAAGGGTCCGCCGAATGCGGACACACACACGCGCGAATCTCCGCCAGTATGGCCCCAGTTAAATAGAGGTGCAATACGCTCGTGGTACAGGCGTGGCCATCTTGCTATCCTCGCTTTTTTGTTGCGAGCGGAGGCCCGAAAAGCCCGCCTGCGCGAGGTTGACCATCTTGAACAACGCGGGGGATCGTCAGAATGGAAGGTCCGCATGGAATGCTATCCTTCTTCCAGCGGGGCGCCGCATAGTCATGAATCCAGGCAATGCCAGTGATGGATAGCCGAGCCGCTACTTGGGAGTCAGGCGTGCGCTCTGTTTTTTCGCCCATTGTCCAATGGGCCGCGGCGGCGCTGGCTCTCTCGATCGCACCTTACTATTCCATCCGAACCTGGGCCGCGGTAGTGGATCCTGATATCTGGTGGCATATCCGCACCGGGGATTGGATCTTTGCGCACCATGCGGTGCCGCGCTACGCGATATTCTCCCAGCATCTCGAGCGCCCGTGGATCGCTTACAGCTGGCTTTTTGACGTGCTTGTTTCCGCCGTGCAGCACGGCTTCGGATTCCCCGGTATTCTTGCCTCTCTGATCTGTCTTCAGGTATTGATTTCCCTGACGTTTCTTCTGGCGATGCGGCATTTTGCGCGCAACTTCTGGTGGTCGTGGATCATTGCTTCGCTTGCGATCTATGCTTTCTACGTAAATCCGCTGCGATCCCTGCTGTTTACCCTGCTCTTCTTCACCATCGAATTGTTTCTGATATTTGAGGCCGAACGAAGAGGGGATGACAAAGTGCTCTTCTGGGCCGCTCCTCTTTTTTTCCTATGGGCGAATTTCCACATCCAGTTTATCTATGGGCTCTTCGTTCTCGCTCTGTACGCAGGGACGCGGCTCATTGCGCTGGCCGTGCGAAATTGGCTGCCACTCGAATCGCGCGAAACCTCTCCCGGGAGACTCCTCGCCGTACTTGCCGCCGCTATCGCCGGGTCCTGCCTCGGACCCAACTGGGCTTACCCGTACAAGGAGGCGTTCGGTTACGCGGTGCACACCGCTCAATACGAATTCATCCAGGAAATGTTGGCGATGAACTTCCGCAGACCAGAACACTTTGCGGAGCTTTTCCTGTTGCTCGCGGCCTGTTATGTGGTTGGACGGTCCCGCGGCAAGGACCTTTTCCGGCCCTTGCTGCTCCTCGTGACGGCTCTTGTTTCGTTTCGCTCTTTGCGTGATGCGTGGTTTGTTTCGATGCCTGCGGCCTTTGTGCTTGCAGAGGCTTTTGGACAAGCCCAATCGCAGGCAATTGCGGACGTCGGCGGCCAACGGCGCGCTGGATTGATGATGAGCTTGAATTATGGTTTGGCGGCCGTCGCGGCCCTCGCGTTGTCATTTGGCATGGCCATCCGCCAGGGCATGGATACGCCGGCCCTGTTGAGCGTCATTGACCGGGTCTATCCCATCCGCGCGACCGAGTTCGTTCGGGACTCGAATTTGCCCGGGCCGATGTACAACAGTTTTAACTGGGGCGGCTTCCTGATCTTCAACCTGCCCGAGCAGCCGGTCTCGAGCGACCCCCGCGTAAATGCGTATGGAGACGAGTTGGCGAAGCGCTCGGTCAACACCGTCAACGGCACACGCTGGCAGGGTGATCCGGATCTCGCACGCGCCAACTTTGTCATTCTGGAGCGCGCTACGCCTCTGGCATCGGCGCTCAAATCCGATCCCAGGTACCGAGTTGCATACCAGGATCATCTCGCAGTTGTGTTCGTACGAGCCCAAGACCGCTAATGCTTTGAAGCGGAAGCGTCCACTTCAGCTCGAATGGAGAGAGCTGGCAGTCCATCTCGGAGAATATTCCTTGGCGATGTGAATGGAATGAGGGTCAATGCGGGGGCTGATGGCTGTAAATTGTCCATGCTTGCCCGGAAAGATCAGAGGACCCGAAATAAGCCGCCCGATACCAAGCCGACTGTTTCTGGTTATAAAGAACGGCCGGTCCTGGGGGATCATAGCCTTCCCCATGAAAGATGTACCAATCTGCCGGAAACTTTGCTTGATTCTCCAGCGTTACATAGGCGAGTTGCCGATCCCCCAGCAGCCGCGGCGCAAAGTAATTCAGCTCCGTCAGAGCCCTGAAATCCTGATTCGAGGCCACGCGAATCGCCGGCGACGGCGTGTGCGCGATCATATATTGCAATCCTGCGCTGATCTGCCCGCGGCCAACCCGCAGGAAGTGCAGGTATAGGTATGCCTGTCCTGCAACAAATAGCGCTAACACCACAGTCAGCACGCTGCGTCCCGCTCGTACCTCAAGCAGCCGCGCCAGCAGCATCGCCAGTGACACGTACACGAACGGGACAATCACCAGGAAATAGCGCGGCGAAAAGAATGCCGGCCGGAGGAACAACATGCACACCATTGGCATCACATAGATCAACGCCAACAGATTCCACGAGGAATCACCTGATTTTCGCATCGCCGCCAATTGCCACACCGTGAGTCCCAACAACGGTACGAGCACAATCCATACGGTCACCGCGTCTCTCGGAGGCCACCCAAGCGCCAACGACAACAGCCTTCCAAGGCCGTGTGCAGGCGTCATGGGCGGCCCGCCCAGTTGCGTCAAGTACCTCAGGTCCAAAAAATAGAGTGCCATCAAGACGCCTGCGGGCAGCGCGTTGATCGCAATCCACAGCGACGCAGATTTGATTCGCCCTGGTCTCCCCATGAAAATCAGAAATGATCCGGACGCCAATGGCAACCAAATCAAACAAGAGGTCAAATGCGACAAAACCGCAAGTACGAGGGCCAATCCGTACGTCAGCCCCATGAGAAGTGACTGGCGCCAGTCGCCTTGTTCCATACAACGCGCCAGTGCGGCATACGCCAGCACCGATCCCAGCAGGGCTCCACTGTACCCACGCGCTTCGGAAGAAAAATGAATCAAGGGATACGAACACGCCAGCAACCCCGCGAGAATCATAGCCTCTGCACGGGACCGCCGCGCCAGCAGCCAATATCCCGCGGGAACGAGTCCTATCCCAAACACCACTGACAAGTGCCGATACACCTGCGCGTCACTTTGCCGCCTTACAAGATAGAGGTACAGCGTGTTCAAATAATGATTGTTGTCGCTGTGCGCCCCGCTGAATATTTGCCACGGCGACTTCACCGCATTCGCTATTTGCAATGAAATGATTTCGTCCAGCCACAGATCGTTGTGCGTCGCGAGCACGCGCAAAGCTCCCGCCAGAACAATCAGGATCACCAGCGCAAACACCGGCAACAGAGTTGGATTGCGCGTGGGGGGCGGAAGAGCTTCAGGCATGACCGGCGAAGTATACCAAGCGGGCCAGCGTCCCACCTAAGCTGCAGCCAGCCGCCAGTTCATTCGGCAGATGGGATTCCTCTGAACCTTGGAGACGGAATTGGTCACGGATTTATTCATTCTAGTCCACTTTCTTCCGCGTTTGACACCACTGGATTCCACCGCCTATAGTCCGTTCAGGGAGCCCACGCCGCTGCATTGCGAGCGCCCACCGTTACTCACTGGAGACAGGTTCGGTTCATGGCCAGGGGAAATTTTGGTGAACGCCTGAAGCGCGAGCGCGAAATGCGCGAAGTCTCCATGGACGAACTCACCAAGGCCACGCGGATCAGCACGCGCTTTATCGAAGCACTGGAAAATGAAGATTGGGAGCGGCTTCCCGGCGGCGTCTTCGGACACGGTTTTGTGCGCACCATCGCGCGCTATCTGGGGCTCGACGAAGAAGCGCTCCTCGGTGAATACGATCTGGCACGTTCGGAAAAATCGCCTGCCGCCGTTGCCAAGCCCGAAGAACGCATTCCTTCGCCGCCAAAATGGTTTCCTGTTGCCGCCGTATTAGTGCTTTTACTTATGGTGGCCGGACTTTTCTACGCGGGACGTTACGGCTGGCGCCTCTACCTGGCCCATCGCCGCGCAAACTCGTCTTCACTTACTTCGCTTCCTTCCCGGCCAGCGCCGCTCGATATTTCCAACGCTTCAACTTCTGCTACTACATCCGCCGTCTCGCCTCTGGATCTTTCCGTGTCCACTTCTGCCGCCACTCGCGTTCGCGTCCTGGCGGACGACAATCTTCTTCTGGATACGGAGTTGCCGGCGGGAGAAACGCGCCACTTTTCGGCGAATCGGCAGTTTGAAGTCAGCGCCGGGGACTCTTCCGCGGTGTTGCTGGAATTGAACGGGCAAGCGATGCCGCCGCTCGGCGCGCCCGGCTCCTCCGGTACAATAGTGCTTAGCCAGAAGGATTTGAGGCAGGCAACCGGTGGAAGCTCTCAGCCCTGAGGTTCTCGAAGATCTGCGGCACGGCCGCGCTCAGCGCGAGCGCAAGATGGCTGTTTGTACCGGCGGAGCGCACCTGGCTCCCGCCGATCGCGCGGAAATCCTCACCGTTCTTGCTGGCGACGTGGACGAGATGGTGGCGTCTCGCGCGCAGGATGCCTTGCTTTCGCAGCCCGTCGAGTCTTTCGTCGAAGCCTTGAAACGAGAGCAGGCTCTACCTGCGCTGTACGCTTACGCGGCAAAAAACCTTGCCGATAAACCGGGCGTCTGCGACGCCATGGTGCAAAACAAAAATTGCGGGGCGGAATTTCTCGTTCCCGCCGTCCGCCATCTCTCGACGCTTGGCATCCAGGCTTTGATGGAAGAGCTCGATCGCGTCAGCGAGTCTCCCGCACTGGCCTCCGCGCTCGAGCAATCCAGTTCGCTGACCGCCGAACAAAAAAGTCAGCTACACGAGCTTCACGGTCCCGGCAACCCCATTGATGAAGCTGCGCTCGCCGAGGCCGCCGCGGCTGCGGAATCCGACCTGGCCCGGCGGCAAACGCTGATCCAACGCCTGGCGAAAATGACCGTCGCGCAGCGCGTGCAGTTCGCCATGAAGGGCGGATCCGAAGCGCGCCGCACGCTGATCCGCGACAACAACAAGGTGGTGCAACGCGCGGTGCTGCAGTCTCCCCGCCTCACCGATCAGGAAGTCGAGGCTTTTGCGGGGATGACCAGCCTCACCGATGAAATCCTCCGGTCCATCGCTGGCAACCGCGCCTTTCGAAAGAACTACACCGTCGTCCGCAATCTCGTGAACAATCCCAAGACGCCTCTCGACGTCACGTTGCACATGCTTCCGATTCTCAATGCGGTGGACCTGAAGCGGCTGACCACCAACAAGAATGTCCCGGAAACACTTCGCACCACCGCGCTGAAGCTGCAGCGCACGCGCACGGAACTCAGGAAATAGCCGGTTCATCCCGCAAGAATTATCTCTTTTGTGACTCCAGTGTTAGGCCATTTCATCTTTGTGGCTCTACAATGATTCGCGGAGGCGTGTCCTCATGCGCTCGCGAATCCCAGCGAGGTCCTCAGCAGGCGCGTTGTTTTTTGCTCCATGCGTCTTGGTTGCTGCAGTGATAGCACCGCTCGTCGTGCCATCAGGCGTAGCCACTGCGGATCAGGCAAAAGCCTCCGAGCCATGGACCGCTGCGCAGATCGTTCAGCCGGCCGATCTCGCGCGTGAGCTTACGGGCAAAGTTGGAACGCCGCCGACCATTCTCTATGTCGGGTTCCGGTCACTTTTTCCCGGCGGGCACGTCCCTGGCGCTGTTTATCACGGCACTGCTTCGACGGAAGAGGGTCTCGCCGAGCTGAAAAAGTGGGCGGACAGTATCCCACGCTCGGCGAATTTAGTGATTTATTGTGGCTGCTGCCCGCTCGAGAAATGCCCAAACATTCGTCCGGCCTTTAGGACGCTCAGCAACATGGGCTTCAAGAACTTGCGCGTACTTATTCTCCCGACCAGCTTCGCTGCCGATTGGGCCGGCAAAGGCTACCCAATTGTGAAGGGCATGTAACGTATCCGTTCGAAACGTGATTCGAATGATCCGCGCGCGAATGGATTAGGGCGCTGGCGTAAGCGTGGGGTGCTGAAGGTGGAAGCCCGTTGCATCCTGATACGCGCGCGCGAAGGCGAGCAGCGGCGCTTCGCCGTACAATTTTCCTAAGAAGGTCAGGCTTGCCATGGTGCCCGGCCCGCCTGCGTTGCGGAAATCAGTCGGATCTTCCGTCGGCGGTTTGGGCGCGTCGTTTCCGCGCAATCCATTCGGCAAAATCACGGCGGGATTCCCCGTCAGATTCGTGATGACCAGCTGCTGGCTCTGCGTCGGCGCGACGATCACGTCAAAATCGTCGAATACCTTGGCCACCGCCTCCATCGCCATCCTTCGTGCCCGCGCGGCTTGAATGTATTCGACCGCAGGGATGAAGCGCGCAGAGCGAAACGCGTTGGGCCAGTCAAATTCCCGCTGCATCGTCAACAGCTTGTCTTTCCCGGAACGCGTGAGATCGTCAAAGGCCGCCGCGGCCTCCGCCGTCAGCATCGCCACCATGGCGTCGTAGGGAAGCTTTGGCAGCTCCGTGGGCATAAGGTTCACGCCCATCTCGCGGAGTTTCGCGAGCGCGGCATCGTTATATTTTCTGTCGTATTCCGCCCGGGCTTGCGCCGCCTCCTGGCGTTTCTTTTGGTCGTCGCGCCGCTTTTGTTCTTCCGGAGTCGCCGCAGGTTCTTCCTTCGCGGGCTCCTGGCCCTCGCCCGGCTTGCGTTCGAAGTCCGCTTTCAAGTAGCCGACGCGGAGTTTTTTCCAGTCCAGAGTTGCGTCCCAATTGAAGGCCGCCGGTTTCACGGTCCGGTCGTGGCCGTCGGGACCGTAAATCGCGTCCAGCACCAGCGCGCAATCTTCCACGTCTCGGCAGATGGGCCCCAGTTTATCCATGCTCCACGAGAGCGCCATCGCGCCGGTGCGCGGCACCAGCCCGAACGACGGCCGCAGCCCCGTGCATCCGCAGCGCGAGGACGGAGACGAAATCGAGCCAAGAGTTTCCGACCCGATGCTGAACGCCACGCATCCAGCAGCGGTAGCCGAAGCCGGCCCCGCGGACGAACCGCTCGAGCCTTGCTTGGGGTTCCAAGGGTTCCGCGTCACGCCACCGAACCAAATGTCTCCTTGCGCCAACGCGCCCAGAGTCAATTTTGCAACGAGCACAGCCCCCGCTTCGTCCAGGCGCTTCACGACCGTGGCGTCTTCTTCAATCATTTGATTTTCGAATCCGCCCGCGCCCCACGTGGTTCGATAGCCCTTCACGGCCAGCAAGTCTTTCGCGCCCCATGGCAAGCCGTGCAGCGGCCCACGATATTTCCCCGCGGCAATTTCCGCGTCCGCTTTCTTGGCCTGCGCAAGCGCGCGTTCTTCCGTCAGCGTCACCACGAACTTCAGCGTCGGGTCGTACTTCTTTAGCCGCCCCAGGTACATCTCCGTGAGCGCCACCGACGAAACCTTTTTTGTTCGAACCCGCTCTGCAAGTTCCCGAACGCTTGCAAATGCCAAATCCTCCAGATTTTTGGGCGCACCCGATGCAATGCTGCCCGGCGCTCTGGAGATGCGCATCGGCTTGCGCACAGTATCGAGCTTCATTCCCGGAAGCACGGGATCAAAAAGGAGCGCAGGTTCCACGGAATTCGGGATATGCAGCTTGTAGATTTCTTCGAAGCCCTTGGCATGAGTGTTCAAATTCTCCAACATCATGTCCTTGTACTCATCCGAAATCGGCACATCGGCGACGGCCGCGGCATTGTCGATCATTTCCTTCGTAATCTTCTTCGCGCCTTCGGCTTGCGCCTGCGCCCAGAGCACGCCGGGAAGCAGCGTCCCCGCCAAACCCATTCCCGAACAGGCCTTCACAAAATCCCGGCGATCCAGCATCGTTCTTTTCCCCTTTTCCGCACGAATTCCGGCGCGCTAAGATAACACATCATCGTCTCTGTCCACTTCGCGTCCGCTGATCGCATTCGAAAAGATTAGATAGGCACGCGCGCGCCGCCCAGGTGGGGTTCGAGGCTGCCGGAGTCGCCGCATTTTTCATTGAGAGCCGAAAATGTTGTACGATTCCGTCGTCCTGAAAGGAGCCTGCATGACGCGATTCGCAAAATACGCTGTTCTCTTGTCTTTGCTGCTTCTAACTTTTTCCATTCGGCACCTGCCAATGACGATGGCCGGCAATCCTCCCGCTGAGGGCAAAGAAGTCGTCCTCAAGGCCGCCGACATCACCAGCAAGGTTTTCCCGGAGAGAGTCTTTTTTCGCGGGCAGACCGCTCCAGCACAAATGCGCAACACCGGCGGCGTCCATTTCGCTGACGATTTCTACGTGCTGGCGGGACTGGTGGACAACTCCGGGTACTCCACGGGAATCCGCGAAAAATACCAAGCCTACTTTCTCAATGAAGTGACCCTGGAAATCGGCGGGCAAACGCTGAAGCCCGGCGCGTACGGTGTTGGGTTCGTGGAAGGTGGAAAATTTGTGGTGATGGATCTGGCGGCCAACGACCTCTTCCGGGCCGCCTCGCAGCGCGACGCCGAAATAAAACGTCCCGTTCCACTTCAGGTGCTCGCCGGTGCCAACGCGGGCAGCTACCGCCTCTACGTAGGCCGCGATTACGTTGAATTCCACCGCGTGCAATAATTTGCGCGGTCTCCGCACAAAAAAGACCCGGACCGAATTTAGCTCCGGTCCGGGCCTACATGCTTTGAAGTTCCTCTGTTATTAGAAGTGAATTACCGCTCCTTCGGTTCCTAGTCCTTGTCGTATTTCAGGCAAATTTCAAGCTGCTGAATCGCTCGATTGGTTGCTTCAATGGCTTCCACACGGTGTCCGCCGAAGTCATGAGCGGCGTGCTCCATGTGCTCCTTCGCCCGGCGCAGCGAGCCGAGCGCCTCCCGGATTTCGGGATGCGGTTCCGCGGGGCTCGCCGTCGTCCCGGCGGGCAGCGCGCTAGCAGCCGGAGCTTTCGCATGGCTCGGTGCTGCTGGTGCCGGTGCAATGAAGGCGAAAGCCAGGATCAGGGATGCCAAAGCCAAGAGACTCACGATTCTCATTTTCATGGACCACTCCTCCTCGTCCGAATTGCGGCTCGGACCGCCGGTTTGCGCCCCCATTCCCCATCTGTATGAAGCACCGCGGTTTCGCTGAAGATCCGCGGCGGATCACACACCTTCCTGAAGGCGTTTATGGAATTTCCGAGTTGCTGGAGACTCGGTATCTCTTGGTTTTAAGCCATCCCCGGCGCGGTTGTATAGAAAATTTTCGCGCTCTGCTTC
>Ga0210409_10006599_pt1 | contig 12041 bp, 8 predicted proteins | sample IncBWH17MmetaG_FD_161649 | JGI IMG/M metagenome (GOLD analysis project Ga0210409, IMG submission 161649) | Forest soil microbial communities from Barre Woods Harvard Forest LTER site, Petersham, Massachusetts, United States - Inc-BW-H-17-M | ecosystem: Environmental > Terrestrial > Soil >...
AGCCGTCCTGCGGCATGCGGATTATGTGGGATCGACCTCCGGCTTGCTGAATTACACCAAGCAAAGCCCTGCGGCCGAATTTATCGTGGCCACCGAAAGCGGCATCCTGCACCAGATGGAAAAGGCCCACCCGGAGAAAACTTTCATCTCCGCTCCTGGCGAGGGCGGATGCTCCTGCAGCGAATGCCCGCATATGAAGCTGAACACGATGGAGAAACTCTACCTCTCGATGCGCGACCGGCGGCCGGAAATCACGCTCGAAGAAAATTTACGCCTGCGCGCATTAAAACCGATTCTCCGAATGCTGGAAATGAGTTAGCCTTCCTTCTTTCCCCATGGCTCCCTTACTCGACGCGTCCGCGTGCCACAATTTGCTGAGGTCTTTTCTCGCCGAAGATATCGGAACCGGCGATATCACCACGGAAACAACGGTGTCAGCCGCGCTGCGCGCCCGGGGCCAAGTCATTGCCAAAGCGCCGCTGGTTTTGGCCGGGATTGAGCTGTTCGCAGAGGTCTTCCGTCTGCTGGACATCTCCACGGAGGTGAAAATTTTCTGCCGCGACGGCGAGGAACTTGTGCCGGGAAAAATTCCCGCGCAAGTAAACGCTTCGGCGCGGGCGCTTTTGACGGGCGAGCGCGTGGCCTTGAATCTCTTGCAGCGGCTCAGCGGAGTCGCAACGCTTACGCGCCGCTTCGTCCGCGCGATTGAAGGCACCGGCGCGGAAATTCTGGATACGCGAAAAACGACGCCGGGCCTGCGCACCCTCGAAAAATACGCGGTGTGCGTGGGCGGCGGCAAAAACCACCGCAAGGACCTCGGCGAAGCCGTTCTGATCAAGGAAAATCACATTCGCCTGGCGGGAGGCGTTTCGGCGGCGCTCACTGCGGCTCAAGCCGCCAAGGTTCGCGCCCGGTGGATTGAAATCGAGGTTACAAGTCTAGACGAATTGCGCGCCGCTCTTGCGCACAGCCCCGATGTCATACTGCTCGATAACATGAGCCCATCCCTTGTGCGCCAGGCCGTGGGCGAGGTCCGCAAGCACGCCGCCCCGGGCAAGATTTGCACCGAAGCTTCCGGAGGAATCACGCTCGATAACGTGAGAGAATTCGCCGAAGCGGGCGTGGACTGGATCTCCGCAGGCGCACTGACGCATTCGGCCCCGGCCGTGGATTTGAGTTTTGAGATTGAGCCGCTTGATTGAGGCGGTGGTGTTCGATCTGCTGTAGCCCGCGTCTTTAGACGCGGGGTTTTTCTCATAAACTGGCAGAAGACCCTCGCCTCTGAAGAGGCGAGCTACAGCACCGGAGATGATTTCGGCAATCGCAGATATTGCAATCAGAATGCATTCACGATGACCACTTCAACCCAAACCGACGTACTCGTTATCGGCAGCGGCCTCGGCGGCCTGGCGGCGGCGTGGGACGCCGCCAAGCGCGGCTGCGAAGTCACGCTGCTGACGCGCGCTCACGAGCCCGAGGACAGCAACACGTACCGAGCGCAAGGCGGAATCATTTATCGCGGTCAGTGCGAGCGGCCCGAACAACTCGTGGAGGACATCCTCTCCGCCGGCGCAGGCCTCAGTTCTCCCGAATCGGCCTCGCTGCTGAGTCACGAAGGCCCGCGCCTGGTGAAAGAGATCCTGATCGATGAGCTGCACGTTCCGTTTGATCCCTCCCCGGAAAATCCCGCCGAACTCGATCTGACTTCCGAGGCCGGCCATTCCATCCCGCGCATCATTCACTTCAAGGACCGCACCGGATATTCGATTGAGCGGGCTTTTTTTGAGAGGGTGCAGGCTCACCCGAAAGTGAAGGTCATTGCAAACGCCACGGCAGTGGACTTGTTGACAGCATCGCACCACTCAGTCGAACCGACCGACGTCTATCGTCCTTTGACCTGTGTGGGAGCGTATGTGCTCGACCAGACCACAGGAAAAATTTTCTCCATTCTCGCCAAGGAAACCATTCTGGCGACGGGCGGCCTCGGCAGCGTGTTTCTGCACACCACGAATCCTCCGGGGGCGCGTGGCGACGGCATCGCCATGGCCTATCGCGCCGGCGCGCGTTGCATCAATATGCAATACGTCCAATTCCATCCGACGGCGCTCCTTGCCCCGGACGGCTGCTTCCTGATTTCGGAAACGGTGCGCGGCGAAGGCGGGCGGCTCGTGGATCGCCAAGGCCGCGAATTTATGCAGCGGTTTCATCCCGCCGGTTCGCTCGCCCCGCGCGATGTGGCCGCGCGCGCCATTTATCAAACCATGCTCGAATCGGGCGAGCCTTGCGTTTATCTCGATATCACGCATAAACCCGCCGATCAACTGCGCGAGCGATTCCCCGGCATCTACGCCGTCTGCATGGAGCGCGGGATCGACATGACGCGAGAGCCAATACCCGTCGTTCCCGCAGCGCATTACAGTTGCGGCGGAATCGCCACCGATGCCTGGGGACGCACCACGGTGGATCGGCTGCGCGCCGTCGGCGAAGTCGCTTGCACCGGCCTGCATGGCGCGAACCGCCTGGCCAGCACTTCGCTGCTCGAGTGCCTCGTATGGGGAACGCGCGCCGGCGAGCAAGCCGCCGAATGCATCCGGCGCGGCATTGAGTTTTACTTCCCGCAGGTCGCCGACTGGCGCTACGAGAATGAACCCGCCGATCCCGCTCTCATTTCCCAGGACTGGCTGACGATCCAGCAAACCATGTGGAATTATGTCGGCCTGATCCGCAGCGAGAAAAGATTGAATCGCGCGATGCGCGTCTTGCGCGAGCTGGACCTGGAAATCGCGCGCTTCTACGAAAAATGCGAAATCAGCGATTCCATCATTGGCTTGCGCAACGGCATCCTCACCGCGCTCCTCATCCTCGAAGCGGCCGATCAGGCCCGCGAGAGCCGCGGCTGCCACTATCGAATCGATTGATTCCACGCGTGAGGAGAGCTCACGCACTCCGGCCTTCGGCGAATTGCTTCGCGTGAAGGACATCATCTTTTTGGAGTCCAGTTGCGGAGTGATCCACTCGCGCTTGCGGCTGGTTTTTTGACCGCCTAACGCGAAGCCTTGTCGGCGGGCCCCGATGCCGCCGCCGCTTTCATCTTCCACTCATTTACCTGGATGCGCGGCATGTCGAACAAATCCGAGGTGCGGGCGTACCAACCGCGGCCATGCATGCGGCCGAGCAATTTCAAATTCGGTGTATCGATGGAATACTTCGCCGCGTCGAGGACGAATTCGTCGCGGACATGCATGGCCACCACGCGGCCGAGAACCAGGCCGCTCTCGCCCAAATCGATGATTTGCATCAGCTCACATTCCAGCGCGACGGGGCTTTCCGCGATGCGCGGCGGCTTCACCAGCGAGGAAGGCGCAGGCGTCAAGCCGGCCTGCTCCAGTTCGTTTATGCTGGAATCGAACTCGATTCCCGTGACGTTCATCGCTTCGGCGTTTTCTTCGGAGACCAGATTCACAACGAACTCGCCGGTTTCGCGAATGTTGGCGCGGCTGTCCTTGGCTTGCCCCGGCTTGCGATTGCCGATGCCAATACCGACGATGGCTGGACTGCCCGAAAACACATTGAAGAACGAAAAGGGCGCCGCATTGAGCACGCCCCTGGCATCCTGGCTCACGACCCACGCGATCGGGCGCGGCGTCACCGTGGAAACCAGCAGCTTATAGCATTCCTTGCCTGGGATTTCTTTGAAGTCGAACAACATGGAGTGCCCTCCCATGTCCGATTTGTGAATATAGCCTACAACAAGAACAGGGGGCTGACTACGTAGGACTTGTGCCACGACATCTCGGCCCCGGAGGGATACGACGAAGGCGCCGCAGATGGACGGGTTTGCCCTGTTCAGAAAAGCGTCTGAAGAAGTACTTCCATAAATGCGGAGCGACGCGGATTCTTTCGGAAGATTTGAATGCGGGACAAAGAATCGTCGGCATTCTTGTGGAGAACCCCTTGTTCGGTATTCAATGAGGCGTTCAGAATCAAATCCTGAGTCAATCTCGATTCGCATCCGGACCAGCCATACCCTATTCGCTTTAGAAACATTCGCCGGTGATCCGGAAAAAACTGCTCGCCTGAACCGGCGTCTCCATGAATCATACCGCGTCCATTCTGTGTAAATAGTTCATTCTGCAAGGCTTCCCGACTTCACTTACTCTTACACATGGAGTGGGCCTCTGTATGCACACTAGCCAATGCCCTCCCATAACCCAGGAGGAACTTACCCATGATTCGAAAGTTTCTAATTCTTGCTTCGCTTGCGGGTTTCTTGCTGGCCGTATCCACACAGGCTCACCCACCCTACCAGAATTCAAAATCGGACCAGCAGGCTCCCAAAGTGCATTCGGTTACAGGCAAAGTGACACAGGTCGAAACCGGGGGCAAAGCATTCTCACTGGATGTAAATCAGGGCAATGATAAGCGCCCGATGCGGTTCGTCGTTGACAAGAACACGACGGTGCAAGGCCATGTAAGCACCGGCACAACGGCGAGCGTTGATTATCAGCCCGACGCAAGCGGCCAACTCGTAGCTTTGACGGTCACGGAACAATCGGCAACGTCGCAATAGCAAAGTAATGCTCCGAAGCAGTTCCAGGGGCGAAATCGAGTATTTGAATAGAGCTTGTCCTTGATTTCGCCCTTCCACGCAGTTGAATCTTCCCACTGTGCTCACCCATGGTTGTCGGTTACGCGCTTGCGGCTTTACATCGAGCGTGACGCATGCTAATTTAATTTCCCGTAACCGCCATCGTAGCGCCAGGCGGCTGGGCCACTGTTAAACGACCCTTCAGCGATTTTGTCGCGGCTCGAACCCTCCCGAGTAAGCGGAATACGTTTCTGCCGATATGCATATATTGGGCTTGGCATAGGCAATTTTCTTGGGGCCAGCCACCCAGCGCATAGACGGCGGAGGCTATAAAGGGGAAATCTTGCTCAAACTGCGCAAAGTCGAGCTCGTGGGTTTCAAATCGTTTTGCGAAAAGACGCACATTACCTTCAGCGGGGCGGGCCTCACCTGCATCATCGGCCCGAATGGCTGCGGCAAGTCCAATATCGTCGACGCGATTTCCTGGGTGCTGGGCGAGCAAAGCCACAAATCGCTTCGCGCCGAGCGAATGTCTGACTGCATTTTTAACGGGACGGCTAAGCGGCCGCCGCTGGGCCTCGCCGAAGTCACGCTGACCCTGGTTGATCCGGAACTCGCCGAGGCGGCCGAGTTTGTGCTTGGACCTCAGCAGGTCGAAGCTGCGCCGCCTGGGCCTACAGGAGTTCCTGACAGCGCTTACGGTGCATCCGGAAAATCCTTCAACACAGAGATCACAGAGGGCTCAGAGAAATACAATGGGAATTCGGATCCCGCGGACAGCGATACTCCCCAGGAAGCGATCGCGGAAGACGAAGGCTCGAAGGGGCCGACGTTTCTAAAAAAGAAACGTGAGACGGCGGCGGAAAAGCACGCGATGCGCATGAAGCCCGGCGAAGTCGTTGTGGGTCGGCGCCTCTATCGCTCCGGGCAAAGCGAGTACCTCATCAATGGCCGCGTGGCGCGCTTGCGCGATATTCAGGATTTGTTCATGGGAATCGGGCTGGGACCGGACTCGTACGCGATCATCGAGCAGGGCCGCATTGGCCAGATTCTCAGTTCCAAACCGACCGACCGGCGCGCCATCATCGAAGAAGCCGCGGGCATCACGAAATTCAAGACCAAGCGGCGCCTCTCGGAAGCAAAACTGGAATCCTCCAAAATTAATCTTTCGCGAGTGAATGATATCTACGTCGAAGTGGAGAAGCAGCTTGCCTCCCTGAAGCGGCAGGCTTCCAAAGCCCGCCGCTACGCCGAAATCCGCGAGCAAATGCGCGGCCTGTTGCGCCAGGTTCTGGCCAGCAAAGCCAAGGAGTTGGACCTCGAGGCCGACCGGTTGGCCAGGCTCGTTGGCGGAATCTCGCAGCAGGAATCCCAGGAAGCGCATTCGGTGACTCAGTGGGAAGCGGAACAGGAGCGGTTATCTTCGCGCACCTACGAACTGGAAAGCGAGTTGCGCCAGCACCAGAACATCCTGGGACAAACGGCGCTGGAACTCGACCGCAGTGAGAATCGCATTCTTTTCAACCGCCAGCGCACCGCGGAATTGACCGGCCGGCTGCAGCAATTGGATGTTGAAATCGAACAGGGCGCGGCGCAAGCCGCGCAGGTCGAAGCCCGCGCCGCCGCGCATGGCGAGTCGGTCACGGCCATCCGGGGCGAGGTCGCGCGCGTGGAAGCGCTCCTGGCGAACCTGGCGGCGGCCACCGCTGAAATTTCAGGCGAACATGACTCCGTGGAGGATCGCATTATCTCGCTGCGCCTCTCGGCCGCGGAACTCGGCGATGAACTGACGCGTTTGCACGGAGATCAGGCGCAGGCGGAACAAACTCTCGCGCATCAAATCGAGAGCGTCACGCGCTACGAGCGGCAGGAACAGCAATTGCTCGAGGAATCCCTGCATCATCGCGACCGCGCGCAGGCCGCCGATCTGCACTGGCAATCCGTGCTGGAGCGCACGCAAAGGCTGGAAGAACTGGTGCGGACCGCACAGGCGCGTATCGGCGAGCTTCGCCAGCAGCAGCGCGAAGCGGCCGCGCAGGCCGGGGCCACGCGCGATGCTCTCGCCAGCGGCCGCGCGCGGCGCGCATCGGTCCAGCAGATTTTGAATGAGCGTTCCTACACCGCGGATGCGGTCCAAAAACTATTCGCTTCGAGTCAAGGCGGCGATGAATCCGCGGGCTTCCGCGCCGTTGGCGTGCTCGCCGATTACGCCGAAGTCGGGCAGGAATATGAAAGCGCCATTGAACAATTTTTGCGCGACGAATTGGAGTACGTGGTCGTCGAAACTTTTGATGTGGCCCGCGCGGGCATAGCCATGCTGCGCGACGATGTCGGCGGCCGCGCCACGTTCTTCGTGGATTCGCTCCGCAAATTGAATGTGCAGCCGAACGAGCCGGTCGTGCCCTTCGAGATTGAGCGCGAAACCGTTTCGCGCCTCGACCGCCTGGTGGAGTTTCGCGATCCCCTGGGCCCGGCGGCCAAGCAGTTCCTCCCCCGGCTGCAATCGGCATTCCTCGTGGAACAATCCGCGGTGGCCGAGCGGCTGGCGCGGGAGAATCCCGCGTATTCTTTCGTGACGCCCGATGGGACGACGTATCAGGGCCGCGTCGTCAGCGGCGGCCGTCCCTCGGAAACGGGTCCACTCGGCATGAAGCGCGAATTGCGCTCGCTGGACTCGGAAGTGTTGCGGCTCGAGCGGGCCGCTTCGGAAGCGCAGGCGTCGCTGCAACACATTGAAGAAGAGCTGCACGCCAGCGAAGTGACTCTCGAACAAGCCACTTCGCAACACGTCGAATCGGAAAAACTCGCAATTGCGGCCACCTTGCAGCGCGACCAGGCCCGAGGCGACATGGTGCGCCTCGGAATTGAACTGAGCGACTGCCAATCCGAGCTCGCCCGTTTGCGCAACGGCGCCGCCGTGGCCCAGCGGCACGCCGAGGCGGCGCAACACCGGCGCGGCGAAGTTTCCAGCGCCCGGGCGGGGGCGGAACAGGAAATCGCCCAGGCCATGGAGCAGCAAATCACTTTGCGGCAAACCGCGCAGGCCAGACAGGAAGACCTGGCATCGCGACGCGCGGAGATGGCCGGGCTGGCCGAACGTCTCTCCAGCGCGGAGACGATCGCGGCGCGGATGGCCCACGAACTTCAGGAAATCATCGCGCGGCGCTCGGCGTTGGTCCTCCAGCACGATTCGCTCGTCCAGGAACAAGAGCAACTTGCGGCGCAGACCGCGGAGCATCACCGGCAAGTGGAATCGCTCCGCGCGGAGAAGGTGCGCCTCGAAGCGCGCGGCGCCGAAATGGAACGGGAGTTCGACGCCACGCGCGTGCGCTCCACCGAAGTGGACGATACCCTGCGCATGGCCCGCCAGAAGCTCGGCGATTTCCGCGAAGAGCGCAGCAAGCTCGAGATCGAACGCGCCCGCAACGAGTCCGAACGCGAGCACCTGCGGCTATCATGCGTCGAGGAACTGAACGCTCAGCCGGAAGATTTGATCGCGGAATTCCCCGCCCTCCTGACGGGCGAGGAGCTGCGCTCTTCCGACGCGCAATACCACGAACTGAAAATGCGGGTCGAATCCATGGGCCCGATCAACATGATGGCCCTCGAGGAATTCAACGAATGCGAGCAGCGCTTCGATTTCCTGGGCCGCGAGCGCGCCGACCTCCTGCAATCGATCACGGACACCCAGCAGGCCATCGCGGAACTGGACGCGGTTTGCAAACAGAAATTCGAGGAAGCGTTCACGATTATCAATCAACAATTCGCCACGGCGTTCCACACGCTCTTTGGCGGCGGGACCGGCGAAATGCGGCTTTCCGAACCGGACAGCTCCGGCGAGCCGGGCATTGACGTAGTGGCGCAGCCGCCGGGCAAGCGCCTGCAGAACGTGCTGCTGCTTTCCGGAGGCGAAAAAGCCATGACGGCGCTGGCGCTGCTGATCGCCATCTTCCGCTACCAGCCCAGCCCGTTCTGCATCCTGGACGAAGTGGATGCCCCGCTCGATGAAGCCAATGTCGGGCGCTTCACCAAACTCGTTTCGGAAATGAGCGCGGGCACGCAGTTCATTGTCGTGACCCACAACCGGAAGACGATGGAGATGGCCTCGGTCCTGTACGGCGTGACCATGCAGGAGCCGGGCGTCTCAAAACTCGTGTCCGTCCGCTGGGACGAGCCCGCGGCCGCACAAGCCGCGACAAACGCCGCGTAATCCGCCACAGGGGCGCCGAAAATAAAAAGGAAGCGTCTTTTTTCCGGGTTTTCTCTGTGTCCTCTGTATTAAAGGTGTTTGCCTTGTGGCCGTGAAGCGCGCCTCCCACCCTCGAAGCTTCCATGTCATGTGAAAAACTTTGCACACCACTCTTCTCTCTTTCCTTTGAATAAGTTTTCCACTTTTCGTTTTTCTTCTCCGTTGACATCGCTGAACCTTACGCTAGAATGTCCGCCTCTCTGATGAGGTAGACTTCTTTTGGCTTCTCCAAAATTAAATACAGTCGTCTGGGAAACAAATCTCCCCGGAATTCACTTTCTGAATCGGGGGAAAGTGCGCGATTTGTACGAGGTGGGCGGCCAACTTCTGCTCATCGCCACCGATCGCCTTTCCGCTTTTGACGTGGTATTGCCCACGCCCATCCCGGACAAGGGCCGCGTGCTGACACAGCTCTCGCTGTTCTGGTTCCACCTGCTGCGCGACGTCGTTCCGAATCACATCGTCACCGCAACGGATTTCCCGGTCGAGCTGGTCTCCTATCGCCCTCAGCTCGAGGGCCGCTCCATGCTTTGCCGGCGGACAAATCCTTTGCCGATCGAGTGCGTCGTGCGCGGGTACCTTTCCGGTTCGGGATGGAAAGATTATCGCGCCAGTGGAAAAGTCTGCGGCATCGCCCTGCCGCCGGGCCTTCGCGAATCCGAGCGCTTGCCGGAACCCATTTTTACTCCATCCACCAAGGCCACCGCGGGCCACGATGAAAACATTTCTTTTGATGATGCGGTCTCGCGCATCGGAGGAGAGCTCGCCGAAAAAGTGCGCGCCATCAGCCTGGAAATTTACGGGCGCGCCGCCGCATACGCCGAGCCCCGCGGAATTATTCTGGCGGACACGAAATTCGAATTTGGCCTCGTCGGTGAAAATTTGATTTGGATTGACGAGGCCTTGACCCCGGACTCCTCTCGTTTCTGGCCTGCGGACGGCTACCAGCCCGGCCGCGCCCAGCCCTCTTACGACAAGCAATTCGTGCGCGACTACCTCGAACGGATCGGGTGGAACAAGCAGCCGCCCGGTCCGGAACTGCCCCCCGACGTGGTTGCCGCGACCCGCGAAAAATACAGGGAAGCGTACCGGCAGTTAACGGGCTACGAACTCAGCTAGGCGCGCCGCCGGAATCCTCCGGCGGCGAACAACTCTTGTGCGGAGCGTGCTACGGTGAAGGAGCAACTGGAAACGCTGGTTGGCCAGATGGTGGATCGTGGGATCCAGTTCGACGAAGCGGTCAACGAATTTGAAAAGAAATTCATCAAGCGCGTGCTGGAACGTTTTCACGGCAACCAATCGCGCGCCGCCCGGCTGCTTGGAATTCACCGCAATACGCTCAGCCGCAAGATCGATCTGTACAAGCTGGATCATCGGCACCGCCGCCAGAGGTGAGTGGTGACTGGCGATTAGTGACTGGTGGCTGGTGATTCGACGGCACTGAATATCCGCACACGGTGATATTTGTTTTGTCCTATGTGCTTTGTGATTTGTGTTTTGGCATTTTGGATTTGATCTCAATTTAACATTTCAGATTTGAGATTGAAAAATTAAAATCTCAAATTTCAAATCTGAAATTAAGACCTTTGAATCTTTCACCCCTGCGCTAAATGCCCACAGAAGAAATGCTTCCGAGCGCTTCCGCTGTGCTCCGCGTGAACTTATTTCACCTTTCAGGGAGTCGGGAGGGACGCAATAGCGCAGCTTGCCACGGAAACGGTGAGGGATCGCGGAGTACATTCAGATAAGGCCCGCCAGGGGCGACACATGGACGGACACGAAATCAGTCCGATAGTTTCAATTTGAATTGCTTGCATTGATTGCAAGAAAATGGCCCCGGAAATTTCCCGGGGCCATTTTTTCGATGCGCTTGATGACTAGTCCCCTGACGGAGCCTTCTTTGCGGGAGCTTTCTTGGCTGGACCCTTCTTCGCTGGTCCCTTCTCCTCCGGCAAGTCTTCCATGTTGATCTTGGCCTTATCCCACGTCAGCATAAAGGGATTTTGCGTATATCCGGTTAAGGTGCCGGTAAACCGAACCACGGCGTCTTTCTCCAGACGCTTGGCTTCCGGCTGGCCGTCGATCTTGACGGTCATGTTGGCCATGGTGGCCGCCTCGATTTCCTCAGGCGTGGCGCCGCGGAACACCTTCAGCGTCACTGTATCGCCTTCCACCACGGGCGGCTCCATCACGCGGACTCCTACGTCCGGATACTCGAGGCCGCAACTGGCAAGCCACATGGCCTTGCCCGCATCGCCTCCGGCCACCAGAGCGGGAATGAAATTCGCCGTATCGTCGCGCGCCTTCTGCAGATCGGCGGCGCTTGGAACATTCAGTGTGGCGGGCTTGTCCGAGGTACTGGCGGAAAGCGTGAGGAGTTCGTTCATCTGATCATCCACAAGTTTGTCGCAGGCGGGCTGTTGGTAACGAATGATTTGGTTTTTCAGATAAGCCCGCACTTGCGCGTCGTTCGGGATCTTCAAATTAATTGCGCGAGCGAGTTCCCAGAAACCATCCGTGCCCATCGGCGGTGTCATCTGCAAATACACAATGCCGAGACGGTAGTGAGTCACGGGATCATCGGGGGTAATGGAGAGGACCGTCTTGTAGTAGCCGGCGGCAGCGGCGTAATCCTTCATGCTCGTCGAAGCCAGTGCGGCCACCGCGTTAAACAGAACCTTGACGCCTTTCTTTTGCGTCTCGAACTGGTCCGCCGGCACGTTGTCCGGCTTCTTCAAATCATCCAGAGCCTTGAGACCGGAGAGGGAGGCGTCTCGCGCCTTGGTCAGCGCATCTGGAGTTTGCAGCGCCTTGTCGGAGATTCCCAGATAAAATGCCTGGGCCCGGGTGTAGTACGCTTCGAGGCGTCCGGTGGCGTCAATCTTGTCCCCCAGCGCGATCATGCGGTCGGCGTACTCAATGGCCTGGGCGAAGTTCTTCACCGCCATGTAAGTCGAGTAGTAGTCGCGATAGATGTACGGCATCAATGTGGAGTTGTTGTATTGCTTCACAAAATCATCGAGCATTTTGATTTTTTGTTGAGGATTCTGTTCCGCGTCCGCCGCTTTGTACGCGTTATATTCAGGCAGGGTGTAACCAGGCTTCGCCTGATCCTGTGGCGCCCTCGCCGCGGCCCACATTTTCCCCGCGCCAGATCCCATTCCCAGCGCGATCCATAACAGACCGGCGCCTGTCACAATCCAC
>Ga0210409_10006600_pt1 | contig 12041 bp, 12 predicted proteins | sample IncBWH17MmetaG_FD_161649 | JGI IMG/M metagenome (GOLD analysis project Ga0210409, IMG submission 161649) | Forest soil microbial communities from Barre Woods Harvard Forest LTER site, Petersham, Massachusetts, United States - Inc-BW-H-17-M | ecosystem: Environmental > Terrestrial > Soil >...
AACTTGCCCCACAACATCGACGCGAACGCCGCCGGTTTGCCGAGCATGTACCTGTTGACGTTTTGCAGGTTTTCCGCGTTGACCGCCGCTTCCTGGGAGAGGCCCGGGTGACGTGCCTGGATCAGGCGGAACACGGGGTCGGCGCTGTGCTGCCAGTAGCGCCCGCAGTCTTCGGGGAAGTGGCGGCACACGTCGGGCGCAAGCTGCTCCTCGGTGGGGACGAGCAGGCCCCCACCCGGCAGGTAGGTGCCGATGAAGAACGCGTGAGGCCCCGCGGTCGTGATCGGCACGAAGCGCGCCTCGGTGGTCGAGGCGTAGACGAGCCACGGTGAGAGCGTGAGCAGGAGCGCCGCCAGATAGACCCCACCGCGCCTCAGGCCGGTGCTCCAGCCGGGCCGCCCTGCGAGCGCCAGCGCGAGTGCGATCACCGCCATCGCGATCGCCAGGTCTCCCCGAGTAAGACATGCAAGCGCTCCCACCGCCCCGGCGGCGGCGATCGCAAGCGTCTCGCGCGGTCTCCCCAGGCGCCGGTGCGCGAGCACGGCCGCTCCCACCGCCGCGACCAGCACGAGCGCGCCGAGCGGCTCGCTCAGGTAGGTCCGCGTGGCTACGACCAGCGGCACATAGCCGGCCACGAGCGCCGTGGCGATCGCAGCCGCCCACGGGCCCGCGAGCATCCATGCCAGCGCAGCCACGAGCGCGAGCGTGAGGACTCCGACGGCCAGCTGCGCATACTGGGCCGGCCCGCTCGCATGCATCGCCAGGCGCAGCGAACGGTGGCCGGAGAGCCGGGTGGCAAGCGCAAACGCCACAGAGGTGCCCGGTGGCCACTTGAACGTGGCGTAGCGTTTACCCGCGAGGATGCGGTTGGCGTTGGCAACGTACCCGTTCTCGTCCGCGGAAAGGTGGGTGTTGCTGCCGATCGCCGCCCCCCTGGCGACCCCGCCGGCAATCACGATCAGCACGATCAGCCCCGCGGCGACGGCCTGCCTGCGCGTCATGGCCCTCAGCCGCCTCAGCGGTCTCATCGGCTTCTCGACTTTCTCGGCTTCGACACTCTCAAGCTCAACTTCACCTTTTGGTCTATACTCGGAACGGCAGCATGGCAGCACAGGCAGTCGCTGCCCCTTCAATCCTTGCGCAAGAGGAGATCGCTCGCGATGGACACGTTCCCCGACCTTGGCTCGATGACCGACGGTGAGCTCAAGGATGTGATCCGCCAGCTCACCGACGAGGAGATGGAGATCTCCTACAAACGCCGTATCCTGCACGGCAAGATCGACATTCTGCGGGCCGAGCTCGTGAGCCGCCTGCGCGAGCAGCACAAGGGTGGCGACGCGGCGATCTCCGGAGAGGACGTCAAGCGCCTCTCGGACATCCTCGCCAACCGCGTGGGCGGAGTCTCCACCGACGAGCTGTAGCCGTGCCACGCGCGGCTACAACCTCCCAGGGGCCCGTGCAGGCGACGACGACGCCTCCGCGCGCCCGCGCGGTGGCGCCGGCGGGAGGCGGCTGATGGCCCTGCACTGCCCCGAGTGTGGCTTTGCGGGCGGCGAGGCCGCCAACTACTGCCAGCGCTGTGGCGCGTTGCTGCCACATATGAAGGGCCCGCCCGGCGAGCCCGTGACCGCCACCTATCGGATCGACGAGGCGGGGGAGCTGGTGCCCGTGGAACTGGACGAGGTCACGGCGCACGGCCCGGCGCTCGTGATCCGCACCGGTGGCGGACGAGCCGGGGAGAGCTTTCCCGTCGACCGCGAGCGCATGACGATCGGTCGGCGTCCCGACTGCGATGTGTTCCTCGACGACGTCACCGTCTCGCGCGACCACGCCCTGCTCGTGAGCCGCGGCGAGCACTGGTACCTCGACGACTGCGGCTCGCTCAACGGCACCTACGTCAACCGCTCTCGGATCGAATCTCATCGCCTGGAGGAGGGCGACGAGCTGCAGATCGGCAAGTACAAGCTCACCTACCACGCACGCTGATGGCAACGCTCCCCCGGACCACCCAGCAACAGCCTGAGCTCGATCTCGCCGAGGACGGCGCGCCCAACGGGTCGGCCACCGCGGCGGCGCGCCAGAAGGCGCTCACGATTGGCGCGGTCTGCAAGGCATTGGTGCAGGAGTTCCCCGACATCTCGATCTCCAAGATCCGCTACCTCGAGGATCAAAAGCTGCTTGCGCCGCGCCGCACTCCCGGCGGCTACCGGCTCTATACGCAGGGTGACGTGGCGCGCTTGCGCACGATCCTGCGCATGCAGCGCGACGAGTTCCTGCCCCTGAGGGTCATTCGCCAAGAGCTGGCCGCCGGGCGCACAGGCGACACGCAGGTACCCCGTCCCGGGCGCGAGAGCGGCAAGCGCGCCTGGCACACGAGCGTGAGCGTGCGCGAGCAGGACGGTGCGCTCTATTCGCTGGAAGACGTGCTCGAGGAGACGGGCGCGGAGGCCAAGCTCGTGCGCGAGCTGGAAGAGTACGGCGTCGTCAAGGGCGAGATGCGCGGGGGCGCGCGCTACTTCGACGAGACCGAGCGCGAGATCGTGAGCGCCACCTCCGAGCTCGCCCGCTACGGCGTCGGCGGACGCAACCTGCGCGTGTTCCGCTCCTCTGCCGACCGCGAGGCCAGTCTCTTGCAACAGATCCTCGCGCCCGCCCTGCGCTCACGCAACCCGCAGCGACGCAAGGACGCGGTCGAGGCACTCGAGAACCTGGCGGCGGTCACCACCCACCTCAAGCACCTGTTGCTCGTGCGCGACCTGCGCAAGATCGTTCGCTGAGCGGTCGCCCTGCGGCGCCAGCCACCACCCCCGATGCTCGACGTACAACCAGTACGCCTGCGCTCGGTTGCGGCGGCTGTCATCCACAGGTCGACCGCTCAGAGCCGGCGGGCGTAAGCTGCCTCAGTGCCCACGGCGCGACGCACCCGCACGATCGCGGCCTCTCGGCAGGAGCTGTGGGAGGTGCTCGGCGACCCCCACCACCTGCCGCGCTGGTGGCCCCGCGTGAATCGTGTGGAGGCGGTCACCCTGGCCGGCACCCCCCATAGCGGGGGAGGAGCAGGCGAGTTCGATGCCTTCACCGAGGTGCTGATGAGCGGCAAGGGGAAGATGGTGCGCGCCGACTTCAAGCGTCTCCAGTCCACATCCGGACAGAGGATCGTGTGGGCGCAGCAGGTCGAGAACACCCCGTTCGCGCGCATCCTCGCCAGCGCCGAGACCGAGATCAACCTCTCGGACGGTGGCGTCGCGGACGACGGCCCGGCGACGGAGGTCACGATCGAGCTGCGCCAGACCATGCACGGCTTTCTCGCGCGCCTCGGCAGCCACCTCGTGCGCCGCGCCGCCCACTCCACGCTCGACGAGGCACTCGACGGCCTGGAGCGCATCGTGGGCCGGAGTATTTGAGATGAGCTCGGCCTTGGCCCCCTATTTGAGATGAGCTCGGCCTTGGCCCCCTCGATCGGCGCCGGCGCAGCCGTGCCCGTTTCGTCCGCCACGCACGATCTCGGATCTGGCGGCCTGCGGCGGATGCGCTGGTGGGGGTGGGGCGATCCCGGACACCCCGCCGGCCTTCCCCCGCACGCGCTCGGCTTTCTGCGAGAGACGGTCGGCCTGGGCGCCACGCCCGCTCCACCGGTGGCGCTCGAAAACGTGAGGATCGACCCCTCGTCCATACCCTCTCGCACGCTCGACGGGCTCCGCGACGTGCTCGGCTCACAGCACGTTCGCGACGACCATGGCGACCGAGTCCTTCACGCAGCCGGCAAGGGCTACCCCGACCTCGTGCGTCTGCGCGCAGGCGCCCCCGCCGGCGCCCCCGACGCGGTGCTCTATCCGGCCTCGCACGAGCAACTGCGCGAGCTGCTCTCGGCGTGTGCGCGGGATTCGCTGGCGGTGGTCCCCTTCGGAGGTGGCACGAGCGTGGTGGGTGGGGTGGAGCCGTTGCGCGGCCCCCATCGAGGCGTGGTCTCGCTCGATATGTGCCGCATGGCGCGCATGCTCGCGCTCGACGAGGCTTCGCTGACCGTGCGCCTGCAGGCCGGCGCACGGGCGCGTGAGCTCGAGCGCTGGCTTGCCGGCAGGGGGCTCACGCTCGGCCACTTCCCGCAGTCCTTCGAGTACGTGTCGCTCGGCGGGTGCGCCGCCACCCGCTCCGCCGGACAGGCCTCCACCGGCTACGGGCGCTTCGAGCGCATGGTGCAGGGCCTGCGCCTGGTCGCCCCTGCCGGCGACGTCGAGCTCGCGGCCATCCCCGCGAGCGCCGCCGGCCCCGGCATGCGCGAAATCGTCGTCGGCTCGGAGGGCACGCTCGGGGTCATCGACGAGCTGTCGCTGCGGGTTCGCCCCGCCCCCACCGAGCGCCTCTATGAAGGCGTCTTCTTCGAGAGCTTCCACGAGGGCGTACATGCCTTCAGAGAGCTCTCCCGCCATCACGCCGCCCCGGACGTGGCGCGCCTCTCAGACGAGCAGGAGACGCGCATGTCGCTCGCCCTCGCCGGCTCGGGCGGCGCGAAGGGACGGCTCGGGCGTGCCTATCTCGGTGTGCGCGGCTACGGCGGCGGCTGCCTTGCGATCCTCGGCTTCGAGGGGGAGGCCTCGGAGGTGAGCGAGCGCCGCAAGCGTGCGCTTGCGATCGTGCGCAGCGCGGGCGGTCTGCGCGCGGGACGCTCGCCCGGGCAAGCCTGGCTTGCCTCGCGCTTCTCCGCTCCCTACCTGCGCGACGAGCTGCTCACGCAGGGCGTCATGGTCGAGACGCTCGAGACGGCCACTCCCTGGTCGAACCTCGAGGCGCTCCACGCCCGCGTGCGCGATGCGATCGACGCTGCGCTGCGCGCCTTCGGCACGCCCGGGCTCGTGATGTGCCACGTCTCCCACCTTTACGACACAGGCGCCTCGCTCTACTTCACATTCCTCGCCGCGCAGAAGCAGGGTGAGGAGCTCGCACAGTGGCGGCTCGCAAAGCAGGCGGCGAGTGCTGCCATCCTCGACGGCGGCGGCACCATCACCCACCATCACGCCGTCGGATGCGACCACGCCCCGTGGATGGAGCGCGAGATCGGCGCGACGGGAGTACGCGCGCTGCGCGCCCTCAAGGCCGAGCTCGACCCAGCCGGGATCATGAATCCTGGGAAGCTGTTGCCGGCGAGCGGCCGTCTAGCGTAGCCCGAACGTGCCTCTGAGCTGAATCGGCCCGGGCTGACGCGGGTGGGTGCTCGTCTCGCGCGTGATGATCAGCTGGTGATAGTTGCCGGCGTTCGTCGGCAACGGCCCCCCGCCTTCCATGCGACCGTCCGAGCCGACCGTCGGGGCGCGCCCGAGTGGCGCAGAGCTCGAAGGCGAGTTGTACAGCCACACGGCGTAGAAGAAGCCCGAGGAGGGAGACAGCCCGCGCGCCGCCACGTAGAACGCGTGCCTCCCGCTCTGCGACAGCACGTAAGCGGTGCCGCTCGCCTTGAGCGTCGGGTCGAGCGGGGTGAGGGCGATCGTCTTGTTGAGGCTCGGCTTGCCCGCGCTTGCGGTTGTCGTCGACTTCGTGCTGCTCCCGCCTCCCGTCGAGGAAGTGCTCGCGCCTTTTCCGCCACCACCGCCGGCGATCAGGATTACCGCCGCCACGACGATCGCCACGATCGCCCCGAGCAGCAGCGCGCCACCGGTCCTCGAGCTCGCCGTCAGCGGAGCGCGTGTCGCACCGGCGACGGATGTGCGCGCACCTGCTCCAGCGGCTGAGCTGCCGACACCGGTCGTCGGGGACGAAGGCTCGCCGGCCGTGTCAGGCGCGCGGGGGCGACGTCCGGCGGCGTCAGGCGCGGGTGGGGGAGGGCCGGCGGCGGCGTTGCCACGGCCGGCAGGCGGTGGCGGAGCCTCGGCCTGCCCCGGACCTGCCGGGCTGTTTGCCATCGCGTCGAGCGCCGCATGCGCACGGTCGCGCACCACCTGCTCGGGGATCCCGAGCAGGTCTGCCACCTCGCCGTAGCTCTTGCCTCGGTCGAGCACCAGCGAGAGCACGGCGCGCTGGTCGGGTGGCAATCGGTCGAGCTCAGTCATCTCTATAGCGGCGCCCATCGCGTCCCTGCGGACCCAGGCGCTGTGCTTAGGCTATCGTGGCCGCCCGATGGCATTGCCACCAGTCGCCCAGATCAACGAGCACCTGCTGGGCTTCGACCGTCTCTACGGGCTCGAGCTGCTGGAGATGACAGACAGCGAGGTGCGCGCCCGGGTGCTCGTGCGCGACGAGCACAAGCAACCTGCAGGCCTCGTCCACGGCGGCCTCTACGCCTCGATCGCCGAGTCGATCGCCTCGATCGCCACCGGGATGACGGTGCTCGAGGAAGGCAACGTCGCGATGGGCCTCTCCAACAACACGAGCTTCCTGCGCCCCACCACCGCGGGGACTGTGTACGCCCACGCCGTCCGTGTCCACCGCGGTCGCACGACGTGGATATGGGACGTCACGTGTAGCGACGACGACGGTCGCGTCTGTGCGCTGACCCGCATGACGATCGCCGTGCGACCGCTCTCCGGCTGAGCGCCACGGCTCTATTCGCTGTGCGGGCGCGGCAGGTTGACGCCCGCCGGCACCTGGCTTGGCAGCGGCATTCGCGCGAGCCCCGTATCGGGCAGCGCCGCCGGTAGCGGCGCCCGCGGCAGCCCCACCTCGTTCAGCGGCGCCATCATGCTCGCCGCCTCCCGCGCGAGCGACGGAGTGCGCGCATACACGCTGACCACCACGCCCGCTGTCGGGATCGCGAGCGTCGTGCCTCCCTGGGCGACGCTCGCGCGCGCCCCCCTGATCGCCGTCGTGGGCGTCCCCGGGCCGGCTCCCGGGATGAAGCTGTTGTCCGGAGAGCTCACCACGGCAACGGGCGTCACGCACGTGTACTGACCGCCAAGCACGCAGTCCCCGTAGCGGATCGTCACCGCTTCCGCCGGGTCGATCGTCACGCTCGTGATCCTCATACCCCTGTACTCCAATCCAAGCCAATAGGTGGGAAAGTCGCTCTTCACGAGTACCGTCTCGAGCGCCGCCGGGCCGATCGGCTGGTCCTGCAAGGTGTCCCCGCAGGAGCTCACCCCGAGCGCGCACAGGGGGATCGCCGCGGCGAGGACGACCCACGCGCGGACTCGCGTGAGCGTGGGAGATCCGTGTGCGGCCATGCGGAGCAGAGTAACGGTGGGCTTGCGGCTCAACCGCGGTAGCTGTTCGTGATCGGCATGCGCCGATCGCGCCCAAACGCCCGCTCTGTGATCTTGATGCCGGGCGGGGATTGGCGGCGCTTGTACTCGGCGCGATCCACGAGTCTCGTCGCCAGCTCCACGTCGTGGGCGGGAAGCCCGTCGGCGATCAACTGCTCGCGGCTGCGGTCGAGCTCTATATAGCCGTGCAAGATGCGGTCGAGCAGCTCATAGGGGGGCAGCGAGTCCTGGTCGGTCTGGTTCTCACGCAGCTCGGCCGACGGCGCTCGATCGAGGATCGAGGAGGGGATCGGCGCCCGCACCCGTCCGCGCGCGCACTCGCTGCCCGTTGCCGCGTCTGAGTTGCGCCACAGCGCCAGCCTGTACACGAGCGTCTTGGGGACGTCGCTTATCACCGCAAAGCCACCCGCGAGGTCTCCATAGAGGGTCGTATACCCGACCGACATCTCCGACTTGTTCCCGGTCGTCAAGACGAGCCAACCGAACTTGTTGGAGAGCGCCATCAGGAGGTTTCCGCGGATGCGCGCCTGCAGGTTCTCCTCGGTCAGATCCTCGTGCAGGCCCTCGAAGTCCCCACGAAGCGTCTCCCGGTAGGCGGCCATCGCCTGCTCGATCGGAAGCTCGTGCACCCCCACTGAGAGCGCCCGCGCGAGCGCGCGTGCGTCGTCCTGTGTCGCCGAGGAGGAGTACGGCGAGGGCATCACAGCCACGTTGACCCGCTCCGCGCCGAGCGCATCGGCGGCCAGGCAGGCCACGAGCGCGGAGTCGATCCCCCCGGAGAGCCCCAAAACCACTGCTCCAAAACCGTTCTTCTCGACGTAGTCGCGCAGACCGAGCAGCAACGCCTCGTACACCTCCTCCTCGGTCGAGGAGATCGGCTTGCGTGGGGCGCCCCGATCTGGGAGGTCGAGCTCGCAGACGAGCAGGTCCTCCTCGAACTGTGCCCCTCGGGCGATCGTCTCCCCGGCAGGGTCGAGCACGAAGGAGTGCCCGTCGAAGACGAGCTCGTCCTGGCCCCCCACAATCGCGCAAAAGGCGACGTATGCCCCGGTCTCGCGGGCACGCTCGGCGAATAGGCGCTCGCGCTCGAGGCCCTTGCCGGCGTGGTAGGGGGAGGCGGAGATGTTCACGATCAAGCTCGCGCCGGCGGTGGCCTCCGCGGAGGCGGGCGCGCCGGCGACCCACAGGTCCTCGCACACGGTGACCCCCACCTTGTGGCCGCCCACGTCGATCACCGCGCCGTCCGGCTCGCCCGGCTTGAAGTAGCGCCGCTCGTCGAACACGCCGTAGTTGGGAAGGTGAACCTTGCGGTACACGCTCTGCACAGCTCCCTCGCAGAGAACGGCCGCGGCGTTGTGAACGACGGCGGCAATCGGTCCGGGCGAGCCGGGCGCCGGCACGTTGATAGGGAGTCCCACCCGCCCGCGCTCGGGGAAGCCGACGATCGCCACGATGTCCTGCACCGCGCTTGCGAGCTCCTCCAGCTGCGCGCCCGTGTCGCTGAGGAAGTGCTCGCGCAACAGCAGATCCTCCGGCGGGTAGCCCGTCAGCGCCAACTCCGGGAACAGGACCAGCTCGGCGCCGGCCAGCTTGGCCGCGTCGATGCCCTCGCGGATGAGCCTCGCGTTGCCCACGAGATCGCCGACCGTGGGGTTGATCTGGCAGAGGGCCAGGCGCAAGCCGGTCCTCACGGTCTTCGGGGCGCTGGGGCTAATTGGCTGCCACCGCTCGCGGACGGCGCGTACGGCGGGTGTTGCGCGGGCGCTCCCTGAGGCCGGCCGCGTCGGCCAGCGCGACGATCGCCCGTTCGAGCTCGCGTGCGATCGTCTCCAGCTCGGGCAACGCGTCGTAGTCGGCGAGCAGCCCGAAGCCCAGCTGGCCGTCGTAGCTCATGACGGCGATCCCAAGGGCCTGGCGGCGTGCGAGCGGAACGACCGGGTAGAGCGCCGTCAGGCGACGCCCCAGCAGGTACAGCGGGAACTGGGGTCCGGGGACGTTCGTCACGACCAGGTTGAAAAAGCGCTGGCGCGCCTGCAGGCGCGCGGCCTGGCTGAGGATCGTCGGGGGAGCGAAGCCCGCGAGGTTTGTGAGCACCTCTGCCCCGACGGCCTGGCCGGAGTGCTTGAGGTCGTCCATCTCCAGGCGCACCTCGGCAAGACACTCCACTGGATCGACCACACCGACGGGCAGGGGCGCCCACATCGCCGCAACCCTGTTCCCCAAAGCGCCTCGCTCGACCTCGGCGCGCACCGACACCGGCACCATCGCCTTCAGGACGAGGCCCTCGGTGTCGAAGCCCTGGGTGCGCAGATGGTGTCCCAGGGCGAGGCTCACCGCCGCCAGCACCACGTCGTTGAGTGTGCCCCCGAGCTTGTTCTTGATCGCCTTGAACTGCCCGAGGTCGGCGTCCACCCACGTGTAGCGACGGTGGGAGGTTATGTCAACGTTGAGCGGGCTCGGAGGTGCGGGCGCGTTGATCCCCGCGAGCGTCGTGGCTCCGACCCCGAGGACGGCGTCCTTGGCCCGCTCGAGCGCCCGCCGCGGGCGGCGCACCATCGCCCGGACTCCGCGCAGCATCTCGCCCGGCACGGTCGATCGCTCCACAAGCGCATCCGCCAGCAGCTTCGCCGAGCCGGGTAGCGGGCGTGCGACCCACGGCACCGGCGGGCGCGGTGTGCCGGCCGGCTCTGGCGAGGCGTCGAACAGGACGGTCGTGATGTCCACGCCCGAGATCCCGTCGACGAGCGCGTGATGTGTCTTGGCGATCACCGCGAAGCGTTCGCCGGCCATGTGCTCCACGAGCCACAGCTCCCACAGCGGCTTGGAGCGATCGAGGCGCTGGGAGAAGATGCGCCCCGCGAGCTGCTTGAGCTCGGTCTCGTCCTCGGGGCGCGGGAGCCCCGTATGGCGGATGTGGTAGCGCGGATTGAAGTGCGGGTCGTCCGCCCACACGGGTCGGCCCTGCCCGAAGGGCACGAAGGCGAGCCGCTGGCGGTAGCGCGGCACGAGGTGAAGCCGCGAGAGCAGGTGATCGACGAAGTCTTCGTATTTGGGGGCCTTTCCCTCGAACACCATCACTGAGGCCACGTGCATGTGCGCGGAGCTGTGGTCCTCCAGGTGCAGGAAGGCCGAGTCCAGGCCGGTCAGGCGGTCAGGGTTTGACATGAGGTCCGATTGTCGCGGGTCTGGTGTGCGGCGTCAACGCCGCTCGATGACAGCCATTGTCACAGTTTCCTGCGGCGAGTCCGGCGCTGGCCCGGGGCCGACCCGGCGCGCTAGGCGCGCGGCGAGGGATGGGCGACAAGCGTGTGCATGCCCACCTCGTCGATGCTCGCGTGGCCGGAGAGCGCCATGTTGAGGTCGAGCTCGGCCAGGAAGGCGCGCAAGACGTCGATGACTCCCTGCTCCCCGCCGAGCGCGAGGCCCCACACGTAGGGGCGCCCGAGGCACACGGCGCGCGCGCCCAGGGCGAGCGCCTTGAGCGCATCGGCGCCCGAGCGGATGCCGCTGTCGAACAGGACCTCGCACTCCTCGCCGACGGCCTCGACGACGCCGGGCAGCGCTTGCAGGGAGCCGATCGCGCCGTCCACCTGGCGGCCGCCGTGGTTGGAGACGATGATCCCCTCGATCCCGTGCTCCACCGCGAGCAGAGCATCCGCGGGGCTCTGGATACCCTTCAGGACGATCGGCAGCTTCGTGCACTCGCGTAGAAACGCCAGGTCCTCCCACGTAACAGACGGGTTGGAGAACTGCCAAGCCCAGTACGCCACGGCGGTCGCGAGGTCCTCCTCGGGAGGCTTGGGCAGCGCCGCGCGGAACACCGGGTCCTGCATGTAATTGGCGTTGCCCTCCCCGCGCAGGAACGGGAGGAAGCCATCCGTCAGATCGGCCGGGCGCCAGCCGAGCAGCCACGTGTCGAGCGTCACCACGACGGCCTCATAGCCGGACTTCTCGGCCCGCTCGATGAAGCTGCGCGCAAGCTCGCGGTCGCGCGGCCAGTACAGCTGATACCAGCAGGATTGCTCGCCGGCCGCCTGTGCGATCTGCTCGATCGTGTGCGACGCCGCCGTGCTCGCGATCAACGGCAGCCCCACATGCGCGGCGGCGCGAGCGCTCGCAAGCTCGCCGTCGGCGTGGGCGACCGTCTGCACCCCGATCGGCGCGAGCAGCACGGGGGCGGACAGCTTCGTGCCGAGCACCGTGCGCTCGAGCGTGCGCTCAGAGACGTCGCGCAGCATGCGCGGCACGATCCGCCACTCGTCGAACGCCTCGCGGTTGGCCCTGATCGTCTCGCCCAGCCCAGCGCCTCCCTGTATGTATCCCCGTGGTCCGCGCGAGAGCATCGCGTAGGCATCGCGCTCCAGCTCGCGCCAGTCGAGCGGCCGCGCAGGCCTTCGCCCGCCCAGCATCCCGGCGGCGTAGATCTCGTGCTCGTAGTTGGAGAAGGGGGGCTCGACGGCCAAGGTCCGGTGGATGCTATTCGCCGTGGATTTCCGCTGCGCTGCAGATTCGTGTATTCGTAGTCGTGGTCCATGGCCACTTCGCTCGTCGGACCTCAAACCATTCCTCGAGGAGGGCTCACAAGATGACATTCGACCAATCGAAGATCGGCCAGGTCGTGGCCGCGCAGATGGAGGCGCTCGAAGGGCGCTACGGAGAGGACTGCGAGATCGGCAACGTGTGCACGATCGTCGAGGTGCTCGGCCCGCACGGCTCGGACGTGTCGGTGCGCTCGAGCGAAGCGCGACCCCACACGACGATCGGCCTGCTGCGCATGGCCGAGGCGATGATGCTCAACCGGCTCGGCGGGGCCACCCGCGGCGAGGAGGAGGAGAGCTGAGGCGGGCC
>Ga0210409_10006602_pt1 | contig 12037 bp, 9 predicted proteins | sample IncBWH17MmetaG_FD_161649 | JGI IMG/M metagenome (GOLD analysis project Ga0210409, IMG submission 161649) | Forest soil microbial communities from Barre Woods Harvard Forest LTER site, Petersham, Massachusetts, United States - Inc-BW-H-17-M | ecosystem: Environmental > Terrestrial > Soil >...
ATTCCGACCGTGAGGCCTATGGAGACGTCCGTCACCTTGTCGCATCACCTTTGACGGCCACAGGCTCCTGAGCGGCCGCTTTCTTGACATTATCGGGGACGGGAAAGACCAGATAGGGATTATTCAAGTCCGCCATCTTTACCTGGATGTCCAGCAATTGACGTCCACCCTGTTTCTCGACGATGTGACCGGGTGACTTAAGGTCGCTCAAAATCTCTCCATGGTCTGCGTAGTCGGAATAATCCGCTTCCATGACCAGGTCGCCCATGGCGGGATTATTCGTTTCCGTCTCCACCTTGGTCACAAAGCTCCGTGCGTCCATTGTGGCTCTTACCGTAACGCCCGCAAGTTGCCCGCTCAGCGGAAACGTGATGATTGTGGCACCGTTCTCGCTCGAAACCTTTGTCTTGTCCCCCGCAGCTATTGCCGCCTTTACGACGCCATAAGGGAGGATCCAAAGCTGGAGAAGCCGCTCCCTGACAGCGGCCATGACCGGAGTCGCGGTGCCTCTTCCCGGTTCCAGCCCAGCACCTGACTCGGATTCGTTCCAAGCGTAGTTATCGCGCACGGTCTGAATTGTATGCGGTGTGCCCTCAGCCGGCTGCGTTCCGCCAGTGCTTGCGCGCGTCATTTCCACGCGCATTGCTGGCGGGTTGTAACCCAGCGCCACGTGATATTCAATCTTAGAGGCTGGCCCTGGGACTCCGGACTTGTTTGCTTCGCCAAAGCCATAGCTAGTGCCGCTGCCCCAGATCTCCATTCTGTTGACTACATCGACTGCCGGAAGACGAGTTCTTTCGGCTCCCACGTCCGACCACCGGAGCATGCCGAGAGCGTCTGCCGCAGCCCGCAGGACCTTCGAACGGTCGAGCACATCGCCAGCAGCAGATTTAGCGTCCGCGCCACCGGCAGCCTTTGGTGTCGCGCCGGACTCAGTTTTGATCTTGTCGCTCTGTGCTGCAGCGCTGCTCAACGAAAGTGTGGCAACTGCTGCGATTATCAACGCGTTCGTGAATTTTGCTTTCGCTGACATGCGGCCTCCGTAGGCGCAACGCCTTTGGGCAGAGCGAGTGGTAAGAATGGCTAGTCCTAAAGTGCTTTAATGATGTTCTTTGGTGACGGTGTGAGCCAAATCTCTCTCGCTGCACGGCAGCGATTCCGGCAATACGGCCTTGGGATCGGGATTGAGAAGCTGCACGCGCGGAGTCATCGTCCAGGGCTCCAGCAGCACGTCAGGATCCTCGACCGTCGCGGTCCAAGTAAGAGTGTTGCCATCACGGTGGAATCGCTCGATAACGTGCATGTTCTCACTGTGAAAATAGCCTCCAACTTGCTCAAACCAAGTCGAAGTATTGAAACCCCAGGAATCAACCACCAGCGTATCTCCGTCCCAGTGGGCGATGGCTTCACCGTTATAGGTTCCGTCCAAATCCTGCAAAGCGGTGTGCTTGCGGCCGTCGAGAGGAATCATGCGATAGCTGGTCTGCGTCGCAATCAAGCCACCCAGGCCTGGATAGATGAAGATCACATACGTAGGGAATTGGCCAATATAAGAGGGAATACCCACTCGAGGCACACCGGCGGGCATGCAATTATTGGCCGGATCTTCTTCATTGGCGTTAGCGTCGAGTTCCTTCACCATTGCCCAGTATTCAGGTTTGTAGATCGGCCGATTGGAGCCCATCCTACGGAGGAGCGTGGCCGCGCGCTCGTCTTCTTCGTAATTCTGCACGTGGTTGGTATTCCGCGGGAAAGTTGCAATCTGTGCGCCGCTGAAAAGATCGCGCGTCGAGGTAACACCATCAACCACAATACCGGCATTAGCCATTTGATTTGGTGGCCCGAGCAAATTATCGCGTAAGCCATCCCAGACGCCGCTCAGATCCGGATGTCCGGCTGGTGTCCGCGGCGTCGGACCAGACGGCGTCGGTGGTGAGTTAGTTGTCCGCAACACGCGGGGAGACTCCTGGGCCATAACCGCGCCGGGCAGCAAGCACAGCGCCGCGATCACGGCAATGATTCTGTTAGATGCAAAGTAATTCATGATGCTGAAGCTCCTTCCATGCACGGTAAGCTTAATCCTGGCTGAACGTCAATTGCCACTAATCCCTTTCCTTCTGGCTGCCTCCGCGGAGCGCACCCGCCTGCTTCTGTGCGATTCAAGATTTGTGTTGACTTTACTGGAGCGCAGGGTTAGACAGGCCCCCACCCCAAGCGTGGCTGTTCTTCAGGCTACAGAAAAGAGGGCACTAAATGAATTCCGCAACGTGGAAGACGGAGTTGCTCTTATTCGTGATGGCGACCTTGTTGCTAGCGGCCACTCCGGCCGTTGCGCAGTTGCCCACGGCGACGATTCTGGGCGACGTAAAGGACTCCTCCGGTGCGTCAGTGCCCAGCGCCATGGTGACTGCCCGGAACACGGATACGAACTTTACGCGAACGGCGATGACCGACGATAACGGCGCTTACCGTCTTCTCGAATTGCCCGTGGGTCATTACGAATTGAGGGCCGAACGCACCGGCTTCAAAACAGAGTTACGAACCGGCATCACACTCGAGGTCACGCAACAAGCGAAAATCGATTTTGCTCTGGAAGTGGGCGCTACGGTGCAAGAGGTTACTGTCACTGGGGAAGCGCCTCTCGTGAACACCCAGGATTCCACCCTCGGCGGAACTGTCAACGAGACGAAAATGTCAGAACTGCCGCTGAACGGCCGGAACTATGTTGACTTAAGCCTGTTGCAACCGGGCGTCAGCGAGGACAAGAACAAACGCGACAGTGGAACATCGTTTAGCGTGAACGGGGCTACGCCCCGCTCCAACAATTTCACGCTGGACGGGGCCATCCTGCAAAACCAATTCGGCCGCAACCCCGTTGCGGGCGAGTCTGGTAACGCGCTGGGTTTGGATGGCATCAAGGAGTACAAGATCGTTACCGGAACCTTCCAGGCTGAATATGGGATGGCCATGGGCAGCCAGATGGTGGCCGTCAGCAAGGGCGGAACGAATCAGTTCCACGGCGACGTCTTTGAATACTTCCGGAATTCGGCGCTTGATGCCAATGACTTCTTCGCTCGTGGAGCGGGCGTCCCCATCGCGCCGTTTCAGAAGAACCAGTTCGGAGCAGCATTCGGCGGCCCGATCAAGAAAGACAAGACGTTCTTCTACGCAGTCTATGAAGGATTGCGACAAAACCTGGGAGTGCCAATCAATAACCTGGTGCCGGCAGCGGGATGTCATCCGGCGAAAGCAAGCGCGGCAAATAACTTTGGCGCTGGCGCGGTGATCACGGTGGGCAACTGTCCGGATATTGCTCCAGCAACCTCAGTGGTGCTTAGCCCCTACATTGCTCCTTTCCTGGCGCTCGTACCTCTGCCCAACGTAGCGGCCCCGCCCGGCGGGTTGGCCGCCCAGGTGGGCAGCGACCATAGCGGCAACGGGGAGAACTATGGGCAAATGCGAGTGGACCAGAATTTCTCGGCCAGTGACACGTTTTTTGCGCGCTATACGATCGACAACGCGATCCAGAATCTCACCGTGGGGGACTACAGCTTTTTCCGTGACTTGAACAACGGACGAAACCAATGGATTACCGTGTCCGAGAACCACATTTTCTCGCCCACGGTGCTCAATACAGCGCGGTTCTCCTTCAGCCGCACCAACGATGTCCTGGCCGATTTTAACGTCGGTCTGCCCGGTGGTACCGGCCCCTCCATTGTGCCGGGTTTTTCGACCGGCGTAATCGACATGGGCGGGGCCGCCGGCGGCACCTATACCGAGTTCGGCTCCGCCGGTTACGCCCCCCAGGAGTTCAATCTGCAGAATATCTACACCCTAAGCGATGACGTGAATTGGACCCGGGGCAAACACGCTTTCAAGTTTGGAACGCTGCTGAACCGATTCAATCTCGGATTTCAGGGCACGAATTCCTTTAACGGGCAGATCCAATTCAATACCTTTGCTGATTTCTTGCAGAGCAACCCGTTCGTAGTGGAGTTTGCGCCGACGTTTGTCAACGAAAACCGGTTTTACATCTTTGATACTGCAGGCGTCTATGCGCAGGACGACTGGCGTGCAACGCAGCGGCTGACGGTGAACCTGGGCTTGCGCTACGAATTCATGACGACTCCTCGCGAGTTACAAGGCAAGGAGTCCAGGGTGTTAAATGACTTCACCGACCCGTTTACGATTGGGCCCATGATTAAGAACAATACGCTACACGATTTCAGCCCGCGGGTCGGAATGGCCTATGACCTGTTTGGGAACGGAAAAACGGCGATACGCGCCGGCGCCGGAATGTACTACGACTTGGGGAATATCGGATCTATCCTCGCCAGCAACACCGCTGGAGCCGCGCCGTTTGGGGGATTGGTCGATATTACACCTGCCTCATCGCCCTCGATAGCGGATTGGGAGAACACTCTCGGGACCACTGCCAATGGGTTTCCATTTCCGATTCCACTTCAAGTACGGAGCGCCTATACACCGACAGCTCCTGGCGTCCTAACTCCTCAGTTCATCGACTATAACTTTCTAAGCCCCTACATGATCCAGTACAACGCCAGCGTTCAGCAGCAGTTGCCGTGGAACATGGCGCTCGGAGTTGCCTACGTCGGGAACCATGGAGTTCATCTAGCCACGGTTCGGGAAGGCAATCCGATTTTCCCCACATCCCTTGGTGCCTGTGGTGACCCTGCCAGTCTGTGTGTGGGCGGCTCAGTGCCGTTCTGGGATAACGGTTCTCCCAGCTACAGCCCGGTGAACCCGAACCTGAGCAGCGACATTAACGTTGGAACGTTCGCCGATTCCCATTACAACGCTCTGCAGATCGTCTTGGAAAAGCGGACCAGTCATGGACTGGAATTCGAAAGCGCCTACACACACAGCCGGGTGACCGATGACACGCAAGGCCAGGAGAACAGCCGCGATTGCACGGCTTCCGGTGGCCTGGAGGGCGTATATCCACTGAACCCGAAAGCAACGGATACGGGCCCGGCTTGCTTCAATATTCCCAATAACTGGGAATTCAACGTTCTGTATCACCTCCCGAGCTTGATGAAAGGGAGCAGCTTTGCGGCCAAGATGCTGAGCGGGTGGTTCGTGAGCAGCATCGTGACCATCGAGAGCGGCCAACCCTTCTCGCCGATTACCTCTAACAATCGGTCCAACTCCGGCGTCCTTCAGGCTAGCCAGGGCGACCGGGTCAATATCAATACCCCCGCGCTGCTTGCTGCCAAGCCTTGCACGTCTCAGCCCGGACAGCCAGTGGCAGGTAACAACCCCTGTCCTTTCTATACTCCCATTCCCTACGACCCCAGCAACGTTATCACCGGCGATCCCAATCAGTGGTTCAACCCGGCCATGTTCTCGCTCACACCACTAACGCCGAGCCCGGCTTCTGAGCAGGGAGGTGCGAATTGTCCTTGTACGATCGGCCAGCTTGGTAACTCTGCGCGCAATATCCTGAGCGGGCCGCCTTTCAGGAATTGGGACTTCTCGCTGGTCAAGGATACGAAGGTAGGATTGTTAGGGGAAGCTGGCATGCTCGAGTTCCGGGTGGAAATGTTCAACATCCTGAACCATCCAAACTTCGGCTCGCCGGCTGCGGCGGTTTTCGCGGGCCAATCCTCCGACCTGACCCCATTCTCGGAATCACCTACGCAGGGTGCCGGGCAGATCAGCACAATGCAGGGTACTCCACGGCAAATCCAATTTGCTCTGAGGCTTGAATTCTAATGTCAGTGGCGATTGAGAGTTTTGAGCCGAAAACTCCCACAATTACGTGGTCGGTTCGTAGAGCGCGCCGGCCAGGTAAGAAAATGCCGATTCAAGCGAATGAGGGGTTTAGATGAAATTGAAGACAGCTCTGTTTGTAGTGTTCTGTGGAGTGTGTTCCACTGCATTTGGCCAACGCCCGAGTCAGGACGCAGCGCCGCCGACTGACAAGGTGACTCCGGAGATTCCGGGCGCGGTCGCAGCGGGAACAAAAATCGAAGTTGTGAAATATGGGCTGCGGGGTTCGGACGGGGTGGTCGGGATGCCGGATGGCAGCATCATCCTGGCAGTTAACGGCGGCGTGGGCAAAATCGATCCGGACGGCAACCTCTCAATGCTGGTGGAGGATTCCGACCATGCGCAAGGTTTGGCCGTCGATTCGAAGGGCCGTATTATTGCGGCACAATATTCAAGAAGGGTCAGCATCCTCTATCCGAAGGGAAGCGAAAAGGTGCTTGCCGATAGTTACGAAGGCAAGCCTTTCATCCGGCCCAACGATCTGGTCGTAGATCAGAAAGGCGGCATCTACTTTACAGACTGCTACGAGATTGTCCGCCATGGGCCGGTTGCGATTAATGGACCGGATAGAAAACCGGATGACTTGCCGCAAGCCGTTTACTACATCACGCCGGCGGGAAAGCTGATTCGCGTCGCCGATGATATCAACCGGCCGAACGGTATTACGCTGAGTCCCGACGAGAAGACGCTCTACGTCAACGATTGGGCGAGCGAATATCTGGTCACCTATGATGTTCAGCCGGACGGAACCTTGAAGAATCGGCGAAACTTCGCCAAGTTTGACACTGTGCAGCAAACGGACAAAGGCCTGGTTGGCGCGGGGGATGGGCTGTGCATCGATAGCCAGAGCCACACTTACTCGACGACGCCGGCGGGAGTCCAGGTATTCAGCGCCAAAGGCGAGCACCTCGGCAATATTAAAGTTCCGATCACGGGCGACCAGCCGCCCCAGAACTGTGGCTTTGGCGGTCCGGGTAAACAGTACCTGTACGTGGTGGGCCATGGAGAAGTCTTCAGGATCCGTACTCGAGCGCCGGGCTACAAAGGTCGGGCGAAGTAAAAGAGCAGTGAGAACGCTGCAACAGGATAAGAGAGAGGCCCGTGAAGCCATGACAAATCGGAGAGAGTTTTTGAAAGGAGTCGCCGGCGCATCGGCAGGGACCTTCTTGCTGCGCCGCGGTTTGACCGCTGAGCCGCCGCAAGTGCCGGAGCGTGCCGTCGCCTCCAAGCACGCGCCCGTTATCGTGGCCGGCAAGAAAATCAAGACTGTGGACGTGCATTGCCACGTCAATATTCCGGCCCCGGATTTCCTCAAAGGTACGGCGCTCGAAAGAGGCCGTGGCGGAGTGGGGACGGAGGATCGTGTAATTGACGCGGCTCGGTTGCAGATTATGGATAAGTGGGGAATCGACGTCGAGGCTGTAAGCATCGGTCCGTTTTGGTACGCCGCCGACCGCGATCTAGCCGCCCGGCTGATCGATTTTCAAAATCAGAAGCTCGTAGAGATGGTGCAAGCCGCGCCTGCCGGGCGCTTTGTGGCCTTCGGGACGGTCGCGTTGCAATTTCCGGATTTGGCCGCCAAGCAGTTGGAAGATGCCATGAAGATGGGGCTGAAGGGTGCAGGCATTGCTGGCAGCGTGGAGGGCGAGGAAGTCACGTTGCCCAAGTATGATGTTTTCTGGGCCAAAGCCGCGGAACTGCAAGCTCCGCTCTTCATGCACCCGCAGGATAGCGTACAAGCTACAGGCATTGGAAAACGGGTGAAGGGGTTTGGCGGCCTGGACAATGTGATCGGTAATCCGCTCGAAACCACTATTTTCATTTCGCACATGATTTTCGAGGGCGTGCTCGAGCGCTTTCCGGGCCTGAAGATATGCTGCGCTCATGGCGGCGGTTATCTTCCGTCCTACCCTGATCGCATGGACCATGGCTGCTTTGACTCGCCAGGGCGATGCGATGGATCGCAGCTAAAAAAGGCGCCCACGGAATATTTAAGGCAGCTATATGTAGATTCGCTGGTGTTCACGCCAGAGGGCCTGCGGCATCTTGCTGCGGTCATAGGACCCTCTCATATCATGCTGGGGACGGATTATCCCTTTAAGTGGCTGGTGGTCGGGGAGAACACTCTCGGCCCCGTGGATCACGTATTTGCTACGCCGGGTCTTACAGATGAGCAGAAGGTTGCTATCCTTGGCGGCACCGCCTGTAAGTGGCTGGGCATTCCCACAACGTGATAGGCGCTTGTCGCCTGCCGTCTCTCTACACAGTTGCCACATCTTATAACTAAGAGATGGAGAGTGGACTGCCTAGTTTGTTCGAAAACCATCTGTTTTCGGGACCATAAAACACTCCAATTTCGAAACAGTAGATTCAGTCAGTTGCGAGTGGCTGCGAAGAGGGGTTTTCGGAACCGGGTAGTGGGCTAGAAAGCTGTGTCAGCGACTTCTGGGCCACGTGGCGTAGTCTTTCCCCCAGGTCCTCCCAGTAAACGTCCTTTAGACCAAACATATTGGGATGGCGCGTCAGGGCAATAATAGTAGATTCAAGCGACTGGATACTATCAGAGCCAAATCCGCCGCCCGCGATTTGTTCCCAATACTTTTTCTGGCGTAAGCCATACATAACCACCAACCTCGGTTTGTGGCTGCACATCTTTTGGCGTAGGCCCCCGATTCGTTCCAGCCGGAATAGTTCGCGGTCTCTTCGTACTGTGAAACTGTTGGCAGGCAACCCGGATAATTCGATCACGCAAGTCTCACTGTTGAGCCTTCCCCATTCATCACGTTGGTAATTGCGAATACTATCTTTGTCCCAAGGCTGGTCCAGAAACGTCATCAAGAGCAATATCAGCCGTCTCCAAGTTGGCTGGAGTCGTGGCCTCTCGCGATGCCATCTAGTCTCGTCAATGCGATCATGAAAGTCGCGGCAGTCGCTAAGTCCGTCTTTACCCAAATCGCGGTACGCTGCAGCCCGTGGCTTGAGATCATTGTTTTCATCGAGGGCCTGCCCCGGTTCGGGACCAATAAACCAGTGCGGGGCGTCCCATCGTCCGTATCCGTAGCATCGACGTGCCATTTCGCGTATGTCGTCGTCCATTTCGCACTTCCGAAGGGTCTCGAAGACCGAGCCGAGCGGTTAATGGGCTTGAAGATATCACGTCCAAGCCGCATTCCCCATGGTGGTCTAATTCTGTGTTGCCGATTCGCCGGGCCGAGCCGGCCCTGACGCCTTCAAATTTTCCATTATTTATTGGGTTGCCACCGTCAGCATCACACAATTAGCCCACTACCCGGAACCGGACACGCTTGACGACGTAGAAGTCAACGCGTTATAAGAGTCTCGATTCGATCTCGCGCTTCTTATGGAGGTGTTTCAGTGCGTAAGCTGCTTGCCGGATTGACCGTTGCTGTATTCGTGTTGGCTTTGGGCACTGTGGCATTTGCGGCGACGCAAACCATCTCTGGTCAGCTCATTGATCAGACCTGTTACTTGGCGAATAAGGCGAACACAGGCGTTGACCATAAAATGCCGGAACCCACGCCTGGCTGCGCCGCAACGTGCGCCAAGATGGGGCAGCCTGTGGCGCTGCTTTCAGCCGATGGCAAGGTTTACACTGTGACGGGCGATCTGGCTGCGAATAACAATGCGAAGCTTGTGCCCCACTTGAGCCACAAGGTCGAACTCACCGGCGACGTGACCGAAAAAGGTGGCACGATGACGATTGCGGCCACCAGTCTAAAGATGATTAGCAAGTAGGCTTGTTCGCCGGGGTGACGCGGTAGAGAGTTCCGACTCCTAGCCCCATTTGCTTTGCAACTTTAAGCCCCTGCGCACGTAGCCGGGCAATCTGGGCGGCATCTACGTTTGCTCGTGGTCTGCCGATGTGCTTTCCCTTGGCGCGAGCATTCCGTATCCCCGCCCGCACGCGCTCCTGAATCAGCGCCCGTTCAAACTCGGCCATCGCGCCGATGATGTTGAACATGAGCCGTCCGCTCGCGGTGCTCAGGTCCAAGTTATCCCCGGAACCGTGAACCGGCACCGTTCGCTGCTGTCCTTGACATATAGGCTTGCGATCCGCAACGGGAAAGCTCGGGAGAATCCGGTTCGGCAAGTAGCGCGCAAGCGGGAAAACAATGTGCGCACGCGATTCCTGGACACAAAAGAGGAAGCCGCATTACGGGCGACAATCCGGGCACTATATCCAGAAAGAGTGCCGGAATTTGATCTGGCGTTGCACACAGGAATGCGCCGGAACGAACAATGGCAGTTACGCTGGCAGGACCTGAATCTGGGGGCCGGGATCATCACTATCCCACAGACCAAGCACGGGGCCACGCGCCACGTGCCAATCAACTCCGTAGCGGAAAAGGCTCTCCAAACGCTGTCCAAGAATCGCAACGAGTCGCCTTACGTTTGCGCCGGTTCCGATCAGCGGGAAGGACGCGATTGGGAGCGTTGGTTCGAGGAGTGCGTCCGTGAGGCTAAGATCGTTGATTTTCGCTGGCACGATCTGCGGCACACATTCGCCTCGCGCCTAGCGATGGCGGGAGTTTCTCTGCGGACGCTGGCGGAGCTATTAGGACACAAAACACTGGCGATGGTAATGCGCTATGCCCACCTTGCCCCGGCCCACTTGCGAGATGCTGTTGAGAAGATTGCAGAAAGTCCAAGTGACACCACTAGTGACACCGACCCAACCAACTCGGAGGATCAAATGGCGGTACTCTCAAGGTAAGCCCTTGCGATAGAATTGGCTAACCCACGATGCGGAAGTGGCGGAATTGGCAGACGCGCAGGACTTAGGATCCTGTGGCCGCGAGGCCGTGGGGGTTCAACTCCCCCCTTCCGCACCACAAGCAGGCCTTCATTTTTTGAAGTTTATCAGCTTCGAAACAGCAGGCGGCGTTGACGCACTTTCTGCCTTCCCCTATACTCAGTTTTTAGATCCGCGCGGTGTCTTTCTCCAGCTCAGCTTCGCATAACAGCAGTTAAGCTGGCGCTGAATGGGCGTCTAGACGGGGCGCGCCCACCGCTTTGAGAATACTTCGTGCGTGAAAGAACGAATACAGCGGAGCTGGAAATAAGAATCAGGACACTATGGCCGAGGTAAGCTGCCGGCGTGAGCTCGATCTCGAGATTCCCGCCACAGAGGTTCAGAAAGCAATCGAACGGGTGGCGCGGGAATTCGCCCGCATCGCCCGAGTCCCAGGATTCCGTCCGGGAAAAGCGCCGATTCCGCTCATTCGCCGCCGCTTCGCTGACGATATCAAGGGCGAGGTGTTGCAGTCGCTCCTCCCCGAACAGATCGACAAGGCGGTCAAGGACCAGAAGCTCATACCGATCACCCAGCCACAAGTCGATCATGTGGAATACGCGGAGGATCGCCCGCTCAAATTTCGCGCCAGCTTTGAAGTCTTGCCCGAGTTCGAGCTCGGCGCTTACAAAGGACTGCAAGTGGAGTTGGAAAAGGCGCAGGTCAGCGACGCGGACGTCGACAAAACGATCGAAGCGATGCGCGAACGCGCCGCCACGTTTGTGCCCGTGGAGAACCGTGCCCTCGAAAGCGGCGATTACGCACAACTGAAGCTTGTAGGCACGCCGGTCGGTGGCGGCGAGCCCCTCAAGGCCGACAACGTCCTCTGCCATCTGGGCGCCGAAGAGACGCTGGAGACGTTCACGCAGAATTTGGTAGGCGCAAAACCCGCCGAACAGCGCCGCTTCGAAGTCGAATACCCCGCGGATTATCCGGATCGCAAGCTTGCGGGCAAAAAATTCGTGTATAGCGCGGAAGTCGTGGCGGTGAAGCAAAAGAAGCTGCCGGAGCTCAACGACGAATTGGCCAAAGACGTGAGCGACGCCAAGACGCTCGAGGAGCTGCGAACCAAAATTCGCCAGGATCTGGAAAAAGAACTCGAATCGCGGCACGAGGCTGCGATCCGGGATGGCATACTGTCTAAAATTGTCGCGGCTCATGATTTCCCTGTTCCCGACGCGCTGGTGGAAAACCAGATGGACGTGCGCCTGGAGCGGGCGGTCCGAAGCCTGGCGGCGCAAGGGGTCGATCCGCGAGCCGTGAATGTGGATTGGGTAGCCATGCGACGGCGCCAGCACCCTCGCGCGATCGAGGACGTAAAAGCCGAACTGCTGCTTGATCGCATCGCCTCGGCAGAAAATATCGAAGTGACCGATGAAGATATGGACAAGGAAATTTCGCGAATCGCTGAGCGCAGTGGCGAATCGGCGC
>Ga0210409_10006603_pt1 | contig 12037 bp, 8 predicted proteins | sample IncBWH17MmetaG_FD_161649 | JGI IMG/M metagenome (GOLD analysis project Ga0210409, IMG submission 161649) | Forest soil microbial communities from Barre Woods Harvard Forest LTER site, Petersham, Massachusetts, United States - Inc-BW-H-17-M | ecosystem: Environmental > Terrestrial > Soil >...
CCTCAGTACCCTGCGCGACGACGAAGTCGCAGCCGGCCTTCTCGGCCGCCCTAGCCTCGCCCGGCGAGCCGACCTGCCAGGAGGCGAGCGCGCCGCCGCGGTGGACCACCTCGACGAGCGTGGGGTCGGGATCGGCGTAGAAGAACTCTACGACCCGCACCCGTTTCGCGGCCTCGGCGACTGCATCGCGATCGAGGAAGGGCATGAGCTGGTTGAAACCCACGGGGCCGCGCGCGGTGCCGCCCGAGACGTCGCCGGTCTTGGCCAGGAGTTCCTCGAGCGCCGCGGCGACAGCTTTGGCCGGCACCCTCGGCATCCCCACCATGCCCAGCCCCCCGGCCTTTGTGACCGCGGCTGCAAGGTCCGCGGTGCAAACGCCGGGCATTCCCGCAAGCTGCAGCGGAACGCTGCATCCCACGAGCCGGGTAAATCTCGTCTCGAGTCGCATGGAGGAGCACTATATCCGCTTGGCGACCTACCCGGCGCTGGGGTGAAGCCGGAGGGTATCGCCGGCAACAGACGTTCGCGCGCTTGCCGGTCACGATCGCAGATGTTACGCCCAAGGAAGCGTGAAGAGCTCGCCGCGGCCCAATTGGTTGAAGCGACGCGTCTGGCGAGGAGCCGCGCTCGCGCTCGGCCACCTGGTATTGGCGTTCGCCGTTCTCACTGCGATCGGACATTGTGGGGCCCGCTACTTCTATTGCGAAGCGTTTGGACTGATGGCGTCCGACCCCTGCGTTCAGGTATCTCAGACACGCCCGGGTCCTATCGAGTCACTGAACGCGCCGCTCGCTGATTGCTGCGAGGTCGTCAACCTGCCGGGCCTCCCCGAGGGAGCGCGCGCGCAGACTCCCGCGGTTCCTCCGGCGGCGCGTATCGCCGTTCTTCCCGTCGAACCACTCACCGAACTCTGGACGATTCGCGAGCCGCGATCGTTGACTCTGCTCCTGGAGCGATGGCGACCGCCGCCACGCGGCCCGAGCGAGGTGCGCGCCCGATTGATGGTTTTCCTGACGTGAGACAGCGCGGCAGGCTCGTCCCCGGGCCCTAGCGCGTCCGCCCGAATAGGGCCGGCGGCCCTGAGGCTTGAGCGAGTCGCCGCGGCAAGGTTTGCGCGTGCCTTCTGCAACGCGTTGCCGACGTCTCACAAACGTGCACGGAACCCCGGCTTACGCACGGGGACGTGCGCGAGGAAGGAAACGATGGTTCCTCATGCACTGAAGCGGGTCCCTCGCTGGACACCCGCCATGTTCCTCTTCGGATGCGCCACCACCGGCGCCGAGTCGTACGAAGCGAATCGTGCCCATGCCGAACGTGCGGGCGCTCCCGACCAGCAAGCCGAGCAGCAACGACAAGTGGACGATGACCGTGCCCTGAGCGGTGCCGTGCTCGAGCGCGGGGCGTACGTGATAGCGGTGCTGCACCGCAACCGGTCGGTCGAATCGGCGCGCCAAGCCTGGCGTGCCGCGATCGCGCGGGTGAAGCAATCGGGCGTCTTCGAAGACCCGATGGTGACGCTCGAAGTGGCGCCGCTGTCGATTGGATCATCGACGGCGCGGTTCGGGTATAACGCCATGATCAGCCAGCGCCTGCCCTGGCCGGGCAAGAGAGCGCTGGAAGAATCGGCGGCGAAGGCGGAGGCCGACGCCGTTCGGAGCGACTACGACGCCGCGCGACGGGAGCTCGCGCTCTCGGCTTCGCTCCTTTACGACCAGTACTTCGTCACTGCCCGTTCGCTCGACATCAACCGCGCGCACGTCGCGCTGATGCGCTCGATGCAGGCAGCAGCGACCGCGCAATACGAAACGGGGCGCGCCTCGGCGCAAGACCCGCTGCAAGCGGAATTCGAACTCACCCACATGGAGCACGACGCGGTCGTCCTTGCGTCCCAACACGACGTCACAGTTGCGCAAATGAACGAACTCCTTCATCGGGCGCCGGAGCTGGCGCTGCCTCCACCGCCCAAGGACCTGCCCCTTCCGCCCGCCCCCGATCTCGCCGAGGCGCAGCGTCTCGAGAACGAGGCGGTTGACCATCGCCCGGACATCCGTGCCGCCCAGCACCATGTGATTGCCGAGCAAGCGCGCGCCGATCGGGCGCAGCGCGAATACCTCCCCGATGTGACGGTGTCGACATCGTACAACTCGATGTGGGACATGCCCGAGCATCGGTGGATGGTCGGGCTGAGCTTCGACTTGCCCATCCAGACTGGTCGACGCGGCGGAGCGGTGGAGGAGGCCCGCGCCATGCGCGCGCAATTCGAGGCGGACGCCGCGCGAATGAGTGACAGGGCGCGCACGCAGGTCGTCGTTTCGCTCAAGCAGCTCGAGGAGTCGGTTCACGTGCTGCACTTGTACGAAGAGCGTCTTCTTCCCATTGCGCGCGACGAGGTGGAGGCCGCGCGCAATGCGTTCACGTCGTCGCAGGCACCGTTCGGTGCCGTCATCGGCGCCGAGAAAAACTTGCGCCAGGTGGAACTCGATATGCAGATAGCCCGTGCGGAATACAACCGGCGACGCGGCGAGTTCGATCGAGCGCTTGGAAGAATCCCCGGACTCGATGGGAAGGAGGGCGCGCCGTGAGAGCGGAAGGAGCACTCATGGCGGGCCGCCGATGGATCGCGTATCTGGTGCTTTTCGCGCTCGCGGCTGGTGTGGCCGTGGTGTCTCGGCGTCCGCTCGTTGCCCGGCAAGCGCCCGCGGCGACGTCCGCCGCTGCGTCGTCACCAGGCGAGATCGACCACTACACGTGCTCGATGCACCCGTCGGTGAAGCAGCCGGGACCCGGCACGTGCCCGATTTGCGGCATGGGCCTCATTCCGGTCACCAAGGAGCAACAAGGGCAAGGCGTCGTCATGATCGACGAGGCGCGGCGGCAGCTCATCGGTGTGCGAACCGACGCCGTCGTCCGAGCGCCCATGCACGAGAACTTCCGCGCCGTCGGACACGTCACCTACGACGAATCGTCCCTCGCCGACGTCAACCTAAAGGTGCACGGCTGGATCACTAAGCTCTACGTCAATGAGACGGGGCAGAGCGTATCGCGCGGGCAGACGCTCTTCACGATCTACAGCCCCGAGCTTTACAACGCCGAACAGGATTTCTTGCTTGGCTCGGCTCACGCCGCCGCGGCCGCACCGAGAGGCGACGACGCCGGTCCCGGCCGCGCAGAGCTCTTCGGGCGCGCTTCGCGGCAACGCCTTCATCTCTTGGGGCTGACCGACGCGCAGATCGATGCCATCGCGGCGAGCGGAAAGCCTTCCGAGGAGCTCGCGATCCCCTCTCCGGCGAGCGGCTTTGTCATCGAGAAGAACGTCGTCGAGGGGGCCTCGGTCGACGCGGGGATGCGCCTCTATCGGATCGCGGCGCTCAGCAAGGTGTGGATTGAGGCCGAGGTCTACGAGGCGGATCTGGCCCACGTCCGCGTCGGGCAGCCCGCCACTGTCACGCTCGATTACGTCCCGGGTCGCGCTTACCAGGCGAAGGTCGCATACATCTATCCGTACCTCGACCCCGCGACACGAACGGGCCGCGTGCGCATCGAGATCGGAAACACGAGGCTCGATCTGCGACCGGGGATGTACGCGAGCGTCGAGCTCTCGTCCGATCTTGGGAGCCGCGTTCAGGTCCCGGCATCGGCGGTCGTCTACACGGGTCCCCGGCGCCTCGTTTTTGTCGACCTTGGCGGTGGGCGTTTCAAACCCACCGAAGTGCAGGTCGGCGCCGAGTCCGGCGGCATGTACGAAGTGATATCCGGCTTGTCGCCCGGCGATGTCGTCGCGACGAGCGGAATCTTTCTCATCGCCGCTGAGGCTCGAATCAGCACGGCCGCCAAGTACTGGGACACAACGACCGAGGCAGCCGATGGCGGCTCGGACCTCGAGCCGCGGAACAAGCCATGACTACCACGCCGCCGATCGGCGGCCGAGCCGAGAGCAAAGGCCTGGTTGCACGTCTCATTGCGGCAAGCGCAAGCAGGCCCTTTTTCACGATCCTGTTCGTCGCGACCCTGACCGCGTGGGGCTGGGTCTCGCTGCAACGAGCGCCCCTCGACGCGATTCCCGATCTCTCGGATGTACAGGTCATCGTCTTCACCGAGTGGATGGGGCAGAGTCCCGATCTCGTCGAAGACCAGGTGACCTATCCGATCTCGAGCGCGCTCATCCCGGCGCCGAAGGTCCAGGCCGTGCGCGGCCAGTCGATGTTCGGCATGTCCTTCGTCAATGTCATCTTCGATGAAGGCACTGACATCTACTGGGCACGAAGTCGCGTACTCGAATATCTGAGCGCCGTTCGCGACCGACTCCCCAAGGGAGTGAATCCCATCTTGGGCCCGGATGCCACAGGTGTTGGCTGGGTGTTCGAGTACGCGCTTGTCGACACGAGCGGCAAGCATGACCTGGCGGAGCTCCGGTCCATTCAGGACTGGAGCCTCCGTTACGCCGTCGGCAGCGTTCCGGGCGTTGCGGAAGTCGCTAGCGTCGGTGGATTCGTGAAGCAATACCAGGTGAACGTCGACCCGAACAAGCTGCTCGGGCGGGGCGTCACGATGGATGACGTCGTTCGCGCGGTACGGGCCTCCAACCAGGAGGTCGGTGGCCGAGTGATCGAGCTGGGAGGGCACGAGCAGATCATTCGCGGTCGCGGTTACGTGAAGACCCCAGATGATATCGGGGTCTCGCCGATCAAGATGGCGCAAGGCACGCCGATCCGTGTGAAGGACGTGGCCACAGTCGGCATCGGCCCGGACATTCGGCGAGGCCTGTCCGAGCTCAATGGCGAGGGCGAAGCGCCCGGCGCCATCGTGATCATGCGGTACGGGGAAAACGCGCTCACGGTGATCGACGCCGTCAAACAGCGCCTCAAGGAGATCGAGCCGAGCTTGCCCGAAGGCGTGCGCATCGTTCCGACCTACGACCGCTCGCAGCTCATCGAAGAGTCCGTCCATACGCTCAGGCGCACGCTCATTGAAGAAATGATCGTCGTCAGCGCTGTCATCTTCTTCTTTCTCCTGCACGCGCGAAGCGCGCTCATTCCCATTCTCACGCTGCCCATTGGCGTTTTGCTCGCATTCATTCCGATGGTCGCGCAGCACCTGACGGCGAACATCATGTCGCTCGGAGGCATCGCGGTCGCCATCGGAGCCATGGTCGACGCCTCGATCATCATCATCGAGAACATCCACAAGAAGCTCGCGGAGCATGAGCGCAATAGGGCCGACAGCGGCGAGCGGGTGGGCAGCCCCTACCAGGACAACCGCAAGATCACCCCCCAAGAGCGGCGCGCCCGCGCCGGCGTCATCGTCGAAGCGATGCAGGAAGTCGGGCCCTCGCTCTTCTTCTCGCTGCTCGTCATTACAGTCTCGTTCTTGCCGGTGTTCACCCTGGAAGCCACCGAAGGACGCCTTTTCAAGCCGCTCGCCTTCACCAAGACGTACTCGATCGGTTTTGCATCAATTCTTGCCGTGACTCTCACGCCGGCACTGGCCGTTCTGCTCGTGCGGGGAAAAGTCCACGGCGAGGAGAGCAATCCACTGAGCCGCTGGCTCACAGCGGCCTACGCGCCTGTCGTTCGTCTTGTCGTCGCCCATCGCTGGCTGGTCCTCGCCTCCGCGCTCCTCGTCATCGCGTTCACGGTGCCGACGGTCTTCCGGCTGGGCAACGAGTTCATGCCGCCGCTCAACGAGGGGGTCATCCTTTACATGCCGACGGCGCCGCCGGGTATGAGCGAGAACGAGTCGGCAGTCATCCTTCAGGCGATGGACCGGGAGCTCAAGAAGTTCCCGGAGGTCGTCAGCGTCTTCGGCAAAATGGGGCGCGCCGAGACGCCGACCGACCCGGCGCCGCTCGGCATGGTCGAAGCGACCGTCGTCCTCAAGCCGCGCGACCAGTGGCGGCCCGGGCTCACCTGGGACGCACTTCTCAACGAGATGGATGGCAAGCTCCGCTTTCCAGGCATGCCGAACGTCTGGTGGATGCCGATCCAGACGCGCACCGAGATGCTTGCAACCGGTGTCCGCAGTCCACTCGGGATCGAGGTCTTCGGCGACGACCTCGACGCCATCGAACAGACGGCGATCGCCGTCGAGCACGCCGTCTCGAGAGTCCCCGGCACGCGCAGCGCATTCGCGGAGCGCTCCACGGGAGGCTTCTACATCGACTTCGACGTGAATCGCGAAGAGGCCGCTCGGCAGGGCTTGAGCGCCGAGGACGTCAACCTGGTCGTGGCGCAAGCCATCGGAGGCGAAAATGTCTCCGAGGTCGTCGCCGGGCGCGCACGCTACCCGATCAATGTCCGTTACGCTCGCGAGTTCCGCGACGACCCCGCCCTGCTTGGCCGAACCCTTATCGGCACGCATGCAGGAGCGCAGATTCCGCTTTCGCAGGCGGTGACGCTCAAGGGCGTGCTCGGCCCACCCATGATTCGGAGCGAAGGCGGGAAGCTTGTCGGGTTCGTCTTCGTCGACACCGATCGACCGATCGCCGACTACGTCGGGGAGGCGAAGCGTGCCGTCGCCGCCGACGTCAAGCTCGCGCCAGGCACGCGGCTCGAGTGGGTCGGTCAGTTCAAGTACTTCGAGCGGGCGAAGGCGCGACTCAAGTGGGTCATCCCGCTTACCCTCGGCATCGTTTTCGTCCTTCTCTACTTCAATACCAAGTCGGTCACCGAGACGGTCATCGTGATGCTTGCGGTGCCGTTCTCGCTCGTGGGAGCTTTCTGGCTCCTTTACTTCCTGCACTACAACATGAGCGTCGCGGTCTGGGTGGGCATCATCGCCCTCGCAGGCCTCGACGCCGAGACGGGCGTCGTGATGCTCCTTTACCTCACGCTCGCCTACGAGCGGCAAGCACGAGAGGGACGTCTCAAGGACTTCGTCGATTTGCGCGAGGCCATCGTCGAGGGGGCGGCCAAGCGCCTGCGTCCGAAGCTGATGACCGTTGCCACCATGATCATCGGCCTAGTGCCCGTGCTTTGGAGCACAGGCACGGGCGCCGACGTGATGAAGCGAATCGCCGCTCCGATGGTCGGAGGTTTGGTGACCTCGTTCTTGCTCGAGCTCACGGTCTATCCGGCCATCTTTGCCATTTGGAAGGGGCGCCACAGTCCGCCACTTGGCCGCTAGGGCGCGGCGCGCCAGTCGTCGACGTACATCGTCCTGCCTTCGGCGTTGTTGATCTCGACCTTCATGAACGTGAAGCAGACCTCCGCGAGCGACTGTGTTTCCGACAGGCCCCTCGAGGCGCTGGAAGTGTCGCCCGGGTGCGCTGTGAACTGTCGCATGGACGCGACCGACGCATTGGTGAGCTTGACCGTCTCGTACACGTACTCTTCGCCGGTCCGGCTGGCCTTCGTGAACTCGAAGGTCACCTCGACGAGGTTCTCGTTGCTGGACGCGGCCTGAAAAATCTGCGGATCCGACGCGCCCCACTCCTTGACCAGACACACCTGCTCGAACTGCCGTTTGCCCGTCGTGGCGCCGCTTGCCATGTCGCGCGGCGACCTCACGCCGAACGCGAAGGACGCTACCGGGATCCACTTGTCTTTGCGCTTTTCCTGTACGGACTCGCCCCTGAATTGCCCCTGCTTCGTGCCCTTGATCGCGACGAACGCCGAGAATGCGGCGAGCGCCGGACCTGCCGCCATCAGCACCGTCGTCCCGATCATCGTGGCCAGCGCAACGCGGCGCAATGCCTTCGAAGCTCCCATGAATGCCTCCTCCCTGCTTGGCAAGAATATAACAGCCGCGGGAAAGGCCAGCCTGGTTGTGTGCACCCCACTCAGTTAAGCAGCGGAGGGCGGCGCTGGCGCGCGATTACGTTCCACAACAGGAGCACGACAATGGCACCACCGGTTGCTAGTTATTGGGGTAAACCGCAATCTGTACTCGCCGGTTCTGTGAACTCGCGAGTACACGAAGCCTTTGCCGCTCGCCGATTGTCATTGGCCATGAGCTTGGGTCTCATTTCCAGGAGCCGGCAGAAAGCATGCCCGCCTCATTGTCAGCCATTCGGCGGTTGAGGCGGGCACTTTCGCCACGCATGAGGACGGATCGCCACACGCGTCACGCCACAGCTCAGCACTACCGGATGGCGATATCGACCCGGCGGTCGAGCGCGCGCGCATCCGCCGTCGACTCCTTGGCCGTCGGCTGTGGGGCGCCGAATCCCTGGGTTGTGATCCTGTCGCTCGCGACGCCCTTGCCCTCAAGATACTGAGCAACCGCTTCCGCACGCTGCTGCGACAGAGCCTTGTTGTGCGTTTCGTCGCCCGTGGCGTCTGTGAAGCCTTCCACGACGACGCGCTCCGAGCGCGGGACGCCTTTCAGAGCCGGAATCGCCCCATCGAGTTTCGACTTGGCGTCCGGCGTAAGCTCCGCGCTATCGGTGGGGAAGAGCACACGATATTTGGCCTTTTCAGAGCTCGCCGCGCTGCCCGACCGAGGCTCGATGGCCGCGGTTCGTGGCTGAGCCTTTCGCTCCTGCCCGGCTTGCCACTCCGCCTGCGCGGCTCGTTGCTTCGCCCAAAGCGCGTCCTGCTCCGCGGTGGCCTGCGATCGACGAGCCTCCTTTAGTTGTTGCTGCGCTTTCGCGGTTTCTTCACGCGCCTCACGCGCGTCCTTCTGTGCCGCTCGCGCGTCTGCCTCCGCCCGATCGGCGGCGCGCTGCGCCTGGTTGTGACTTGCCGCACATGCGCTAACGAGGAGCGCCGCGACGGCCGCGCCAATGACATGGGGAAGCCTCATGTTCTGCTCCTTGGTGAAACCGCGCCGCCGCTCTCGGAAGAGCCCGTTAACTTATTACGCAAAGCGGGCGGATCTCCTCAGGCGAAGCGAGGTCCATGCCAAACGCTTACAGCACCGGTGGAAGAGCTGTCGCTCAAGGTCCACCGCCCCTCGCAACGACGGAAGACAAGCTCCGTCAGGTCGAAGCGCTTGTGCAGCGCCTCGAGTCCGAGGAGCCCGAACGACCGAGCCGGTTCCGAAAGATTTCAGGGACGCTCGCTGCCGATGATGCGCGTGCGATGACGAAGGCTCTCGAAGACTGCGAGCGGATCGACGAGCGTGGCTGTCGGGGCGACGAACCACCCAGGCGTTGCCCACCCGTAGCCCGGCCAGGCGTCCCTCTGTCAGAGCCTGATGTGCTGCGGGACGGGTGATCCCGATCAAGTCCGCTGCCTCCGTCAGGCTCAGAAGTTCAAGGTCTTGCTTGACGCCCGCGCGATCTGCGTCGGCTGCGAGCAGATACCCCTGGGCGATCCCAGCACGGTCTGCGATATCGTGAGCTGGGCTCGGGCACTCGCAGGGCCGCCATGGAGCATCGATCCCTCTGCCGCGCGATCTTGAATGCGCCCCAGCATAAGGCGGCCGGCGTCGGATAGACGCGCCCCAGGACCCGTCCACACGGATATCTGGTCGCGCGGGCGGGCGACGATTCTCTTTACTGGGTGGGTGGTACGAATCGCCGAACGCGGTGTCTTGCCGCTTCTACAACGAGAAGTGTACCGCGCAGGTCGGGGTGTTCCCCGAGCGCACGCAGCAACTCCGTGTGGACGGCATCCATCGCCGCAGGTTGCATCCGAATGATTACGATGCCGGCCGTCTTACTGCTCGTGTCAAGGGCGAGTCGGCCAAAATCCAGATCGCGCGTGATGACGACACGTGCGTCGGCGAGTGCGGCTTCAAGAATAGCGCTGTCCGAGGCACGGGCCATACCGATGTCCGCAACACGAACGACATCGTGACCTGCGGCACTAAGGAGCTGGACGGTAATGGCGTAAACGTCCTGATCGACCAGAGGCGCACCTAGCCGTTAGCTCCGGCTGCGTGCACTTCGTCGCCACGCGTTAGACCAGCCGCATAGGAAACACACGCGCGCACGTCCTCGACGGCAAGTTCGGGGTAAAACCGCTCGACGATCTGTTCGAACGACACGCCTTGCTCGACGAGCTCGAGGACGCAATACACCGGAACGCGCGTCCCGCGAACACAAGCCTTACCGAAGTGCACGGCGGGGTCGATGACAATGCGATCGAGCACGATAGAAGCGTAGCGCCGCTATCGGGCGGCGCAAAACGGAGAAGATCATCGTCGATGGGCACGAAGTCCAAGGTGACCTTTGGCCCGGCGAGGAGCCACCGGCGAGCGGCGTCTACCGTTGGATCGATCCGGACAATGTGTAGCGCCGGGGATTCGAGTCCTTGGGAGCACCGCTAAAGGTGAGCGTCGCGGCGTAGGTCCTCGGATCGACTATTCGGGGCTCCAACCGCCACACACTCGGCATCGCGTTCGCTTGTTGGAATTTCGCGCACCGCAATAGCAGACCCAAGCAGTGATCCGAAAGCGCGCTCTCCGTGTTCGGAGTGCCCTTCTGATGATGGCGCGAAGTCGAGGACGCTCTTTCGCAGCGCTAGAGGCGCTTCGCTGCTGCGGCATTCCCCGTTTGAGGGAACGTATTCACGCGGATACGGTGCCAGGTTGGCTTGCGGTAGCCGCCCTGCGGCCGTACGATTCCGAACATCGTGGTGCGGAGGAGGAGTGCCAATCGAGTCACGATTGGTCTCGCCGCCTTGAGCGTGTCGGGCGGCGTCGGCTGTGGGAGCGGAGCGACCAGCACGACCAGCAGCCAGGGCCCATCTCGCGTCTGCCAGCCTGACACCTCGCAGCCGACCACGCTCGCAACGGCGCAAAACTACCCGCACAGCATCGCGGTGAGTGCGACCGACGTCTACTGGATCCAGCGTGTCGTCCAGGGCGACGGCGGTTTCAGCTCCGAGATCCTGACGTGCCCCAAAGCTGGATGCTGCGGGCTGCCCCAGGTCGTGGAGTCGTTTAGCGGCTCCATGGCTCTCGCGGTCGACGGGACGAACCTTTACTGGACCGAGGACCTCAACGGGACCGTCATGAAGGTCCCGCTCGCGGGCGGGACGCCGACTGTCCTCGCCTCGGGACAATACGGGGCGGTGGGCATCGCGGTCGATGCGACAAACGTCTATTGGGCCACGGACCCCGCCGATTTTAGCGGCTCACCGCCATCGAACACGCCGTTCGTGCTGGCCAAGGTGCCAATCGAGGGAGGAAGCCCCACGATACTGGTTTCGAATTTCGACGGCAGGCTCTCCATCGCTACCGATGGCACGAACGTCTATTGGACTGCCGCCGGTAGCCTCGGGGGCCCAATGAGCAACCGCGCGGTGAAAAAGGTTTCGGTCAATGGGGGATCGCCGACGACGCTGGCATCGGGATTGGTCAATCCCGAGAGCATCGCCGTCGACAGCACGGATGTCTATTGGACGGACGGTATACCTTTTTTCAGTCAAGGCGCAGCCGCGGTCGGCACCATCATGAAAGTTCCGATTGACGGTGGCCAGCCGACCACGATCGCGTCGGAGCAAGACTTCGCTGCCGGAATCGCGATCGTCGGTGGACAGGTCTTCTGGTCCAACACGGGTGCGAACCCAGGAAGCGGCGCGATCGTCGGCCTGAGCGGTGGTGCGGCGACCGCGCTGGCGATTGCGCAAGCCGGCCCGACATACCTCGCGGCCGACGCAGAAGGTATTTACTGGACCAACAGCGGCTGCGCGGCAACGCCAAGTGGCGCGGAGTTGGCTTCCTGTACGAGCGAGGGGTCCGTCGTGGCGCTCAGGTCGCGGTGAGGACGGGGAGCGGCGCGTCAGTCGCCGCGGTCGGCAGTTCTTCGCGTGCCAGATCGCGCGCATGCTTGCGAGCTTCATCCCAATGTCCTCAGGGGCAAAGCGAGCTCTCCACAGCCCCTCGCCCTGGTAGGTCGTGACTGAGTTCGCATTGAGCGTATCCTGCTAGACTGTCGGTATGCTGGACGCCCCGCAGGGTTAGTGCTTGGTTTTCTTGAATAAATTGTGTGCGAACGGAGGGAGTTGAACCCTCATACCCTTGCGGGTGCCAGAACCTGAATCTTTAAGGCATGCGCCGAAAGCCCCTCATTTCTCGGTGTTTTTGCGGGCTGACGAACCGCCAAAGCACGCCAAGCACCGCCCAGTGGGGGACAGTGGGGGACAACTCA
>Ga0210409_10006604_pt1 | contig 12036 bp, 9 predicted proteins | sample IncBWH17MmetaG_FD_161649 | JGI IMG/M metagenome (GOLD analysis project Ga0210409, IMG submission 161649) | Forest soil microbial communities from Barre Woods Harvard Forest LTER site, Petersham, Massachusetts, United States - Inc-BW-H-17-M | ecosystem: Environmental > Terrestrial > Soil >...
TCTAGCGATCGCCGGCGCAATCCTGCCTGCCGCCGGGGGAGGGTATCTGCGTATTCTCCCGCTCGGCTATACCCACTTTGCCATTCACCAGTTTGAACGAAAAACGCCGTTTCCTCTTGTGGTCTATCTCCATCCCTGGGAGTTGGATCCGAATCAGCCGAGGATCGCGGGGACATTTAGGTCCCGGCTGAGACACTACACGAATCTGAGCCGGATGGAGGAAAGGCTCCGCTCACTGTTGGAACGCTATGAATTTGGGCCCTTGCGAGATTGGCTGGAAAAGCCCGTTCCCGAATTCGACCGGAGCGCGGCGCCACTCGCCGCTGCGGAGCGGCATTGAAGATGGCTCGAGAACGACAACTGGAAACTGGAGCGTCGCGTGACACCACCGACTCGACAGCACAGCTACACCAGGGCGCCACTCCGCGCCGGATTCTGACCTATCATGAAGTTGAACCTGAGAAGTCAACTTACATCTATGCCGTGACGTCGCAGCAACTGGACCAGCAATTGAAGCTGGTAGCGGAACGCAACAGACGAGAGACAGACGTTACGGAATTGACATTCGATGACGGACACATCTCGAACTATGAAATCGCCAGACCCCTGTTGGAGCGGCATGCATCCAAAGCGCTGTTCTTCGTGACGGTCAGCCGCGTGGGTACGGACGCCCAAACGATGAATTGGGAACAATTGAGGGCGCTCACGAGTGCCGGCCATTCCGTTCAGTCGCACGGGTGGTCACACAAGTTTCTTATTCACTGCTCTCCGACGCAGCTACGCGATGAGTTAAGCCGTTCGAAAGCCGAGCTTGAACATCGAACGGGTCTGCCGGTACTTTCAATTTCCGTGCCAGGCGGGCGATGGAACGCCCCTGTGCTGCGGGCGGCAGCTGATGCAGGCTACCAGCGTGTATATACCTCTGAGTGTTGGCGCGAACCGGAAGTCCGACAAGGAGTGCTGGTAACCGGACGATTGATGATCCGCAGTGACATGAGCGTCACCCAGATCGAGAAATGGCTCGCAGCGGACGTCCCATCTCTGCGAAAGATGCGAGCCAAAAACTTCGTCAAGGACGCAGTCCGCCGCGTGACAGGCGACCGCTTGTACCACCAGCTCTGGTGTTGGCTGGCCGACTCAGGACCTTCAGGGGTCGACAAGGAGAGCGAGCAGGTCTCGCTTCACCGAACCTAATGAAGATCCTTCAATTGATCAGCAGCGGCGGCTTCTATGGCGCAGAGAGCGTCCTGCTGAATCTTTCGGTCGAGCTTCAGCGGACCGGCCATTCTTGCGTTGTGGGTGTGTTCCAAAACGCCAGCAACGCAAACACCGAGGTAGGCGATCACGCCGAGATAGCAGGTCTCGCGGTTCAGCGCATTCCGTGCCGGAGTCGGTTCGATTGGCGGACGGTTCGCAGGATTCGGGCGATTATCGAGCGAGATGGAATTGATCTCGTCCATGCCCACGGATACAAAGCTAACTTTTATGCGCTTCTTGCCGGTCGCGTGGCGGAGGTCCCTGTGACTGCCACTTGTCACAACTGGCTTGGAAAAAGTCGGTCAATGCGCGCCTATGCTCGGCTCGATCGCTATCTGCTTCGGTTTTTCGACGGGGTCGCCGCCGTATCCAGGTCTGTAGCCGAACAACTTGGGCATGCGGGCACCCGGCAAAGAGTGCGCGTAATACCTAACGGCGTGCCGGCACCTGGCCCCGGAATCGGGTCCGGGCTTGCCGACCAAATTCGCATGGGAGACCGAATCGTAGTCGGAACAGTTGCAAGATTGTCGGCAGAAAAAGGTACGTCAGTCTTGATCGAGGCCGCAGCGAAAATATGCCCTGACTTTCCCCAAGCCCTTTTTGTTGTTGTAGGGGATGGCCCCCTGCGGTCGAGCCTTGAGGCGCGGGTCCGCGAACTCGGCATGAAGGAGCAATTTTTGTTTGCGGGCGAGCGCAACGATGTGGATCAAATTTACCGATCTTTCGACGTCTACGTACTGCCTTCCTTTCAGGAGGGGATGCCCATGGCGCTGTTGGAAGCGATGGCAGCGGGTTTACCCGTCGTGGCAACGAAGGTTGGCGGAGTGCCCGACCTTGTATGTGATCCGAGCGTAGGGACACTCGTGGAACCCGGAGATCCCACCGCCATTGCGACCGGAATTCGTGACTTGTTGAGCGATCAAAGCCGACGCGAACGGATGGGATCGAACGCCAGAAGACGGGTCGAAACCCAATTCTCGGCGGCAGCGATGGCTCAAAACTACGTGGAACTCTACCAGGAGGCGCTGCTTCGACGGAGCGGTGGTAACCGCCCGTCAATAGCGGCAACAACCCAAGCGAGAATGGATGTGGCACGGAGAGGGCAGAGATAGACCAGCCATGCGATTCTCGATCATCATTCCAGCTAAGAACGAGGAACGCGTGATAGGCGCGTGCCTTCAGCACGTCGCCGACTTGGATTTCCCCGCGGACGATTTTGAAGTGATTCTCGCCGATAACGGCTCAACCGATCGAACACTGGAGATTTTCCGTTCGTGGTCGGATCGTCTGAATCTTTCTGCGTTGGAGAGACCAGGCGTGAGTATCGCGGCGCTTCGTAACGCGGCCGCGGCGATTTCGCGCGGCCAGCTACTTGGCTTCCTGGATGCCGATTGTCTGGTTCCACGTAATTGGCTCAAAGACGCCGCCGACTTTCTTGAAGCGGCAGATGCGGAAATCGTGGGAGCTCATTATAGAATCCCGCATGATTCCACTTGGATAGCCCGTTGCTGGTTCGATGATGAGCACGGCAACCGTGCGGGCGAAGCGTCTTATGTCCCGTCCGGGGACTTATTGGTGAGTCGCTCGACGTTCAATCGTATCGGAGGATTCGATGAATCCCTTCAGACCAATGAGGACTATGAATTCTGCCAACGGGCAAAACGCGCTGGCTTTTCTGTCCATTCGTTTCCGCAACTGGAAGTAATTCACCTGGGCACTCCACAATCGATTTCCGCATTCTATCGCCAGCAAGCATGGCACGGACAGCACGTTCTCCGGGTGTTTGTTCAGAATTTGCCTCGTGTATTAAACGCGCGGCCCGTCTTTTTTGCTCTGTATACATTCCTTGGCCTGTTGGTTGTCTTGTGTGGCGCAATTGCATTGGTGATCACGGGCAACGCGCAATTGCTGGTAGCTGCGATCCTTTTCTGTTTGTGTGGTCCCTTCTTCTTAGCTCTTCGAGCGGCCATCCAACGAAGAAAACTGACGATTTTTGTCCCCTCGATCTTTCTTTATCTTCTGTACGGAGTTGCGCGCGCGTCCTGCATCCTGCAATCGCTGTCCGGGTGGAATCTAACGCACCGTGGCGCTCCGGGAAGAATGTTGAATTCGCCAGAAAGCCGCGAATTGCGTGGTACCGGAAGCAACTCTCAATGAGAACCACGACAAATTCGCTTCAAGGTTGTAGGACATGAGCAAGCTGACCGAGCGCATCTATCTGGCCAGTCCCGTTTGGACGCAAAAACTTGGCGTTCACGCCTTCGGTTGGTACTGGCGCCATCGCAGACTGGGCCCCGCGTTCGAGAAGCATCAGCGCGAGTATATAGAGCGTGAAGGCTGGAGTTCAGATCGGTTCCAAAACTATGTGGAGGAAGGTCTTCGTAATCAGCTTCTGCGCGCATTTCAGAACGTGCCCTACTACCACCACAAATTCCGGGAGTACGGCATCGCCGAACCGGACATCGTAAAGTTTCGGATGGATGACCTCCCGCGGTTCCCACTGCTGGAAAAACCGTCGCTGCGAACCAATCCAGAGCTCTTGCTTACCAGACACGCGGCGAAACACCCGCCAAGGTGTTTTCAGACCAGCGGTACAACCGGCACGCCGCTTCGGCTGTATTGGGACTTCGAGTGTCATCAACACAACATCGCGGTCAGAGCCGCTCGATCGTTCCGTTGGGCGGGTGTGGGTTATCGCGAGCCGCGGGCGGTGGTAGCCGGCCGGGTGATTTTGGATCCGAAGCGAAACTTGCCACCATTCTGGCGCTTTAATGTCTGGGAGAAGCAGCTTTATCTCTCAGCGTTTCACATCCTGCCCCAGAACATGCCCGATTATGTTGCGGCCCTGGATAAATACCGCCCGGTTACGCTGACCGGCTTCCCCGCAGCGCTTTCCTTTCTCGCAAAAGCAATCGAGGACGCGGGTCTGCGGCCTCCCAAACCGCGTGCGATTATTACCACCAGCGAGGCTCTCCGGCCCGAGATGCGTGAAATCATCGAGCGCGTTTTCCAAGCAAAGGCCTATGAAGAGTACGGGAGCGTGGAGAACTGTGTTCTCGCCACCGAATGCGAGCACGGCCGAATGCACGTTCACTCCGACTTTGGCTTTGTCGAGCTGCTCCGGCCAGACCAAACGCCCGCTGGTCCGGGAGAAACGGGCGAAATGGTCGTGACCGGCTTCGCGAACACCAGCCAGATCCTTATCCGCTATCGAATCGGGGATCTGGCGCAATGGTCTGCAAAGCCTTGTCCCTGTGGCCGCACGCTCTTTCCGGTGCTGGAAGCAGTGGTTGGGCGGCAAGAAGACGTCCTTCTCTTTCCCGACGGGCGAGGCATGATGCGCTGCGAGTTCTTGTTCAAAGACCTGCCCGGCGTGGCCGAAGCACAAGTTGTCCAGGAGTCGCTCACCCACTTGGTCATTAACATCGTGCCGTCGATTCAGTATGGCGGGTCTGAAGCGGACATGATCCGAACGCGCATGCGGTCGCGCTATGGCCTGGGGCTGGACTACCAGATCGAGGTTCGACGTCTGGAAAAAATTCCCCGCGAGAGAAATGGTAAGTTCCGTCCGGTCGTCAGCCACCTGGACATCCAGTCGGTGGCTCAAGATGCGGCTAGGGCGAGCATCGATGTGACCAGGTGACGAGAGAATGTAATGTTTTGTTCATAATTAGGCAGGGAATTACCATTATCCGTCGAACCGAGGGCGGGAAAATCCGGCAGAAAGTGAGGCCACTTGTCCAGTTTGTTGCAAGCAGCTGACTCGATAGAAGATATGCCATTACTGCGCCTCCTGTGGAAATATTCCAGGTGGTCGTCCGCGTGCACGCACTGCGCGGGCAGGGGGCTGTCTCAAAATCAGGCAGGAACGACACGCTTAAGTTATAGTTTAACCCGTTCGTACAGCCTATTCACCCCGGCGGAGACGAAGCTCAAGTACTGCGGCAGTAGCCTCGGCCAACCGCCTTGTCGCTCAGGAGGATCCCGCTAAATGTACATTTCCTACTACGGGCTGAAGGCTGAACCCTTTCGTCTCACCCCCGACCCTCAGTTTCTGCATTTGTCAGAAACTCACCAAGCGGCCCTCACCGTCGTAGTGGAGAGCATTCTGTACCGCAAAGGCTTGGTGATGATTACCGGCCCGATCGGCACCGGCAAGACCACCATCCTAAACGCCGCCCTGCAGATGCTGACCGACGCTTCCAAAGAACAGATGCCTATCCGCAGCGCGTTTCTATTCAATCCCACGTTGTCGCCTGACGAATTCCTCGAGATGATGCTCGACGACTTCAAAGTGGTTTGCTCCTCAACCAGCAAAGCGGGCCGGCTAATGGCTCTCTACAAGATGCTGATGGAAACGCAGCAAATGGGTGGGACGGCAGTTCTGTTCATCGATGAAGGGCACCTCTTGAGCGTGCGGTTGCTGGAAGAAATTAGACTGCTAGGGAATGCCGACACACATCAGGCAAAGATGCTACAAATTGTCCTGTGCGGTCAGCCGGAACTGGCGCACTTTATGAACCGCAAGGAATTGCAGGCCCTCAAGCAGCGGATTGCCGCCCACGCCATCCTTCGTCCTTTGAATTTTCAAGAGTCCCACGATTACGTAGCCGAACGTTTACACCTCGCTGGGCTGAAGGAGGAGTCGCCTTTTTCTCCAGAAGCGTTAGACGCAATTCTTCGTTATTCGCAAGGCGTTCCTCGCTTGATCAATTTGATCTGCGACGCCTGTCTGGCCCTCGGTTACCGCACTCTAAGGAAGACTTTCCCGGCCGATATGGTCGAGGAAGTTGCTGTCTCCCTCGGGCTGGTTCAGCCTTCCTCGAATCTGGAGAAGAAAACCGCCAAGGAACCGGCGCGTTCGAGCGATATCCTCCCGAAACCACCTGTCGACACCATGATCGAAGCGATGAAGCAAACTCGCTCGGCACAATTGGGTTAATCGATACCCAGAAAGACGGTTATGAGCAAGTATTTCGACGAAACCATGAAGTTGAATAGTTTGACGGCGCCCTTGGGTTCCACACCCCGGAGCGCTGCCCAGCAGTTGACTGCCGAGCGGTTCTCCGGCGAAATGGCTTCATCGCGGGGTTTTGACCTGGGCCTGCGGAAGGACCAAAGGACCTCCATCCCTTTGTCTCGGGCTCTCCGGCAGGAATTCATCCAATGTGATGACCTGGAAACCTTCCAGGAATCTTTCCGAGTGCTTCGGACGCGCCTGCTGCGCCTGCAGGCTAAGCACGGACTTCGTTCCGTGGTCGTCACTAGCTCGACCAAAGGCGAAGGCAAGTCTACTGTGTCGCTCAACCTGGCATTCACTTGCGCCCAGCTGCCGGAAATGAAAGTGCTCCTGATCGATGCTGACATTCGCGGTTGCGGGTTGTCGCAACTGCTTAACCCACCTAAGGGTCAGGGCCTCCTCGAAGTTCTCTTGCAAAAAAGCGAACTGGACGAGGCCATTCTGGCAACCGACTTACCTAACCTTTATTTTCTTCCCTGCGAATCAACTACTTCTATCCCGCCGGCGGAACTTCTCGCTAGCCGGCGCTGGTCGGAATTAATCGCGTCCTGTGCGGAGACCTTTTCCCTGGTCATTGTCGATGCACCCCCGATCTTGAATTTGACTGACGCTGATTTGCTCTCGGCTCCATGCGACGGAGTGCTCATGGTCGCTCGCTCCCACGAGACCCGCACGGACTTCGTACAGAAAGCCACCAGTCAGATCGATCTAAGAAAGTTAATTGGAGTAATCCTGAACGGCACGGCAGTAGGGCCTGACGCATACACGTACGGATATAAGAGGATACCCGAATCCTCGTCTCGGCCCATCCCCGTTGTCTCTCGCCTATTCGGACGCAGCGACAGCGACAAGAATGAAACTGGCACCTCGGCAGTCCCTCCGACTCAGCCCGCTACACCCAGCTTACCGTGCGATGCGGCTCGTCCCACGGCCCCATCGCAAGCAGCGTCCCCGCAGGCAGCGAGCAACGACTAGAGATTAGGTATCGCGAGTCTAAATGGAGCGGCAGATGCTGCTGTCTTCACTCAGCTGACCTCTGAATTGGGCCCACGACTTCGGTTCTTCGAGTGGGAGTTCCTATGGTGAGAGGCAAAGCAGGCTATCGGCCCTTGTCGCCCTTCGAGCGCTGGCTAGCGCTTATGTGTGTATGGGCGCCGGCAGCAGCAACGATCGCTTACATGAAAAGTGTAGTGCTGAACGAGGGAGGCTACGGGAGAATAGCCGTCCAACTCGGGTTACTCAGCAACCCCCGCCATCCGGAAGCGACCTTCTCATTCCTGCAAAGTTTGAGTTTTCATCGCGGTGATCTGCTAGTGGGATTGATCTTGGTTCCCCTGGGACTTTGGCTGCTCGCCCGTTGGCTGCCGCTGGCCGTCAGTTTTCCTGCCGTTTTCGGCTCCGCCGCGGTGCTCATGTTCTGGCTGGCCGTGCAGCGGACCGCTTACGCGGATACCGGCGGGTTTCTGGCGCTTCCGTTTCTTCGTGATGGGCTTTGGTGGATTATCCGTCATCCCGCGGATTTCAAATCGTACTCTTCCGGTTCGACATGGCTCAGGGCGGGGATGGTCCTTGCTACCGGCCTGGTTTTTTCCTGGCTGCTGATAAAGTTTTGCCGGCAGCGAGAGCAGCCTTTGGAAGAGTCGCGGACAACCAGGCGGAGTGTTCAATTCGCTGCAGTCGCTGCTGCTGTGGTGATTGCGGTGAGCTTCGGTCCGTGGCTGCCTACGACGGTCTACCACGCCAATATTCTCCAGTTGATTGCGAACTTCGGGTCGGAAACGATTTCCCCCGAGATTAATGGTCTCTCCGACGTCGCCTTGATGGCACGCTACCGCAATCTGGCCGGCTTGCAATCTGCATCCCAGCCCTCTGCCTTCCATGGAAAGGCTCAAGGCTACGACGTCATCGTATGGATCAGCGAAACCCTGCCGGAACGAGTGGTGGCGGCCCACGGTGGCTTCGCGAGCTTTCCCAACCTGCGTCGCCTCACAAACTCCGCACTCGTCCTCCCCCACCACTACACCACCAGCACCTACTCGAGTCTGGCCATGTTCTCCATCCTAACCTCCCAATATCCTCCATACACTTTGCGCTCCTATTTCGAAAGCGGTTCCAGCCAGAATATTAGTGGCTTTCTTTCGGGCGCGGCTCGAATGGGCTACCAGACCGGCATTTTCGTCCCTGGCGATGCCTCGTTTAACCAGGACATCAACTTTTTCGGCGCTGCTGGTGCCAGCAAGGTCTTCGTCAGCGACCGTCACCCGCTGCCCTATGAAAAGACATCGTTTGAGCGACGCCAGCAACTGGACCAGTCCGCCTTCGCGGAGCTCCAGCGAAACCTGGAGGACTGGCTGGGTTCTGGAAAACGATATGCAACCGTGTTTTTCCCAGAGATCGGGCACGGTCCCTGGCCGGACGTAACCGAACTAGGACCCTCGGCTTCGCGTATCCAACTCCGCGAAGCACTTCTTGAGATGGAAGACCAGTGGCTCGGCCAGCTTCTCGACTTACTCCAGCGCCACGGACGGCTCGACAAAACGATCATTGTGGTCACCGGCGACCACGGTGTCCGGACGCGAATCGAGGATCCAGCGCTGCCGCGTGCTCGACTGGATGATTACACCTTCCACGTCCCCCTTCTGCTTTATGCGCCCGGAGCGTTCCCTTCGGGCCTGACGATAGAAGGAGTGACTTCGCACATTGACATCGCCCCCTCGTTGCTTGATTTGCTCGGTAGCGCCGAGGAAGAGCCGTTCTTCCAAGGGGTTCCTTTCTGGGATCCGGCCGTAGCGCAGCGCAAGACGTTCTTCTTCGGCTCGGGCTCTGTCGGCAGTGACGGTTTTCACAGCCCCGGCCACTATTACTCGCACCTGCTGCTGGGCAACACTATCTACACTGCTCCGAGCATGAGCTTCGATGACAGCATGGTGCTGACCGATGTACACGAACAGCTTGCAGTTTCACAGACGCTACAGGATCAGCACAACCTCCAGATGGTTTGGGTTGGTCGGGCGGTGAAGGCGGCGGGATCGCAGCGGCAAGCGGCCCCCTAGCCTGGCTTACTCGTAATTGCTGTCGCTGTGGCCAGACAATGGGTTTTGGCGAACCTCACTGACTCTTCAAGAGATTCCCTCCCGCAACCCGCTCTTCTCCCTTTCGCGAGCGTCACTTAGTGCACGACCACACTCACATTTATCGGCGGCGGCAATTGTGTACTAGAACCCGAGACAAATTCAAAAGCCCCGATATCGAATGCGGAACCTTGTGGGCGAACCACACCGTCGAAGTCTGTGGCTAGGCCGGTATTCATCCCGGCATCGATCGCGGGACTCCCAGCGGTAAGATGAAAATTAAGCGCCGATGGCCCCGCGAAGTTTGGGTTGCCATTGACGCCCTTCGCATCCGAAGCCACCGTGATCGAACCTACATTGTAATTGCAGCCGCTGGGCCCTTTCCCGGCGTTGAAATATAGATTGTTTGAAAATGACACGCGACCCGCTACGGGCGCGGTACTATCGTCGAAATACAGATAGCATGGGGAACCGGACGCTGCATAAAAGATGTTGTTCTCAAGCGTCACTGACTTGACTCCATTGGTTCCAAAAGCGATCGCCCCACCCGGCTGGATACTGCTGTGAGCAGGAGAATTCGCATAAAAAGTATTGTTGTACAGCGTGTAGGTCCCGTCGTTGGCGTCCAGACCTTCGAGCTCCACTCCGCCATAAACCATGTGGCTCACAGGAGCGCCATTTGCGTTATTCCAGAGGATGTTGTTGTACAGGAGCGCGTCTTGTACAAAATCCGTTTTACCGTCACTCCCACCCAGCTCGATCCCGGTCATCGTATTGTTGTAAATCTCGTTGTCGTGGATCACCAGATGCGTGATCGTGTCACCCGCAATGTGCCCGTAGACTTGAATGCCTTTGCCGAATGGATTGTCGTGCAGTCGATTCCAGCCCACATCGAAATTTGATTGCGCTCCGTAACCCCCAAAATAGAACGAATAGGCGCGGTCATCGTAGGAACAACCGGAGGAACCCAGACAATTCTGAGCGCTCTCGTTCCCATATACAGCAATGTGGTCGGCTGGCATTTCCAGGTCTAGTCCAACACCCGGGCCAATCGAATACATATTGTTTCCAACGATTCGGATGTAGTTGCACGCGCCACCAGGGTCCACGTTCTGGCAAGTCAATCCGTAAACCTGTCCCACCAGCGTCAACTCCGCGACGCTAGCGTACTGCCAGACGGTATTCGCCCAGTGGTACACACCGTGGGTTATCGAACCGCTTCCCAATGTGGCTCTCTCACCGGGATAGCCGAGAAAGTTCTGGTACTGGCTTGCCGTTCCGCTGCAATATCCTTTATTACAGACCAAGACCGAACTGAAGTCGTCGATAGTCGTATACGTTCCGGCGCGGAAGTACACGGTATCGCCCGCGACCATCGAGTTCTTGGCATTCACAGGAGTCAACCACGGACTAGCGAAACTGCCACTGTTGGAATCGTTTCCGCTCGGTGAGACGAAGTAAATGTGCCCGCTGGAGACACTAAACGGAAGCGCATTCGATGCCTTCCCATTGACAGTGACAATCACGTTTCCCGTCTTCGCCTTGGGCCCGATTTGCACTACGATCATGTCCAGCATCGTGTTTACGTTGTTGTTCTGACCCCAGATCTTGTACTGCGCTGGCGTACCGCCACCAATGGTCACGGCAGAGCTTCCTTGCGTCGCACCGAACCCCTTCCCGTAGATGGTCAGGTAGACGCCGTTATTGTTTTCACCGCCCGTGTTCGCCCCTGTCACAATGTCCGTAAAAAACAGTCTCGGAGGACTGATGGTCTGTGACGACACCCTCGTTGTCGCCCCACCAAATAGGACGATGGCCGTCAAGATCGCTCCCCTTATTGCTCTCATGGCTCTGCTCCATTTCCAGGACGTTCGAGTGATGCTTGAAATCACCCCAAAGTGCCGCGTCCGTTGAACTAGGGCACTGTCGCCGAAACTTCGGAAGAAAACGGACTTTCATCGCCCGCGGCATCAAGTTCCGTAACAACGTAAAAGTAGGTCGCACCGGAAACAACTGTGGAATCGGTATAACTCAATTCGCTTTGCGGTGAGGCAGTGAGAGGCACGTACGGACCGCTTGAGACGTCCGAACGAAAGACAAGATACGCGATCGCCGCCGGGTCACCGCTCGCCCAGGAAACAGTGGCGCTGTGCCCGGGTGCAGCCGTCCCGCTTCCGGAGAGGGTTATCGTTAGCGTCGGGTTCGACGCGTTACTCGCAATCATCAGCGAACCACTTAGTTGCCCAGCGGTCTGTGGGTCAAACTGAATGGTGAGAACCAGAGATTGGCCGGGTGACAATGTTGAAGGCAATGTAGGCGGTACGACAGCAAACCCGGCACCGGATACTTGCGCGGAAGTGACCATGACCGGCGCACCCGAAGCTGACAACGTTACGTTTTGTGTCGCCGTTGCGCCGACCTGCGTTGCACTAAAATTCACTGTCGTGCTGTTCGCAGCAATCGTTCCTGCGGGTGCAGCCGTCCCGTTTCCGGAGAGCGCTATCGTTAGCGTCGGATTTGACGCGTTACTCGCAATTACCAGCGAACCACTTAGTTGCCCAGCGGTCTGTGGGTCAAACTGAATGGTGAGAACCAACGACTGCCCGGATGACAGTGTTGAAGGCAACGTAGGCGGGACGATAGCAAATCCAGCACCGGATACTTGCGCGGAAGTGACCATGACCGGCG
>Ga0210409_10006605_pt1 | contig 12035 bp, 4 predicted proteins | sample IncBWH17MmetaG_FD_161649 | JGI IMG/M metagenome (GOLD analysis project Ga0210409, IMG submission 161649) | Forest soil microbial communities from Barre Woods Harvard Forest LTER site, Petersham, Massachusetts, United States - Inc-BW-H-17-M | ecosystem: Environmental > Terrestrial > Soil >...
CGCCTGTGGGGCAAAAACAAAACGGCGGTATCGTCTAGGGGACTAGGACGGAGCCCTCTCAAGGCTCAAACACGGGTTCGAATCCCGTTACCGCTATCGCAGCCGGCCCCATGGTCTATCGGTTAGGACGTCACCCTTTCAAGGTGGAGAGACGGGTTCGACTCCCGTTGGGGCTATTCGAAGGAGGCGCGTCGTTTGGGGGGTCCGGGGGGCGTAGTTGGGGTTTGCCCCCCGGAGGAGACAAAACAGAGGCACAAAAATCACGCAGTGTTTTTTGGGACTGTAGCTCAGCTGGTTAGAGTGCCGGTCTGTCACACCGGAGGTCGCGGGTTCGAGCCCCGTCAGTCCCGTAGATGTCAGTTGGATGAATTGCCCTGGTGGTGAAATTGGTAGACACGCCATCTTGAGGGGGTGGTGCCGTAAGGCGTCGCGGTTCGAGTCCGCGCCAGGGCATGCCGGCGTAGCTCAGTGGTAGAGCACTCGATTCGTAATCGAAAGGTCCTCGGTTCAATCCCGAGCGCCGGCTTTTCCCAGTTATTGCGTTCGTAGCAAATAGAACCGCGCCCCGGACAGCGTCACGACTGTCCCGGTCGGCGTCAGCAGGCGTACCGAGTACGCCGTGGTCGGCGCGGGATTGGCCATCGTCACATAGAATCCGGTGTTCGCCTGCGTGCTATCGGCGAGACCGGATGATCCGGCCGCAAACGGCGACGACAATAGCGCAAACGAGCCGTTCAGCCCTCCCTCGACATCCTGCCAGTTGTAGCTCGTGAACGTGTAGCGTGGCGCGACGCCGGGGACCGCATAGCCGGTCGCGTAACTCGCGACGAGCCAGCCTTCGATGAGCGAGTCGAGCGGCGCCCCGGTCGAGCTCACGAAATTGTATACGCCAGTCGCGGGTCCGGCCGCGAGCGCGCGTGAGAGAGCAACGGGTGACCCGTTCGCATACTGGTCGAACGCGTAGCGGAGCAGCGTCCACGCGGCGCCGCGCGCGGCGGCCGAGGTGTCGGCGGTCGTGTCGGCGCCACCGAATTGCTGGGGCGCGGTGAGCCACGCCGTGTACCGCGTGGCGTTTCCTTGGAAGTACGACGCGTAAGCGTCGGCGTTCGGGCCGCTGCTCACATTGGCGAATGTCAATCGCTGCATGTCCGTGTAGCCATCGACGGCTCGACCCACAAAATCCTCCGCCGCATGCGCCAAGGCTTCGTCGAGCCACGGGTCTTCGAAGACCGCGGCGTTCGCGCGAATGTGATTCCCGGCGTTGATCAGGTGCTCGAGAACGTGCGCGATCGAGCCACGCGTTTGCGTGAGGGGCGTTGACGGGGAGAGATACAGGATCTCGGCTTGGTTGCTGGCGGCGCAGTTGCTGGTCGCGAACAGGTCACCGCGGAAGAAGAAACCACCGACTAGCGTGGCATCCCCACGGGTCAGCTTACCGACCTTCGGCGTGTAGTAGAGGATCACATGGCCGTTCCCGTCGATATCCGACGGCGAACCAAAGTGGAGCGTGTCCGTCGGGTAGATCGACGCGTCGACATCGGCGGCGATGGCCGCGAAGTCGGAGGACCCGAGGCCGCTCGCTGCCGAATCGTCTTGCGCGATGATCGCGTGCGTGCCGACCGCCATCACATGGCCGTGGGTGACTACCGCGCTATCGCATCCGTGGAGCGGCACGTTGTACGTGACGGCATCGCCAACTGCTGCTTGCGCGGCGCTCGCTTCGCTCGCTGCGCTCGCGACCGCCTTCCGAGCGGGTTTGTACGCTCGCTTAGGGTGAACACGGGCGTAACCGTGGAAGCCCAGCGGGAGACTATCGCCGAGTATCTGCGACAGCTGAAACGCAAACGGTGTATTGAGCGTGCCCGACACGTTGGCGACAATCAAGACATAGGTGGCGGCCGACGAATTGGCGGCGAACTGCAAGCACCCATCGGTGCTCGCGTTCAGCGCCTGCACGCCACCTACGGGCAAAGAGACGGGCCCTGCGCCCGGGGCGAAGTGTTCGATGACTTGCACGACCGAGCCACGGGATTTGACGCTGACAGTTCTCGTACCAGCGGGCGAGCAACTGGTATCTGGCAGCGTGAACACTAAATGCGTCGAGTCAGCCGTCGTCGGCGCCAGCGAATCGACCCCGATTTTTATCACTGTAGCAGTCGGTATACTGCTGAATTGATGTCCGTATACTGTCGCTGATTGACCGGCGATTAATTGATGCGGAGTGATAGAATCGACCGCAATCGACGCTTTGGTATCAACAGTGACGGCCACGGTGTCGGCTGCGGGACCTGATTTGGCGATGATCGAGGTAATGCCGGTCCCTTTGCCGTGGACCTCACCGTAACTGCTTACCGCCGCTACGCCGGTGTTGAGGCTGCCCCAAACAATTGGCGCGCTGTCGATGACGACCCCATTGGCGTCGCGAACTTTTGGGGTTGCCAGGACCGAATCACCCACGACGAGATGCGTTGTCGGCAGAGTGAACGTGACCGAGCTAGCGGCGGGCAAGGCCGGGGTCGTTGGGTGGTCATTGTGACAGGCAAAGAGGGCGGCCAACAAGCCGAGCTGAGCGGTTACGCGGCCAGCCAACCGGGCGTCCCTCGATATAAGGAGCGAACCATAATGTCTGCCACTGCGGCGTCTTCGATCACGTGGGAGCAGTATAACGAAACGGGGCGTCGTTTGTTCGCGGAAGGCGACCTGGCGGGCGCCGAGGACGCGTTCGTAGCGGCCATCGCCGAGGCCGAGCGCACGGGTGGGGATCCGCTGCAGCTGGCCTCGAGTCTCGGCAATTTGGCTCAGCTCAAGTATCAGCAAAAAGACCACTTACGCGCTGAGGAGTTGTTTCGGCGCACGTTGGAGCTCAGGGAGCAGAGTCTCGGATCTGATCATCCGAGTGTCCTGACCAGCATCAATAACCTCGCGGCGCTGTACGTGTCGCGTGGGGCGCTCGATGAGGCCGAACCGCTGCTCAAGCGGGCGATGGGAGCCAGCGCGAAACGCGTGGAGTCCGCGCAGACCGACCTGTGCGTGAATCTGAACAACCTCGCCCGACTGTACTTTAAACGCGGCGATTATCGGCAGGCGGAGCCCCTGCTGCTCCAGCTGCTTACGCTCAAGCGTCCCTACGGACCGGAGCACCCGGAAGTCGCGACGGTGCTCGTGAGCCTCGCGAAGGTGCGTCACGCGCTGGGCAAGCCAGACCAGGCCGAGCGACTGTGGCGCCGTGTGCTCATCGTGCGCGAGCGGCAGCTGCCGGCGAGTGATCCGGCGGTGCTGCAGGCGATGGACGGGCTGTCGGACTCGTTGGCCGCGCTTGGGAAGCATGCGGCCGCGCTCGACTTGCGCGAGCGAGGGCTCAAGGCGCGCGAAGACTCCGTGGGCGCGGACCACCCCACCGTTACCCAACAGCGGGCCCGTGTCGAGGAGTCACGCGTCGCGACCGCGGCAGCCGTCGCAACGACGACGATTCCCATGCGGCCCCGCCGCTCCGCGGAGATCAGCCAAGGTCCTAGTTCGCTCACGCCGCCACCTGGTATCCCGATTCAGGCCGTGCGTTCCGGACTAACCCCGGCCGCTTCGTCGGCACGGATTCCGACCCCGACGCAGCCAAAACCGGCGGCAGTTCCGAAGGAGCCCGAGTCACCGGTGAAGAACGACTTGGGGATTACCGAAGCTTGGGCGGACGACCCCGAGCTCCCGCCGCCGAAGCCGAATCGGGTCTCGGAGCCCATCAAGCGCGTCTCGCAATCGATTCCGATCCTGATCGAGCCCACGACTGGGCCACTCAAGCTCGAGCAGAGCATCGCGCCTGAGCCCAAGCCTGAGCGGAAGTCTGAGCCCAAGGTCGAGACGAGCACGACTAAAGAAGTGCAGTTGGGCGTCACCCAGGTGTTCGAGCGTCCCAAGCCGACGCCTCCGCCCATGCCAGTCGTGGCACCGAGGACGCCGACGCCTCCGCCGGTGTCGACCATCGAGCAACCGGTACGGAAGCCGCGCATTGGATTCGGGAACGGTGAGGGGTCGAACCGCAAGATGATTGGCATCGCCGTGGGCGCGATTGCGGCCGTCCTTGTGGTCGGGGCCATCATCGTGGTGCCCAAGATGGGCCATTCAGCACCGGCCAAGGCGCCCGTAGCCCAAGCCCCGGCGGCAACGACACCAACCCCTGCTCCAGCCGCAGCAGTCCCAGCGCCCGCGCCGGCTCAGCCGACGCCGACGACGACCCCGGCAGTAGCCGAGGCTCCCGAAGCACAGACGTCGGCGCCGACGCAGACCCATGAGGGGTTTTCGGCGCACATGGGTCCGGCAACTCCTCCGGCAGCGGATGAGCCCGATTCGAGCGCCGAGCGTGCACATCCGGCGCAACATGCGGCGCCAATCCGGCTATCTCGTGGCGCGGCAGCCGCAGGGGCTGCGCCCGATGTCGCGCTGCCATCAGCGCCTGCGGTCAATCTCAACCTGGACCAGGCGACCAAGGCGATCGATTCGACCACGAAGAACAAGAAGAAGCCGGAAATCGCCACGCCCACCTTCTAACCGCCTTACTTGAGGCTGGTTGCGAGTTTACCCACTGCATTGCCGCCAAGGGCGGCGGAACGTTTCTTACAGTGGGTCTATGGATCTTCCCGCAACCTGGGCTGTCCGATAAGCTGTAGCCCGGCGTCCACATAGCCGAGCCGGTCAGTGTGCGTATGCCAAGTCTGACGAATACAACTATCGATCCGATGTGGTTGATGGCCGCGGCGGTCATCGCCGGGGCTACGCTCGTTATTTGGGCGGTGCTGGCGATCGTCAAGGCGCGTCGGATCGAACGCGAGCTCGATGTACCGGATCCCGTCCCGCTCGTCATCCCGGTGCACCGCCGGGGCATTGCCGAGCTTCCCTTCCAACCGCTGCGTGAGTCGCTGCGCGGTGCGGCGATCGAAGGGCCAACGACCCCGGCGACCGCGATGCCGCAACCGACGGCGTTCTCGCCGCAACCGGACTTGCGCGCTCACGTGCAAACCGTCGAGCCGCCGACACCGCCATTGTCGGATCCGCCGCACTCCACGAATGGCGCGGGACATCCGCCGTTCAACGGCAATGGGAAAGTCGTCCAGAGCGTGGCCCCCGCCGAAGGGACGTTGCAGTTTCTGCCGGGCCGATTGGAGGTGCTCGACGGCGATGTGCCGGGACGGGATATCCGATTTGTTCGGACGTGGGGAGAGGTTCCCGAGGTAACGTTCGGTCGCGTCGCGGGACCGCCCTATCGTCATATCCAACTGCGCTCGCAGACCGTGAGCCGCCAGCACGCGCGCATGCAGTATGTGGAGGGTCGGTGGAAGATCACGAACCTCTCCCAAACGAATCCGGTCGTGATCAACGGGCAACCGTTGGACACGGCGCACGGCCAGCGCGTGCTGCACGACGGCGATCAGATCGAGATGGGCGACGTCCTGTTCCGCTTCCGAGAGCGGTAGCCGATTGGCCGAAGAAGCGACCCTCGTCGAGATCCGAGAGCTCGAGGCCGATTACGAGATTTTGGGTGAGCTCGGCCGCGGGGGGATGTCGATCGTGTATCTGGCGCGCGATCGGGAGCTCGGTCGCGATGTCGCGATCAAAGTCATTCACACGGCGAGCGGCATCGACGACGAGACCATCGCCCGTCAGCTGAACGAAGCGCGCACGGTCGCGCAGCTCCAACATCCGAACGTCGTCGCCATCCACGCGGTCAAGCGCCTGTCGACGCGCGGGCTCGCGCTGGTGATGCAGTACATCCCCGGTCGCAGTCTCGAGCGCGCGATCCACGAAGACGGACCATTCGCTCCGGACCGCGCCGAGGCGGTCTTGATCGACATCGCGGCGGCGCTGGCCTATGCCCACGCGCGCGGGGTTGTCCATCGCGATGTCAAGCCTGAAAATATTTTTTTGAACGACGAGACCGGGCGCGCGTTGCTTTCCGATTTCGGCATCGCGCTCTCGGCCGAGATGCGGCGGCAGATGCCGTCGGCTGATTTGCTCGTCGGGACGCCGGCGTACATGTCGCCCGAGCAGATCGATGGCCAGTCCCTCGACGGGCGGAGCGATTTGTTCTCGCTCGGACTGGTTGGCTACGAGATGCTCCTCGGCGTCAGGCCCTGGGTGGATATGAACGTGGCGGACGTCATGTATCGCCAGAAGTTCGATCCACTGCCCGCCATCGCCGGCGCGAGAGGGGACGTCCCGCCCCGGCTGGTCGCGGTGATCGAGCGCGCGCTGGAGAAGAATCGCGATGCCAGATGGGAGAGCGCACAGGCGTTCTTGAGCGCGTTGTCGGACGACGAGTGGGTGCGCGATCGCACCGCCCAGGCGACCTCAGCGACGTCGACCAATCGCCTGGCGCAGCACCTGCCGCCGCCGCTGGGGGGCAGCACCGCGAATGCGGGATCGTCGACGGCGCTGCATACCATGCAATACCGTCGGGGGCAGCACGATACGCCTGGCGCGGCGCATCCATCGTTCGACGGTGAGCTGCCGGACCTGTCGCTCATCCCGGTCCCGGCGCGGCGGCGCAACGGACCGATCGGGTTCGTGATCGCGGGGGGAGCGCTGCTTGTCGGCGGGTTGCTCACGTTTCTCATCAATCCTGATTTGGTGTGGAAGCACACGCCGAGCGTGCGGGCGTTTTCGGGGTCGTCGGCCCCGGTTTCGCGTCGGGCCGACAGCGCGCAGCAGGCCATGATCGCGGCGTTCCGCGACTCGATCGCGCGGGCGGGGCAGGAAGCGGTCCGCCGCGCCGCGGACAGTGCGGCTGCGGCTACGGCTGCTGCTGATTCCAGCGCGGCGCTGCAACTCGTCGCTGCCCGCGACTCGGAGGCCCGGCTTCTCGCCAATCAGAAGAGCGCGTCGCCTTCGGCGAACGCGAAACAGCCTAGTACGAGCGGTAGCCCTGTTTCGCCCGTTGGTCCGATTTCGCCTCTTGGTACGACCGGCGCTACGCGCGGTGCGCCGGCGCAGCCGGCGCCTGTGTCATCCGCGTCCGCGCCCACTGCTCCGGTATCAGAGTCGTCAAAGGCGGGGTCGCTCGTAACCGGCGCGATCATTCATCCGCCGGCGGTATCGCCCGTATCTGGCGGTGGCCTGCACACGTGCGCGCTCGAAGCCCAAGGCGCCGCCCTGTGTTGGGGCAACAATGACCGGGGCCAACTCGGCGTCGGATCGACGGCCCGCGAGCAAGGTACGATGCGCGTCGGCGGCGATCTGACATTCGCCCAGATCGCGTCGGGTCAGGACCACACGTGCGGCGTCAGCCGCACGGGCGTCGCCTACTGCTGGGGAGGCAACACGTTCGGTCAGCTCGGCACGGGCGACGCGGCCGATCATTCGGCGCCGACCAAGGTCCTCGGCGACCATGTGTTTCACTCGATCGTCGCCGGCAACGGCTACTCCTGCGGCCTGACCGCGAGCGGTGAGGCGTGGTGCTGGGGCCGCAACCTGTACGGCGAGCTCGGAAACGGCAGTACCAGCAACAGCGGCTTGCCGGCCAAAGTCGCGAGCCTCGTGCACTTCGTCGTGCTGACCGGCGGGGCGCACCACGCGTGCGCCCTCGATCAAGTTGGGCAGGCCTACTGCTGGGGCCAGAATACATATGGCCAACTGGGCGATGGCACCCACATCGTGCGCGCCGTGCCGGCGCCGATCCTCGGTGGTATCGCGTTTCGGGCGATCGCCGCCGGTGGTTATCACTCTTGCGCGTTGACGACCTCGGGCCAACCATATTGCTGGGGTCGGAATAGCTACGGGCAGCTCGGCGTCGGCGACCTGCAGGAGCACGATACTCCGGCCCCGGTCAAGACGAGCGCGACCTACATGTCGTTGGCCGCCGGGTTAGTGCACTCCTGCGCACTCACCACCGGCGGCGACGCGTTCTGCTGGGGACGGAACACATACGGACAGCTCGGCGATGGCACGACGCTGGATCGCTCAGCGCCGGTGCGCGTCTCGGTTACCCAGTCGCTGGCGGCTATCCACGCCAGCGGTTCGCACACGTGCGCGGTGACGTCAACCAGCGCGACGCTCTGCTGGGGCTACAACAGTGATGGCCAGCTGGGCGACGCCACGACTACAGACCGGCCGCAACCGGTCGCGATTACGCCGCCACGCTAAGATCGCCGCGGCCGTTTTCTTGGCCGCCTGCGCCAGCGACGTCACAGGACCCAACTCGCATCACGTCGCCGACATTGTGTTGACGCCGGATTCGGCGTCGGTCATTCTCGGAGCGACAGTCACGCTCAGCGCGCAGCCGGTCAATTCATCCGGCGGCCCGATCAACAACCTGCCGATCTTTTGGTCGTCGAGCGACCCGACCATCGCCACCGTCACCCAGGGCGGTGTCGTCCAGGCCATCGGATTGGGAAAAGTCACCATCGACGCGAGCACGGCGGGCGTCTCGCCCAAACATCCCGCGCAGATCACGGTCCTCCCCGTTCCCGTGGCGTCGGTGTCGGTCGCGCCCAGCGCCATCACGTTGCGCGCCGGCACCGCGTCCCAGTTCACCGATACGACGAAGGACGCGGCAGGCCACGTCCTCACCGGACGGACGGTGGTCTGGTCGATCAGTGACACGACGGTCGCCGGGATCGACCAGTCGGGCCTCGTGATCGCCCGCAAACCCGGCACGGCGACCGTTCACGCGACATTTGGGACCGTCGTCGGGAACGCAACCGTGACCGTGACGCTCGTCCCGGTGTCGGCGATCGCGCTCGCGCCGAGCAGTCCGAGCGTGATCGTCGGCCAGACGACGCAGCTGACCGCGACCACGAAAGACTCGGCGGGGAATGTGCTCACCGGCCGTCCCGTCACGTGGTTCTCGCGCGATACGACGATCGCGACGATCGATCAGACCGGCACCGTGACTGGCCAGAAGGTGGGCGCGGTGACCATCGGCGCGACGGCTGGCGGTATCACCGCGACGACTACCCTCGCGGTCCAAGCGGTGCCGATCAACACGGTCGTCATGTCGCCCGCCTCGTCGAACTTGCTCGTCGGGCAGACACAAACGTTGACCGCCGAAGTGACGGACAACGCCGGACATCCGATCCCCGGCGCCACGGTCACGTTCTCGAGCGGCGCGCCTGGCGTCGCGACCGTGACCGCAACTGGCTCGCTCACCGCGACCGTGACGGCCGCGGGATCAGGACAGGCGACGATCACGGGCACGAGCGGGTCCAAGACCGGGACGGCCGTGATCAACGTCGCCCTCGTGCCGATCGCATCGGTCACGCTGGCGCCGACGCCTGACTCGATCACGATCGGCGGCACGGTGCAACTCACGGCGACCGTAAAGGACTCGGCCGGTAACACGCTCAGCGGCCGCACGGTGACATGGTCCTCGAGCAACAGCGCCGTTGCCACCGTCTCGAGCTCCGGCCTTGTCGCCGGCGTGACTGCCGGCACCGTGGCGATCGTCGCGACGAGCGGTGGCAAAGTGGGCGCCGCGACCGTTACCGTCAAACCGATACCGGTCGGCTCCGTCGCGATCACCCCGAAGGCCGACACGCTGACGCCGGGCGCGCAAACGCAGCTGATCGTCACGGTGAAGGACTCGCTCGGGAACGTGATTCAGAATCCCGCGGTGACTTGGACGTCGACGGCCACGGGCGTCGCCTTGGTGAACGGCAGCGGGCTCGTCATCGGCACCACGCCCGGCATCGCTCAGATCATCGCGCAGAGTGGGTCGAAAGCCGACACGAACACGACGACCGTGATTCCCGCGCAGACGGCGACGGTCACCGTCACGCCGAATCCGGTGACCGTCATCGCCGGACAGACCGCCGTGCTCACCGCCACGCAGAAGGATGGGAGTGGCAACGTGCTGTCGGGCCGCAGCGTGACGTGGCAGTCGGCGTCGACTGGCACCGTCACGGTGAGCGCTGGCGGCATCGACCCCGTCACCCAGCTGGACACCTGCACGGCTACCGGTGTCGCGGCTGGCGGACCAGTCACCGTCACGGCGACGACGGGGAACACTAGCGGCACGACGCAAGTGACCGTGAGCAATGTGCCGGTCGCGTACGTCCTCGTCACTCCGAACCTGTTCACCGTCGACGTGCGTTTTACCCGACAAGTCGCGGCGAAAGCGTACGACGCCAGCAACAACCTGTTGGCGGGGCGCCAGTTCACCTGGTCCACGAAATCCGGCGGCGCCATCTCTAGCGTCGACCAGACCGGCCTCGTGACCGGCGTCGCGGTCGGCTCGGACTCCGTCTTCGCGGCAACCGGCGGGAAGACGGGCGTCGGCGGCATTACCGTCGCGCTGGCGCCCGTACAGACGGTGATCGTGGCGCCGGCGACGGCGACGATCACCGCCGCGCAGACATTGCAGCTGACTGATACGATCGAGGACTCCCAGGGCGATACGCTCCAGGGTCGCGCCGTCTCGTGGTCATCCAGCAAACCCAGCATCGCGACGGTCTCGTCGACGGGACTCGTCCAGCCCGTCGGCGGGCTCGATGACAGCGGAACGGTCACGATCACGGCGACGAGCAGCGGCAAGAGCGGCACGGCCACGGTGACGATCACGCAGGATCCCGTCGCGACCGTCGCCGTCGCGCCGGCCTCCTCGACGATCAACGCGAGTCAGACGCAGCAGCTGACGGTGACGCTCAAGGACGCTGGCGGAGCCACGATCACCGGCCGACCGATCGCATGGTCTTCGAGCAATCCGTCGGTCGCGACGGTCTCGAACAGCGGGCTCGTTTCGCCAACAGGCTTGAATGACACTGGGACCGTGACGATCACGGCATCGAGCGGCAGCGCCAGTGGCACAGCCACGGTCAGCATCAACTCCGACCCCGTCGCGAGCGTGAGCATCGCGCCAGGATCATCGAGCATCAACGCGACGCAGACCCAGCAGCTCGCGGCGACGCTCAAGGATGCTGGTGGAACTGTTCTCACGGGTCGCACGGTGACATGGTCCTCGAGCGATCCGACCATCGCGACGGTCTCCAACACGGGTCTCGTGACGCCGACCGGGGCGAACGACAGCGGCACGGTCACCATCACCGCGACCAGCGGGAGCAAGAGTGGCACCGCAACGGTGACCATCTCACAAGATCCCGTCGCTAGCGTTATCGTCGCACCTGGAACCTCGTCGATCAGCGCGACGCAGACCCAGCAACTGAACGCGACGCTCAAGGACGCCGGGGGCACGGTGCTCACGGGCCGCACGGTCACGTGGTCCTCGAGCAATACCGCCGTCGCGACAGTATCGAACACAGGCCTCGTCTCTCCCACCGGCGCGAACGATAGCGGCACTGTGACGATCACGGCGACCAGCGGCAGCGCCAATGGTACGGCGACCGTCACGATTACTCAGGATCCGGTGACTAGCGTGACCGTCGCGCCGACTTCGGCCACGATCTCGGCAACTCAGACCCAGCAGCTCGCGGCGACGCTCAAAGATGCTGGTGGAACTGTTCTGACGGGTCGCCCGGTGACATGGTCCTCGAGCAACCCATCCGTCGCGACCGTCTCGAACACGGGCCTGGTATCGCCGACAGGGCTGAACGACACCGGCACGGTGACGATCACCGCCGCCAGCGGCGGTGCCAATGGTACAGCCACGGTCACTATCAATCCTGACCCAGTCGCCAGCGTGACCGTCGCGCCGGGAAGCTCGACGATCAACGCGACTCAGACCCAACAACTCACCCCGACGCTCAAGGATGCGGGCGGGACTGTTTTGACGGGCCGCACCGTGACGTGGAGCTCGAGCGACCAGACCATCGCCACCGTGTCGCCGACCGGTCTCGTGTCGCCAACGGGCGCGAATGACAGTGGCACAGTGACCATCAGCGCGACCAGTGGCGGCAAGACCGGCACCGCGACGGTGACCATTTCGCAGGATCCGGTCGCTAGCGTGAGCATCACGCCAGGATCATCGACCATCAACGCGACGCAGACCCAGCAGCTCACGGCGACGCTCAAGGATGCTGGTGGAACTGTTCTCACGGGTCGCACGGTGACATGGTCCTCGAGCGATCCGACCATCGCGACGGTCTCCAACACGGGTC